>FLOH01000449.1_pt1 | contig 88976 bp, 129 predicted proteins | sample 756751 | NCBI WGS metagenome assembly FLOH01 (sample SAMEA4026879, study PRJEB14308) | marine metagenome | biome: coastal water; material: water | depth 74 m
GTTATTAAAATGGAAATAATTATTTTACAAAGTGTAATGACAGCAGCAAACCTTATTTGTGTTGCTTGGATGTATGAAAAAAAGAACTACAAAACAGCAGTACTTAATGGATTTTCAGCAGGTATTTGTTTTATGGGATTACTTCATGCCTTATAACGTCCTGCTAAACAATCGTTTCAATGTTGTTTAGCTTAGTTGTCAAACAAATCAATATCATGAGCGCACGCATCACATTCATCATAGCCCGTCAACTCCTGGAGGACAAGCGTTCTGAAGTGCTTACTAGGGTTAAGTCAATACCTAAAGAGATGACCCAAACACACCACGAGAGACTTCATAAAGAAATACTCCGGGAGGTTAAGGCTATTGATGATGAAATTTGGCTGCTTAATAATTGGTAAAACATGAAACAGATGAAAGTATTAAATCTCTATGCCTGTTTAGGCGGCAACAGATTCAAATGGGATGAGGTTGCAGAACAAGCCAACATAGACCTACAAGTAACAGCCGTTGAGTTAGACCCTGAACTTGCAAGGATGTACCAAGAGCGATTCCCTAATGATACGGTAATAGTTGCAGATGCTCACCAGTATCTACTTGACCACTATAAGGAGTTTGATTTTATTTGGAGTTCACCTCCTTGCCCTACACATAGTAGAATGAGGAAAATAAATACGGGTGATGGCGAAAGGAAGTCTAAAGCAACTTACCCAGACATGAAGCTATACCAAGAGATTATATTCTTAGATAACTTTTTTAACGGGAAATATTGTGTTGAAAATGTAATACCATACTATAAACCTTTAATCGAAGCAAAAGAACGGGGTCGACACTTGTACTGGACTAATTTCTTACTGCCTAATGACCTAAACGACAGAAGAAAGGATAATTTTATCAGTTCAAGTAGCGTTAAAGACCTGTCTTTATTTCATGATTACGATTTTAACAGACTATCAGTATTTGAAAAGTTTACATACACGAGTCACAACGGTGGCTTTAGGATAGACAAGATAGCCCGAAACTTGGTAGACTACGAGGCAGGCAGAACCATCTTTGAAACAGCACTCGGAATAATTAGAAAGTCAGACACAAAGCAAACAGAGCTATTTTAGTTTGTAAACTGAAAACAAATTAGTACATTCGTTGTGTCCGATGACAAGGGCATTGTAAAAGATTAAGGCATGAAAAAATTACAATCATTCACAAGAGGAAGTAACGACTTCGGTTTAGCCTTAGACCATCGTTCTGCGTTGTCAGCGCAGCCTCTTGCGATATTGATTTATAATGGCAACAGGTAAAAAATCATTTATCCTTTACTGTGACCAGAGAGGTACTTGGGAGCGATTAAGCGATGAACAAGCAGGTAAGCTAATAAAGCACGTGTTCTCATACGTTAACGATGAAAACCCAGAAGCGGACTTCATTACTGAGTTAGCTTTTGAAGGGATAAAGAGAGCATTGAAATCAGACCTGAAGAAATGGGAAGCTAAGCAGGAGCAGAGGAGCGAGGCAGGTAAAAGGAGTGCAGAAATACGTAGACTAAACGCAACTGAAGCCAACGACCGTTCAACGAGCGTTAACGAGCGTTCAATTTCGTCTACTGTTAATGGTAGTGTTAATGGTAGTGTAAGTGTTAATGAATCTACTAACGTAGATATAAACAGTCATAGCGATTTCGATTTGTTCTTTATGGCATACAATAAGAAAGTAGATTTAATACCATGTCAACGTGAATGGTCAAACATTGATAAAGCTGAACATCAAAAAATATTAAAGCACGTTCCGAAGTACGTTAGCGCAATCCATGATAAGAAGTACTTGAAAAGCCCTCTTAAATACCTAAAGGATAGAACTTGGTTAGATGAAGACCTGCCAAACGCAAAACCAAAGACAGAACGATTTATTCCAACACCTCCAAAGATTTACTAATGAGCATTGAAAAACAAGTTATCGGAACGCTGATTGCATCTCCTAACCAATACATCGAGGTTAGTGAACTATTAACCAGTAATTCATTTATAGAACCTGAAACAAAAGCAATCTTTGAAACATTCGTAAAGCTATTTAGTGAAGATGCAGACATAAGTATTTCTCTAATCCAAGAGCGATTACTTAAAGTTAGCTGCAACCTAGATGTAAAATGTGTTATTGACTTCTTAGATTCTGGAACCTCATTTATTGAGCATTGCCAAATACTAAAGGAAAAGGAAATAAGACGGGAGCAGATTACTCTTGCATCTGAACTACTATTAAAAGCTAACGACAATACGTTAGACCCATTTGAAACTAACGACTTTCTGATGGAGCAGGCGGAGCGCGTTGTTTCAATGGTTGACTTTGGGAAAAAGAACAGCAACAAGGAATTGATAAAGTCTGTTACTCAAAAAATGGAGCTTGCTCAACGTAGCAATGGAATGACTGGATTACTAACGGGCTTTACAGAGCTTGATAAAGTTTACGGGGGGCGGCAACGTTCGGATTTGATTATCAAAGCTGCACGTCCTGCTATGGGAAAAACAGCTCAGGCACTTTGCGAAGCCAAACACATGGCATTTAATGAAGGCAAGAAGGTTGTTTTCTTTAGCTTAGAAATGGGAGCAGAACAACTAATGCAAAGGCTTGTAAGTGTTCACACTGGAATACCTTTAGGAACTATTAGAGCAGGTAAATTAGACCGTTTGCAATGGGATAAATACAACGTGAATGCTGACTACCTAACGAGCGACAATCTAATTATCGTTGATGACGTTTACACTTTGAATGGTATTAGAACGCGATGCAAGAAACTGAAGATGCTAGGCAACCTGGACGCGGTTTACATTGACTATCTGCAATTGATTAACCACAAGGTAGGTGTAGGTAGGTCTAAGGAGCAAGAGGTTAGCGAAATATCAAGAGCATTAAAGATGCTTGCTAAGTCGTTGGACGTTCCTGTGGTTTGCCTTAGCCAACTTTCAAGAGCAGTAGAAACAAGAGGCGGTACGCATAAGCCTATGCTATCCGACCTTAGAGATTCAGGAGCTATTGAGCAGGACGCTGACATTGTAGAATTTATCTTTAGACCAGAGTACTACGAAAAAGAAGATGAAAAATTACACGGGATTGCTTATGTCATAATAGCAAAACATCGTAATGGAGCTTGTGGAGATATTGAATTAACCTTCAAACATGAATGCACTAGGTTTGAGAATGTACAGGCGTATTCAGTGCCTAAAAACGAAAGCATTGAAAGTGTTATGAAACCATCTAATAACTTTGAAGAAGCACCTTTCTAATGGGAAAACCAAGACACATAAGCGAGATTATTAAAGATATTTTTTCAACTCCGCATAGGCAAAAGTACCATAGCTATTTAAACTCAATTGATTGGAAAGCTAAATGCACGAGACTATTCCAACAACGTGGCAAGAGGTGTGAAAGGTGCAATAGTTCGTACGGTATTCAGGTGCATCATAAAACGTATGCAAGGATATTTAACGAGTCTTTAGACGATTTAGAAGTGCTTTGCTCAATATGCCACAGAAAAGAACATAACCACAACCCATGATACCACTAGCAATAATATGCACAAGCATCGTACTCGGAAATATCACTTACCTAATAATTACAGACAACCAAAAACAACGCGAAATGGAACGAATTATTACCTTAGATGAACAAGTAGATAAATTCATTGAGAAAATCGCCAACGTAAGAGGCTACACAATGGACGATATGAAAAGCAAGAGCAGGAAAAGTGAACTAGCAATAGTTAGGCAAATGATATGCTACTTGACCAGGAGGCACTTTTACCACACTAATATCTCTTACAGCAATATCGGCAAAAGGATTAACCGGGACCATTCGACTGTTTACTACTCAATCCAAGAGGTTGAGAAGATGCTAGAGATGAATGATAAAAGAATGACGGCATTGTTTAACGAAGTGATGGAGGCGTTTAATTTGGGAAAGGCGGCATGAAAGCACTGACTAAAATTGCCGTAGCTATTATTGATGTGGCTATGTGGTTTAACTTTTACGAGAGAATTGATTAAGCAAATCATGTTAAGTGTTTCATAAATATTATATTTGTAAAACATTTATCAATAAAAGACCCTAAAAATGGCTACTTGCATAAGCTACAATTGCAACCCACTAGAAGACCCAATAGTAAACGATTGCGGCCAAACAATTAAAGGCGGTGGTCGTGAAGCTCTAATATTCACATGTGATGCTACAACCGTCACAGCAGATGATTATTCAGATGACACAACTATAAACGCTGATATTGCTTCAGGTAAAGCGGTTCTATTCCAAGAAATTAAAGTAGGTGTTGCTGCTCCTTCTCCGGTTGACCAAGGAACTACGTACATCGCTGGAAATGCTCCAAAAACAGTTACATACGATTGGACAGGAACGTGGATGGATGAAAACGTTAGTGCTGTTAACGACTCGGCTTATGAAGTAATTAATGCGTCTTCTGGATTCCAAGCAGGCGCAATTTTGATTAAACTAGCTGATGAATCAACTGTTGGCGAATTGATTGTTCCAACTTCAGGAGGCATACAATTTAAAGGTGGTGTTGTTATTCCTGATGATAACACTGATGATGTTCACTATGAATATTCATTGGCTTACAAATCAACTCAATCCCCAAAGGTTCAAACTCTACCGACTGGAATATTTGGATAAGAATAAATGAACAACATCTTACTGGTTGCTTTTGGTAAGCGAGGTTATGGGCTAATGACTCATAACCTCGCTTTATCTTTGAAACACCATTCTCCAAATGTTAATATTCATTTATTCATTACTGAGCCGTTAGAGCAGCATATTCAAAAAGAACACTTCGCAACTATTGGACGCATTGAGTATGATGAATATCACGACCATAGAGGTATTGCACCGGCTAAGATAAAAGCAAGGATATACGAGCTAGGTAGGTCAATAGGTTTAGAATCTTTCCTTTACTTAGACGTTGATGCTATTTGCCTTAATCCTGTTGAATCATTCTTTGATGAATTAAAAGGCAACGGAATAGCAACTGAAATAATAGGAAAAGGCACAAAGAAGGATATTATCAACTATTCCATTTGGGCTAAGAATGAGGATATATGGGACTTCTTCAAACTATGTGATAACGCTATTCTATGCGGTATTCAATCAAGCTGGATGTATTTCGAGCATAATGAAGTATGTGATAAGGTTCAAGAATATCTATCTTGGTATATGATTAAGGGACTACCGTTATCTATGTTAATTCAAACATGGGGTGGGGGGATTCCTGATGAACTACTTTACCAGGGTATATTTGCTAAGATGGGTATTATACCATACACACCACAGGCAGAAAAACATACTATTCTATTCGGTAATAAACAAAACAGAACAGAGGTATCAAATGCACCTGACCTATTCTATTTTCTGTCAATATACGGGAATGATAAATTGACTGTTAAGAAGTGGTTGAAGTTGTATGATAAGCAATTGGCGGAAATAGACAGCCTAAACTACTACCCTTATGACATGGTAATGCGTGACAAGCATGCAAATTTAAGATAGTTTATAGCATGGAAGAGAAAACAAACAACGGTATCAAGGTTAATTTTATAGTTCGTAAAAGAGATGGTTCGCAATTCAATGATGAGCAGTCTAAAGAGCTTGGGGAACGGTTACAATCTCTTATTAATCAGCTTGGGTACGTGATAGAGATAGATGAACCTAACACCGATTAAAATAAATAGCGTATTTATTGAGTGCCTAAGTACTGACAAAAGATATGTACATAATTATGGAGGACGTGGCTCTGGAAAATCGCACCAAGAAGCTGTTAATTTTGTAATCAAAATAATGCAACCTACTTTCTTTAGGGGTGTATTGGTAAGAGAGGTTCAAGATACTATTAGAGCAAGTCAGTTTCAGCTTGTTAAGGACGTTGTAAATAAATACGAGCTAACCGATAAGATAGTTATAAACGAATCTAGAATGTCGTTTGAATGTCCAACAACAGGAAACACGATAATATCTAAGGGGCTAAAAAAATCTTCAAAGAATGAAACGGCAAAATTCAAATCAATTACAGAGGTAACTCATGTTTGGGTTGAAGAAGCTGAAGAAATTACACAAGATGATTTTGACAAAATAGATGGATCAATCAGAAAGGCTGGTGTTAAATGTCAAATTCGGCTTACATACAATACAGGCATTGAGCCTGACCATTGGATTAGATTAACATTCCATAATCCTCAACGTGAAGACACGCTATACCTTCATACAACGTATAAAGACAACATCAAAAACCTAAATGATGACTATGTAAGTTCTCGTAAGGAAATGGCTATTAGGGAGCCTGAAAGGTACGCTGTTGAAGTTCTTGGAGAGTGGGGAACTAAAAAGATAGTCGCGCCTTTCGCAAATCAATACAACCATGAAAAGCACCGTAAACTATGTGAGTTTGTTCCAAATATACCACTACACTTAACGCTAGATTTTAACCTAGACCCATTTGCGTTTATATTCCGTCAAATGTGGTATGATTCTAACGGATGGCATCTGCATTACTTCAAAGAAGAAACAATTGAAGGAGGTACTATTGATGAAGCGTGTACGCGTATTAGAGACGCGTTTAGAGGTCAATTGCATACGATAACCATAACAGGTGACTATTCGGGAACACATCGAAACATGGCGGCTCCAGACAAGGCATCTCTTTATAATATCCTAAGAAAGAAGCTAGGGCTAAGAAAGAATCAACTAGACATTAAGCCAAATCCAACACACATTAATAGCCGTAGTGACGTTAATTACTTACTAATGCACTTTCCTGATATTAGGATTAGTCCAGATTGTGTATTTTTGGATAGAGATTTGAGGACTGTTGAAGTATCTCCAGAAGGTAAATTGATTAAAGAGAGTAGAAACAAGGATAGTCAGAGAGCCGACCACTTAGACGCATTTAGATACGATGTAAACGGGCGGCAAATTCAAACATGGATTAAAGGACATCAAAAGACAAATAATTAATGTCTGCACCTAAAGGAAATAAGAACGCGGTGGGTAATAATGGGGGTGTTGATAAAATACCTTTAACCATTCTTTGGGATGGGTGGTATAATGATGTAATTGACCTTTACAAAGAAGGTGCTTCAGACGTTGAAGTTAGGGCAATGATAGCGGAAATGTGTAAAGAAAAAACAAAGGCGTCTTACACTTTATGGGATAGATGGTTAAAAGAAGAAATAGAGTTTAGTGAAACCATAAAAATGGGGAGGCTATTTTCAGAGTCTTGGTGGAACAGGAAAGGACGTAAAAACCTTGACAATAAAGAGTTCAGCTATACAGGATGGTACATGAATATGAAGAACCGTTTTGGGTGGGCTGATAAAACAGAATCTAAAACAGAGTTAACAGGCTCAGGAGGCATCGTTATTCAGTATGAAGATATGAGTAAACCAAAAACAGATGACTAACTTTGCACTAGAATTTAAAAGACCTTAAAATGAGTTGCTATAATTGCGGTGGTTGTATTTCAACAGTTACCATGAACATTTGCTTTGATGATTTCACCGTTACGGGGTTGCTAAATAGTACGCTTACAGTGCTAACCTTCACTAATACGGCTGATGAATCTATTTCAACAGCTACAGGCACTACAAACGGCTCAGGTGAACTGAATATAGTTGCAGCTAATATGCCTGATTTGATTGCTGGCGTTGCATACAAGTTAGAGACTAACCAAACATGGACGCTAGACAGTACCGTTGTATCCTGTGCTATTGTCGAGTTTTCAATCATGACAGATAAAGACGGTGTTAAAACAGGTGAGAGCGTCACGGTTGTAGAGTGTGGTTAGATTTATATATTTACGCAAACAAACAACAGAGAAATCATGAGTGATAACGTAATTAGGTTTATTAAAACCCCGAAAAAAGGACAAATCGTAAAGGTTTACACAGGTCTGTCACCTACCTTTGGCAAGGTAACGGATGTGTATCTAGGCGAAACTGAATCAGGCAGGCTTAGAGAAAAATTGGCTATTAGAAAACTCGATAGGTATTATGAGGCTAAGGACTGTGATTTTTGTTTAGACGAAAATAAGGTGGCAATATTCACTGGTAGATATACATCATGAAAGAGGCACTAAGAAAACAGCGTGAACTATGCTTTGATGCTTGGGCGGCCAATAAATCAAAGAAGTTTCCTAAACACCTATGGAATCATTACCACGATATGATTCTAAACGCATCGGAGCCTGAATATAAAGAGCCGTTGCCGATTGCCTTAGTAATCTCAGCTAGTGTTGGGGTTGGTGCTGTAATAGGCTTTGTCGTTTCATTAATTGTATTGTAATGACGCAACTAATCACAATCATACTCACATCGTTAGCGGTTACAGGTACTTACTTTACGATTAAAGAGTTCCTTTGGACGTTTAGAACGAATGAGGGTAGTTTCAATTTCATTTATGATTCTAGCCCGTGGTATTACAAGCCGATATTTACGTGCATTACTTGCATGTCTAGCCTTTGGGGGTCGGCTTACTATTGGATTATATCGCTAGGGCTATTTTTAGGCAATTCTAGCATACTAATTATTTCAGATGCTGAGTTCGTGTCTATGGTTATCTTATGGCCTATTACGTGCGTTTCTTGTGCGTTTCTGAATACTTGGTTTTATAAATTGATTGAGAATTGAGCCTACTAATTAAACTCTTAGGCGAAGAACGCCTATCAAACATTTACCGAACCTACGCGGCCAAACAGGTTAAGAAAGGACTTAAAGCAGAGTTTCAAGATGATAAAGGTCGGTGGTACTACTCATTCCGGGATGAACAAGACCTACCTCACACACGTTCTGCTAAGTCTCAAACCTATTCACAATACTTAGCCGCGGGATTATCTGGTGAAATGTTCAAAGAAGCATATACAAAGATTAACGAACTATTTGCTCATGGTGATTATTTAGGTGCAGGGGTTATTATTAACGACCTAAAGGAGCTGAATCAAAACATTGTAAACGTTGATATTATCGTTAACATAATAGCGGTTAATTACGTTAGAGAGGACGAAGAAGTAGCAATTATAAGCGATTCAATCCATCAAGAGAAATGCGACTTTCTAATGTCGGAAACAGAACAAGGTCGCTTTTTTTTTCGAGTTCCAGAGTGGCTGAACTTATTAAAGAAAGCGGGGATTTCGAGCGAAGAATCGGAACGGTTTTATCAAGACTTTCTTCTAAAAAAATCAAACATCCTGAAAAGGTGGTCAATCTTAGCTTCACAGAAGTACAAACAAGACTTACCAAAGAAATAGCCTCCTGGCAGAAGTTTCTACGTAATACATTATCTCAAGACCTTGAACACTATGAGCGTATAATGCTTATGAGCAGGTCTAAATTCATATTAGAATTGGTTACATTTGTTGAAACAACATTAACAGAGAGAGAACGAGCGCGCAAAAGTAGGCTCAGTAATGGCAGATGAAATTATAGTCAAGTATCAGTCAGACACTAAACAGGCTGAACGCGACTTAGATTCTTACATATCTAAAATTGATAAGGTCGGTAAGGCTTCTCAAGATTCATTTTTAAAAGGGTCTGAAGGGGCTAAACGATTTGAGCGTGAACTAAATAAAACACCTAAGACACTTTCTGAATTAGAGTTAAAGCTATCTAAGTTACGTGAGTTACTACGCGATGACACTAAGATAGGTAGTGAGGGGTTTAAGAAGATTCGTGCTGAAATTGAAAAGACACAAAAGCAAATAGATGGTCTTAACGGTAAACTTGGAGAGACTAAAAGTGCAAGCAGTAATCTAATATCTACGTTTAAAAATGTAGCTGGTGCTGTTGGTATTGCCTTCGGAGTTCAGCAAATAGTGTCATTTGGCAAAGAGGCTATTCAGTTAGCAGCTAAAGCAGAGGGTATTGAGACCGCTTTCAGAAAATTAGACAGCCCTACATTACTAGAAGACTTACGTAAAGCAACAAGAGGCACTGTTACTGACCTTGAATTGATGCGTCAAGCTGTAAGAGCGCAGAACTTTCAAGTTCCATTAGATAAATTAGCATCGTTCTTTGAGTTTGCAACTAAACGAAGTATTGAAACGGGCGAAAGTGTAGATTACTTAGTGTCAAGTATTATTGATGGTATTGGCAGAAAGTCAACTCTTGTATTAGATAATTTAGGTATTAGTGCTACTCAGTTACAAGAAGAGATTAAGAAAACAGGAGACTTCGGAGAGGCGGCTGCAAACATCATATCTAGGTCTTTAGAGGAAACGGGAGATGTAGCCGACACAACAGCCGTTAAGATTGCTCAATTAAATGTTAAACTTGAGAACACTAAGACACTAATCGGAGAGGGGTTAATCGCGTCTTTAGAAGGTGCAGAAAACGCATTCGAACCAGTTATTGAAGCGTTAACTGGTACGGCTGACGGATTAGAGGATGTAACAACAAAACAGACTGTTCTAAAATCTGTCTCTGTAACCACAGAAGCCTTTATTAAGCAACAGTTTGCCGCGTGGTTTGCTTTAGGCGAGCAAATATCAAGCGTGGACAATATTCTGTCATACGTTGGAGAGGAGTTAGGACTCTTAAATAAAGAGTTAGATAATAAGGATAATGTTACAGGATTATCAACCGCTTACGGTGTGCTAGCTGATGAATCTGCGAAAGCACTTGAGGTATTATTAAAGCAAGGCAAACAAACTAAAGACGTAGTTAAAAACATATCGTTCTACAAAGAAGAGATTAAGAAGTTAACAGCCGCAATTGATGAATCTTCTGATAGGAGTTCAATTATTCCGTTGCAGGATAAGATAATAGAGTTTGAAAAAGAGATAGCAAGGCTATTAGGTATTGAAACTGAGGCACAAAAAGAGGCGGCAAAAGCAACTAAAGAACGGTTAAAAGAGGCGGCAAAACTATTAGAGGACGCGTTAAAACTAGACATAGAAGCTCCTTCAACAGGTAGTTTTTTTGATGACTATATAGAAGAGGTTGAGCGCGCAACCTCGATAGCCGATGACCTTTGGAATAGGCACTTTCAAGACCTAATGAACGGGCAAGATGAGGCGTTTGAGAATGATAAAAAACTAAGAGAGCAAGCGGAACAAGATACTAGAGATGTTTTTAATACAACAATTGCAGCCTGGCAATCATTAACACAAACAGCCGCGTCATTAGTACAGGCTCAATACGACCAACAGTTCGCATCTTTAGATAGCGCATTAAAAAAGGAGCAAATAACGCGTGAAGAATATGACAGAAGAAAAGCCCAATTAGGCAAAGAACAAGCTAAGAAGCAGAAGGAGTTCGCTATTACGATGGCAATAATAAATACAGCATTAGGAGTAACTAACGCATTTGCAACCGCGCCAAATATTATACTAGGTGTTGTATTGGCGGCTGTTGTTGCTGCTGCGGGTGCTGCTGAAATTGCTACAATTGCAAGTCAACCAGTACCGCAATTTGCTGAGGGTGGATGGGTAGATTCAAAAGGCAAGATACACGGACGGTCACACGCTAGGGGAGGTGTAAAAATTGAAGCTGAAGGCGATGAGTTTATTACCAAAGGCAAGTATGCGCGGTCAAACTCTAGGCTATTAGAGGCTATAAATACGGGTAATTCAGAAAGGTACATCTATGAGAACCATGTTGCTCCTATTGTTGAAAGCATTTTAAGCGGTGGGATGGGTGCAATGGGGGACTCGTTTAAATTGAACAGTATGTTTAATGATAAGAATCTATTGAAGCAAGGAGATAGAAATAGGAAAAGTGAACGCGAGTCGGCTAGATTTATAGTGGATGGAATAACTAAAGGTTTAAATAGAAAATCAAAGGACAGGTATGTTTAACACGTTTTTAAATGGTGTTTTGGTTAGTGAGCCTATGGGGTTAGGTGACTTAGAAGAAAGGCTATACTTTAATTCTGAGTTAGCAATGTTCCTTAACAAAATAGAAGGTGACATAATATTTGATGGGGACGGATATAATACACTTAGAGACGCTTTTATAAATAACGTATGTACTTTATATGAAATTAGGATTGAGAACACCAAAGACGGACTAACTTATGATGGTATCATTTTCATTAATGATATTGAGTGGAATCTATCAAAGAGACACGCAACCTGTAAAATAGTTTCTGATAAATACATACAGTCAATTGACAATAATAGGGGGGTGAAAGTTCAGTTAGGAATTACACTAACTAAAAACCTAGACCCTAGAAGTACCGTAGTTCAAACAGACATTACGCTACCAGACCCAACAGGAACTATTAATGTGACTAGATATGGTTATAGGGTATTTGATGTGTTTAGTGAGCTAGTAGAGTTCGTTACTGATGGTCAGCTAACATTTGTTTCAGATTACTTCGACCCAATAAACGGAAATGACGCGTCTTATTCGGTTATAATGACTGGTGAAGAGGTTAGGTTGGGTGCGCATGATACAACCCCATTAATATCATGGAATGACTTCTTTGATGATATAAATAAGCTACATAATTTAGCCGGTGTCATAGAGGGCAATACACTTAGAATTGAGCCAAAGACATATTTTAGACAGTTAGGAGAGTCTACAACCATAGAAGATATAGACGAGCTATTACAGGAAAGCAACAGAAAACAGTTCTACGCATCTGTTAAGTTCGGTTCTGCAAAAGTAGCAGATGGATATGGTTACTTGATAAAACTTAGTTATAACGGATTTCAAAAAGAGCAATTCTTTTTAGAAGGCGAGTGCAATATTAATAATGAGCTAAACCTTGAATTACAAACTTTAATAACTGATACTAATATTATTCAAAACATTCAGCCAGCAGCTAATGGTGGGACTGATGATGATAGTTTTGATGAGGATATAGTTATTATACATTGTAACGACACAAACACGGCATACGTCACTATTAGCCCTTTGAGTACGGATTACTATTACAATGATTACTTCACCAATAAGGCAGCTAGTCAAAGATGGGCAGAAACATACCCGTTTAGTATCATTCAATTGTTAGACACTCTTAATCCGTTGGTACACGCCACACTAACAAGCGACCAAAACGACACTACAACCCCAACAGGCGCGTATTTTTCACCAGATAACGACTCTATACCGCCAAACTATGATACTGGTAATGACTACCAAATAGGCAGCATTCTAGCCACGCCAATACTTACAACTAATCTAGGTTACTTTGAGGCTCCTTCGGATATGGTTGTTACTGTTCTTTGTGACTTTCGAGTTACTGGATTTTATCATAGAACTCAAATTTGGCACGTTGACAACTTAGGCGAAATTCAAACATCTCCATACACAATTGACACAAACCCTAACCTAACATTTAATAATCTTTTTGTTTACATAAATGACCATCACGTATTAGGGGGAACGGCCGTTTATATGCCACAAGGCACTAGAATATACATAAAGGTTGGCGTTAATACTATACACGCAGGAGGCACTATTGAGATAGTACAAACGGGTGCGTATGGTGGTGTTTATGAGTTGATAAATCAAAATAACGCATACATATCACAAACATCATTTGAGTATCCTGTTGATTCTGAAACATGGTCTTCTATAAGGGATGAAAAATTTAAGAGGATTAGAGGTACTTTTGTAGGGGGTGATTTTACTGGTTATCTTTTAGACGCAACTAGAAACATTCAAACTGGTAAAACACAAATTGAAACATATCAAAGAAAACAAGATGTAAATGGCTGAAATACTAGATAATCAACCTATAATCTTTGATGAAGTTTTAGACTGTCATTTGATTGATTCTGGAATTAACGTGTTAGCGCAATACGGTGATATTACCCAATTTCAAATGGGGTTAGAGCCTTGTATTAGTGACTTTCCATTAATACAAAATGGCAACTTTGCGAGTAGTTCAAATTGGACATTAGGCGCGGGGTGGACTATCTCAGGCGGGCAGGCGTGTCATGCAATAGGTATTTACGGTGGGTTGTTTCAAGTTGCACCCGTTACAAATGGAACGTTAGTAAAACTAGAGTTCGAGTTAGACGTAACCTCACAAGGGTGCTTAATTCAATACGGAACATACTTAGAAGGATTTACAAGTTCAGGAACATACACACGGTACATAGTTGCTTCAGGCGCATCTACAATAGGCGTATTAGCTAATGGTAGCGCGGCTGTTTGTGTCAAAAGCCTATCCGGTGTTACAATCAACACTAATTTTGAAGTGTACGTTACTGATTTAGATGGTAACGTTGTTCATACGTTAGATACTTCAGATGGTTATTTCAACTTTGAAAGCGGTTACTTTACAGCCTCAATAGATTGGGAAACATTAGCCATATCAAGTGGTTGTTATAGGTTAGGAGTTTCAGACCCATGCCCATGCTCACAAGGGGGAATCATTGCGTTAGATTTCGTTTCAGCATTATTCAACTGGTCGTTAGCATCATCATGGACAATTGTAGGCGGTACTGCAACCTATAACGGCTCATCTTCTGGTCAAGCGTTATTGAATCATGTTCTTTGTAGTGGTACTGAATATGATGTAACATACACGCTTACTAATGTAGGTGCAAACGAAGAGTTTAACGTTAGATTAGGTTCTGCCAATGGAACTACTAGAACGGCTGACGGTACATACACGGACACAATTACAAGTTCAGGTACTAGCTTTATAATGATTGGTAATTCAACGTCAGGTACTCAAACATTTGAAGTAACCGATATGAGTATAGTTGCCACTACCAAGGCAGCTACGTACACAAGTAATATTATTAAGGTTAGCGAAAGTGATTTCGGTTGTAAGACTTATGAGTTAGCCATGTGTAATGATTCCAATGGATTAGGATTTGGATTCGATGGCACAGGGTTTAGACCCGCGTTTAGAATGGATTGTTCGTTAGTTCGCGGTACTTATCCGATGACACGCGAAAGCTATGATTACAGCAGTGGTATTAAGAAGACAACCTATGCAAGGTCAAGAGTAGCGAGGGAGTTAGGTTTAGATGTGCCTCCACACTTGGTGGATTTCATGTCATTAGCTCCAATGATAGACCATTTCTATATTGACAACGTGGAGTATTTTGTAGAGGACGATGAGTTTCCCAGCGTTAGTTGGGATGACAATAGTCATTTAGGCGCGTTCTCTTTGAATGTAAGTAAGAAGCGACAATTGATAGAGAACGTTCGATTGAGTAGTGCTTCTGTTGGTTGTGTTGAAGGTGGTAATGGTTTACTAGATGGCAAATTTGAACCGATAACAGATGAAACGGGCGTAGTAATTACAGACGGATAATATTTAACTTTACAATATGGGACAATTTTCAAACTATCCATCGGCAACGGATTCGGATTATACAACGGATGCAACTTTTTTGATTCAAAATACGGATGGAGATACACTTTTAGCTAATCTTGATGACCTTAATAAGAACTTCTTTGGGGATATAAAGGTGGTTAACCTAACGGTTACAACGGCTCAAATATTAGCATTAAATAGCACACCGATTGAATTAATAGCCGCGCAAGGTGCGGGTAAGACCATTGAGATAATCAGCGCAAGTACTAAACTGGTTTATGTATCAGCAGCTTATGCCACTAACACCAATCTTCAATTATTAACAAGCGGTGCAACAAACGCGCAATTTGATGATGGTAAGGTAATAACGGCAACGGTTAGCACACATTGGAAGTTTGAAGCATTACAACCAACAAGCGCAACAGATACTCAATTAATTGAAAACGCGGCTGTTAATGTTACCGTTGAAACGGGTGACCCTATAACGGGCGATAGTAATATTGAGATATTTGCATTGTATAGGGTATTAGATGTTTAGTACATTAGCAACGCCATAAGGCATAAACGGTGTACTAGAAGATTGGCTACTGCACCCGACATAAACCCTGCAATAGTGCGGGGTTTGTTGTTTATAAATATTAATTTCACATAAACAATGTCAGTATTAACAGATAAGATAAACGCGCTTTCAACCGTTCCTGACCAATGGGCGGAAAAGATTATGCAATTTCAGCCTAAGATGTTAAATAGGCTCAATAAATTAGCCTCTAAACTCACAACAAATAGCGAAGGATTCATTGAAATGTCAGCCTCAAACCTTAATCTCATTAGTGAGATAATGGAAGATTTGAAAGGGTTTATGACTTCAGGTGAATACAAGACAATAGTTCAAGAGTTAGACGCGCAATTTGTAGCACAAGAAGCTAATACAATAGCCTATTTTCAATCAACTTTCGGGCAAGCTCCTGTTACATCATTTGCAAGTACTCTTTACAATACGCAACGACTAAGGATGCTAGAAACAGTTATAGGAGATGGTTTAAGCCCGCTTCTTTACACACCGGTTAGAGATGCTTTATTAGACGGCATTGCAAGCGGTTCAAGTTATCCTGACCTGTTAGACAACCTTTCAAGAATTTCAGTAGGTAATGAGCGTTTGGAGGGTAATTTATTGCGTTATTCAAGGCAATTGGTTAGTGATACACTTGCAACTACTGATAGGCAGTTCACGCAAATTATAGGTGATGAATTAGAATTAGAATGGTTCAGGTATTTAGGAGGCCGAATGAAGACTACTAGGTGCTTCTGTAATGAGCGAAACGGAGGTTACTTCCATCGTTCAGAAATAGAACTTTGGGGGCAAGGAATAGAGATAGGTAAATGCAGAACAGATAACGGTTGGCAAGGAATGTTCAGAGGCACGAATGCAGAAACTATATTCGCATGGGTTGGAGGGTATAATTGTCAACATACACTATTACCTATTTCAGAGGCAGTAGTGCCTATTGAGGACTTGAAAAGAGCGATAAGCAAAGGGTGGTATAATCCTAGTCAATCTGTTAGAAAAGAGTTAGGGCTATGATTCAACAGGTTATAAAAGACCTTGAAAAACTAGAATCTGACAGGTTGGATAAAGAAGGTCGCTCACAAAGTAGAACGCTTTGGGGTAAAGATAAATGGTTAGAGGACGCTTATCATAACACGCTAAGAGCTGCGATAGCACTAAGACAATTGATTAATGAGGGAGAGGAAAAAGGCTGTTAAGACAATGATTGGTGTCATGTATAAAGAGCGTGATTTTAGAGGGTGGTGGAATAGCATCGACAAAAAGAAGCAAAAGGATTTGATAAGAGATACGGCAAACGCATTAATAACAAATAATGAAGATTAGCATGGTAACGGGGGTTTGGAAACGACCAGATGTCTTTGAAATGTTTGCTAAAGGCGTTCATAATCTAGGCATTGAGATAGATGTTATAGTTTCTGGGTCTGAAGGTGAACAATCACGTAAGATGGTAGAGGCTCACGGATTCCATTACATCGAAATAGCTAACCAACCATTAGCTAAGAAGATGAATGCAACAACACTAAAGGCAAAAGAGCTAGGAGCTGACTACGTTATTTGCATGGGGTCTGATGATATTATGTCTCCTGAATTATTAAAGCACTTTCAAATAGCTATGAGTGCAGGGTATGATTACATAGGGATTACAGACCTTTATTTTTATGACACCGTAAGTAAGAAGGCTGCTTATTGGGGGGGGTATCGTGATAGACATAGGCGCGGTGTATGTGCAGGGCCATGTAGAGCAATATCAAAGAAACTTATGAATACATGGGGTTGGCAGCCGTGGAAAGTTGGTGATGACGCTATGCTAGACAACTCAATGGAAAGGCAGCCGAAAGGCCGCCAAAAGATATTCAACTTGAAAAGGTTAGGTTGCTATGCTTTAGACATTAAGAGCAGCACTAATATGACACCTTTTGAACTTTGGGATAACACAAGCTATATTGACAGTTCGATTATTAAAGAGAAATTCCCTTACATATTTGAATGAAAAAGATATTCATTACAGGATGTGCTAAATCAGGAACAACGCTTCTAAAGGACTTATTCAGGTCGTTTGATTCTACATGGGTTATTGAAGACGAAATAACGGTTAATTCATTCTGTAAACTCAAACAATCCAATGTAGGTGAATTTGACTTTGTAGTTGGTAAGCGTTCGTGGGACACTATCTATTCTTGTGGCAGGCTAAGAGACACGGACATTCAAAGCCAATATTATCAACTTCAACAATCTGAGATAATCGTTATCAATGTAATTAGAGATGGTAGGAATGTAGTCAAGAGCCTCTTAAAAGATTGGGGGTGGTACAATCCTTTCGAGTGGATGGAGTGTATTAGGCAATCAAAAGAGCATAACGGCATAATCAATTTAACGGTTAGGTATGAAGATTTGTTAACTATTCCAGACCAAATTCAGAACGAGATTATTGTATTGACGGGGATGGATGCTAACTATTCATTCAGCGATTACCCTAATTTTATAGATACAACAGAACAACGAGAAAAGAATTATACTTTTAGACCGTTAGACGCTTCTAAAGTAAATGCAGATTTCTTGACATACCTTAGAAGCCCTAACGACATTGAACACTTCAACAAACAACTAAGAGACTTAGGATATAATGTGTGGAATAGCAGCGGTAATTAATGGTACTGAGCAAGAGTCTAAATCAATGGCTTATGCTATCCGTAGACGCGGTATAAAGACCAATACAACAAGTATCAACGAGCTAACCGTTTCATTCGTTCACTTGCCAATAGTTGAGGATATTGAGCAGCCGTGTACGTATGGAGATACAACAGTGTGGTTAAATGGATTCATCTCAAATTGGAAGGAACTTTGTTCTAAGTATTCAGTAATAGCCGATAACGACACTCAATATTTAGCCTGGCACTTAGATCGTGATAAGCCTAAGAGTGAATTAAACGGGTTCTTTGCCGTCCTATATTACCAAGATGGTGTTAAGATGTTTACGGATAGGTATGGAATTAAACAGCTTTACAAGTACAAGCATTTGGGGACTACATACATCTGTTCAGAGCCTAAAGGAATAAGGTCGGTTTGCGACATTAAGGTAGACTTTGACGCTATGCAAGATTGGGAGTACTCACTTGGTGTTATGACAGATAACACTATTTGGGCGGGAATAGAACGTGTTGAATGTTTGCCTTTTGTGAAGCCTGAGAAGATTTATATTAGCTATGAGTATGCCAAGCTACAACTGACCAAACTATTTTCTAAGGCGTTAAGACGAAACAAATATAAAAATGCTGGATGCTACCTTTCTGGAGGTGTTGATAGTGGTATGTTATCCTATTGGTTAGATGCTGAATATTGCTTTTCGGTTGATTACCTAGATAATCATTCTGAGATTGATAACATCAAAATTAATTCAATGGGCATTCACTATACGTTCATAGATAACATAATAAGTAAACACACATATCCCAATAAGACCTTAGAAGCCCTTGACGACCTAAAAGTAGGCTCTTGTTACACCAACTTCGCAATAGCTGAACTAGCTTCTAAGTTCTGTAAAGTAATGTATTCGGGTGCTGGAGGCGATGAAGTGTTTAACGGTTATACACATCGCTATACTAAGCCGATTAACGAAGTAATCAAACGAACATCAAAAGATGGTAAGCAATACGATATAACGCATAAAGAATATGACTGGAGATACTTAAAAGGAATCTTAGTTGTTGAGGATAGAATGTCTGGTTGGCACACAATGGAAACTAGATACCCATTACTAGATAATGAATTTGTTGATTTCGCTTTATCTTTACCTGATGAGTATTTGAATAACAAACGCATCTTGAAAGACATTAGCGGGTTACATCCTGATGTGATTAAAGGCAAGAAACGAGGGTTTTCTAATCCTCACTTCACTAATGATGAATGGGTTGAATTTTGTAAAAACAACATACAGTGAGCATGTCTGATACCATATACAATCAAGACCTTATAAATATTGATGGTAACTATATTCACAGAACAGCTATCATTTACAAGAATGTTAGGTTAGGAACAGGAAACTACATAGGCGCTTATACTGTAATAGGTTCAAATGGTGAGATTAGAGGTAAAAACCAAAACACATTTGAAGGGTTCGTTACAATCGGAAACAATAATGTTATTTCTGAGCATGTAACTATTCAAAGACCTTATGAACGTTCTTCTACTAGAATAGGCTCAAACAATATTATAATGGCTCATTCGCATATAGGTCATGATGTAGTAATAGGCGATGGATGTGAGATATGTACTGGCGTTATAATAGGAGGATATACTACAATAAAAGACGGTGTTAAATTGAAGCTAGGCGTTACTGTTCGGAATAGGTTAGTAATAGGCTTAAATGCTCTTATTGGGCTTGGTTCAGTTGTCACGAAAAGCATAGAAGATAATGCAGTTGCGTACGGTAATCCGGCAAAGGTTAAATGAAAACCACAATAGGCATAACGTGGGTCCCAAGAGGTCGTGAATACTTCTCTAAGTCAATTAAAACTATTGACCATGACAATGTTATTATCTATCCTGACGGCTTTGAGTTTCCTATTCCAACTAAATATGAGGTTAGGAACTTAGGTAATAACGTAGGGTGCTTTAAGCACTATTATAGGGTGCTTCATGACTTGGTACATAATACCGATGCTGATGTTGTTGGAATCTTTGCCGATGATTTATTATACCGCAATGGATGGGTTCAAGAGGCTACAGAGAAACTAAAGGACGAATCTATAGGCTACGTTGCCTGTTATGTTCCTAATGGTTTGGCTATTCGTAACGGTTGGAAAGCTGAATGGAATGAATTTGATGGCGGTTGGGATAATGTGTTTGGTGGAGGATTCATGATGCGTAAAGAGGTTGCTATACAGGTTTTAGAGCATCCGTTTATATTAGACCACTTAGCCAACTACAAAAAGAATCAGCAGATAGATTTAGCCGTTCCTGAAGCAATGAAGATGATAGGACTAAAGCAAGTATTTAGGCTGCCTAGCTTCATTAATCACATCGGACTACGTTCTACAATTGGTCATAAGCACCATTCTTGGATGAAGGGCGCTGGTTGGGTTATGTTGTTTGGTCTATTCTTATTTACTGGCTGCACTGAATCATCCGATTGCTACCTATGCGAAAAAGACGACCGTTTATATCGTTATTGCGAAGATGTTTCCTATTCACCAACTATGACATTTGACGAGCAGATTGAGTGGTTGAAGTCCGAAGGGTACGAATGCGATTACTATCGGGATTAAAATGTAACTATATTTACTTAATCCTAATTACTTAACTTTGCATTATGGCTACAAAGAATATTAAGATTCGACCTAAAGATGACGTTAAAGCTCGTTGTGGAGGGAAAAAAAGCGGTTGCCACCTAACTGAATTTTACATTATTGCCAAAGCAGCATGATTGAAGACGAAGTATTAAAACTCATTGCTGAAGTTGTTGAGATTGAAAAGCAAGCTAAAAAAACGCTGTTCGGTCAAGAAATCAAGAAGAAAGAGGAGTACAAAGATTTACCTAAGTATAACTCAATTTATGCTGACGCGGTAAAACAGAGAGATAGAATTAGAGTGCATGCTGACCCTGACCATTTCCCAACTTTACTATTCTCAAAGCGTTCACCTAATCAAACAGACGAACAATTTGACTATGTAAAGGAAAACTACCAATGCACTACCAATCCAGTTTGGATTGACTACCAAAGTGTAATAGGACGCTCTTTTATTGATACTAACTGGAATATCATATACAAAGAAGAGCCTAAAGAGGCTCAGGACTTTGAGACATACACAACTGAAGAATTACCCATTTATGAAAGTGTTGAGAATTTCGTAACTCAGGTATTGCCATCAATTAAAGGAATGGATGCAAATGGCGTAATAGCCGTTAGACCATACAGATTTAAGTTAGTTGAAGATTCTGAAGGTAATAACGTAATTGATGACCAAGAACGTTTCGAGCCTACAATCTATTATCATGATTCTAAGGATGTTCTATTATTAGAGGATAACTTTACACTTTGCATTGATGATGAAAAGAGCCTAGTTTACATAGGTAAAAAAGAGGTTAAAGAGGGTCGAGTAATGTACTTATATACAACTGATTCTATCTTTAAAATCATTCAAACAGGTGCTAAAAAGGATGAGGAGTACGCAATAGCATGGCATTATGAACATGGCGAGGGCGTTGTGCCTGCCATACGTTTAAAGGGCGTTCCAGTAATCAACTCAAAGGGTAAGATATATTGGGTTAGTCGTTTCTATTATGCAGTCCCTCTGTTGGATTTAGCACTAGCGAATAGAAACATTCTCCAGGTTTCTATTAATAGTTCTGTTTTCCCTTTTAGGGTTATGATGGCTTCAGAGTGTGATTTTGGAGATGGAAAGTCTAGTTGTTCTAATGGTTCACTAATACTAAATGAATCGGGAGAAAAAGCAGGAACATGCCCAAGATGTAATGGCTCAGGTCAAGCGATACCTGTTAGTCCTTTAGGCGTATACCAATGGCAGCAACCAAGCGCAATTGACGGTACTGGCTCTTTTCCTGCTAAACCTGTTGAGTATGTTTACCCGTCTAGTGAGCCGTTAATATTCGTACGTGAGCAAGTAGAGATAGATACCAATAAAGCTAAGTCAATACTTCATTTGCAAACGTCAAACTCAACCGTAAAAGGTCAAGAGAATATGACAGCTACAGGGATGGGGATTGATATGAAAAATCAATGGGCATTTATTAGAAGTGAGTCAGACCAATTATTTGACCTATGGAAGTGGATACTAGACAGGATGGCATGGCAGCGCTATGATGGTGTAATTAAAGACCCTTACGAAGTAGTACCTACATTGATAAGACCTCAAACATTTGATTTTAGAACTGAGGCTGATATTTGGGATGAAATAAAGGTTGCAAGAGATTCAGACGCGCCTCCATTCGTGATTCATCAATTGTTCTATCAACTATTGACGAATATCTATTCAACAGACCCCGAAACTAAAAAGGTGTTTGAAACTGTTGTAACGGCTGATAAGTTGTTTAGTTTGTCAGAAAAGGACGTAGCGATACGTAAGGCGGCTAATACGATTGAAGATTACGAGCTTGTTTTACACCATTCATCAAGACAATTGATAGAATCTATCATACTAGATGATGATAAGTACTTAGATAAGGATTTAAGAGATAGGGTTGAAGTATTAGTTACTAAAGCAAAAAGTAGTACTTTTAAACCCACAAACAGCGTAATAGACGATATTACCAAACTAAACTCATAAATGCCAAAGAACACTCTAATACGAGTTGTTACCCAAAAACAGGGAAAGCAACCTAGACCGCAATGGTTTACATTCTCATCATTAACTGGCCCATTTTTAAATAGACTATTTAAGGTTCATCACAAGTTAGAAGTAGAAGAGATTTGTATTGATGAAAAAGGTAATCAGTCAACCGTTTACGATGTACTTACAAAAAGTGAGTTGCAATTATTGATTGACCATTGGCCGCAATTGAGGCTTCCAGATTCAATGCCCCCAGAGCCTGAGCCGTTAAAGTCTAAAGAATCTGTTGATGCTTTATCTTTAGTTGGTAATGACGAACACCTTGCAGATAGTTCAGATGAGGTTGATTATTCTAGTTGGGAAATTGAAGAGTTGAGAGACTTGCTAGAGAATAACAATATCAAATACGACAAACGCATTAAAAACCAAGACAAACTAATTGAACTAATCAAAACAAACAACCTTTAATCATGGCCGAAGAGAACACACTAGAAGTAAAAGACGTATTATCATTCATTGGTTTTGATAACGTTAAGGATATCGAAGAGTTAAAGAAGGGATTTAACGAAAAGTACATACCATCCGAAACGCATAAAACAACGTTAGGAGAGGTTAACGGGAAAGTTACTCACGCCATCAAAAAGAACTTCAAAGAGGTAGGTATTGATATTTCTTCTGATGAATTGAAGGACGTAAGCACTACTGATTTGCCAGCTTTATATGCGTCAAAGGTAAAGGCTAAATTTGAAGAACTAGAATCTCAAACAAAGCTAACTAAAGAGCAGGTTGAGTCTAAGCTATCTGAAGACCTAAATAAGTATAAGCAACAGGTTACAGACCTAACCAAAATGAAGGACACTCTTTCGAGCGAGTACACTCAATTCAAGACGAATGTAGAATTAGAGAACAAGAATAGAGAAATCAATACTAGATTGAATACCGCTAAAGGCTCTTTGAAATTCTCTGATAAAGTTGATGAGTTCACGAAGAAAGGGTTTCATGTTTCTGTAAATGAGAAGTTTAAATTTGAAGTTAACGAAGGCAAAGAGGCGGTTAGAAACGATAAAGGAGAGTTAGTAATGTCTAAGGCTAATGCAGGAATGCCGGCTACATTTAGCGAAGTTTATCAAGAAGAATTTAACGCAACTCCATTTGCAGCTGTTGCAGATAAAACAAAAGTTACTACATTTGTAACACCTAGTCAAAGCGCATCAACTCAAACTACACAAGTAAGAGAGGTTGCACCAAGACATTAAGGTTTAGAGGCTGACCCCTCAAATAGGTCTTTTTAGGCGTTTAACGGCCGACTGTTAAACAAATTAATTTTAACCTTTAAAGACCTAAAAAATGTCTGCTGGATTATGTGAAATAGTTTCTTGTGCTACGGTTCAACAAAACCTAGACAATACCTTTGCCGCCTCAAATATGCGGCCTGAAAAATTGCCTTTCCTTTCTTATGTGATGTCTCCCGAAAATAGGGCGGCTTCAAATTTTGAAATTACTGGCCCATCAAAAGTAAAGACCCTACAAATCATTTATGACCAACCAATGCTTACGAGTGAGGTTAGTCAAAATGGTTCTGGCTGTACTGCTTCAACTGAAGAGTGTGATACATATCAAACATACACGTTTGATTCAACCGCTAACGACTACGTGGAATTTACTGTTTCTCCTACCGACCTAGTTGGAACGTGTGAAGAAAATAGTGCTTTCATTGCTCGTAAGATTCAAAAGCGTTTGAATGTATTAAAAGAAAAAATATCAGAAAACTTGGCAGATACTGCTGTTTCAGATAGAGGAGCCTGGTCTGTTGATACCGCTAATATTGACGGTACTAACGTAACGGCTACTGATATTCTACAAGTTAATACTAGACTTGTTGATGGTACTCCTAACGTAATCAACTCAGCATTGTTTGAACAAGTGTCTACTGCTCTAGATATGTCAAGAATTGAGAACGCTGGTATCTTCGGTAAGAATGATTTGGCTTCGTTCCTTAGACGTTCATTTGCGGGTGCTGATGATTCAATCGGTTATAACCTAAAAGCAATGATGGAGCGTTATGGAATTGCAATGATGTATGACCGTCACCTGGCTTCATCAATTGATGCTATCGGAGCTACTAACCTTGCAGTTGGTATCGGCTCAATTGTTCCTGTTGGATTCTCGCTTTACGAGGCACAAGCTAATAAAGTAAACAACGGTACTGATATCGCTGAAACGATTTACGACCCAGAAACAGGCATGAAGTTTGACCTTCGCGTACATAGAGTTTGTGACGCTTGGAATTTTAACATTCGAGCTACATACCAATTTTACACATGGCCAGATGACCTTTACAAGTCAGGGTCTAACTGGGAAGGTGTTAAAGGACTAGCCGCTATTGAGGCAACTTGCACAGACCTTCAGCCTTGTTCATAATTGAAGATAATATCTAATCAGTTCTTCTCTGGCTGATGATGTTGTTTGTTTTGAAAGGGTGGTCATTTGGCTACCCTTTCTTTTTTAACTTTGAAACATGGCACATTTAGAATGTTTATCAGAATTAATAGGGCTTCGCGGAGGTTGCGAAGACATATCTTCAAACGCAACTACATACCTTGACACTAAGGTTACCTACAATGAGTTGAATGATTTTGTTGACCAAAACGATGTAGCTCATAATACGGTTGCTAAGTTGTTTGAATCATTTAGGAATCAGGCTGCTGCTGAATTAGTTACAGATGTTAATGAACACCTGTCTTCAAGATATGTAGCTAAGACGGTTGTAAAACAACAAGAGTTAGGGGACATGGGTACGGCATTAACCGCGTCACCTGCAACGGCTTTACTTAAGGGCATTAGATTACAGCAATATACATCGTATCCTTCGTATAACTTTAGAATCAATAGAATAGGTTTTATAGGCTCTTATACGGGTAATGTAATTGTAACGTATTATGATGGCGTAACGGGTGAATCATTAGCAACTGATACCATTGTAGCTATTTCAGGGCAGCGGGTTGAATTAAGCGTTAACAGACAGTTCAGGCGCGAAGTATTGACCATTGTTTATGATGCCACTGCAATAGGTGGTTATAAAACGACTATTCAAGGCGGTGCGGGTTCTTGCTACACTTGCAGAACAGCGGGAAAGAATAAGGTAAACGGCTATTGTTACGGTCAAGGAATGACAGCTCCAATAGGCACACCGTTAACACCGACATATCTAAACGATATGGGTGGGTTGAGTGTTTGGTTAAGCATTGAATGTGACCATGAATCATGGTTGTGCAATATCAAACAACAATTAGCTATTCCGATGTTATACAAGACCGCTGAATTGGCTATGGAATATGGCGTACATAATACGAGTAGAGAAAATACTTCAACCGTACGTGATAGGGGCGAATTAAAAGACCGTCAAATAATGTATCATGAAGTGTACAATGACAAAATGAGCAAGGCACTAAAAGCAATTGTATTACCTAATGACTCAGATTGTTTTGTTTGTCAAAGAAGAAATAGAATAGCAGTTTCAATTCCGTAATGAGCGTTATTGAACGACATAATGAATATGTGAGCATAACTAACTATTGTCGTTTATCAATGGGATACAGACAACATATCTTTGTGCTATGGCTCAATTAACACCTGCTCAATATGCCGCTAAGTTGCGAAGTAGAATGAAGCAATTGCAAGAAGGTGAACCGTTACGAATTGCGGCTCAAACCGTTCATGCTATGCGTGTTGAGAGAATATTCGATACCGGTACTGTTGCAAGAGGCTACAACAAGACTAAAGAGTTGTGGGTTTCAGATAGCAATTTGAGAAGCAACGGAAGTCATAGAGGTAAAACAGGCAAGTCTATAAAGACAACATACTTTTCTAGCTACTTCGCTTTGAAAGGGCAACAGGGTTTTGATAATAGTAAAGTTAATTTCAGGCTAACGAATGACTTACAGATGGACTTTGCAAATTCTACATTAGACCCAGGGACAGGAAAGGCGGGAGTTGGAACGCCAATTAAGAAAAGTAATACGCTATTTGTTGAGGCTCTTAGGCGTTCAGATAACCAAGATAAATTGAAAGGATTGAAGGCAAAGTTTGGAGACTTTACTATATTCTATCAAAACGAACGAGACACCTTTTTTAAGGTAATCAAGTTTGAAACGTTTAAGCTATTAAATGGATGATTGAAGGCATCATAAATACGTTAAATCTAACGCTTGAAACTACTGGTAGGATAGATAAGCGGTATTGTCTCACAGAGCAAAGAACAAGTACTGGAGACAATTCTACAACAGTCCCTTATGCAATTGAGCCAAATGGTCAACTAAAAGCCGTTGATTACGGGAAACCTTCTTTATCTTGGTGGAGGGTAACAAGCCCGTTTAGTATTGAAGAGGTTACAACCACATCAGCAGTAAACAAGAAGCAAGCTACTTACTCATTGCGGTTGGTGGTTATGTACAGGCGTAAAGAGTCAACTGCTGACAATGGTTTTACCCCTGCATGGTTAGCTGAAGACATTGGTTCTGTATTAACTCAATCTAACGGTGATTTAAAGACGGTATTAAAGGCTGCAGACGTTCGAGTTAATGTTACTTCGACTGATATTGACACTACAAGGGTATGGAATGATGAGTTTAAAGATTTAGAATTTAAAGACCCTAAGTATGTAACTTGTTTAATTGCTTTTGAATTATCGGTTACTGTTATTGCACGTCCAGATTGTTGGCAAACGGAATGTGAATACGATACCGACATACTTCATGTTTTTGATTTTTGCAAAACAGGTACATTTAATAGGCTAACAGACGCTCAAAAGGAATGTCTTACAACTGCCCTATGTGGGGTTTGTGCAGATGCCACCGTTCACAACTCAGATAGCAGCTATTCAACTACAGTAGCAAGCGGTGGAGACTTGCCTTTGCCTGATAATGTCATTACGCTAAAAGATACCGCTGCAAACGTACTATCAACAACCAATGTTCCGGCAACAAATGCAGAAGATATTGAAGCACCAGACGGGTCGGCAGTTCTAAAGAATACGGGCGGTTCTATACTTTCCACAACTGCCATCAAAAGCGGTGAAACAAAGGACATTACAGCTTCTGACAGCACAAACGAAGTAAACGGGGTTGATATTTTAGAGCCAACCGTTGCTGAAGGAACGCACAACCAAGTTATTGAGAACAGCGCGGCTACTCCAATCGGAACGGCTGCAAATCCATCTGTAATAGCAGACAGTCAAGCACAAGTAAATGGAGTTAATACCGAACTAATACCCGCAACCGTAACACATGACCAAGCGATACATGATAGCGCGGGTGCTGATGTTGGAACGGGTGCTAATCCTTCTGTTGTTTCAGATTCAACGATTCAGAATAACGCGACTCCTACTTGGACGGATACGGTAGAAGCTGAAGGCACTTTAACACTAGCGCAAGCGAAGGCATTAGATAGCGATGGAGCAACTACGTTACTAGCAGATTACATACCCGCTGCGGATGGATTCATGTTTACTTGCACGCCTGGTTCGAGTGCTTCGTTAAGCGTTGGAGCTTCAGACACTACACCAGATTTTGGAGACACGATAACCATTACGGGAACTCCTACGGGAGTCACTCCGACTAGCTATACATACATACTTCCAGATGGTACTAGAGTCACACAAGCTGGAAACACTTACAATTGGACGGTTAACGAAAGTGGCTCTCAATCTGTTATCGTAACGGCAACTGACGGTCTAGTGATTGTCTCTAGTTCTACTGTTTTAACCATAGCAACTATTTACGCAAAACATGGTATTGCCCACGCATGGAATGGTGAAGACGTAACTTTAGTCAGCGGGTTAGTAAATAGCGCAAATGATGTAGTAGGCGGAATAAACGCAACAGCGACTAGCGCGATAACCAGACCAAGATTTTATAAAGACCCAAGAAGCTCAAATAACGGTTCATTTAGAAGTATTACAAATGACTATCTAGCTACCACGCTATCAACACTTCAAAACAATATAACCATTGCAGGGGTGTATAATTGGACACAAGCTGGAGATTCTTTTGGCGGGTCTTACATGGTATTAATTGGAGGCACGCAACCAGCAATAGACGCGGGTTCACGATTCAATCTTGGTTACCTTGTATCGAGTGGTATGCACAGATTCAACGTAAGAACATCTGCAGGCGGTGTAGGTGCTAACGTACAAGCCGCGCCAGTAGACGGGAAGAACGTATTTGTTTTGACTTATGACCATGCAACTGGTGCATTGAGATTGAACTTTAACGGTGTCATTTCAACGGCAACATTTAGCGGTACTATATTCAATAGTGCGAGTAATTTCACGTTACTAAATGGTGATGGTTCTTTGAACTACAGTAATGGGTGGTGTGAGCCGACAAGCGAAATAATGATTGCGACTAGTACACTTTCAATCACTAATGCTGACCAACTTTATGCAGATTTACTTTTAAAGTACCCATCATGATAATTGCAAATGAAAAAGACCAGTTAATTAATTGGTTAGAAGATAATAGACATGACAAAGATTCTGATGTTCCTTATGTGATTCCGAATGAAGTATTAGGGGGTTATGAGTTTCCTAATGACGAATTGATATTTAAGGGGCTTAAAGAGCTTGGTTTAGATTATGCGGTTGTCGAATCTATAAGGGGCGTGAGTGTTGAGATTCAGTCTATTGATTTAATTGGGAGTGATGAAAAGCCTGTTTAACGAAAAGAAGAATTGAATTAACTAATGAAACAAAATGTCACAAAATCAAATGGGTAGTTTGACGGAGTATATAAATGAAATAGTACTTGCAGGTTCGGGTATTGCAGCTTCATTAGTTGCATGGAAAACAGGGCACAAACAGGCTAAAGCGAGTCACTTAGATAATGTCGAGAAGGCGATTCAAATCTGGGAAAACACGTCTGTAAAACTTCAGGATAAATTGACAGGGGTTGAGGGTGAGATTTTGACTATCAAACAGAATCACGAATCATGCGAAGAAAGTAAGCGCGAACTTATCGACAAGGTAAATGAGTTGGAACGCACTATTCACAACATAATAGGCACACCAGATAGACTACGACCAAAAAAAGGTAAATGAGAAACATTACTAAAATCATTGTTCATTGTACGGCTACTCCAGAGGGTAGAGATGTAAGCGTAGAAACCATTAGAGGTTGGCACGTTAAAGATAACGGATGGTCTGACATTGGTTACCATTGGGTAATTGGATTAGATGGCTCAATAAACAAAGGACGCGATGAGTCTATTCCAGGCGCACACGCTAAGGGCCATAATTCAACGTCTGTTGGGGTTGTTTACGTTGGCGGATGTGATGCTAACATGAAAGCAAAAGACACGCGTACAGAGGCGCAAAAAGAATCATTGCATTGCTTACTACAAGATTTGAAAGGTCGTTATCCTAACGCTGAAATAATAGGTCATAGGGATGTGTCAAGCAAAGAATGTCCTAGCTTTGATGCTAAAGCTGAATACAAAGCAATCTAAATCACAGCATCTCCATACGCCTTCATTCGGTAGCAGAACAGTAGCCAATAGCTACGCGTCTTTCCTTGTTCAAAGTTGATTATTGTCCTGCGCGAAACACCGAACATTGCAGCCTTTTCACCGTGTGTAAAATTTTGCATTTGCAGTATAACCTCGTCAGCGTTGTTATCGAACTCACTTTCAAATTGCAGTTTATATCCTTGTAATTCAGTCATTTAACCTGTGCATTTATTTTTACATTTCATAGCCAATTGTTAGCATTCATATTTTGCCCTTAAAAAGTTAGTAATTATTGAAGCAAATTCGTAAGGGCAAAAAACGAAAATGCTAACAATATGTATATTTAATGGCTGAGTTCGGCTCATTTATTCAACTTTCTGCGTTAATTCCATAAATTAATTTTGCCCACGCGCTTTCGGTTTTTCAAACCGATTTGTGTTTTGAAAAACCAGTATATTTTGATGAATCTTTACTACTTTTTTATAGTCCATTGATTTTTTAGCTTTTAATGCAGCAGAGCCATTTTTATAGAATATAATTTCATTTATTAAGCTCATGCCATGTTTTTCAAATATGTCTTTTGTTCGGTCTGGAAATCTACGGTAATGCCCTTTTGCATGTCTTACGTCCCCGACAACAAAAACGGCTATCGAATTAGGTTCTAATAAATCAATTGATTTATTAATTATCGAATCATAAATTTTATAAAATTCTACTTCGGGCATATTTGAAATATCAGATTCTAAATCTGAATATTTTTCTAAATTAAGATAAGGTGGGCAGCTAAATAAAAAATTGAATTTGTTTTTAAATCCATCCAGTTGCTTATTAGAGTCGCCAACATACCATTGCGGTTGATTATTTATATCTAATATTTCAATTGATTGATGTCTATTACTATCGACTTGTTCTTGTCTTAATTCTATTCCAGTATATTTATGCCCTAAATAATTTGCAACAATTCCACGAACAGAACCACCAGCAAAAGGGTCTAAAATATTAGCATTTTTAGGCGCAAACCAATTATACATTATTTCACACAAAACAGGGTCAAATATACTCGTATTTGATTGGTTCGGATTATTTAACAAGCTTCCGCCTTTGTCGGTTTGAACAGTCGTTTTAAATCCTGTTTTGCCTAAAAGATTGTCTTTTCTTCCAATCTCCGATTTTATTCCCTTATTTATCCACCACCTCCTGCGATTCTGCCACTTACCAACCATCGAGTTTATAACCGAAAAAGGCGGTATAAAATAAATATCATTCAGGTTTCTAAATTCCTGTTTAGATTCTTCTGTAATATCAAATAAATTCAAAAAAAGCCCTCCCAAAAAATTAATTTATTACTGTTTTACTTTTAATCAACATCGGTGCATATTTGCGCCACTAAACATACATTTACCGTTGGCAAACATTTAGTAACCATCATCATCGTAAATGTCCTCACCACAGTCACATTCAACTTCTTTTTCCGACACTACCTTTTGGTGTTCAATCATCACCTTAGTTGTCGGAGCATCACATCTTTCACAAAGCAGCACCACCTCCATCTTGTCAGTAAGCCAAAAACGTTTGCCAACACCAGCTATCAAATCTTTTTTAACTTGGCTTATTACTAAATCAAGTGCCTCTGTCAATTTTTTCGGCTCGTGTATCATATCATCACGTTTTCCCAGTCTCCATTCTTGATGATAGTCTAGGATTTCAATTGCTGTTTTTAATTCCATAATTCAGTTGTTATTTAACAGTTAAAAAATATTTTCATAGCTGCGGAACGTTGCACACCGTCAAAACTAAACACTATCTTTGAAGTGTGCAAATTAATTCACTCTTAACATGAAGATTGACACTAAAACAATATTGATTCTATCCTTAATAGCGGTTGTTATTGCGTTGATATTATTCAGGGGCTGCGATAAAAAACAGCCTAGCAGCGTTGATGTCAAGCTAATTTACGATTCAATCGAGCAGAGTATAATTTCAAAGCTACCTCCGCCCGATACTATTACTGTTATTGAAAAAAAAACGGTCACAAGATGGTTGCCAGGCGCAAAAGTCACAGACACGATTTACACGAATGGCGGGACTGTCTACGTTTACAATGACGCGCCAATAGATACAGCGGCTATTCTAAGCCACTATCTTACTGAAGCGGTAACATATACCGACACAATAAGAGATAGTTCATTACAAGCCGTTATTCAAGATACTATATTTAGAAACAAGATAGTAGGACGCGGGTTTACTTACAAGATACTTCGGCCATTGGCATCGACCACCACCATCTATGACAGGTTTCAGTTGATTGCATCCTTCCAAGCGGGTGGTGGTATTGGTTACGATAATACACCTCAGTCAATTTATGTGGGCGTTGACTTAGGATTGAAGTTCAAGTCAGGTACTTACTTCAGTGTTGGCTACATGGCAGGAAGTGAACACTTCGTAACGGTCAGGGCGGGTCAGGTTATTCGGTTAAAACGTAGATAAATAAAAAATAATTGCCTCAGGTGTTGCGGGTGTCGTTATTTGTATATATGTTTGTACACCGATAACGGTTTAACTAAATAATAACGAAATGGAAATTTTACAAAAAACACTAGGTCAAATGAGGGTATCATTCTCAAGTAATGAGTTCTCAAAAAAAGCAAGAAAAAACGGACTAACAGATTTTGAAGTTGCAAATGGTGTAATAGCAACGTTCTTACACAGGAACGCTATACAAGGGGAAACTAGGAGGACGTGGAGTAAGCGTATTAACCTAACACCTAATAAGTCAAATTCAGACAAATTAATGGATGCTATTACTCTTTTGAAGGATAACGGATATAGGGTGTTAAAACCAGTATCTGAATGGCAAGAAGTTTAATCAATAATTAAATAAACAGACATGGCAAAGAAAGTACCAAAATGCGAGATTAAAGATTTACAAGTAGGCGAATCATTCCTTGTTAAATGCACCGATGAAATGGTAGCGAAACAGGAAATGAGAACGTTCATCTGGAATCGAATAAGATTATCAAGAGTTAAGAATAGGTTGGTAGGATGGAGACTGTCTGCCAAGTATTCTAAAGACGATAAGTCATTCGTAGTAATGCGCTTAAATTAAAAGAGCCGCGACAACTAAGCCGCGACTCCTTAACTAAACAACAACGAAAAACAAATCTAATGGAAATTACAGACTTTGTGAAATTGATTCAAGATAATTGTTTCAATCCACTTTCAAGACTAGCAGCCCAACATGTTCAGTCACTACTCAACCAGGATTGCGGGATTAAAGAGATTGAGGTAGGTTCTGAGGTATTCGAGGACATTGTAAGCTGCACAAGCATTACTGCTAATACAGGCAGTGTTTACAGGTTCATTCGAGTGTACGATATGAACGACAATTCAGTAGATATTCAAACAATTAAAAACAACGAACGATGAACAAATCAGAATCAATAACAGAACTATCAAAAGCATTGGTGAAATTCCATAGCGTAATGGGTAAGGTTTCAAAGGATGCCGCTAACCCATTCTTTAAAAACAAGTATGCAAGCCTATCAAATATCATTGAGGCGGTTACAAAGCCTTTAAATGACAACGGGCTAAGTATTGTTCAGATGCCTTGCAATGAGGGGTTAACAACGATGCTAATTCACGAATCGGGCGAGTGGATTAGTTCTACATCTTCAACTCCTGTTAAGGACGAAACAGACCCGCAAAAGTTAGGTAGCGCAATTACATACGCAAGACGTTACGCATTAGGCGCAATTCTATCATTGAACATTGATGAAGATGATGATGGTCAAAAGGCTGCAACTGCACCACCTAAGAAGCAAGCCGCACCAGTACCTAAATCCGAAAGGGTAATAGTTGCCGATGGCGATGAACTGTTTTTGAAGATTGTTAAGGCGGTATCGGACGGCAAGGCTACTATCCAACAAGCACTCAACAAGTATAATATTAGCGATAAAGTTGAGGCTAGTTTGAAGGCGAAAATACAGGCACTAACTGAAATCGTTTAATCATGTCAAAAGAATTATTCCATAACCAAAGAGAACAACAAAATGAAGAAGTCACTTTACAACATCGAAGAAGAATACTTGAAAATTGCGAACCAATTGGAGGATGGGGAACTGTCACCAGAACTGGAAACAGCGTTAGCGATAAACCAAAGCGAACTCCAGGGGAAAGCCGTAGCGTATGCCTATGTGATAAAGGATTCTGAAGATACCGTTAGTGTTATTGATGCTGAAATTAAACGCTTACAGGGGCTTAAAAAGACCGAGCAGAATAAAGTAACGCGGCTAAAAGAAACCATATCGAATGCGATGGAGTTGTACGGAATTACCGAAATCAAAACGGAAACTTTGAAACTGAACTTCAGGCGGTCGGAGGGGGTTGTTGGAAGCAATGACTATCTAACCGATGACCTAGTAACTATTGTTCCAGAGCAAAGGAAACCTAATTTAGTTGCTATCAAAGCCGCGATTAAAGAGGGTATTGAGATTGAAGGGTATTCGATTGAGGAGCGTTATTCACTTCAAATTAAATGAACTTCCAAAAGCAAATAGAAGACCTCAACAAGTACGTCAAAGAGTACTACACTTGCAATCTTCAAGACGGGAATCAACTATCGAAACTAATCCAAAAGATAACCGGATTACTTTACTATCTTGAAACCGAAAGAAGCAAAACGCACGACCTTTACGAGAATGAAGTTTTTAACTTGGTCAAAGGTGGGGCAAGTGTTGCAAGAGCCGTCAATGAGGCGAATGTAAAGTACCCTGAGATGTACCAATTAAGGCGGATAATGGATGGTGGGTATCGAATAGTTGACGCAATTAGAACCAATATTTCGTACCTAAAATCTGAGAAACAATCAAATCAAAACTAGAACCATAACAAATGAGCGAGTTTAAAGTAAAAGGAAAAATCAAAGAAATCATGCCTGTTGAATCGGGCGTAGCTAAGTCTTCGGGCGATGCTTGGAAGAAAGTTAATTTCATCGTAACTAATTCCGAAGGCTACGAAGGTCGGGAGCAACTATACTGTTTTCAAATCTTCAGCGAAAAGAGTGTAGATAATTTTCTGAAGTATAACCAGGAGGGGCAACAAGTTGAGGTTAGTTTCAACGTCCAAACGAACGAATGGCAAGGGAAATACTTTACCAATCTTCAGGCGTATCGAGTTGATTCAGGTGAGATGGTTGAGCAAGGCACTCAATCCAAAGGAAAAGACGAATTGCCAAACTTTGACGACGACGCATTTTGAGGCGTATAGCAAGAACAGATAGTAATCAACAAGAGATAGTAACGGCACTGAGGATACTTGGTGCCGTTGTGCTTATGACGCACCAATTAAAGAACTGCTTTGATATCTTAGTATGCTTCAAAGGTTCAACTTACATGGTTGAAATCAAAGACGGGTCACTTAGTCCAAGCCAAAGGAAACTAACCCCAGGAGAGCTTCAATTCAAGGCAAAAATCGAATCGGTAAACTGCAAATATTGGGTAATCGAATCGGTTGAGGATGCTCTGGCCATGTTAAATTCAAGCACAAAATGAATATTTAATGAATTATTTTACATCAGGTATTGTGGGAACGAGTATTTGTATATATATTTGTATAACTATTACGAACCAATTAAACTAACAATCATGAAAACGATTTTTGAACACACCAACAGTCTTGACCAAGAAAAAGTAGTTGATAAACAAAGAAAACTTGACCTTGAAATGGAGATTGAAGAGGTTTATACAGATGAGTTCATCAATGAACTGGTAGAAGTGGAAGTGGTGATGGACATGGTAAGCATAATGAAAGAGTTGTGTAACTCTACTGGACATAGTGGAAGAAATGGAATGTATTCAACTTATTCATTGAATGACTTTGACCTTAAATACTGTTTACGAGAACTTTATAAAGTAGTAGGTAACGGTCGCATCCATATCGAAAAACTTGCTGTTCGTGGAGATGCTTACGAAAGTGACCTAAAAGCAATTGCCACAATGTTTTTCAGAAACCCAACACTTGAATTTCCTTTTAATTAAAAATAAACACCAACCACAAAAAACATAAATCATGAACAATTACTATTTAGTTGCAGACAGTTCTTCAAACATGGGAAAAGAATATATCTCAGAAGACCACTCAAATACTGGAGATGAAACATCTGCTAAACTTTTCAAAACCGAAGATGATGCAAAAGACTGGATTAAGTCACAAGGATTTGGAGATTGGGCATACGTTACCACAATGGAAACAGAAGAAGAGTTTGATATATAAACAACAAACAAATGACAACTCACAAAATCACCTGGAAAGGCTACGAGCTTAAAGTAACAGGAACAACGGACGGTCACGATGCCGAAATTGATTCCATAGAAGGAATAGACGTAGTAGACCTACTTCTAACTTGTGATGGCAACTCCTGCAATGAGATTACAGAAGCCTTCGCGCAAGCTGAACAAGAATCTAGGAACGACTACCACGGGGATGACACTCTTTGGGAAAGAGATAACTAAACAACGAAGGTATGATTTGGGTATCAATACAAAACAGAAAGCCAAAAACATCAGGCTATTATTATTGGAGAGGAAAAAGTAATTACGGTGGACTAGCATACTATAATGATGATAGTAATTGCTTTGATTTTGACGAAAGCATCCCTGTAAACAAAGTTGATGAAGAATATCTTTATTGGCTTGATGAAGAATATGCACAATAACAAGTTAAAAAACTTGCTTTAGAAAATCACCTACAACGTTAAGGGTATGGTGTCGGATTTGCTTTTCGCAAATATGCACTATAACCAGTGTTGTGCATAGTACGGTAAATTAAGAACTAAAGAAAATTAAAGATATGAATGTATTAAGTTTATTTGACGGAATGAGTTGTGGGCAAATCGCACTAAACAAATTAGGAATTAAGTATGATAATTACTTTGCAAGTGAAATAGATAAGTATGCTATACAAGTAACACAAAATAACTACCCAAACACTAAGCATATTGGTAGTGTAGTTGATGTGAAATCAGAAGATTTACCAAATATTGACTTATTAATAGCTGGTAGTCCTTGTCAGTCATTTAGCACTATGGGTTTGTATCGTGAAGGTATGGGCGATAATGTAGGTTTTGAAGGTAAGAGTGGGTTGTTTTGGGAGTTTGTAAGAGTGTTAAAAGAAACTAAGCCTAAATATTTTTTACTAGAGAATGTAATGATGAAAAAAGAATGGCAGAAACAAATAACTGATGCTTTAGGTGTTGAACCTATTAAAATTAACAGTGCATTACTAAGCCACCAAAGGAGAAATAGGTTATATTGGACTAATATTCCTAATATAGAACAACCAAGTGATTTGTGTCTAGATTTCAGAGATATTATACAAACTAATGTTGATGAAAAATATTACTTAACTGAAAGAGCAATTGAACGTGTTAGGGAAAAACAAGGTTATGATTTAGTAAAAGAAAAAGCAAAATGTTTATTTGCTACTTATTATAAAAACAACAGCAATAGTAGAGAAGGACAGATAGTTGAAACGGACGGGAGATTAAGGAGATTAACACCAATTGAATGTGAAATATTACAAACTGTACCTATTGATTACACTAAGGATGTTAGTGACACACAAAGGTACAAGATGTTAGGTAACGGATGGACAGTTGATGTAATAGCACACATCTTTAGGGGTATGATGTAGTATTATGCACAACGGTAAATGTAAGTGCCGTTTAAAACAGACTTACGAAAATGATACAAAGTAAATTATTAACCAACAATATTGATAGATGCACGATGAAATGGCATTTACATATTGTTATAAACTTTTAAAAGCGATGCGGTTCGATACCGTAAAAGCATGGTGAGCGCATTAATTTGCAGTAGGTTCAAAGCCTACTTGAAAGCCCCCGCCAAAGGGCAGAGCCTATGGGCTGGAATCGCTTTTAATTGTTTTATAACTACTCACTAAGAAACATTAACCACTAAACAAAAACGACAATGAAACGATACGCAGTTACAATAGACCTTTACATCCACGCTGAAAATGATTCCGATGTGATTAAACAAGCTGAGAAGGTCGCTGAGAAGATAGGAAACAACGCCTCCGTACTTGAGATTTGGGAAAACAAGTTCGGCTCTTTAGACCATAGGAAAGTTATCCTTTGCGAGCATTGCGATGAAGAAGGTCTTTACGAAACTAATCTAAACGGTCACGATGTAATGTGCATTTGCAATTGCGGGAAATACGAATCTCTAAAACAACAACTATGAGCTATTTTAATACAACCAACCTCAAAGGCGAAGAACTCAAAACGAGCGAATCTAAGGCACTATCACAAGATGAAGAGGTACTTAGACTATTCAAGACGTTTGACGCTCTTACACTTACTCCAGAGCGATTACACAAGCACTTACAAATCACTAACCCAAAGTATGCTAACACTCCTCTCACAAGTTTGAGGCGTTCTTTTTCTAATCTGAAGAACCGGGGCTTAATCGAAAAGACGGAGACAATGGTAAAGGGTAATTACGGAAAGAGGGTCTACACTTGGAAGCTAGTCAATGTCTAGACAACGGCTCGTATAAGAATAGTAGCCGTAAATAAGCACAAAAGATTGAGTTAAACAAATAATTAATAAGTGAGTAGTAGCCACTAAAAAGACCTTGTAACAGGCTATTATTTTTATACATTGTTATAAGGCGTTATTAAAATGGAAATAATTATTTTACAAAGTGTAATGACAGCAGCAAACCTTATTTGTGTTGCTTGGATGTATGAAAAAAAGAACTACAAAACAGCAGTACTTAATGGATTTTCAGCAGGTATGTGTTTTATGGGATTACTTCATGCCTTACAACTATTGGCTATCAATTAAACCAAAACAAAGATGAGTGAAGAAGAATTCATAGAAGGACAATACTATATCGCCAAAAAAGACACTTGGTTTATTGAAGGAACAAAATGTTTATATGTTGAACATTTATATGATGATAGAGGTATATTTGAAGGTAAAATTAAATTAGAAAACACCACAACTAAATCTTGGTGGAATGATCATATAATAGGTGATATTATTCACGACAGAGAAGCTTGTGGGTATGATGAATTTATAAACCAAAACAATGAGTAAAAAACTAACCATAACCACAATAATAATGATTCAGAATAATAGGATGTTACGTGTGGGAGTAGGGAAGTGTACGGGTGAATGGTTTCTAAGGATTGATTTGTGGTGGGTAGGATATCGACTGACGTATGGAATTTGATTATTTAATCTAACGTTCGTATATTAATGTTATAAGATAAAAATAAAAACATAAACACATGAGAAAGTATATAACAGTAAAGGATTGGTGTGGAAACAAAACCACAAAACGAATGGTAAACCAATCCGAAATAGTTGATTATATCAAAAATAACCCTGGCAAAACAGAAAACCAAATAATGGAAAATGTATACGGGTATTATAGAAATCAATCATTCCAAAATAATAAGAAATATGCTGAATGTCTAAGGCGAGCAATGGGTAAGGGATCCATAACAAGGCAACGTGTGATGAAAGGAAATCGAGTAACATTTATATACTTTGTGTTGAAAAAAATGCATACTAACGCATAAGGATATTTAACATGACATATGGTGAAGTGGGTTATTTAGCGCTAATATAACGAGGATATCCACTAGATAACGCGTATGGATATGTAATGTGTGTAGGGAGATATAACAAGAGGATATACACGTAAGGATATCCAACGGATAAGTAGGGTATCTAAAGTGATATTAAATCAATATTAAATTAATATTAAGTGGATAGTATATGTCAAGTGCGTGGGAGACGTGGAGGGTGGTTTGTGTGTTCCCCCCAAAATGTTTCCCAGCACTCCACTTTTTTTTATGAACACACCATTTTTCACCCAATTTCACACATTTTTTCACATATATTTCAAAAAAGTACATTGGGGAATTTGGATATTTAAAATGGGGGTTGTATATTTAGGTGTACTAAAAATTTAAAACACATGAGCACTACATTCGCAATTATAGATAAGGTAACATACGACACAGTGGAAATAGCACGTCGAGTAGGGATTTCCACCGACGAAAGCGACGTTACAATTACCGCACTGGGAGATTTATCATTATTCATTCTTAGAAATATGGCTCCGGAGACGGAAGTGATTGCGATTGATAATAGTTCACAAGGGATTAACACAATAGGAGATATAATTAATCATCCAGGATTCGTTGAAATTGATTGGGATTTAATATAAAAGGTGAATTTGGTTATTTAATATAAAATTTGTATATTTAGGTATATTAAAAATTTAAAAAACACACACATGATAACGCTTAACACAGACGCTTTAAACACTAGAATTCAAAACGAAGCAAACGAGGCTATTGAGAAGATAACTCAACATGCTAATGATGGAGTTGAATTTACAGAAGTATTATTTCCAAAAGACATATATAACAAATGCCGTACAAAGGTAAATGAATATATGGAAAAAAACAATGTAAAATATTGTTGGATGATAATGAATGGAATGTATAGTTTAGATTATGGAAGTGAGAGAATGATGAAATTCAGATTATTACAGTGAATTTGGTTATTTAATATTAAAATCGTATATTCAGGTGTACTAAAAAGTTAAAACACATGAACGAAAAAGAATATCAACTTATCTTTAAATTAATAGATGATAGTAACCTTGCAGCCTATTCAGCGGATTCAGATCATGCAAGAAGAACACTATATTGGAAGAATATTTATAACGCTGATGGTGAATTGGTTACTAATGACAAAAGGATAACCAAGTACTACGAGGACAATTGGTGTTAAAAATATTGTTCGTATATTCATGTATATTAATAATTAAAACACATAACACATGAACATTCAAATATCAAATAAAATAGGGGAAATAATAAGTAATAGTAATTGTAGTACTTATGTCATCACAGGATATAGATGTCTGGAAACACGATTGGTATTAGAATTTCATGATTGTAAACAAGTAATTGATTTTAAAGTAACGGGAGAACGATTTGATGATTATGAAATAACAGCTAATTTTTATACTAAGGACTATATCAATCACGAAAAACGAATGGAAGAAATGTCTGTGTTTAGTACATTACATAAAAAAGAACAACCGGAACTTGATGATGTAACTAATTAATCGTATATTCACGTATAATAATTAATTAAAACACATAACAATGAAAAAAGTACAAATTCAGAAGGTGTTGAAAGTGAATGGTGAATGGACAGGATATAGACTAAGATCATGGAACGCATATAGTACAATAAATCACAATGACGTTATTAAAGAATTTTCGTCGTTAGATGAAATTACAAATCACTTTCAATTACAAGATGTAAGAGAATTAGGTACTAAGTACATATATACTTCTAAAGGACAGAAACTAGGTACAGAAGCTTATTCAGCATATTTAAACGAGTGAATTTGATTATTTAATAAATAATTTGTATATTTACGTATATTAATAATTAAAAACACATACACATGAATTTTAAACAAGTAACATCAGACGAAAGAAATTTGTTAGAAAAAAATAAAAATGAATTGAATGAATTGATTAATTTATATCGTGTAGAAGAATTTATGCATATGAATTCTAAAAATAAATTTACACATTATGAATTTACTAATCAAGATGTAGATGAAAGATTAGATGTTATTAAACAATGTAAAAAATTATTAGATGATGAATTTGAGTGTTTAATTAAAATACATGAACGTAATTGAATTTGATTATATAAATAATCGTTCGTATATTCACATCAAATAATTAATTAAAACATATAACAATGAACAGAAATCAATGTATTGAAAAAATCAAATTAGCTTTAGAATTTCAATGTGAAAATCAACTAGCTATAGGTTGTGAAATTGAAGAATATTTTGATGACGGAATGATAAGTGATAATGATGATGTTTGTGAAGCAGTAGATAAATTATCACCATTTGCAATTACTGATTATCTATTTATTCATTATTTAGGAAGATATTGCGAACAGATAGATGGAACTATAGCAGATAATTTCAATCATTTGAAATATGTTAGCAAAGAAAGAATGTTAGAGATAATGAATAAAAGTGAAGAAGATTATCAGGAAGAATACGAACAGTTAGTTGAAGATATTAGTTAATTAAATTATAATTTGTATATTGTAGTATAAATTTAAAAAATATAAAAATGAAAAATTATTTAGTAGTTAATATTGATGATGCAAATGACTTTTTTTTAGTTAGTAATTTAAATCAATTAATTAAAGAAATGTATGAGTGTGAATTGTTTGAAAAAGAGTTTGAAGAAGTTGAAAGAATGTTTTTTGCATGTTTTAAAGTATTTACTAGTGAAAGTGAAATAATTGAGGAATAACATAATTAAATTATAATTTGTATATTTACGTATATTAATAATTAAAAACATATACACATGGAATTAGCAATCATTATCATCGCATGTTACTTAATATTCATATTCGTTAAAGTATTGACTGTAAAAATAAATTAATTTTTGAATTTGGTTATTTAATAATAAGGTTGTATATTTAGGTATATTAAAAATTAATAATAATAAAAAACACACAATGACAAAAGTTAAAACAATTAAATTGGGAAGACCGGTAAATAAAAATAGTGAACGACAAAAGCGTTTGAAAGATTTAGAGAAACGAAGGAAAGATGGTACTTTAAAATTAGGGAGACCTGTTAATGTAGATAGTGTTAGACAGAAACGATTATTTGAAATTGAAAATCGAAGAAATAACGGTGAAGTAATTAAAAGAGGTAGACCTAAAGGAAGTGGTGTTAAAGTAAGTAAAGAAAAAGCGGTTGAAATTAGTAGTAAAAGTTTTAAAGTTGAAATGAGTGTAGATGGTGAAACTAAGAATTATAGTAAACTATTTAAAACACCGAAATCAGCGATTAAAGAAATGAAGGAAGTTGGAATTAAAGATTATAAGTTAGTGGAAGTAGAAGTTTAATTATTATTATTATTTATTTAATTGAAGGGAGTTATTAATAGTAACTCTCTTCTTTTATCTGAAATTAAATACAACTATTTGAAATGCACACATAAGGAAACTAAATAATTAATAAATTATTCGTACATTTACGTTATAAGATAAATAAGTAATTAATAATTAAATAATAAAAAGATGAGGAAATATTTGAAAGAAGAAAGATTTGGTATTACTTTGGTAATTAGTTATTATTTGATTTCAGTTGGAATCTTGATGGTGTATAATTTTTGTTAATTAAGAGAATATAGTTAATTAATAAATTGTTCGTATATTCACGTATAATAATTAATAAAAATAAATAATATGACATTTAAGGAAAAACGTGAATTATTAGATACAGTTGGAACTAAGTTTAAAGTTAAATTAAAAAAGTGTATAGATGATATTTATGTTATTGGTGATTGTTTTAAAGAAGATGAAGAAAGTAGTTTGAGGTTTGTGAAGAAAGATGAATTATTTGGTAGAAGTATGAATATTGATAAATTAGGAACTAGGAAGTTAGTATTGTTAGATTATGATATGTTTTGGACTTGTAGGAAAGTAATTATTAGGTTTGAAGATATAGAAATATTAGAATCTAGTTAAGTAAATAATTATTTGTATATTCACGTATAATAAATAATTAAATAATAAAACACATGACAAAGAAAGAAATGCACAGCGCCCTCAACAAACAAGTTTATAAGTGGTTAGATGAAAAGAACATACCATTTGAATTAGAAATGGGTGGAAGGGTAACAGTGATGGTAGGTGAAAATAGTGATGATTGGTTTGATTATCACCAAACGCACCATACAGTATGTGGTTTGAATTGGATGAGTGGGGAAGCGGAGAGTATAATGGTTGAATTGGAAGGGTTTATTACTGATTATTTCATGGTATAAGTAATAAGATTGAACAGGAATCTGAACGATCAATATAGTGTTCGTATATTCACGGTATAATATAAATAAGTAATAATTAAATAAATAATAATGGAAGAAATTAGAACGTTGAATGTAATTGAAAGTTTGATAATGATGATTTTAATGCCTGCAATTCCAGTGATAGTAGTTGGATTAACTTGGTTGATGACGTTTGGAGGATTTGATTTTTTAATGGTAGTGAGATCATTTCCGATGATTGGATTGGTTGGAACGTTGAGTTTGTTAGGGGTGATTGCAGGGTTGAGTAGTATAAATGATAATATGAGTTGATGAGGTTGGTAGAGTAAAAAGTTGATCGTATATTCACGTTATAAGATAAATAAGTAATAACAAAAAAAAACACACAAATGACAAAAGTTAAAGAAGTAACAGTTCAATTAGGAAGACCAGTTAATCCAAACAGTGTACGTCAAATGAGATTGGCTGATCTTGAGAATAGAAAGGTAAATGGAACGTTGAAACTAGGACGTCCGGTTAATCCCGATTCAGCTAGTCAGAAGCGGTTGGTGGAATTAGAAGCCAAGCGTGAGGATGGAACGTTGAGAAGAGGTCGCCCTGTTAATCCTAACTCCACTCACCAAATCAAGTTGAGAGAAATGGCTGAACGTAGAGCGAACGGTGAGGTAAAGCAAGGTCGCCCTGTTGGGTCAGGATCAAAGGATAAGGTAAGCAAGGAACAAGCAATCAAAGCATCGGGAAAGCGGTTCCAAGTGGTGTTGGATGTGGATGGTAAGAAGAGTAATTATTCCAAATCATTTTCCACTCCTAAGAGCGCGATTAAAGAAATGAAGGATCTTGGGTTCACTAATTACTCATTAGTTGAGTTTGGGGTTGGAAGTTAATTAATATATTGTTGTGTGTGATAGTCCCAGTCAAAGATGGATCTGACAAATTGTAAAGTTTGCTATCATGGGAGACAGGAGTACCAGACGTGGTGCTCCTCCTCCTGTCACTGGAATTTGATTAATTGAGACATTGTTCGTATATTTACGTTATAAGATAAAAAGATAAAACACATGACAAACAAAGAAATCAAATCAGCATTAAGACAATCAGGAACCATTTTCACAATGCCAACTAAATTGAGTAGAAAAGGTGAAATGGTGGAGTTTAAGGTTAATCGATTCATGGAAGCATTTGATGGTGAAAGACCTGAGTGTGGTATGAATGTTAGTGTTAATAAGTTATTTGGTGAAAGTATGAATGTTGAGAAAATTGGAACCAAAACTATGAGCATGTACGATTACACAATGTTGGGAACCAAGTGTGTGGAAACAGTAAGGTTTGAAGATATTACTATTACGAGAGTTGGAGAATAGTAATTCCCTCTCATTCTGATCTTAGATCCATTTCGATCCGCTAGCGGGGCGGTGGCGGGGTGATGGCGGGGTGATGGCGGGCCGCTCCCACGCCAATTGCGGTCCGTCGACGGGGCGTGTATGTCCCAGGCGCGTGGGGTATACTCTCCCAACAATCCACGACCTTCCACATCGACAACTTATATACAGATATATAACATATAGCCCCATTTCGTATACCAAAAATATGTTTTGCCAAAAAGAATAAAAAATCGTAAATCCGCAATTCCTTTTTTTCCAACCTTTTTTTCATCGACAACTTTTTCTCATATATTTATACCAAAATAATAATATACCAAAATAATATAACAATATGAAAACATCAGAACTTAGAAAAATTATTAAAGAGGAAATATCAAAAATTATTAAGTTAAAAGGTTTAATAACCGAAGATGAAGTTCCTCAAGATAGTAGTTCAGCACACGATAAAATTAAACAATCATTAATAAAACAACATCCTAGATTAGGTGATGGAATTAGCTCTATGGGTCATGGTTTGTTAAATCATAAATGGGGTGAATATAAGATGATGATGAATTTCAATAATGGAGCTATCGCTGCCGTTGACGATAAGGGGCACTATACATGCTGGAGACCGACATCTATAAGAGGTTCAGGAGACTCATTAGATAAGGTTGAAGTATACGGTATGATAGTTAATGCATTGCAAGATGCTGGTTTTAAAACTAACCCCAACATTGGTGTCTCATGTGGTCAAAACTATTAATCAACCAAAAACATATATAAACTATACCTTCACATGAAAACATCAACACTACGACAAATTATTAAAGAGGAAATAGCACAATCCTCTGCTAGTGAGCTTTTAAGTATGTTAGCACACCCAGATTTTAAAAGACAATTATCTATATTAAATAATGATAGTGTAAATAATGCATATGAAAATCTATATGCAACATTGATGGGAATTGAAAGAAATGAACCATTAAATGAAAATACATCAGGAGTAGATTATATTTCAGTTAAAATTAAAAAAGTATTGAGAGAAGTTTATTTCCCCTATCAAATCAACGATGAGAGAGGAAAAGAATTATACACAAAATCATCAATTGCTTTAGATGATGATGAATGGATGGAAAAATTCAATCAAAATAGAGAGGACAATTATATGGAAATATACCCATTAGGACAATTCTTAGCAAAAACAAGAATGTCAATGGGAGAATTAGAAGAATTAATGGATAATTACGGTGATGAATCATGGAGTATGTATTTAGTAGGAGATGATATGTTACATATAGAACATGATTAATAACATGAAAACATCAGAACTTCGAAATATAATTAAGGAAGAAATTAAAAAATCATTAAACGAAGGTAGATTTGATTCTTCTGTTTATATGGAAAAAGAAAAATTAATAGGAATTAAATTTACCCGTTTTGAAGGCGCCTCGAATATTGTATATACAATAGAGGATTATAAAGGTAAAGAACCAGATACTATAATGGTAACATGGACCGATCGGCGAAATCGTCCTCATTATCGAGCAGTATCATACCAAGTAAAACACGTTAATGAACTTATAGGTAAGGGAAAATGGAAGGTAATAAACCGTTAGTTATGTGTTAACGGATAACAATATTTAAAATATGCTACCTTAGGGGGTCGACGCAAGTCGGCCTTTTTTGGACTCTAAACCATATATAGAAATTCCAGCATATAACCCTTTAATCATAAAAATTATATTCCACAGGAGTGGAATCTACATCCATATCTGGTTCACCCCAATCTTCATCAAAACTCATTTACTATTAAGTTCAGACAATCTTTACATATACACATAACATCATTACCCAATGAATTAATATGTGCTGTTACTTTTTTTTCATCACAACAGTCACATATTGCTTTATCTCCGTTGATAAATAACAGGCTAACCTTTTTTATTAGTTTGCCATTTTTTTCTAAATCTTTGTCGTATATCATATTGTTAAATTTAACTAACCATAACAATGTATAAAAAACATAGCTATGTCAGTGGTTAATATTAAGTTTTATATTTCATTTTTACTTATGTAAGTATTTGCAGTTCAGTATTCTAAAACGCTACGTTTCTTATACTCAACGTTGGCAGCAATAACTACCGTATCAGGTTATCAATAAACCTATCTGCTGCTTTATTTGAAATTAATTTATACACCAAATATACAAACAATTTCTGTGGTATCCAAATAATTTATTCAATATCGATATAGGTATTATAATACGTGAGGTAAACGTAAATACGCGCGTGTACGCGTTTTTAACGCATGAATAATATATGGTTTACATATGATAAATTAAAAAATATAAATGTGTGGGAATAGCGTATATATGGTTAAAATAGCGTATATATGGAGGGGGAGTGTGTGCGGAGTGATATGAGCAGTTACTGTATTTATAGGGAAATTTGGATACCTGAAATAGAGTTATTAACTTCATATAAAATATTTAAAAAATGTTAAGTAAACAATCGATAAGAAAAAATGTTATTATTTATCTGAATAATGAATTCATAGAAAAAGAAATATTAATTGAAATGTCTAGGGATTATTCTGAGAGGGAATTAGGCCTAGTACGTAAAATGATTAAGCAGGGGGGGAATGTTAAAATTCAAGGGGTTTCATTTCAATTTGTTAGAACTGATGTAAGAATTAGAAATAGCCAGGGTGAATTTGAGCCTTTGAATATTAAGCCAACTAGCTTATCAGATTTTGATTTTTAAGTATATTTATAGGTATATAAATTAATCTTTTCCATGAAAATACTAGCATTAAGAACACTTATTAAAGAAGCTATCAGTGATATGGAAGTATCACTCGAATTAGAAAATGGAACAATAGTCCAGGGCATCCCACGTAAAAATCCTAGACAATTAAGCCTACAGATAGGAAACAACAATTATTTTTCTTTTTGGAAAGGTGAATTCGCTTCGGGAGGGAATAAAATTGTTAAAGGTGATGATGATCGTTCACAAAAATGGTTAGACCAAGCTGTTGAGGAATATAAAGTAGCAGAGAGTGATTCATACCCAGAAAAATATAATTTGGAAGAAGCTTCATATAAAGTATCTAAAAACTCTAAACAAGCACAACAACTTAAAAAAGGGGATATAATAACTTCAGGAGATGAAGTAATATCGGTATCATCAGGAGTTAGGACACCCTCAGGTAAAGTTGAAGTTACTTTAAAAAATAAAAAAGGAATTACTAGAACATCTACTTGGGGTAAAACAACTATGATAGGAGTTAAACCTGTAATTAGTGAAACATATAATGATGATGGGCGTAATCCATATAATGGTTTCTTATCAACAGACGACACTAAAATAGTTATTGTACGAAGTAACGAGGATTGGGAAAAATTAGCTACTAGCCTTGGTTCAAAAGGATTTAAACATAATGGATCATTAAATCCACTTAATCCAAATAAAGGATTAACCCAAATGGATAATTTTGCAAAATTCCCATATGAGGTTGTAATTAATAAAACTCAAAAATTGGTTGATTTTGGTGAACATAGCTTAAAAAAAGCTAAACAACAAGGTAAATCAATAGATGAGGGTATTTTAGATGCATTTAGAAAGTCAAAAGTCAAAGTAAAAGAAAATACACCAGTAAGACTAGGAACACCAAATGTACCTGAATTAACTGAACTTGCACAAAAAGCACTAAAAACTAAAGATGTAGTTATGTTTGACTATGATGTAGTTGGAACTCCACTTGCTGGGATATATCTTGTCGGTGGTGGTGCTGGATATCGTCAAGTTGGAATTCGAACTAACTTAAATGTAGATGGTAGTAAAGTTCAACAATTTGTATGCAAAACAAACGGTGGACCAACAGTTACTTACGAAACACACGAAATGGATGTACCATCTGTATTCTGTGATAAGAAAGATGCTCAGAAGATCTGGGATCTCTATCGTAATGGTGAATTAGAACAAACTGAAGTATCAGTTAACGAAATTAGTTGATTTTGGCGAATATAGCTTACCACCAGCATTGTCTCCATCATTTGATGCCGAATATTATATAAAATAACACATGAAAAAACAAGACATTATCCGTATTATTAACGAAGAAGTAGACATTGCATTAGATGAAATGATTGATCCTATTTATAACTCAAACCTCCCAGAAATTGTAGCATCATTAATAGTAAGTGGGGTTACAATAAAACAAATAATTAAGTTTATATTAGAAAAATATAAAAACACAAAAAATGGAGATAAATTAGATAAAGATACTATTGTTGAAATCATTAAAAAAGCTAAAAGTAAACTTGATGAATCTTTAGAAGCAACTAATAAAGAAATTGTTAAATACAAGGGTGAAGATCATGTTATCACTAGAAAATCTGGGGATAGAATCTATTTAAGGAGAGCTGAGGATGCTGTTATATTAGGGAAAATGCCTGAATTTTGGGTTAAAGCTGTAGATATTAAAGAATCAATTAATGAAAATGAAGAGGTATATAATGTAATTGATAGAGAAACTGAAAAGTTAATTACTGATACGCCTCTTAAAAAATCACTCGCTTTAAAATTAGCTGCTAAAAAGAAAGATGGGAAATGGATTATCCAAAAACATAAAGAATCAATTAATGAAAATGAAGGTATGAAAAAGTCACTTAAAGATATTGATCCTAGTCTTTCATTAACCACATATGGTACTAAACCTCCATCATTCAAAATTACATATAGAGTAAAAGATGATATGTCTAAAGAAATGGAAGAAGAACTTGTAGCATGGGTATTAAGTAAAGGTGGTAGGGTAGATAGTGTAGAAACTATGTTTGATGTTGAGGACGGAGAAAGATATTATTATCCATATGTTAAATTTTCGTATAAATGATTAAATTAAAGGATCTAATTAAAGAATACATTAGTAGACCTACTAATTCTGCATACCCAACTTATGAAGTTGATGGTGATGTAGAAAAAGTAATTAATACTTGGAATGATTCAACTAATCAAGCCTTAAAAGGTGGTACATCTAATTTAAACATGACTGATTGGGATTTCGATCGTCATAGTGAAATTAGAAGTAAAAGTGATGGTGGATTTGGTTGGTCTACTTACCAAGCAGTAGATGAAGACCCATTAGCTAGAAAAATAGTACACAATGCTTTACGAAGGATTGGGTATAGAGTGAGATTTGATGGTGATGGATTAGTATTCATCCCCATTGATGACGAATAAACGTCCTGTTAATTATAATACAATTGAGTTAAGTCCTATGCGGCCTAAAATGTTTCCATAATATTTATAATAAATTATAGCAATGAAAGTATCTGAATTACGTAAAGTCATCAAAGAAGAAATTTCTAGTGTGTTAGGTGAAGCTACAAGTATATCAACATGGCCCGATGATGAAATCATTGGTATATTTAACCAACTTAAAGATAAATCTTCAAATATATATAAAAGATTTGCGGAAGAAATGAAAAAAAGAAATTTGGATGTTGCTTATAACCAATCTATAACAGATCTTGAAGATTTTTATGGTGGAAAAAGACCAGATAATATGAATGAGATGGATAAAATCCCTTCATCAACATCTAATCTTGAAAAATTTGCTATTGCTCTTAAAAAATCAATTGATTCAGGTGATAGATTTTCAGTAAGACCAATCCCACCAACTAGAATTGATGGTAAAATGTATTATGGTATTGAAAAAGACTATCCTGAACGATTTAACCAGTTTAAATATGGTTCATATGCTGTTGAGGAACCTTGGGGTGCTATAGCCAGTATGTTAGGACTTGACTTTGAAGGTGAAGGGTATGGAAAAGATACTTATGATACTATTGATAAGTTAATGGTATCTCTTAGAGCTAAAAAATTAATCGACCTTGAATGGTAAAATAACAATACAATGAAAAAATCAGAATTAAAAGCAATAATCAAACGTGAACTCCTTAAAGAGGGGTTTGATGGATTTAACGGTGTAATAAGCTTAGGTGCTACCAATAGAATGACTTCATTAACCGAAATGGAAGATGAAATGGTATATAGTGGTGCTATGCCTATTGTTTCTGATAAAGATATGGCTATTGTAATTGAAGATGCTCTAAATAATATTTACGATACTGGAATAAGTATTGAAGAAAATGCTAGAGAAGTACTTGAAATACTTACAAATGATAAATGGAAAGACTCAGTAACCAAAGCTATTGCCAATAGAGCATATTAAGTAATAAAAACCAAACCGGATACTGGGTACCAGCATTTGCCCCAGACGATAAAGATATAGATACAATAACTACAGGATTATACGAAAACAAAATGAAAAAATCAGAATTAAGATCAATTATTAGAGAAACTTACTCAAACATCCAAGATGAAGCCCTTGAAAAACAAAAATTAGCTGGTCTTCAAGAAGTAATGGAAGGTGGTGTTAACTACGATAGTGATGTAGCTTCCGAATTATCAATGATTGTTGGTGATTTAAAAAAGATTACTCCTTATGTTTTAGAACTTGGTGACACTATCCAATCTAATAGTACAGGTAATGTTATGGTTTATGATGGAAAAAAATTAGTAAAGAAATTTAAAGACGTTGATGAATTCTTATCCGGTATAAGATATAAGAGAGAAAAAATTAGTGAAGTAATGGTTGCTGGTGAATTTGTAAAACCAGAAATTGTTACTGCTATTATGACTGCTGTCCCTACTCTTGTTACTATAGGTGCAGCCATTAACTGGAAGGAAGAGATTACTGCCTGGTTGAAAGGTTTAGCATCAAAAGATGAGGAAATTGAAGATGTGGTAATGAAAGATAAATAAAATTTGGAGTATTCAATTTTTTTTCGTATATTCCATGGTGTAAACAACAACATCATGGAATTTTACATTGATTTAATAGTATCTTTAATTCTTTTAGGAAAGTTTATATGTATACCCGTACATGTGAAAGATTATCTAAAAAGTAATAAAAATGGAAAAATTAGTTAAGTCAATAATAAATGAAATTATGATGGGGTTTGAGGATGACTACCCTCAACCCATAACAGAAGAAACTAATTCTCCCACCTTTATCCAATTAATAAATGCAGCCGAGAGAGACGGCCATATTAAGGGGATGGAAACCTCAGCCCAATATATTACATCAGCAGCTAAAAAAATAGCCAAAAACTTTGATATCCCTCCCCCAGAAGAAAAAAAAGTTTTGGGTAAATCATATTATGATGCCTTCTTAAAAAAGATAGGTATAGTTAAAGAAGATGCGAATTCTCCATCTTGTTCTTGTGGATGTGGTGCTTGTGGAAATCAAGATGGAGGTGATAAAACCACAACATCTCCCACGCTAGTATCGGATAAAACCACTTATTACTCCAAATAAAATATTTGAATGGCTTATTTTATTACTGCTAGTGCTTCTTCATCCGTTGTTCAAACTACATTTGATACTACAGGAAGTATAGTAACTTCATCGTTATATACACCTAATGATCCTTTAAATGTGGATAATATTACTACTATTAAAAAAAGTAGATCTCAATACCCTAATTTAAATAGACCTATATATAAAGAATCAGTTTCATTCACTAACTGTGATGGAACCTCTATTAATTGGTTATATAATGATACGGCTAGTAGAGATAGTGATTTTAATATAATTAAAACTTTAAATACTAATTACAATCCCGATAGTATTACTCCTTCTTTATCAACCGATTTACTTGCTAGGAATATAACAGCCTCAGGTAATATAAGTGCAAGTGGAGCAATAGTTAGTGGTAAATTACTACTTCCCTCAGAATCATCCTCCCCAACAGGTGTATATGAAGGTCAGATAGCTTTAGTAAACAAAGCAGGAACACATTACATTTATGTATTTGTAGGGGGTGCATGGAAATCATCTTCCTTAGCATAATGGAACATTTATAATATAAACATACAATTTAATATTGTTATAAGATAACATATCAAGACTATCAAAATTACTATCATACAATAGTAGGTAAAACAAGCTTAATAAGATAAATTTGGTTTTCTAATAGTTTTTTATTATATTCACATATAAATAAAACTTATTATGAAAAAATCACTAATCACTGCTCTAGTAGTAGGGGTAACTACATTTTCATCCCCTACTCCAATTAACACTATTAATACTAATTCAAAAAATCAAACAAAAACAGTAGTAATACAAAAAACAGGTTTAGAATTATTTTTACATTCTTTAGGTGAATATGAATCAAATAATGATTATACTAAAGTAAATAAATGGGGTTATTTGGGTAAATATCAATTTTCTAAAAAAACATTACGAGGGTTAGGATATAAAATTACTCCACAACAGTTCCTTAATAATCCTGAATTACAGGAACAAGCTGTACGAGATTTACTTATTAATAATAAGCGTGTAATGAGTAAACATATTACTAAATATACAGGCAATATCATTAATAACATTAAAATTACAGAATCTGGTATATTAGCTGCTACTCACTTAGTAGGGCCCAAAGCAGTAAAACGTTACTTAAATAGTAACGGTAAACGTATTAAAAAAGACGCATTAGGCACCTCAGTAGAAGATTATATGAAAACATTTGGTGGATATAACTTAGAAATATAATATATTTATAGATATGAATAGTCTTATATTATTATTAAGTTTTTTTATACTTTACATTATAAAGGGAATAGTATGGATATTAATAGACGTTTATTGGTTTAAAACATCGTATGGTAATGTTATAACAACCCTAGCAAATATTGTACTGTGGCCTATATTCAGTTTTATCCGTATATTCATTCTAATCAAAAATTATATAAATAAATGAAAAATAATACCGCAAACGAATCTAAATCGAGGAAAAAACGTCCCGGTATACATTCTAAAAAAAGAACATCTAGTCTTAAAGAATCAAAAAATTATACTAAAAAATATAAAGGACAAGGTAAATGAAACGTTTACATACTGAAGAGTTATCTGATTATAAATTATATAACCCTAATTCTAATCAATCATTAAATGATGTATTAGGGTTTGATCTTATTAAAGAAGAAAATGGATGGGAATCTGTGAATTACTACACTAGAAAGCAATATTCATATGAAAAAGGAATTATATATATCCTTGAAAATGAATGTATCCCCGGATTATTAAAAATAGGATTTACTACTAAAGATGCATACTCCCGAGCCAAAGAAATTAGCACAGCTACCGGCGTACCTAAACCATTTGAAGTAAAATTCATATATGAGTGTAATGACCCATACAGCGTAGAACAGGAAATTCATAATGAACTTAATGGGGTAGGTAAGAGAATAAATCGTAAAAGAGAATTCTTTGAATTGGAATTACAAGAAGCTATTAAATTAGTTAAACATATCGGCAGTAAATATAAAGGAAAGACTTTGCCTATTGCATAAAACGTGCCCTAGCCAAAAACATTTATTATATTCATACTATATAAAATATAAACATTTAAATTATTAAAAATGAAGTATAAAGATTTAGCATTACAAAAAATTGAACGATTAGAAGGTCAAATGAAAAATTTAGAATTTGCTCTAAATCGTAATAACATAACAGAAGCTAGAAAAGTTATGGAAGCTGTTAACCAACGAGTTGAAGATCTTAGAAGTCAAATTTCTATAGAACAAGACCAGGACAAACGAAACCAAGTAGTATAAATAAAAAATAGTTATGACGTTAACACCAGAACAAATTCAATCTAATTGGGATACACTTCTTAATTACATTGACACCTTTATCACAGGTGATAGAAAGGATGATTTATTAACATTTTATAAAAAATATGAAGAGCGTTTGGTTATGATGCCCGCGGCTCATAAAAAAGAATATCATAATGCATTTCCAGGTGGTTATGTTGACCATGTTAATCGTGTTATTGAATGTGCTCTTAAAGTTAATAAAGTATGGTCAGAAATGGGAGTAGATGATTCAACATACACTGTTGAAGAATTAATATTCTCAGCCTTAAATCACGATTTAGGTAAAATGGGTGATGAAAACCATGAATCGTATATCCCTCAAACAGATCAATGGCGTCGAGATAAACTAGGTGAAGATTATATGTTTAATAAACAATTAGCATTTAGTTCAGTACCAGATCGTGGTTTATTTTTATTACAATCTCATGGTATATCATATTCATTTAATGAAATGATTGCTATCCAAACTCATGATGGGTTATATGATGACGCTAATAAAAAGTATCTAATGGCTTATATGCCTGAACAAAAACCAAGAACATCCTTACCTTATATTGTTCATCAAGCAGATATGATGGCCGCTCGTATTGAATTTGAGAAAGAATGGTTGCCCAAATTCAAAGCAACTGAAAAAAATAATTTTAAATTAGATAAAAATCCTACCACTAAACCAGTAACTAAAGCTGAACGTAAAACAAAAACATTAGCTAATGTAGGTAATAAAAATGGTAAAATGAATTCTGTAATTGACGACTTTTTCGCATGATATATATAATTGTTATTTTAGTTATATTATTAATAGCCTCAGGTTATGTAATATACAATCTATTTCGTAAAGTAGAAGTACTAGAAACACTAGCAGAACAACATTCAGACTATTTAGTTAGACTAAATGACATGGTTGAAGTATCTACTAAACGTTTAAAAGAAATTGATGAAAAAGGAGCATTCTCATCTGATGATGAAATTGGGTGGTTTTTTACATATGTCGATCAAGTACAAAGTCTACTAAAACAATACGTTACAGAAAATGTTGTTGATTTAAATGATAAAAAAACTTAATATACAATATGGAAGAAACAATAAACGATTTATTAACAGAGGAAAATAATTTCCCAGGTTTAACTAAAAGGGGAACAGTACGAAAAAGAAGCCCTAAAAAATCTCGTGATTATTTTACAGAAGATACACAAGATGCTATATTAGAATATTTATCTTCTGATAACCAAGCAGCGCGTAATAGAATATATAATGACCGTATTAATTATGCTTTTTATAAATTAGCTGAAAATATAATTCATACATTCAAATTTTATTATATGGATGTAGAGGATATTGAAGATTTAAAACATGAAGTTATTACTTTTTTACTAGAAAAACTTCATTTGTTTAATCAAAGTAAAAATGTATGTGATAAATTTAATAAATTATCTAAAGAACATGGGTGGGGGTATAAAAAAGGATCATTCCAAAAATACACTAATTACTCTAAAAAAATAAGTGAAGAACAAATATTAGAATTTATAGATATTTTAGATATTTGTGATGAAGGAAAAAGCCAATACTCACTAGTAAAACCACCTAAAGCCTTTTCATATTTTGGTACTGTAGTTAAACGTTATCTCATTAATTATAATGAAAAAAACTACAAAAAACTACAAATACATGCCCCGGCACTAGCTGCTGATAAGGATGACGATATAATGAATGATCTAACTTTAGAATTTGAAATTCAAGATCATTCAATACAAGATTTTATGTCTATGTATATTGATTATATGGATGAAAATTTATTTATATTATTTCCTAAAGAAAATGACGCTAAAATAGCAGATGCTGTTTTAATGTTGTTTAAACATCAAAAAAACTTAGAAATATTTAATAAAAAAGCGGTATTTTTATATATTAAAGAAATGGTTGACGTACCTACTCGTCATATAACTAAAATAATTCTTAAATTCAAATCAAAATATAAAGAATTACATGAAGAATATGAAAGAATGGGATATGTAAAAATATAATCAAACTATATTTATAATAAAATAATGTCATGTTTGATCAAGTCATATTTAAAAATAAAAAATTTTCCGATATATTAGAAGAAATATATAAGGATACTAAAATTAAAGAAAAACAAGTCAATCAACTCATATCAGAATTAAAACCACTAATTCAAGATACGGGGGATGCTACCCTTGTTGTACCATTAATCAAAGAATATCTTGAGATAGGAATTAAAAACTCAGATAATCTTATTAAAATGGCAGCAATTTGCCAACGTCTAATGGCTAAGCAAGTTGAAATGTCAGATGGTGGAATTATAAGTGAAGAAGAAAAAGAAGCATTACTTTCAGCTATTGAGGATATAGAAGAAGAACAACAAAAGGCATTACCTGCTCCTAAAATAATCAATATGCCTAAGTAATGAGTATGTTATTAGACATATTAAGAAATCAACAAATTACTAGGAATTCTCCCTCTCCTAAGGGGACTTTATTTGTTAAAGTTTCTGATGTGTTGTTGGATTTTAATGAAGATAACTATAAAAACGAATTCCAACCATTAGGGATACATTCTTTAGGATCTATAAAATTTCAAAAATTTTCAAATCTTTCAAATAACGAACCAGGATATGCTTTGCCATTACGCTCAGACATAACTAATGCTCCTCTTATAGATGAAGTTGTAATGTTATTTTATGGACCTAATTACACAGCTCACCAAGATTCAGATCTAATAATACCTTATTATTTATCGGATTTTAGTATATATGGTAGTAATCAAGAAAATGCAATACCTGCTCCTCCATTCCAACCCGTTTATAAAACTTTTGTCCCTAAAGATAAAATACGTGGTTTGTTACCGTATGAGGGTGATAGAATATATGAAGGTAGAAATGGTGCTTCTATTAGATTTGGAACAACCGTAACTAACCCAACCACAAAAAACCCATGGAGTAAAGAAGGTAATGATGGTGACCCTATTACTATTATTAGAAATGGTCAGTATGTTGATTTTGATGATAGTGAAAATGTAGCCCCTATATTAGAAGATATAAATAAAGATGCTTCATCTATTTATATGACTAATAACCAACAAATACCAATAAATGTTGCTAAAAAAACTTTGGATACTTTTAACATAATTATTGAAAACTCCCCTAATGTTGGTATTGAATTCGAAGCTGAATCAGATATAACTAATTTTAGTAGTCTTACTTCATTTCCCTTATCTTAAATATAAATATCATGCCTTATAGTGAAATAGGAAGTGAATTTTTAACATTTGTGGACCCCCCATTAACTAATAATGAGTATAATTCTCGTCCTAAACCTACTAACTCTAATCAAGAATATTATATAATTAATGGACAATTAGTAAATAAAAAAATATATAAAGATTATGCTAAAATGTATAATGCCGCTGAAAAAGATGGTGTTATATTAAATATAACCAATGGCTTTAGATCCCCAGAAAAGGAAATACCTGCAGGATTACAACCAGGTATTGTTAATAGAATTCCTTCTCAATTATTATTAAGAAATAATCTTATTACCCAATCCCTAGAAAAAGATGGTGTTAAATATGAATGTACTAACAAAGAGGAACTAAAAGAACAAACAGATATTACCACTGCTATCTATAAATCATTAAATTCTACCCAAACATTCGAAGTAGACACATCAAATGTTGAACCTCAAGCTAAATATTTTGAAAATTTAGTAGCAAGACCCGGAACTTCTATACATGGGGTAGGATTAGGACTTGATTTAAATACTGGGAGAAGAAATGAGGGAACTTTAAATGATAAAATATATACTTGGCTTGTACTAAATAGCTGGAGATATGGATTTGTTAGAACTATATATAGTGAAGAATGGCACTTTGAATATCTTCGTATTGATTCTAAAACTTTTAAATCTAAACCAAAAGCCACAGACCCTACATCTGGGGGGCCTTATTCTGAACTAACAGGAATAACTGAAAAAACAAAATTTCCTGATAATTTATATTTTAAAGATTTATTTTTAAATGATTTAGTATATAATCCTGAAACTAATGAATACATATCTCAACGGAAAATTCCTATGGAATCTATTACTCCTATATCCCCATCTTTAACCCCAACCATCCCATTAGATAATGGATTACAAGGAATCCAACCAGTGAATGCTCCATCTTCAAATTTTTAATTTAGCACTCGCCAAAGAAATAGATAATGTTTAAACCACAAGACCCCAACGTATATAGTAAGGATCAAGTGATTCTTACTTCCGGCCGTTTATTATTAAACGCTAAGGAGGATGCTATAATGTTATTTGCCAAAGAAGCTATATCATTAGCATCAACAGACTCAGTACATATTAATTGTGATAAGTCTCCCGGATTTATAGTGTATGCTCCACAAATTCATTTAGGTAAACCACCTCAATTTAAAAAAAGTCCTTATATTTACACTATCACTAGTGATCAACTAAATAAAGGTACGGAGCAAGCTCAACACCCCCAAGAATATAGACTAGTTAAAGGGGAAGTACTTAGAAAAGCTTTATATGTATTATTAGATAATATAAAAAAATTAGCATCTAAAATGGGAGAAGACAGTGAATTAAATTTTGATATGGAAGCTAAAAATCTAGCATCTGAAATAGATTGGATAAAATCAGATATAGATAAATCACTATCTGATAAAAATTTCACAGTATAAATGGCAGCTATAGAAAACCAAGCAGAAAATGTTGGGGCCCAAGCAACAGCTGGTGCTGATGCTGCTGTAGCGGCAATCCAGGCTTCTATGGCTCAAATACAACAAATAAAAGATACTGTTGAAAAACTAAAAAAACTAAAAGGTAAAATTCCAAAAAATCCATTTATTGGTATAAAATCAAGCATCAAACCCATGCTTCTTAAATTAGTAAAACAATTAAAAAAAATAGCATTAGAAATATTAAAAAACTTACCTATATGTGATTTAATAGGAATATTACCTTTAGAAGAAATAAAACCTATTGTTGAATTATTAATTAAACTAAGAAATTTTATAATATCAATTTTAACTAAAGTAATGGGTATTGTATCTGGTGTATTATCTTTGACTTCTATTTTAGGAACATTAATAACAGTATTTAAAATTATAATAGAATTAATACCAATAGTAGCAAATGCTATACCCGGACAATTTTCAACAGCTGGGACGGGTCCAACTTTATTTAAATTAGTATATAAAATTACAGATTTCATTAGAGATATAGAAATAGTATTAGAATTAATAAATGGGGCTTTAACTTATGTAGCGGATGAACTTGGTGGTATAATAGAATTAATAATTTACTATACTGAGGATATATTTCGTTGTTTGCAAAGATGTGTACAAGAAGAATTATCTCAAGAAAATCCACTATTTGCTACTTACCCCAATATAAGAACTGGAGATGCAACATTAAATGCTCAATTAAAACAACAATTTCAAGATAAATTTAATGAAACCGTAGGTGATGTATCCCAAATTTCCGAAATAGACTTAGGTATCCAACCTGAATCGTATAAAGGATTTACATTTGATATTAAAGTAAAGAAAACAGTAGAAGGTACACCACAAAATTATGCAATAGCATTGGATGTAAGAGGAATACAAGTATTAGAAAGTTTACCTTCATTCGCTTCTGATACAAATGTATTAATACAAGAATTAAAATTAACAATAGACCGAAATAATTTATCAGGGTTTTAAACTGTAAATATTTATTGACATGAAAGTAAATGAACTAAAAAAAATTATTCAAGAAGCTGTACGTACTGAGGTACGAAAAGTATTACGTGAAGAACTTAAATCTTTATCGTTGAATAGAATTATTAAAGAACATTCCCCAATTCCCAAAGTACAAGAGTTTAAAGAACTTAATTTAACTCGTTCACCTCAAAAACCATTAGTAAATTTTGGTGTAAAAAATTCTACATTAAATGATATTTTAGCCGAAACAGCAGCTACTGGGGATTTTTCATCTATGGGTGGTGGTGATAATTATAGGGCTCAAAACTTTAATCCTTCAATTAATGAGGGAGTTCAAACAGATTTTAATAATAATCCTGTTAAAGTTAATGATGAATTAAATAATGCACTTACTAGAGATTATAGTGCTTTAATGAATGCAATGGATAAATAATGGCTTATAGAGTACCAAATATTGAACCTATAGATTTACAACCACGTGTTGCCATTGGTATTTCTTTACCATTTAATGGCACCACCGGTTTTAATAGTACTTATACTACTACTGATCAATTACGAACTAATATATTATCATTTCTATTAACTAATAAGGGTGAACGCTTATATAGACCTAATTTTGGTGCTAATTTAAGATCATTAATATTTGAACAACAAAATAATTTTACTTTAGATCAACTTAATTCTATTATTACTAGCCAAGTAGAAACCCAATTTCCTGGAGTTAGTGTATTAAATGTGGATGTAGATTCTCAACCTGATTTAAATACTATAAATGTTAGTATATCATATGGTGTAACCAATACTAATATACAAGATCAATTAACTTTAGCCTTTAACGATATACCACTTCAATAATGCCAACACAAAACAATAATATCAACACTAAAGATATAAAGTATTTAAATAAGGACTTCACAGACTATAGACAAGCGTTAATAGACTTTGCTAAAACTTATTACCCTACCACATACAATGATTTTAGCCCAGCTGATCCTGGTACTATGTTTATTGAAATGGCAGCTTATGTTGGTGATGTGTTATCATATTACCAAGATAATCAAGTACAAGAAAATTTCCTACAATACGCTAAAGAAAAAGATAATTTACTTACTTTAGCTTATATGTTTGGTTATAAACCAAAAGTAACTACTGCTGCCACTACTTTAGTAGATATATTTCAATTATTACCTTCTAAATTATCAGGTGGTGTATACATACCTGATTATGATTATGCTTTAATGATTGGAGAAAATGCTGTTATTAATTCAACTAATAATACTAATTCTTCATTTATTACATTAAATAAAGTTGATTTTGGGTTTTCATCATCATTAGACCCTACTGAAATATCAGTATACCAAATTAATAATACAACTAATGAACCTGAATATTATTTGCTTAAAAAATCTACCCGTGCTATTTCGGGTGAAATAAAATCTACTACGTTTGATTTTGGGGAACCAGCACGTTTCCCCTCAGTTAACTTATCTGATACTAATATTATAAAAGTATTAGATGTAACTGATAGTGATGGTAATTCATGGTATGAAACCCCTTACTTAGCCCAAGAAACTATATTTGATGAGGTACAAAATATTGAACAGAATGATCCTGATTTAGCCCAATACAATGGTACTGTTCCTTATTTATTGCGATTAAGACGTGTACCTAGAAGATTTGTTACCCGTTTTTCATCAAATGATGTTTTAAGTATGGAATTTGGTTCTGGTTTATCTAATTCATATGCTAAACTAGAACAAACCCTCCCACCAACAAATGATGAAACTATAATTCCTAACTCTGACAACGTTGGTCTAGGATTACCAGAAGGTATAAGCAAATTAGATACAGCATTCGACCCTGCTAATTTTTTATATACTGAAGCATATGGTGTTGCTCCTTATAATACAACATTAACAGTACGTTATATGGTTGGTGGTGGAATTGAATCAAACATTGGATCTAATACTTTAAATTCATTAGGTACAGCTAATATTAGTGCAAAATCAGATATTCTTAATCCTACTTTACTAGCCCAAATTCAAGGAACATTAGCAGTAACTAATCCTAAGGCTGCTGTTGGGGGAGAGGATGGTGATAGTTTAGATGAATTACGTTTAAATTCTATAGCTAATTTTTCATCACAATTACGTGCTGTAACAAAAGATGATTATATTGTTAGAGTAATGAGTATGTCTCCTCGTTTAGGTACTGTTGCTAAAGTATATATTGAACAAGATCAAGCATTAAGTAAAAATGATGCTACTGATTCTATTATAGATAGTAATCCCTTAGCTTTAAGTATGTATATTTTAGGGTACAATGCTGATAAAAAATTAGCACAAACTAATATAGCATTAAAACGCAATATTAGAAATTTCTTAGGACAATATCGTATGTTAACTGATGCTGTTAATATTAAAGATGCTTATTTTATCAACATTAATGTAAATTTTGATATTATTGTATTACCTAATTTTAGTAGTAATGATGTATTAAATAGTTGTTTAAATCAACTAAAGTCATATTTTGATATAAGTAAGTGGCAAATTAACCAACCAATTGTTATTAGTGAAATAACAAATATGTTATTAAAAGTAAAAGGTGTACAAAATGTACTTAAATTGGAATTTAATAATTTAAGTGGTGGTAATTATTCATCTTATGGATATGATGTTGAAGCTGCTATTAGAAATAATGTGTTATATCCTTCTCTAGATCCATCAATATTTGAAATACGATTTCCAAACACAGATATTCAAGGTAGAGTAGTAAATTACTAACACCAAATATATTTATAATAAAAATATAAATGGCTATTTATAAATTATTCCCCGAAAAGGATGCTACTATATACTCCGAATATGAGCTAAAAAATACTGGCATTGATGAAATACTAGAACTTGATTTAGCTTTTAATAATAATACACCCTTAGGTGTAAGTGGGAGTTTAATTACTGAAGTTAGTAGATATGCACTTAAATTCCCTGATTCTGGAATTACTAATATCATTGACAATAAGATTTCAGGAAGTTATAAAGCATATCTTAAACTATTTGTAGCTAATGCTTCTAAAATCCCATTAGACTATACATTAGAATGTTACCCAATATCAGGAGCATGGGATATGGGCACAGGAAGATTTGACATATCTCCTGAAATACAAAATGGTGTTAGCTGGGAATTCAGATTAAACTCAGGATCAAATGCTTGGTTAACTAGTTCTTTCACAACATATGCTACTGCTTCATTTATTAGCACGTCATACCAATCTAGACCAGGTGGTGGTAATTGGTATACAGGATCTACTACATTAAATCCCGTAGCTACTCAATCGTTTACTTATATTACTACTAAAGACATATCCTTTGATGTTACTAATGCCGTAACATTACAATATAGTGGTTCTAAAGGTATAGTAGGTGGTATAATAAATGATGGTTTATTAGTAAAAAATACAGATGCTAATGAATTTAATTCTAATGTACAATTTAATTTAAAATATTTTTCAATGGATACCCATACTGTGTATCCTCCACAATTAGAATTTAGATGGAATGATATAACGTTTGATACTGGTTCTTCAACTTCTACAATAACAACCGATTTAAACCCTGTAGTTTCTTTAGGAAATAATAAACAAGAATTTGAACAAAATAGTATACAAAAATTTAGAGTATATGCTCGAGATAGATTCCCAACCCGAGCATTTCAAACTTCATCTGTTTATTTAACTAACAAATATTTACCCTCAAGTTCATATTATAGTGTAGTCGATTTAAACAGTGGAGACACAGTATTTGATTTTGATACTGATTATACCAAAATAGGTGCTGATAGTACTAGTAATTATTTTACTTTATACATGGATGGTTTAGAACCTGAAAGATATTATAAAATTTTGATTAAAACTATTATAGATGGTACTGAATTAGTACTAGATGATGATTATTACTTTAAGGTTAAATTATAATGGCTGAAAAAGTACAAATAACTAGAGAAGTATATCAAAAAAACATTTATAAAAATGTTATTGATACTAATTTTTCACAATTAATAGCACCACCACCACCCCCCTCTATTAGTAATGAGGATAATATTGATGAATTTTTTCAAATGTATGAACAATTATTTTTTAATATACCCCAAACAGGTGATACTAAATCCCATGAATATTTGGTAGAACAATCTTTAAATTACCTAGGTGATAATTATACAAATCCCTTAATAGCTGAACTACAAGCTGAGATAACTTCATTAAAAGAACAATTAGTTGCTACTTCAGGAGTAACTGAAGAATTAACATCTCAATTATCAACATTAGGTGAACAATTTCAAACTATAAGATCTCAAACTCAAACAGTAGCTTCTACTACAACCACTCAATAATGGCTGAAATAAACGTTACATTATCACAAATCCAATCCCAAAATGTAGATACCGTTACTTATAATGAGGACGATGTTAATTTATTAAATGGTAATCTTATATTAAGACAATTTGGTCTTACTAATGATTATATTGAACAAGTATTATATGATCCTGCTAGTAACTTAATTAATATAAATTATAATTATGTAAACCAACAAATCCAACAAACTTTAGTTTCTTCTGAAAATACTACTAGTGAAGTTGTAATTAATCCTGAAGCCGACCTCCAACAATTAGGCTACACTTCAGGAGAATTTAAATTATTATATAACTTTTTTAGAAAAAAGATTGGCAATGGTAATGCTAATCCGTTTTATATTAAAGAAATTTCATCTGATAGAACTGAAGTACGAGTTGCTAGTAATAATATTTCTAACTCTGATTTACAAGTACAAGTTCAATCATTAATAAACGAAATACAAAACACAACTTACTATAAGGACTTTCTTCTTAATTTTGGAGATAATAACTTGTTTATTGCTGTTAATGTCGCTTTAGAACAAACACAACCACAATACTCAGTACTATTTAAATTATATGAACCATTACCACAATCGATACAAGTAAAAAACCAACTTTGGGTAGTTGAAAAAGTTGCTGATCCTGTTGAATACACCTTAACAGCGACTCAAACAATTGATCCACCTATAGTTCCTCAATTACGTTCCCCTAATTTTGATTTGGATGTTAATAACCAAATCAACCAACCAGGCCCGTATGAAAATATTAATAGTTTACTTGCCGATACTTCAACTCCATTTTATCAAAAATTAAGTGGATTATTAGATCAAAAAAGTATACAAATAGATGTAGATTATAATAATTACGAAAATTTTGTACATTTTTCATCTGCTAAAGAACGTTTATTAAACTTTGTATACAAAGCTAAATTAATTGAAGGATACCAAAATGAAATAACCACACTGAATACTATACCTGGTTCATCAACTATAGTTGCTGTATCGGGTAATATAGGTAATACACAAGCTAAAATAGACGAAGTAATAACTAAATTTGATGGTTATGAACGCTTCTTATATTTTGAATCAAGCTCAGCATCCGGATCAAATTCCGATCCATGGCCTAAACAAAATAGTAGTGAACCATATACTTTATATTCGGTAACATCATCCCAAGCACTTTCATACTTAGGTAGTGATAATTCATTTGCTTCAAACTATGGTGGACAAATATTATCTGCTTCTGCATTTGATAGAGATAATCAAGATAATTTAGTATATACTATACCTGAATTTATTAAGGAAAACGATGAAAATGTAAATTACGAGATATTCCTTAACATGATAGGACAACATTTTGATAATGTTTGGACCTACTCTAAGGCAATGACTGATTTATATGATGCAAAAAATAAATTAACAGATGGTATATCTAAAGATTTAGTATTTTATGCTCTTAAATCATTAGGTGTTAAATTATATACTAATGAGCGTAGTAGTGAAAATGTATTTGATTACTTAATAGGATTTAACCCTACAGTTAATATACCAAACCCATTAACAACTACATATACATTACCAGCTAATGGTAACTTTAATATAAATAGTTTAACTATAACATCAACAGGTAATTTAATTGTACCTTCTACTACTACAATAACCATCAATCAATTTCAAGGTTTTGTAGTTGAAAACGGTGGTGATTTGAATAATAATGGACTTATAAATACTAATGGTCCTGTTTTTGGTGGTACCGTAACTAATTTAGGTACTATAGCAACTATAGATCCTTATGTTACAAATTTAATTAGCCATGCCGATGTAACTGGGGGGGATTATGATAAAGAAATATATAAACGAATTTATCATAACTTACCATTATTATACAAAGCTAAAGGTACTGAACGTGGATTAAGAGCATTAATAGCGTGTTATGGTATTCCTGATACAATATTAAGAATTAGTGAAACTGGAGGTGCTGATAAATCAGCAGCATCTATTGAATATGATCATAATAGATTCACATATGGACTAAGAACATCAGGATCTATTAATGGTATAAATGCAGGTGAAGGTAACGTTTATGTTAGATGGGATGGGTTAAATCAAAATTTTTCCAATGATATACCATCAGTAATATCTACTAATTATATATTACCTGAAAACGAAATATTATTTGTTGGTGACTTACATATTTTATCAACAGGTGTACTCACAATCCCAGCTTCAACAACATTATATGTTAATAATCCTATTATTGATGGTGGCGCTATCATTGATGGATCATTCACCTCAGGATTTGAGCAAGTACCTCAAGCTATTGAATTACGATTTAAACCTGATCAAATAAATCCTACCTCATCATACATCCAATCGTTATTTGAATTAGGCAGTTCTGTTCCTTTTAATAGTACCCCACCAGTAATAAGTTGGAAAATTGAATTAGAAAAAGACCCAATAGTACATACGGGATTAAAACAAGATTATGGGTATTTAAGATATGTTATTTATGATGGTGGTAATGTTTTATCCACACCAAATATTGAATTACCATTCTTTAATGGTAGTTACTATAATATATTATTAAATCAATCACCCGGTACTCAATTAACCGGAAGTATTAATGCTATTGATACTACATTTACATTATATGCTAAAAGTAATGTTGGTGAATATATTGACAACCAAGAAGGTGAATATATTGGACATCAAGGATCTGCTAGTTTATTCTTACCATCCGCCTCTTCATCAGCATATGGTAATTACAATGGAGGAGGAAATAAAGCGTTGGTGTTAGGAGGATTAGGACCTGGTTCCGCTACTAATTCAAATAATAATTACTTTAAAGGTACATTCCAAGAATTAAGATATTGGGGTAAAGCATTAGAAGAATCTACATTTGATTTTCACGTATTAAATCCTGAATCATATGAGGGTAATACCACAGGGTCATCATACCAACATTTAGCATTACGATTACCATTAGGAAATGATTTACGTATATCCCCATCAGCTGGTGATTATATTTATTCATCACATCCGGGTTCAACACCTAATTATGTAACTTCATTAACATCATCATTTACCGACCCATCATTCTCCGGTTCATATATTAGCGGAACTTTATCACAATCATTTGAACCATTTACAGAACAATATTACTATAATTCACCTAACACAGGTATATTAGAGCGTGTTACTAATAAAATTAGAATACCTAATACAACTATACCTGAAGGTGTGTTATCACCTATAGCTAGATTAGAAGAAGTATCGGATGCTGATTTAACTCAAGATATCCATTTAATGGAGGTAGCATTTTCTCCACAAAATGAAATTAATGATGATATCATATCACAATTAGGTTTCTTTAATATTGATGATTATATAGGTGACCCACAAGAAAGTATATTAGATCAATATCCTGATTTAGAATCACTTAAGGAATTTTATTTCCAAAAATATATTACTAATTACAATGTATTTGATTACATTAGATTAATTAAATATTTTGATAATTCATTATTTAAAATGATTAAAGATTATATACCTGCCAGAGCAAATGCTTCTACAGGTATAGTAATTAAACCACATATATTAGAAAGAAATAAACAACCACGTTTACCTTTAGAGGTAGAACAACCAGAATATAGTGGATCTATTCCGATTGTATCATCATCTGCTGATAGTGGTGGTGTATATGAAACAGCATTTAGATTCTTTACATCATCAATGGGAGTACCATTCAACAACTACTCAGCATCTATACAAGGTAATTTGGGTATCGTAAATCAAATTGGTACATTCAACGAAGAATTTTATACTGGTGAAATTGGTGGTTCTGTAATACGCAGTATTAATGGCCCTAACAATCCATTTGCTAAACCAAACTATAACTAATAATGGCTAACGGAAAAATACCTAATATAAATAATAAATTCTACGGTGAAAAACTTGTAGAAGTTACATTCCCTGACTCAACATCATCATTAGGATTTGACGAATATAACGCGGTGTTAAACAACGTAAATTCATCTGTGTCGTCGTCCATTATAATGGACGCTGACTATGCTTTAAACGCGCGTATCCCAACTAATAACGATAGATTATTATCGGGCACTGCCCAACGAATGGAAATTCAAGATAGTAATTATAGTTCGACAGCTTGGACATCCCCACGTTATGTTGGTTCTCAAACCATTAGTGCAAGATATAATGATTATACACCTTCAGGCTCATCGGTTACATTTGCTGATGGCACAGTAGGTACATGGAAAGGTGATCAAGTATTTGATGAATATCCAGGTGATGAAACTTTTACACGTGGTAATCCATTAGGTAAAGTACCAGCAGTTGATTTATATTCAACACATTTTGTATTATTTGATAGAATAAATATCAATGATGCTATTTTTGATAGAGATATATTTCATTGTTTATATTTGATTGATGATCAAGGCAATAAACAACCATTAACATATAAAAATAAAAATTTAGTTGATTTAAGACGTTTATATGTTCAAGGTAGTAATGCTGAAGTTGTATTCTTAGGACAGAATAATCAAGAATTACTAGATGATTATCCTATAGAAAGAGTTGGAATAGTAAGAACATCTGATTTTTCATTAACTAATGATTTATTTGTTGTTGATGACACCCAATCCCCTAGTTTTTTACTCCCAGCTAATAGTGCTACTAATGCTAATAATTTTACCCCAGGTAATGGGGCTGCGTCTACTAGATTTACATTTATTTGGAATCGAGGAGGTAATACTCAACCAACCACACCTATAATAACCCAAAACTCATCAATATTATATACCGGTGTTCCTATAACTCCTGGATTATTTCAAGTAATTCAAAACCAAGGAAATCAAAATTACAGAGTTAGATATGGAGAAAATACAGATACTACATTAACTCTTACTCGTTTTGACTTATTAAATAATGGATTTAATATTGGGTGTTCTCACTCAAATATACTTAGATTAAGCTACAACCAACAAGCCCCATGGTTTAGAATTATACCCCACTATAACACAGGACCAGCAATAGTAACTACATACCAACAAAATCCAATTACTGGTATTTATCCTGAAACTTATGCCAGAACCACAGGTTCTTATATTAATAATGCTCCTCCCTTTTATCCTATTAATGAAAATAAGTTAGATCCTTATTATGCCCTTACTTATAATCCCCAAAATAAAAAGGTATTTGAAGGAACAATATATGAAACAATTATACTAGATGCCCAATTTACAGCTGTTAATCCTCTAATTGGTAACTTTCAGGACTTTCCTGCTATACAAACTCCTAACATAGATTACGGTACCCTTAATGTAAGTTTACCTGATAGTATGGAACCTATATCTACTTTAGGAACTAGTAATTCTCCTGCATTAACTATAGGAAGTAGTTTATCGTGGGGAGATGTAGATATAACATCTCAAATAGATTACAATATTTTAACACCATCTAATATAAACGATGTTATTAAAGAACAATTACCTGTTTCTATACAAGCAGAAACATTAGTTAACGATATTAGTATAGGAAAAATAAATACACAACGAATATATTATAGTTTTGCAGGTCCTGTTACTACTTTTTCACCTAATGGCAATGTAGAAGTTGCAGGGGGTGCTATATATTTGGGGATGGCTGCTAAATCATATAATGATTACTACTCAGAAACATTTGATACCCCATATGTTAATGGATACGATGTAGACTACCCAAATAATGTAAAATATTTAAATACCGACTCAGCTATTAGTACTTCATTAGAACCTGTAGTTAGTAATAATTATTTAGCTTGTGGGATGATAGTAGGAAACTCACCTAATTATCCCATCAATGATTATCCTTCTGTATATAGTGGATCTTCTCCTTCTATACCTACACAAACTGTTCATATAACTGGATCTCTTTTAGATTCAATCACAGATCCTAATGGGGGTTACTTATTTGGGGATTGTACTGATGATCCTGTTTATACTCCTAGTAATGATTGGAATGGTCCTATATCACTTATGGCAAATGGAAATTTTGGGTGTGGGTTAATATATCGTATAGATTTAAGTGATCCATCTTTTGTTTCCCCTACCCAACCCGATCAAGTATATGTTGAATTAAGAGAACAAATAGGCCAATCACAAAACCCCAGTGATCTTCCATACACTACTAATGTTACTATTGGAACTCCACTACCCGGAAACCCTGGAGCTTATATTGAATTTTATCTTGAGTCCCAAAATTTTCCACTAAATTTGTATCTTGCTGTATATAGTGGTGGATTATCTTATTATACCCCAAACCCATTACAATTATATAACCAACCATTTGCTAGTCAATTTGTTACTCCTGAAATTGAAACATATCATGCTTTATTTGATCGCCCAACACATGCATGGTCGTCAATTCATCCTGGAGATATCCACACTTTATATTTACCAACTAAAGCAGGGTCGAATATTGGTAATTTAGTTTATAGTACATCTTCACAAGCACCGTTTTATCAACAATTAGGACATGGTGATATAATAGAATTAACAGATACTGATGTCTTTCCTAGAACTCTACCATATACTGATGCCCAAAATATTAGCCCTTTAACAGAACAAAACCCTGCATCTAATCCTAATGTATGGAGATTTATGATATTACGAGCTCCTGACAAATACGATGATAGTAGTGTAGAAGGTGGTGGTAGTGGTGAAGGTGAAAGAGGTTGTTATAGATTTTATGTTAAATACATAAATGGAAGAACAGATAATTTAGAACAAGATTATCCTGAACTTATTTTACCTCCTGCTTCTGTTCCACCATCTTTCTTCCCTGATGAAAAAATGAACATATTTTCTTCTGCCCATAATATATCATATAATACCGATACTACTTTTGCTAGAATAGGAATAGAAAACAATAATAGAAAAGTTATTCGTCTATATTCTATAAAAAAGATGTCACAACCTTATATAGATGTTACTCAAACCCAAGGAAATGATCTTGAAACTACTATAAATAAACAATCTACAGTTTTATCAACAGCTGTTGAAAAAGAACATGAACAATATATTGAATCACAAAATTTAATAGGAACAGGTGTTGGTGTTTTACTTCCTGACAACTACGACCCAAAACTACGTGAACAATTACCCGATATTATTAACAAAACAGGTATTGATATTAATAGTTTGGTTCAAGGTAACAACTAATATATACAATTTTGATTTATTACAATATTTATAATAAAATTAATATAACAAATGGCTTATTTAAATAGTACTACTGTAACAGTTGACGCCATTCTCACTACTAAAGGCAGAGAATTAATGGCTAGGAATGATGGTTCATTTAGAATTACACAATTCGCATTATCAGACGATGAAGTTGATTACACAATGTATAATTCATCTCACCCATCTGGCTCAGCGTTTTATGGTGAAGCAATTCAAAATATGCCTTGTTTACAGGCATTTCCTGATGAAACACAGGATTTGAAATATAAATTGATTACTTTACCACGTGGAACCGCTAAGTTACCTATTATGGATATTGGTACTAACAATATTATATTAAAACAAGGCGCTACACTTACTATTACTCCACAAACATTAAATTATTTAGGTAATGTTAGTGTATTTGAAAACAGTGGATACACAGCTACAGTAGCTGATGTTAGATTAGCATCAACATTTACTGGTGTTGGGGTTGGTACACAAGAAGTAGCTACAACTAATAACCAAGAAACATTAGGTACTAATGTTAGTAGAACAGTAGTTGGTACTTCATTTAATATAACAGCTACTACTGTTAACAATTTATTTGGATCTAATACACAATTAGTAACCACAATAACATTTGTAGGTAGAGATAGTGGTGCTAGAATTACAGTACCATTTAAAGTTAATAAAACAACAACTTAATAATATTATATAAATGTCATACTTTAGATTAGATGCAGAAGATTTAGTAGTAAGTGCTGATGCCGCTGTGCAACCATTATGGTCTAGTGGTAATATAACTCAAACTGACTTTTTCACTTCTACTACACAAGCTAACTCAACACAAGGTAATTATTACCTATCAATATATAACGGTGACCCTACCACTAGTGCTACAGCTTCAGTACAATTTGATATTACTTATGGGGATTTAAATGGATCAGGATCCGTACCTTATAATTCATTAGTAGCAGGTGCTTCCCCAACACGAACAATTTACGGCCAATACCGTAATTTAATATTTGGAGATGAAAATACTCCATTTACATTTTCTGTAAATGGTGCTTCCTCTGTTACATCTTCTAACTTTTGGGTTATTAATTTTAATAGAACAAATTATAAGGAACATTTATTTCCTGCATCATTAAATTTAACATTACAATCAGGTTCTTCAAATCCTATTGTTTTAACAGATAATAGTAAAGATGTAACTATTAATTCATTTTGTGACGCTGGTAGAATATATGATATTGTTAGTGGAACTAATGGATCAGCTGCTGCTACATCTAACGGCAACTCATCTCCTGGTTTTACTATGAGTGGTAGCTATGGGTATTTCTTACCAGATATTGATACTATCATATTAAACCCATTAGCTATAGGTATTTCAGGAAGTGCAGGTGGTATAGGGATAGGAGGTAATGATACACCTGATTTAAGTATTATTACTAACCCTAGTCCCAATTTTAACCGATTATTCCAATATATAGCAACTGGTTCTTCATTTCAAATTCAAAGTGAAGAAACAATTACATCAGACTATGTTTTCTGCCGTGTAAGAAATTCAGAAGCTAATTATAGTATAAATCCTTCATTTATATCATCTTCAACAGGTGAAATTATTGATCCTGTATTAATTAATAGCCCGGAAGTATACGCTACAGCGGTTGGATTATATAATGATTCAAATGAATTACTAGCAGTAGCTAAATTAAGTCGACCATTACGTAAAGATTTTACCAAAGAAGCATTAGTACGCGTTAAATTAGACTTCTAAAAAATGTTTAACGCATGGATAGAGCATATAAGCGATTAAGTAAATCTGACATTATAGTCACCCCATTCACAGCTAATAAGCAGTGGAATGTACTTAGTTCATCATTATCATCTTCAAACATTAATGTCTATAAAGGCGTTAGTGGAAGTTTATATGATTATACTACTACATATGATGATCAATACCAAACCTTAGTATATAAATCAGCTGAACAACTATACTACAAAAATTATACTACTTATGTTAGTGAATCTAATTATAGTAGTTCATTTTTTGTTAATAATGGTTTAATAGCAACCCAATCACTCCAATCCGGACAATATTGGAATTACCCTCAATCTACAACACACGAAATAAGACAGTTCCCTACAGAAAGTGGTGCTACAATATGGACAGTAGGTATACCTCGAGATTTATATGGATCTAAAATAAAACCAGGTACATTTTTAATGACATCATCTTATGATTATGCTATAACTGAGGATGGAAAAGGTAATTTATATTTACTTGATTCATCATCCTTACTAACATGGGATGAATGGGATTCAACATGGGATTTAGCTGATTATGAATGGGATAATTTGCCTACTTCATCTAATTTTTCTATAAAACGAGTAGGTAATATAATATACCCTCATGGTATGTTAGTATTTACTACTCATTCATTAGAATGTGAATTATTTCTTCACCACCACTATGGTGATTATGATGTTAAATTCAAAAATGAACACATCATATACGAAAATACAATAAAATGTACTATTAGAGAATCTGAATTTAACTACACACATAACCCAAGTATATCAACTGATACAAGTGGTTCATTACGTGGTTTTGCTACTGGCTCTGTATTTACACCTTATGTAACAACAGTAGGATTATATAATGATTCTCAAGAATTATTAGCAGTAGCTAAAATGGCTCAACCTATTCCATTGTCAACAAATACTGATACAACGTTTTTAATTAATTATGATACTTAATGTGGGAATATAAAGAAGAATTTAATCCTGAGGATTATTTTGGTTTTGTTTATCTTGTTACTAATTTAGAAAGTGGCAAAAAATATATTGGAAAGAAATTTTTCCACCACACTAAAAAATTACCACCATTGAAAGGTGCGAAACGTAAACGTACTGTCGTTAAAGAAAGCGATTGGAAATCGTATTATGGTTCAAGTAAAATAATTAAAGAAGACATAAGTAATCTTGGAAAAGATAAATTTAAGCGCGAAATACTTAGATTATGCCAAGGTAAAAAAGAACTAACATATTGGGAAACGAAACTACAGTTTGCTGAAGGGGTATTGGAAAAATCAGATGAATATTATAATGACAACATTTTAGGAAAATTCTTCACGAGAGATTTGGCTACCGCAAAATAGGTTATTACATTCACCCTTATGGAGCATGCTTTACTATTAACTAAGCTAGAAAAAGTACTGGGTAAATCTATACCTACTAGTAGGGGAAATCATTCCTTTAAATGCCCTGTATGTAAACATCGTAAAAATAAATTAGAAATTAATTTAAATACTCAACAATACCATTGTTGGGTTTGTGACATTAAAGGTAGTAAAATAGATACATTAATAAAAAAAGCAAATATACATTATGATTTGGCTAAGGGAATATATGCTTTGTTACCTAAATCTAATAATAATACACAAGTAGAAACATCATACATAAAACTACCTGATGAATATAAACCCTTGTATGAAATATCATCAAAAGATATATTAGCTAAGCACGCTATTAAATATCTCAAATCCAGAGGTATTACTAAAAATGAAATATTAAAATATAATATTGGTTATTGCGAAGGTGGATTATATAATAAAATGATTATAATACCTTCATACGATTCGTATGGTAGTCTCAACTATTTTATTGCGCGTAGCTTCGAGGAAGACATGTGGATTAAATATAGAAACCCCAAGGTGTCCAAGGATGTCATAGGGCTAGAGTCATTCGTTAATTTCAACGTTCCCATCGTTTTATGTGAAGGTATTTTTGATGCTATTACAATAAAACGTAATGTAATCCCATTATTTGGAAAAACTATAAGTAATGAATTAAAGAAAAAATTAGCATTATCTAAAGTAGATAAAGTTTATATAGCATTAGACAAAGATGCTATGAAGCAATCAATAAGACACGCTAAAGATCTAATGGATGCTGGTAAAGAAGTATACATAGTTGATTTAGAAGATAAAGACCCATCAGATATGGGTTTTAAAGCATTTACAAAATTAATATCAAAAACAAATCCTCTAACGTTATCTACGTTTATGGGGTATAAATTAAAATTTTCATAATGATTGAAGAAAAGAATAATATTAAAAATGATAAGCGAATTCAACGTATAGTTGAAATAGACCCATCAGCTAAACAAATAACAATACTTGATTCACGTTTTTACCAACGGAAACCTAATGTGTTTTACCCATCAGTAACTTATGTATTAAGTTCATTTCCTAAAGGTAAATTTTTTGAAAATTGGCTTAAAGATGTAGGTCATTCTTCAAATTATATTGTTAAAAAAGCATCTGAAGAAGGTACCCAAGTACACAATGCCGTTGAAGGTTATTTAGCCGGTAAAAAAATTACTTGGATTGATGATTATGGTAATGCTAAATATAGTTTAGATGTATGGAGAATGATTCTTCGCTTTACCGAATTTTGGGCAGAATATAAACCAGAATTAATTTCATGTGAGGAACATTTATTTTCAGACACATTAAAGATAGCAGGTACAGCGGATTTAGTTGTAAAAATTAATGGTGAAATATGGATGTTAGATATTAAAACATCAAATTCAATACATGATACTTATAATTTACAATTAGCATGTTATACTCAAGCATGGAATGAATGTTTTGATACACCAATTCAACGTAGAGGAATATTATGGTTAAAATCAAGTAGTAGAGGAAACGATAAAACTGGTAAAAAAATGAAAGGTAGAGGATGGGAAATTAAAGAATCTCCTAACACATTACAAGAAGATATTAGTATATTTAGTAACTTATATGAGATATTTAAGGTTAGTGTAGGCAAATTAAAACCATTAACCGAAATATATCCAACAAGTGTTAAGTTAGATAAAGAATAACATATTTATACATAAAATACTATATGTTTAAACTACGGGCGCTTGTAAATGAAATCCAAGGTAAAAATCCTAAAGCTATTATTCTTGGTGGTGGGGCAGGATCTGGTAAAACATACATAACAAAAAATCTCCTAGGAAAAGTAGATGATGGTGTATTTACTCCATATGGGTCTTCAGAATCTTTTACATATCTTAATCCTGATGATATTATAGAAAAAACGGGTGCATCTTTAGGAGCAGCTATGGGTGAATTTAACAAAATATTTACCCAAACATCTGTAGACAAACAAAATATATTATGGGATACTACCGCTGCTAATGTTAAAAATACGTTATCCCGACTCCCAGGATATGATAAAATGTTGGTGATGGTATATACCCATCCAATAGTATCGATTTTACAAAATGCGAAACGTGATCGTACATTACCCTTAGAAGCTGTTATAAAAACTTGGGATAAGGTGTATGGTAATATTGAAACCTATAAAAACCAATTGGGTGATAATTTTGTATTAGTTCAAAATATTATCCCTGGGTATGAAAAAGAAATAAAAGAATTTGATAATGCTGTAAATGGAGGGAAAGATAAATTAAAACAATATTTATCTAATTTACTATCTTCTGACCCTGAAAAATTTAAGTCTTCATTCTCGAAACCCTTTGAATTTTCATCCCCTGAAATACAATCATCATTTGAAGAAGCTTTACCACAGACCACATTTAATGAGAAAAATGATAGTAATATTTTAAAATCTATTAAAAAAGAGTTTGAAAAAGAATATCAAAAGAAGAATGAAAATCCTGGACCTCAAGTTTTAGAGAAAAAAATTAAGTCTGCTCGTAATACTAAAGAACTCAACGAAAAAAACTATAATGAAGATATAGAAGGTATAGTAAATAAATTAACATCTCCTGAATTTAAACAACTTATTGAACCTAATTCTAATGAAGAAGTAAAATCAAAAGTTGCATCGTTTGTAAATGCATAATTTAATCAGAAATATTATTAAAGAGGTATTAGCTGGTGAAAAAGGTGTAGCTCTTATTGCTGGTGGTTTTAAACCACCCACTAAAGGTCATTACGAACTAGTAATGGGTGCTGCTAACCACCCCAATGTATCTGAAGTAAAAGTTTTTATAGGTAATGCTGTTAGAGATGGTATAACAGCTGAAATAAGTAAGGAAATATGGGATTTATACCCATTACCTGATAATGTATCTGTCGAAGTATCACCAACTCCTTCCCCAATAGACTTTATATATAAATATTTAAAATCCCACCCTGATGAAAAAATATATTTTGTTGGTGGTGTTAGAGATGAAGAAGATGTTATTGATTTAGAAAAAAAATCACAATCCGCCAAAAAAAAATATCCTAACGTTGAAATATTAGCTGTAAATGGTAAACCAACAGTTAGTGGTACTAAAGCAAGGCGTGCGTTATTAAATAATAATAAGGAATTATTTTTTACTTATCTACCTGATTTTGCTCTACCACATAAAGAGGATAATGAAATCACTAAAAAAGCGAATAAAGCTAATAAAGAGGTTAAAGAAAAAGTATGGACTTTACTTACACAACAATGATGTTACTAAAAAATAAGTTAAAACTTTATCAACGTACATTAAAAGAAATATTTTATTACTCTGATAATGAAGTATTAGACATAGCAATAGCCTTAGCTGCTATGTTTATTAATCCATTTACAATGGACAGAGCACCAGATACACCAGAAATTTGGAGTTTATTTGGTGTTTTTGGAGGGATTGTATTATTTATGGGTGTATTAGAACGTCATTTATCTTTTAGATATTGGGGTAATAAAATAATTTGGTTATTTCTTATCACTATATTAGGTCAGTGTGCTTGGTGTTGGTGTTGGAGTACTAATATGATGAGTTATGCAATACAATTAATAGTAGTATGGTACTCAATGTGGAGGAATTATAAGCAGTTGAACTTCTATAAAAATAGAAAAGCATAATGGAAAAGAATTTTATAACTATAGCAGTAACTTTAATTACGGTGTTGGGTTCGACAGCAGCTTGGGATTTCTATAAGAAAAAACTTGATATGAAGAAGAAAGAAGAGAGTGAAGATAAAGAAGAAAAAAATCTTTATCGCGATGATTTAAAAGATCGCGTATCTAAACTAGAACAATTATTAGCAGAATCAGCTGATGAAAAGGATAAATTACGTGATAAAGTAATAGCATTGACTGCTGATGTAGCTACATTAAGTACTAAAGTAGAATTCTTAGAAAAAGAAGCTTTACGTCTAGAAAATGAAAATAATTCATTAAAAGATGGGTAAGATAAATGAAATGGGATTAGTAGGACCTGGAGGAGCTATAAATGGCGCTCCTGACCCTAAGACTGTTGAACGTTTTAAAAAATATGGTGAATCCGGAAAATATGGTTCTGGAATGATTTTAATAAAAGAAAATCTTGGGCGTAAAGAACTAATAAAAGAATTTATTAGATTTACATCTCAAGTATTAGAATTAAAATCATTACCCCAAATTACACTTACCACAGATCGCTCAAAAACTCAAACATATGCTCACAACGATATAGGCAATGACCATGTTGTTGTATATACAGGTAAACGCAATTTAGGTGATATATTACGAAGCCTAGGACATGAAATTATCCATTATGCTCAAAAATATGATGGTAGTTTAAGTAAATACCAAAACCCAGGAGAAACAGGTAATCCAATTGAAAACGAAGCTAATGCTGGTGCTGGTATTTTACTAAGAAATTTTGGTAAAATATACCCACAAATATTTGAATAATGATATTATTAAAAGCGTTACTAGAACAAGACAATCCAAAATATACACTATTCGTTGATATGGATGGTGTATTAGTTGATTTTGAAAAAGGTTATGAACAATTAACAGGTGTATCAACCCAACAATCTAATGAACAAGGTAAAAATGAGTTTTGGGATTTGTATAGAGATAGTCTAGAACAAAAAAATATACCTGAAAAAGATTATTGGTCTAGCTTATCATGGATGTCTGATGGTCAAACATTATGGAATTATGTAAAATCATATAACCCATACGTGCTTACAGCACCATCCGTTAATTTTGACTTGCCTCGAGAACAACGTTATACACGTGAATTTAATCAATCAATACAAGGTAAATTAGATTGGGTACAACGTTTAGATAATATGAAAAATGTATATTTTAAAGCCGCTAGATTTAAACCTCAAATGGCTGGTCCAAATAAAATATTAATTGATGATAGAAAAGATACTATAGATGCATGGAATGCAGCTGGTGGTATAGGTATTCTTCATACCTCAACAGCTAATACAATTGAACAACTAGAAAAATTAGGGTTATAATGAAAGATAATGTTTTAAAAAAAGAGTTCCAAGAAAAAGATGTAAATCGTATCCGTAATTTAGTAAATAAAAAATACGGAGATAAAACACAAATATCAGTAGGTTACAAACCTCAAAAGCAAGACCATAAAGATGGTGATACTTGGGAAGAAGATGGTAAAAAATGGACCATTAAAAATGGTATTAAACAAACTTATACTAAATTAGATAAATTAAAACAGGAACTACTATATCCTCTTTTATGTCCTAGTTGTGAGCGTCCTATGAAAACAAGACAGGATAAAGAAATGTTTAATGCTTATCGTACGTGCTTTACCTGTGTTATTGAATTAGAAACTAAATTACGTGTTGAAGGTAAATTTGATGATTATCTTAAAGCTATTAAAATAAAAAATATATTAGCATTTGCTGATGATTATCAATCATCAATGATGGAATTTATTGAAAATGATGGTATGTCGTTTGTTACCGAACATGGTGATATAGAAAAATGGGATGCTAAATTAGATAAAGAACAAGCATTAAAAAATATAGAAACCTTTATACAAAATATCAAGGAATCAGTTGAGGATAATTAATATTTATAATAAAACATAAATATCATGCTAAACTTAGAAATTAATAACGTATGAAACTTACTGAACAAAAATTACGCCAAGCTATCAAGCAATATATTGGTAAACTTATCACTGAACAAGAAGAGGAAATTGAAGTTGAAGATGAAGGTATAGGATTAGAAACTATGCCTACGGATGATGATGAAATGCTGGCCCGTTTTCCTAAACTAAAAAATACTCTTATTGATTTATTGAGTAAAGATTATAAATCTTTTATTAAAGATATTAAATATGTAGCTGGTAAACCAACTACATTCCAAATTGATTTAGGTGATGAACATTTTAATTTAATGTGGGCCGGTAATAAAATGGGATTTGTTTGTGAAGTACAGGGTAAAAAATATTATCTTGTATACTTGAATGAAAAAGAGCAAGCCATAAAAGCTATAAATCGTTTACTCCGTTTAGGTGCAACAACACCTGATGAATCAGAAGCTGAAGAAGGTGGAGATGAAATTGGAGGTATAACACCTGGAGAAGAATCACCAGGAGAATTAGGCGGTGGAGATGAAGGAGGAGTATCACCAGATGAAATTCCTGCTGAAGCTTAATAAATATGGCTGAATTAAAAACATATGGTGATTTAAAAAAGCTTATTAATATTATTAAGTTAAAGCAAAAGGGAGAAAAAATTATTTCTCAAGGTAAAGCATTTGCTTTAAATCAAGTATTAGGATTAATTCCTGGAGCTTCTAATGCTAAATCAGCATTTGATTTTATGAAAGCTGCTATTTCAAAACCTGATACTAAAAAAACATCAACATGGTTAGATAAATTAGACATAGATGATAATATGTCAGCTATTGTAGATGATACTGTAGAAAATGGATTTATGCAGGCTATGGCTAGTGCAATGGAATCAGAACCTGATGATAAAGAATTAGAAGATGATTTTAATATGAATCAAAAAATGGTTGATTATTTAGAAAAAGAATTTAATAGTAGAACAATAACAGGTATAAAAGAAAATATGAAACATAAACAATTACGCCAGATTATTAGAGAACATATATCTAATATAATCAGTGAAGAAGAGGAAAAAGAAGAACTATCAGGTGACATGGCAATGTTACTTACTAAAATAGAAAAATTAAATATACCTGATTTTGATAGAAGTAAAACTCAAACTACTTTTACTTTAGTAAAACAAGATAAAGAGCTAAATATTGCTGCAAATAAAATACTAGCCAGTATAATGATAGGTTTATTAAAATCTGGAGATGAAACTGAACTACGTAATATATTTAACAGTTTTAAAGCTATTAAAGTAGAATAATGGACGTTTTAGATAAGTTTTTACGTAGCGTAGCATATAAGTTCCCAAAAGGATATCCTGATATGAATGATAAGCAGGATGTTTTGTTGTTGGAGACATTACTTAGTGAAGTATTAGATGAAAAATTTAGTTTAAAAGAAACAGCACTTACTCCAAAAGAATTACAAAAAACAAATTCTAAAACAGGAGAACCTCGTATTGATATTTTAATCAAAAAAATACAAAATGGTGAGGAATTAGAATTAGAGGATGGTGGGACTTTTATTGTAAATAATAAAGATGAAGTAATTCAGGCTTTAAAAAATGAACTACCAATAAGTGGAGTTACATTATTAGATTCAGAAGGCAACCAAATTACAACATCTAAATTAAAAAAATCTACTGACTTTGGGGGAGGTAAAGGTTCAGGTGGGGGCGCTGCTCAAACAGACCAACAAGAATCAGCACAAAGTCTAGTAAATGCTTTATCACAAAAATTAGGAAATGATATCAGCGTTGAAGATTTAACCCCAGAAAATTTAAAATCAGTAGCAAATAAAGTTGATATTTCATCTCCATTAGATAGTACTATAGAATTTATTACTACTTCCCCAAATTGGTCTGATACATTAATCCACACTTCAAAACTAGTAAATGATTTTATTGGTCAAGATGTTGAATTTCATAGAGGATCTTCATTTGTAGATAATATTTATTCTTCATGGAATAAAGCTAGAAAAGCAGATAAATTAGGTGGGATAAAAAATGATAAATGGAACCCATCAGATATATGGGCTGTTTCACCTGATGTTAAATCTATAGAATTCAAAACAGATTTAGCAGGGTTAAATAATCAATTAATAGATTTATTTGATGAAAGAAAATTAGTAGGTATATCATTAAAAAAATTAGGTCCTGATTCTAAAATTACAGTTAGAGCTAAAGAATTTCAAACAGAAAAAGATGGATATGTTGAAGCCACAGTATCCCCTACTTCTAAAGATGCTTATATAAATTTTTCATCTGGGGCTAGAATGCAATTAAGGACATTTAGTAATGACGGGACAAGTTTTCAAGGTGAGTTAAAAGGTAAAAGCGCAAACCAAGGTAAAATCGGGGGAGGTGTATTACGTTCTATTCTCTCTAGAAACGGCTTAGATTTAATCCCATCTCAACAAGAAACATTAAATAATGCTGTTACTCTTTCTGATGACTTTATTAAAGAATTTATAGAATTAGCTAAAAAATACGGTGAATTCACTATCACACCCGAAGAATTAAAAGAAAAATCAACGGATTGGGTAACATCCAAATTCCAAGCTCTATCAGTAATCAAATCATTAGAAGATGGTAGTAAAGAAAATGTTGAAGATGCTTTAACTGATATAATAAATTATGCAGGCTCAACTAGTTCAATATCATCAGTGCATTTAAAAGTAAGTTAATATTTATAATAAACTAAAACCAAGAAACCATGAATTTAAAAAAAATTATTTGTGATTTAGTATATAAATTATCATTCAAAAAAATATGCCTTAAATGGTGTAAATAAAAATAAAATAAAATGAAAAAACAAACACTAGTAGAACGCTTTCAAAAGCTAGCAGGCATTGAAATATTAAATGAAGTATTTAATCCATTCTTAGATACCGATGAAGGTGGATATATGAGAGAATACATTGACTCAGTAGCAGAAGAAGAAGGATTAGATTTATCATATAAAAGCGATTTTGATTTAGCATTTAATAAAGCATTAGAATTACTTCAAGATGAAAATATATATCCTGAACTAAATTTTAATGCTATTGAAGTAAATAGAGACTTATTCTGGTAGGGTAAATCTTAATAATAAAACCAACTAACATTTAGCCTGATTCATAGCCAGGCGCATTAAAAAAACTTTGAGATCTGTGGCCTCCTAATTTGGAGACCACATTTTTTTTTCGTATATTTAAATAATGAAAATAGCAATTATAGGAAGTCGGGACTTTACAGACCGAAATAAACTTAACGAAATTTTAGAACCATACAAGTCTAAAATCACCTTAGTAATATCAGGAGCTGCTAGAGGAGCAGATAAATTAGGTGAACAATGGGCTATTAATAATAATATAAAAACATTAATATTCCCTGCTGATTGGGATAAATACGGTAAAGCAGCAGGATTTATAAGAAATGAAGATATAATTAAGAATTGTGATGGAGTGATTGCTTTTTGGGATCATAAATCTAATGGTACCAAGCATTCAATTTTATTATGTGAAAAATATAACAAACCATGTAAAGTAATTAAAATATGAACAAAAAAATAGTAATTGTAGGTGCAGGTGTAGCCGGTGTGAATGCTGCTACTAAATTAATTGATAATGGATACCCCTGTGAAGGAATCACAATTATTGATATGGGTAAATCACCATATGAACGTTTACCTGAAGAGGTAATGACCGGTTTCCTAGGTGCTGGTGGTTGGAGTGATGGTAAACTAACTTACCACACAGCAATCGGAGGCCAATTATCAAAATATTGTGGTGAGGAAAAAGCAATGGAATTAATGGATCAAGTGATTACTAATTTTAAGCGCTTCCACCCTAAACCAGAAGAAGTGCAATGTTCTAACCCAATTGAAGAGCCTGAATTTATCAAACCACATTTTGGACTTAGACTATTTCCAGTATGGCATGTTGGTACCGATTACTTGCACGAGATCGGTAAAAATTGGTACGATTTTTTAGTTGATAGTGGTGTTAAATTTGAATGGAAAAGTAAGGTAGAACAAATAGATTTCAATAATAACTTAGTTACTCACTATTGGAATAATGAAGATTCAAAAAACCCTAGATATATCTATTATGACACTCTCATATTCGCAGTAGGTAAATCCGGAATCGATTTTGGTAAAGCATTAGCCGACGAATATGAATTACCAACTGAACCTAAATCAGTTCAAATTGGTGTGCGTTTTGAAGCACCACAACTTCACTTCCAAAAACTAATCGATGTATCTTATGATTTTAAATTATATCGTAAGTTTGAAGATAAAGGTGTATCATTACGTTCATTTTGTACTAATAATAACGCCGCTTATGTTGCTGTAGAAGAAACATATGGGGATATTAGTTACAATGGCCATGCTAAAAAAGATGAGCGTTATAGAAACGATATGACTAATTTTGGTATATTAATGGAAATTAAAGGAATTGAAGAACCATTTACTTGGAGTAGAGAATTAGTTAAAAAGTGCCAAGCAGGATTAACAAACACAGATAATCCAATAGATTTTAAAACAACAGGCTTATATTATTCCCCAACACGTAGTGTAGGAATTACTAGTGAAGGGACAAAAATTAACGCAATACAAATTCCTAATCTAAATTTAGTTAAAGAAGCATTTCAAGGATATTATTCATATATTGATGATTTCATTGATGGGATGAAAAAAATATTCCCAACATTAGGTGATGACTATGGGATATATATTCCTGAAGTAAAATACTTATCACCTGAGCCATTAGTTAATTATGATGATCTATCATTAAACAAATTCCCCAATGTCCACTTTGTAGGTGATGCTTTATCAGCACGAGGCATCACAGTATCAGGAGCTCAAGCAATTTATGTTGCAGAAAATTTGGTTACCCAAAAATAATTTCGTATATTAACAATAAAAATAATGTCAGAAGAATCAACACCATTTCCATCACCAAGACGATTAGTAAAACTTGACGGAACAGTAGCAATGACGTGGGATGGAAAACTCCACAATTGGGACGGACCAGCATTAATAACACCAAAAGGTAAAAAAGAATATCATCTTTATGGGTTTGAATATTCATTTGATGATTGGAATGAACGTAAAAAACAAAGAGAAGGATTACCTTGGTATAAGGATCCACAATTAAAAGGAACATCAAGACTTTAAAATATGTCTATATTATCATTAATTATATTATTTTGTTTTATTATGTGGATTACCTCATCCGTTATAGGATGGTGGGAAGGAATTAATAATAAATACCCATTAGATTCATCACCGATTACACATTTAATATTGAAAATTTTACTTATAGTAGTATTTTTTCCTGTATTAATATGTGTAGGTATATTCTTTTTAATGGGTATAATGTTTAGAAATTAAAATATGAAAATAGGATTTTGTGGTACAATGAGTGTAGGTAAAACTACATTAGTTAATTCGTTACGTGAATTACCTGAATTTGCTGAATATAAAACTAGAACTGAGCGTTCTAAGTATTTGAGTGATTTAGGTATTCCGTTAAATACTGATTCAACATTAAAGGGTCAAACTATATTTTTAGCTGAGCGCTGTAGTGAATTATTACAAGATAGTATCATTACTGACAGAACAGTAATTGATGTTATGGCATTCACAGCATTAGCTAAATCAATTAATTATAAGGATAAACAGGATTTTATTAATCTTGCTTCTGATATGATACATGAATATGATTACATATTTTATATAGATCCAGTAGGTGTTGAGATTGAAGATAATGGTGTTAGAGAAACTGATGCTAAATATAGGGAAGATGTTAACTATATGATTAATTTTTATTTGACAAAATATTCAAGTAGAATTAAAAATTTAGTGAAAATTAGCGGTAGTAATGAATCTCGTATTAAAGCAGTAGTAGATACTTTATTTACTGTATAAAGCGCAATATTTATAATAAAACATTAATATAAATTCTATGGGAAAACAACTTAACTTACTTAGAAAGCTCATTAAAGAAGAGCTGGAAATTGCACTATCAGAAGAATTAAATGAAGAAGCAATGGATGACATTGTTGATTATTTGTTATCTGAAGAATATTTACATGAAGAAGAAATTGATGAAGTCCAAGGTCGTACTAAAGGTACAGGTAAAATGTACAAACTCAAAGGGGGTAAAGATATAGATGAAGTAAAAAAATTCCTTACAAAAATTCAAACATTAATTTCTAATAAAGAAGGAAGAGGCCGTAAAGGTATGAACTTTACAGATACTGACATTGATGCATTTTCAGAATTACTTACTCGTGAAGATGGATTTAATCGTGATGATATTTTAGATACTATTTCTTTCTATAAAGGCAAACCCAAACAAGCTGCTCAAAAGATAATGGATGTATTAGGTGATCCTAAAGTTGTTGGAAAAGGAGGCAAAGTTGATTTAGAAATGCTAGAAAAGGATCTTAAAAAGGCTGAAGAAAATAAGGATACCTCAGAAATACAAGCATTAAAAAAAGAAATAAAAAGTATTAAAGTAGGTAAAGGATATATCGAATTAGTAGGTACTACTAAAATAGAAAAACCAAACGAAGCAAAACCAAAAGCTAAAAAAGAAAAAGAAGTAGTTAATACTGATACTGAAGAAGTTGATGTTGATGAATTCGAAGATGCTGAGGATGGAAAAATTGATGATGAATTTGATGGATTTGATGATTCAGAAGCTGGATTAGAAATTGATACTGATATTGAAGGTGGATATGAATTAGCTCAACTAAAAAAGAAAAAAAATGATATACTAGCCCAACTCAACTCAGGTGAAATTTCAATGGACGAATACAAAGAAAAAATTGGTGATATTCCTTCCAAAATTAAGGCACTTAAAAAGAAAATGGCTGCTGATCTAGATGTTGAAGATGATGAGGATGAAATGATCAATGAAAGTCTAGTTTATATGTTCCAAAAACGTGCAGGTTTATTGAATGGATAAAATAAAATCGAATTACCAATTAGTTTTAATTTTAATATTATTAGTTGCGTTTGCCGTTAGTGTTGTAACACGTCCTGATAATAATGAAATAAATAAATACGTTTTAGAAACTAAAATAGATAGTTTAATGCAAGCGTA
>FLOH01000450.1_pt1 | contig 88917 bp, 80 predicted proteins | sample 756751 | NCBI WGS metagenome assembly FLOH01 (sample SAMEA4026879, study PRJEB14308) | marine metagenome | biome: coastal water; material: water | depth 74 m
CCCCACGGAAAGGGCGTCGCCCCTTCTAAACCCCACGGAAAGGGCGTCGCCCCTTCTAAACCCCACGGAAAGGGCGTCGCCCCTTCTAAACCCCACGGAAAGGGCGTCGCCCCTTCTAAACCCCACGGAAAGGGCGTCGCCCCTTCTAAACCCCATGAAGATATGTATGCCGAGTATCCGGCGTATGTCCCCGCGAGTTTGACCGAGAGTCTGGCTAAATGTGCCGTCGACGATCAGCAGCTCGTCGGGGAATGTCTCCAAAACGAAGACACATTCATGGAATGCGTCGACGATGTGCTTAGCAGTCCGCGATGCGCTTCAATCGGCCCGATCGAAGCAGACGGGACCTATTCAAAAGCATTTGACGACTACGCTTGCTTGACAGTCAAAACGCTTAAGACGGTGATGAGGGGGCGGGGGGTGCCGTTCACGTCGCGGACCCACAAAAAAGACATGTTGGCGCGACTGCTGGACATCGACGAGAACAGCGACACGTTGAACGCAGTCAAGTTGAAATATTGGAACATGACCGTGAAAACACTGTTGCCCCTGTGTAAGGCGGCCAAAATCCGCGGGAAGATGTGCAAGGCCGAACGGGTGGAGCGGCTAGCCAAGTACCATCTGGCCAATCTCGGCCCAAATTGACTCACGCCGCGGAAAGTCGGATTCCACGACACTGTGTAAATATGATGATACATAGACACGTTTGTGCGGAAGAGCGGTAGGGGCGGTCGTTCCTATCACCTCCCATGAATATATGCGCTTATTTGTCGGGTGCTGCGATGTTTTTTGACTCTGGTGTCTAATAAAGCGCCCTCGGATTAAACCCGATTTATATACGATTAGACGGAACCGTACGATTTGAATTTCGATCAATGTCAGGTAGTGTGATGGAGTTGACTCCGTCGATGATAGCGGGGTTCAGTTTTCCCCGTCTGTTTGGGGACAACGATATAATAGACGTCGCGATTCAGCCCGCGAATCGCGATGGAGCCGACTCCGCCGATGTCGTGGATGGCTCCGACGAACCCGACGAGCTAGAAGAGTACGCCAGTTTCGTCATCTCCTCCGATCCGGCAAATTCGTCGAAACATGAGGAAATCAACGACGTGTACGTCGCGGTGCGCTCGGACGATGAATCGCCTGAGATCGGCAGCGAGTCGGGCAACGAGTCGGACGACGAGGCGGACGACGAGGCTGGATATACGTCGACGAGCGAGACGAACACGACGTGCGCCAGCCAGGACGAACACCAGTCGTCGCCGGAATGCCGCGCGAAACCAGCCGACGACCTGATCGCGGACGAGATACTTCGATATCCAGAAACTGAAAATATTCTGGCCCGCCTTTCAGGCCGGAACAATCGGTGGGCGGATCTGGCAGATTACTCGGACGACACGGATCTGAAAACAGTTGGCTGGATGCCGTCGAATTACAGGGACGTGGTGTGGTGGAAAAACTACACGCTCCTTAGGGAATACGCGACAGCGTTGAACGCGCTCCCGGTCGCGTTCCGGTTCGACTACAAAGGGTTCCACATCGGAACCTGGATCACCAGGCAGAAGAAAATGAAACTCGACGGCAAACTGGCCAGGGAAAAGCGGAAGCTGTTGAAAATGCTCCCTGGGTGGACGTGGTCGTCCCATACACTCTGTCCGCTGAAATATTGGGAGGGATTGCTGATCAGACTGCGAGGATTTCTGGCAGTCTATCGTCACTACCCAACAAAGGCCGAAAATTACCGGCTCTACGGCTGGGTCAAGGCGCACAGAGAGTTGATGTACGCGATGCCGAACTCGCGCCGAGTGATTTTAGAGAACATGGGGAAGGAAGTCGGCGTCCCGTGGGAGTGGTTCGACGACAATCGGTGGAAACATCACGTGGGGAAATTGGCGGAATTTGTCGGCGTCCACGGGTCAATCCCGGTGGATACCGCCGTAGATCCAGGCGCCAAGACGATGGTGGCGTGGATCGAATACCAGAAAAACAGACTCGTACAAGGTATCATGAAGCCGGAAGAACTGCGCGAGTTGAACAATCTATGCGCCTGGCAAGACGACGAATTCCAATGGATGTCTATTTACGCGAGCGCGAGGCGAATGATGAAGGCCAACCGTAAAATACCGTGCTTCAATAGTAAATCGAACTCCACCGCAGAATACATAGTAATGGGCAACTGGGTATGGCGACAGTTGTACAGCAAACTATGGAGCCGCATCAGCCAATCCCGCGTTGAACTTCTGGAAAGTATACCAGGATGGGACTGGAACTACGGCCGACTATACTGGACCGATATGTTCACCGCGCTGATCATGTACATGTCGATATACTCCCGCGTCCCAGGCGAAGACGTAATATTCTGCGGAAAAGCAATAGGTGCGTGGGTGCAGAACGAGGCGACGCAATTGGCGCCCGATTCCCCCATGTACTCGAGTATACAACTATTGGCGGCCCTGATAAACCGGTAAACGCATTCACTGTGTCCGAATCCGATATGACCAGTTACTTATACTTACCCTTTTTTGACCCCGGAAATGGGCGAAATATCGATTAATACTTTATTCGGCCCGTCCCAGTGTATTAAACAAATATGCCAAAATTGAATAAATATAACTGCACTGAACGGAACGAAAGATTATCATGTCGGCGTTGCAGAGAATATGGATATGCGGAGAACTGTACGAATTACATTCCAAATTCCAAGAGAAGAAGACCAACAAACCCCTCGCGATGTTTAAACTTCCTGGGGCGCATAAGATGATCGATATTCCGATATATCACGCAATTTTGTCGCCGTTACCGAGCTATGTCGACCCCAAGACTGAGCATTTCTCGATCAAAAAAATCGTCGAAGAATACACCGCAACCAACGGGCAACTTGAATTCCGAGTCGTCCTGAAACCCAATGCGGCTCAGCTGAATATATTCAAACCGTCCGACATCGACATGGTTTTGAATAAATTGCCAGGCCGCGAAATATCGTCGTATCCTGGTAGTTCGGCTGATATGGTTTTAATTCCCGAGGCACCTTCGGCGCCAGAAAAACCCAACGCCGAATCGATAGATTTGTCGGGAGGCGAATCGATAGATTTGTCGGAGTGCGAATATGCCGACAAATCCACAGCGTCAACTCCAGCGAAGAAGACAGCTCCGCGCAAAAAAACGATAAGCAAAGTTCTCCGCGAAAAAGTCTGGATGAAGCACAACGGGCGCAAACTCGACGGACGGTGTTACTGTTGCCAAAAGGTTATAACCACGAACGAATTCGAATGCGGGCACGTTGTTCCAGAAAGCAAGGGCGGAAAGACGACGTTACCGAACCTTGAACCGATTTGCAGAACCTGCAACCGATCGATGGGCACGCGGAACATGCACGAGTTCATGTCCGAATTCAGATCAAAAGCAACATCGGAGTTCGCCGATATGTATCTCGATTAGCGTGAACAATAAAGGGGCAGAGCCGCTTCTGAACCCTGGCAGCTTCAAAAAATGGGGCGGAGTTTTACTCGTAACGCGTTCTTTTTTCCTCGGCGAACACCAGGCCGACAACGAAATCCGAGAACACCAGTCGGCCAGCGACCTTGCTGACCATGAACGAAATCAGCATTGTCAATACGCTGGTAATCAATATCGATAATCTAACTTCGAAGTTCAGCATATACCAAATTGCCAGCAGAATGCCGCCAACCACGAACAACGCAAGTCTCGCCAGCATAACCGGTCTGTACGCTTTTTTGACGTCGGCGAAAGTCTCGTGCGAATCGGTCAACGCCTTGCCAAAGAACAGCGGTAAAACTATCGCCAGCGTCAGAATCACAATCGCCGAGGCGAGCACGAAATCGCCCAGGATCTGTATGAAACACACGCCGACCAATGCGATGATCGGGGCAAGCGTGAGTGGCACCAGCCGAATCAACCATCCGCACCAGAAATGCGAAGGATACATTGACTTGGCTATAAAGCCGCCTCCGGCGATCCCCATGATGAACCCCAACGTTGGTGGCCCCAGCATCTTGAGGGCCGCGTACGCAAGCGTAGCGTTCAAATAATATTCGGCCATCTTTTCGAACTGATGCTCAAAGTAATCCGCAACGTCTGGCATATACTGTTTGAAGAGTTTCCATGGTAGGCAGTCGATGATAAAATCGACGTTGACCACGAGTTTACTGATCGGCACGATGAAAATCAACAGGCAGAACAAGTATTGCGACACAAACCCGGCGAGCAGCACCGTTCTCGACCTCGCCCAGTTTCTCCAGTATATCGCGCTGAATATGAGAGCCGCGAGTAACGCAAGGCTCGCAAGAATATGGCAGACAACCCAGAACACGTTGATACTATATATCATGTCATCATCGGCTACATCAATGATCACTTTCTGTTCGCCAAACCAGGAAGCAAAATCGATGTCGAAGTCTGTGGAAAACACGGTAATGTTGCGTATGGTCCAATCGGTCAAATCAAGAGAATAAACAAATTTAGTCTCCGGTTGGTACGTCATTCGTGCGCATTCAATCGTCATCAACACCAGACCAACGAAAGCCAAAGATGCCCCGAATATCAGCCCGTGGAGTCTAAACTTGTTGAAGACCGTTTTACGGTTTTCCGGAGTCACGTTCCTGACGAACCCGAATAGCACCCCGCGGATATTGCCGACAACTTCTTGGCATATTGTTGGCGGTCTGGCCGCGCCGTCTTCCATCAAATACGCATCTTGTCTGATTCCGCTGTCTCCAATAGGATCGTAGGCGACGTTGTCGATATTGATGGACTCGAGTTGTTGTTCCATGAGAGCCCTCTTGATCGAATCAAGACGGTTCAATTTCTGGACATTCGCGGAAGACCTATCTCTTCCGCGAAAAATGAATTTTCTACGTGCTTATTTTGTCGAAGCCATGTATTTCAAGCGAAGGCAATCCGCGCTTAACGAACCGGAATACTACGAACGACTTCCACGGCTCGCTTAAAAAATACCGTCATGATCCGCTGGGTTGTGCATCGAGGAAATCATACTCAAAGTCGTCATAATAGTCTTTTTTCCCGGGGAAAAACAGGGGAGGCGGGGACAGGAGATGCTCCTACCCGCCCTCGGAAGCTTTAAAAAATGTAAACCAAGTGATCAACTCGGGTTACGCAGTCTGCTGGGCTGGCATCGACAACTTGTACACCTCTTTAGCCTTGTCGAGCACGGCCTGCTTGACGATCAGAAATTCTTCCATTTTCAGCGGTCTGATCCGAGTCGTATGCTGGTTCTCTCTCGGCCCGGCAAACCCCCATCTTCTGGACGATTCCGCGTACTTGTACCATTCGACGATGTCGGGTATTTTAATTCCGAAGAATCCGTATTCGCCCACGATCTCAATCTCGCCGTCCGAGTTTTTGGTGGCTTTGCATATCCCGACGTCCAACGACAGCGACGATTCTTCTCCCGTCTCGAGGTTGAATATCCATTGGTGTGAAGTCGCGGTGGAATCGGCCAGCATGTGCCTGATGTTGATTATCGTCGCCCGTATCCATTCGTCGGCAATTTGGAAGTTGCCGAACCAGTTGATGATCTCCGCGTCGTCCGCGTTCCTTATCGTTTCCATCATCCTGTGCTGGACCACCGTGACTTCAGGCAAAATCGCTTTCGTCAGCTCGGTGGGCGCCGTCAGGTCGCCGTCCATACGGTCGGCCGACACCAACGACACCAAGATCAGCAACGCCCAACTGATAGCAACCGCGCGGCTCATGTCCATCACCACCCAATGTAACGAAATCAACCGTTCAATTTTGATGATCGCGCCAGTCGTGAAATTTGAACGGCGGATTAATATACAGTACATATACAGTTCGTACACAATTATGCGCTGGAATATCTTCTGTACGTTGTGCGTTTTGGCGTCGGCGGTGTGCGTAGCAACGGACGGCTCCGCCAAGTCCAAGTACGGCGCGGGAGCAGCTGCCGAAGCGGCCGCCGGAGTGGCAGCCAGCGCCATACCCGGTCTCGCGGAGATCAACGCCATGCTGCGGACGGCCGAGATGGCCGCCGAACTCCGCGAGAAGGTGACTGTGCGCACGGCGACCACGACGAGCGATCTCATACGCGGCGAGGGATTCAAGAAGCTCGACCACTGTCTCTTGCACAACACTGGAACCGTCGAGCGGGCGGATCTTCCGAAAGTGTTCGACGGGCTAATCAGCACCGGCGTACTGGGCAAGTTCGACGAAGTTTCCAACAATACCGTGGGGCTGGCCCTGAAGCTGATGCTCATCGACATACTGGAGAAGCCGTACTCATCGCACGTGCACAATATGGGCTACGTGAACGAAAAAGGGCGGATAAACATGTTCTTCATGAGGGCAGAGCCGTCCGCGGTCAGTAAAACAGGCGTGCGCTACGAGTTCTACATCATAGACGCGAACTTCACGGTGTCGCCCGACCGCGTGAAAACAACCTCGTCCTACTCCAATCTGGTCCGCTCCGAATACCGGGAAGACCTGGTGTTCTTCCCCGGCGACTTCACCGACGCCCACATCGACACGTTGTTCAAGCTGACCAACCAGATCATAGGCATGTTCACCAACAAAACGGAAAAAACGGCGTCGGCATGAACGGACTACGCGCATACGTCGCGTCCGTCTTTTTTCACGCACATTCGGCTACAGCAGTCGTGATCGTAGTCGCAATCGTAGCCCTTGAGGTAACAGTCCTTCACGATCAGACACATGTAGTTGAAACAGACGGTGGGCTTCCCGGTCTCGCAACAGTCGTACACGTCCCGGCATTTTCTCCTGGAACTCGGCCTGATGCACTCGGGAATGTCGTCATCAAGCCACCCGTCCATGAGCGCGCGCGCGAAGCATACGCACAGGGCCGACGTCAACAACAGCAGAGTCAATTTTCCCATCATATACATATCCATTACACTTCGTTCAATTTTCACGGACCCTCGAACTCGCCGAAAAATGAGTCTTACGCGTTATACGTCGTATGTATCCCGCACCTTGTCGAGCATCACTTCCGCGACCAACTCGAATTCTGCCAACGTCAGCTGTCGAGCTCTGGCGATGTACCTGTACCGCCTGTGCATCACGGGCCATCGCGACGGCACCGCGATCCTGACCCATTCGTGGACGGGCGGTATTTCCAGCCGAAAATATCCGCATCTGCCTGCTATTTCGATATGGTCGAACGTCCTGGCAGCCTCGCAGATTCCGACGGTCATCGTCAACGGAGAATATGACGACCCGTTTATGTCCGACTTGTACACGAATTTCCGCGAGGCGATCGCGCGGCCGGCCATGCCCCCGATATCGTCCACCGTTGACCGGATCCAGTCGGCTGGCAGCTGGTGATAACCCAGCCAATCGGCTATTTCAGAATCGTCCGCACTTCGCACGGTCTCCCGCATGCCGTGTCGGATCACCGTAACTTCTGGCAGCACGTCACGCGTCAGCTCCATGACCGCGCTCGAGCAGGCGTCCACGCCGCAGAGTGACGAGAGCGTCGCCAGCAACATCAACGAAAGAATACCCGCCGAGACCATGTTGCGACCGACCGTACCATACGAACATATAATTCAATTCTGACAATTCCAAAAAACGTGTCAAAATGCGCGAAGCATTTATATCCATAACGGACATATAACGGCCGATGTCGGTATGTAGCAGTTCGCCCACTAGAGTGATTCCACCGGCCCTCAGTACGACACGGGGATCCTAAACAGGTCAATAGACCTGTTCTGCAATTGTCGCGTTGCGATGGAAATATTTCCACACGAGAAATGAGACAATTATGATGATTACTATTAATGCCAATATTATTCCCACGCTGACCAGCCTGACCATCGTGTCGGACCCGCCAACTGTTAATTGTACGTCGAACAGGTCGTATATCGCTTTGTTGATAACCCATTCGAGATTAGGCGTGCATTTGTCGCCGTCGCATTCGAGAACAACATGCCCACACGGCGGATTATCGCGGTTATCATAGATGATTATTTTGTCGGTCTTTCTCATCAACTTGTGTATATCGCCCAGATTACGGGCGGATTGGTCAGCAACGCGACGAATAATGTTTGGATCTGGGCGCCGCCCTATCTTCAACGCGCGAGCTTCGGATCGTTCGACCAAAGTATTTTTAGGAACCAGCGGATACATGATCACGATCCGAAATCCGTGTTCGTCGGCCAATGTGAATATGCGGGTTTTGTACCATTCTTGGTTGACGTTGCGGCCAGTCGTTTCGAACGATATGTTGTATTTTTTCCCGAATGCAGTCGCCATCACGCTATCGATGATCTTACCTGCGTTAGGAACGAATTGATGGTAGTTTGATGGATCCATTTTCACGGTGTTCTTGACGTCCAACATCGTCACCACGTTATCCAGATTGGCGTCCAAATAATTGTTGAATTCGAATCCCATGCCTTGGATCGCCTTGGTCAACATGTTCATGCACGATCCCTTACCCGACGCGGGAGGTCCGTATTTTATCAGCAGTATCGGGCTCGACTGCGCCTTCAGACCCGACAGCAACTTGGACTCGATGAGATCATCCATCTCCTACCGTGTGTCCAATTATATTGTACGGTATACTATTTAATTTTATAAAATGGATACAAATATCGTCAATAAAATCAACCGGATCACGCGTTTCGTGACGGCGCGGACTCGGCGATCGTTCCGAGATTGTCGATGCAAGTGAAAGTACGCCAGCGTTTGTACGACCGTCCAATTTCATGTCGGTCGAGGAGTAAGACACGTGTATTTTTGGTTGCCTGTTCGGGCCACGCGAGACATTTACCGAGCGGTAAATTTGCTCACGGCCGAAATGGATTGTAAGCCCATTGTAAAAGCGCTTGCCGCTGTTTCGGCCTGTGGCTTCTTTTTTCGGCCCGTGTTTTCGGGGGGTCGCGGGATCGTCCGACGCTGGCGACCACTTGTGCCCGGTGTCGACTGAACCTGCGCCATCGGCCGATCTGGATTAGGTCGATGTCTGGTATGCGGCGTCCTACGAAGTAACGGCAGTACCACTGAAACCACCCGCGAACATCGGGGTCGCCCGGCGCGACAGGGATCCACCCGTTTTTTCTCCAGGTCTGCAACGACTGTCTGGATTTCACGCCGAATTCGTTCAGACTTGGGTCTGGCCGTTTCGGCGATAGTTTCGCGCGTTCGAACCACTCTTTGGGAAATTCCCCGCGGCAGTCCGTCAAATATTTACCCTCAAAAACCCCCATTCTGAGCATCTGTTGCGGGCTCAGCTCGGCGGGAAAATCCAGCTTACCGTACTTAGCCGTTAACGTATAACGTACGCGACTCATTTTATCGATCGCCACGATCCGCTTCCCGGGTTTGTACCACCCGATCGTGTGCATTCTAAACACGGGTTGATATTATAGTGCGGTAAAAAATTATCCGAGTTTCGGCGCGAACTGATGTGCGCATTATTCGTCCCGCTTTTCGCGTTGCGCATGATGATATGCGTACACGATTAATTCTGACAATCTCAAAAAACGTGTTAAATCTCGACTATAGAACCGCCGATCAATTGTTCTTCTCGGTTTCGTTTTCGGACGTGTCGATGTCGGACGCGTCGTCTTCGGACGCCAACGCCCCCGCGGCCTCGTCGCTCTCCCCCGTCTCGTCGCTCTCCCCATCCGTCGCCAACTCGCTGGCTGGCGCAGGCCTGCGCTTTTCCAACCCATTCCCCAGCCGTATGAGCATGAGCGGGACCGCCAACACGAGAATCATCAGGACGGCGATGACTGCCAGCTGAACCTCGATGTCGTAGTTTTTCAGCATTTCATACAACCAACCCGATCCCGTCCCAGCATTGGCCGAAAATCGGTCCTCTTGGCCGAATTCGTCGCGGATAGGCACGCCGCCGAACACTCCGCGCCGCCAAAAGTCTCTGTACCAATCATGTTGTTCCATATACGCCAGTGTTTAACACCCGATTATGTCTATATATGTACCCATTCAATTTTAACAACATTGTGTTAAAATTGAATGGGTACATATATAGACATAATCGGGTGGATGACGTCAATTCCAAAGGGTTCCAGCGGGTCCGAGAATATTGTGGCCAACTGTACTGGCGACAGTTTCGGCCAGTTGCTGTCGAAGATCGGCAACAGACTATTCTCGCCGTATTCACTCATCCAGACGCTGACAATTTTCAGTGACCTGCATCCCGAGGCTGCTGCGGCAGAACTGTTGCCGTTTATCGAGAAGGGCGAAGATATTTGGCCGATTCTCGAGGCCTTTGCGGTCGCCAACGCGGCCATGTCGTCGACTACCGACGGCGTTTCTTGTATCATCGGAAATCTTCGCTGCATCCGCGTGGAAAAACTTCGAGACCGATTCTACGAGAAATACGGAGAACGGTTCGTGTTCAACGGGATCGAGGTCAAGAAATTCGTCGAGGATTTCGTCGACATCAACACCAAGGGCATGATTCATTACAGTCCAGACTACACCCCCGATCTTTACGAATTGCTGGTCAACACGCTGTACTTCAAGGCCGATTGGGAAACCAAATTCAAGCCGTATGATACTCGCGACGACGTGTTCACGCGACTCGACGGGTCGGAGATAACGGTGCCGACGATGTATCAGACCCATAAGTTCGCGTATTTCCGGCGCGACGGATACGCTTATCTCTCGATGCCTTATGTCGACACGCGTTTCCGTCTCGACATCATATTGCCCGACGCCGGTAAAACCGGATTGCTCGACATTATCCCGCAAACCCTGGTAACCGACGCCCGCAAAGTCAATATCGAAGTGTATTTGCCAAAATTCACGCAATCGGCCGAAATTCGCGTCAGTGATCTCGGCATCAAGACCGGCGTTGATCTGATCCACAAGACGAAAATCATCGTTGACGAGGAAGGCACGACGATGACCGCGGTCACTGCGATAGCGCTGTGCATGCCATTTGTATTCAGAGCCGACCATGCATTCCGCTACGTGCTGTATTTCAACAAGATAGTGCTCGCCACCGGAGTGTACGACGGAGTCGACTCGTAAACACAGTTTCATTGAATTGCAAGCCCCTCCATGTTGTTTATTTTTTCAAAATGTCGGACTGGATCTGAAATATATTGTGTCCGTTTTGGTATTCGGCTCCGTGTTCGTTAAACAACAGCGCTGGTGTGCATATAGCGTTCACCAGGGAAGAAACTCGAATTGTCGGTAATTCGGAGGACGATGAGTATCACTGCGGTCATCTGACATCTGTAAATCATGATGACATGGCAACATTAGTCAATCTCGTGCCGTTGTGTCGCGAACACAATATTGCGATCGGCGACACGGATATCCAATTTCTAATCTAAAACCGAGTGTTCAAGCGATAATTCGGCGCTATCGCAACCAGTAAATTTGGCGTTGCTAAAAAATTTGGGCCAGACCCAAAACGATATTTTTTCGGCACGACTGATTTGGTTTTGATCAAAATAGTCGAAATTGAATGCCATATTAACAGTATCAATAATATGGCGGCAAATCTTCGTAAAATATGGATTAATGATGAACTTTACAGCAGCGATTCAAAATATCAAGAAGATGGTTGTACAAGTGACTTATTGGCCACGTTTGGCATTCCTGGCGGGTATGGTGCTATGTATGTTTATATCTATGAACCATTTGCCACACCGACACGAACTTTTATTGATCCGAAAACAGAACATTTTACCATAAAAACAATAATCAATCAAATTTCGCATAATGGACAAATTTATTATCGAGCAGTTTTGGCATCAACCCGAGCCCCGATAGAAATATTCAGACCAGCAGACATACAAGTGCTGCTGAGTAAGATCCCTGGTCGTGACGTCGAGAAAATCGAACCAATCGCGGAACCGGGCGAGAAGCCAGCCGAAAACCCGGTTAAGAAGCAGGTTCGGTCGAAAAAAGCTCCAACAAAACAAAGAAAACCAATCAGCAAAGTACTGCGCAGACAAGTGTGGACTAAACGCAATGGCAGATCACTGGATGGTAAATGTTTCTGTTGCACGAAAGCAATAACAATCGACGAATTCGAATGTGGACATATTGTGCCCGATATCGAAAATGGAACTGTCGAATTGCCTAATCTTGAGCCTATCTGTCGGACATGCAACCGATCGATGGCCGCTCGTAACATGCATGAGTTCATGTCCGAGTTTGCGAACATGACTGTCTGAATACGCGAGTGATTTTCGGTGTTGTTTATTTTATCCGTCCTGAAATAGACATGTCGCAGTGTTGGATAGCCGATATACCCGGGCACGATTACAAATTTGTGCACCCAACTTTGACCGACGGAGCTAAGAAGGCGCTAAAGAAGCGTATATGGAACGTGAACTATACGCGCCACCGGTCCGAAAAACGAGCATATTTGATCATCGGCCCGCCAGGATCGGGTAAAACCACAGTGGCCAGGCAGATCGCTAAGATACTTCGGATAGATTATAGTGATGTAGACGATTTGTGGAAATATTTTCCCAACGTAAGTCGATACGTCAACTCGGCCATGATCACCGTGGACGGAAGGCGCGTGGATTGCCGTCTGACTGACGTGAAACAGTCGCTGGTGAGGGATGTATCGGATATTATTTACCCTAACCATCTCATGAATGCGATAAAACGCGGGTATACGATAGTGGACCAATTGTTTCCGAGGGATGGTTTCACCATACCAGCATTACTGCGCGCTGGCTACAAGATAGTCATTATATCCACTAAGGTTCCCATGCGTCAGAACCTTGAGTGGCTATGGGAACGGTCGTTGACCACTGGACGATTCGTCGGGAACACGCGGACAGAATGCAGAAAATATATTATGAGTTTCCGTCACGGCTACAGCAACCAAATGGCGCTATATCGGAGAACTTCTAACGTACACACGTATAGGCCGCATCTGGAAGTAGGGGCCACGCCAGCCATCCGCGCCAGAAACGCAATACGGCGAATGATTCCCGACATCGGCCGCCGAGTATCTAAATGAGTTCATTGCTGGTTAGTAAAAATTGAATGAGGTAATGGATGAGAAATCAATCGTCGAAAATATCGAAAAAGTCTCCAGTGATATGGATAGCGTTGTTTATGAGTATTACCACTCTGACCGTGTTAAATTCATGACCAACGACATGATGATGCCATCGAATTGCGAAAACGCATATCTATCACATCATAGTATTATAGATAAGCCGGGATATATGCGAAGTAGTAAATTGGTGCCGATTGATGTTATATATGTTGATGGTAGATGTTTATTCACTGATGATATCAGCGTGTTTGACAATGATCCTTTTGGGGCCGTCGCGAAATATCCAAGTATTATTGACATATGCGTCGGAAATCCCCGATATGATTTGTGTGTAGCCGAAAAAGATAACAACCCATATACTTTGGCTGATTTCTTGGTTGATAGTAATTTTGACGTATACGATATTGAAAAACACAACGTCAATGCTTGTACTCCGTCATTCTTCGCCGACAAAATGATCGAATATTTGAAGATGGCAAACGAGGAAACTATGTCGGAAATAATCAGATGGATTCGCGAATCAGTCGTGGCTTGTCTGAACAAAACGCGTAAAAATTGATTTTTTACCAGTTCTCGTTTGATAAGAAATACATTTGAATATAGGATGAGTTTATCATGACGGATCGGGTACGCATGGCCAATGTGGTCGACTGGGATGCGTTTACGTCCGCGGTGAGACGGTGCGTAGACGCCGACGTCTACAGAATGGCCAGACTGGAATCGCACGAACCGGCGTGGAAATTCGCGGAATATACGGTGGCGGTTTTGGAAGGCGGCACGCTCTTCATGTCGCTGCCGACACGGATACGGCGGATGATCCACGGCGGGGGGACTTCGGCCGACCGAGGGGTCGACGTCGTAACCCCAGACGGGGGATTGATCCAAGTCAAATGGTACAAAGATGGGTCGTGCGTCGGAAACGACGCTGTGGCTCGGCTGAACAACATCGCCGAGGCGTTCATCCGCGGGGGTGGCACGGTCCCGCGTCGGACGCTTGCCGTCAAAGCTGGCGATCGGATAAATGAGAATATCGTCGGACTCGACGTCGTGGAGGTCAAGTATTACGACGACTCCAGCGTCGAAGAGGCGAAAACTATCGCGAAAATGGCGCTGTTATCGTTCGGAAAAGTTAGACGCGAAACTCGGCCAGCGTTGAATTTGACGGAGGTGTTCAACGCCCTCCAACGGGACGTTGCCGGGAAGTTGACCGGCCTGTTCGAGGCTGGCCGGAACAATCTTTCGGCCGAGCTCCCGACGGGTTCCGGGAAGTCGTACATCATCGCCCGCCTCGTCGCGTACCATAACTTGCTCAGCCCGAGCCTTCCAGCTCTGGTTGTCGTCCCGCGGATAGATATCGCCCGACAGCACGTCAGACTGTTCCGGGAAAATATGTTCGGCGAGTTGGGCGGGCCGCGCGGGGAATCTGGGACAATCGGCGCCGATAAAAAACATATCACCGGTAAAATTGCCAATGTCAGCGATGGACGGAACTGGCCCGACTGTTACGTCATGTCGGCCACCAAAATTATCGTGCTGTCTGGCCAGAGCGCGCACAAAGTTCCGAAGGATTTCCGCGCGTCGGTTGTCGTCTACGACGAGGCGCACGTGTATTACGGCAGGAAACTGATCGACGCGCGCGTCAGTCGGCCCGCCACGTACAACGTGTCGGCTACGATGCCGTCGTCGGCCGAGACGGACGTTGACGTCCGAGTGTCGTACGGCGAGGCGGTCGATCTCGGCATAATCTGCGACGCCGTGTTCGTCTTCGTCAAGTTCTCCCGCGAGCCGACGTTCGAGGACTACGCCGACCATCTCCTGAAGAATGAGCGCCACGGAGCGGTGCTCGCGTGTTTCAACCGGCAGTGGCGCGCGAGAGAGTTCGCGCGGGTTTACAACGAGAAGAGGCCGACGGGTTCGCAGCCAGCCGAAAGTTACGTCAGCGGAGATCCGAGAGAATCGCTTGACAGGTTCCGCGACGGCGCCACGCGGGTGCTGTGCGTCGTGACCCGCGTCGAGTTGGGCGTGAACGTCCACGTATGCGACACCGTGCTGATGGTAGACCCGTGGGACTCGAATTCGCGACTCCGGCAACTCTGCGGGCGCGCCACGAGGCACTGGCCCACCAAAAAAGGGTACTACTCGGTGCTCTTCGGGGTCGGATCCGAAGAGCAGGAGAGCGCGACCGTGGCCCGAATGGTCGACGTGCTCCACAAAGAGATCGGCGAGCTCTGTCCGGAAAACGTCGAGGAGATCATCGACAGAGTCGAGGTGGTTGTCGGCGGGGCCGACCAAGAAGATCCCCAGCGCGAAAAGTTCGAGTCGCTCACGTCGCTACGGGTGAACATCTACGACAGTTTCGGACGACACCTAACATCAGAGTCACAAAGGTTGCGCCTGAAATACGAGCGGGATCGTATGGAACTCCTCGGCCGAGACGTGCGAACATACGCCGAATTTCAGAGGTTGCGGGCCCGTCTCCCCGTTCTCAGCCTCCCAGAGGACCCGCCAGATTCGTACATCAAAGTGTTCAGCTTGAATTTCCCGTGGGATGCCTATTTGGGAAGGCCAGAACTAGAGTATGAAGATTTTCTAGACCGCTTGGTCAAGGCGGTCGCCGAAGTCATAGCAGGGGGTGAAATACCAGCGCAGCGTATATGGCGCAACCCGTCGAAAGAAACGTACCGACTGATCCAGAAAAAAACAACGGTGAGTTTGCCAGAACAGCCTGCAATCCAGTACGAAAACTACCGGCAAATATTCAGAGACGCCCGAGCAAAATCCGAGTAGTATGACATGATCATCGCACCCGTATGCTGTTTTGAATATCGGCTGGGAATATTATTTTTGTTTCATCTTTCAGATATTTCAGGACGTTGAATTGTTCATGTCGCTTCGATTTATCTTGAGAGAAATGAATGTGTAGTTCGATTGGTTCGTCGCAATATTGCGTGAGTAGATCAATCACAGCGCGTAACTGATTTATGTCTATGTTTTTCTGGAATCCGTCCATGATTTCGTTGAAAATATGTACAATGATATCTTTCGCCAGACCCCACCCGTGGGGTCTTAACCCCCGATGGATGAATATCCCCTGGAAGTTTCGCCGACAACTGCCCTTTGAAATAGCGTTTGAAGTGTCGTGTAACTATCGACAGACAGTTGGTGTTCGTATTTTTAACCGAATAGTACAGGCTTTTCCCGATCACAATAATTTGATCTGCCGCGCGCGACAATATGAACAAAATTAAAACGGTTGATGAAAGTAATTTACAACCACAAAATGAGGAACAAACTAGTTCGTTGATAGCTTGGATAAGACGACATGTATTTCGAAGATGAACATGTTCAATATTTATCGATAATCACGGTAAATCCAATTGTCCATTTCGTGTCTCCATTTGGATCAATTAGTTTATCATCTTGTAGTGTGAATCCATCGGCGCCACATAAATTAACTTGAAAACTGGATATATAGCAACATCTCGTTCTGAACCGTGTTCGACACATCGTTGGTGTTGCGCTATCTCGAGACAATCGACATATTATGTTGTGATTCTCGCCGTGAATCATGTCGTAATTCTCATCATCGTATATCTTAGTATCGATGCTTCCTCCGTTGATGCTGAAATAAACGTCATTAACATCTGTGGTTAAATTATTAAATGGCACAATAAACTCGGTTACGTCTATCGTGAGACCTCTGTTGATAGATCGAGCATCATGTGGGAGTTGAATAACCTTCGATTCTGATACTTGCCAAAGCGAGCTTGTATGAAAATTTGTAAACTCTTTGCGAAATGGCATACCCGAAACATATTATTTGTTATGAACACTTATGATGATTCAATTTAACAACAAATGCCAATCTATTATAATTAGCTCTATTTTTTTCATTGAATTCATCATTTCAACATTATCATTTTACATCATATATCAGGTTTCACTTTAAATTCACTGCCAAATATTAAGTTAATTAAACAGTGGTTATATGTAATATAGTCATGGACGAGATACGAAATATATGTAAACGTTTGAATGACCCGACCGATATCGAGTCTGCCAATGAATCATGCACTAAATTTCACCAACATGTTGAAAATATCTGCCTTTACGAAAAACATTGGAACATTTATAGTCTAATTCAACATCTATGCGTTGATGTCGAAAAAACCAGAAAATCTGAAATCCGTAAAAATGCCTTGATTTATGCACTAAAAAAGATACTTGATGATTCGAAAACCGATAAAACTTATACGGTTTCTGAATTCGTCAATTTGTATGAAAAACTAGCGAGAGCTACGAGTTCTATCTCGTCGGCTAAATTGCTTACTGAACAAGTTTGCAGTATCAGTACACACGATGTCAACATGTTAAAAACTCGTCTTAGTTCTATCGATACATCGGAACGTATTATAGATGTTTTGGATATTATTGAAGAGATTGATGTTGAGAATCATAAAACTGATTTGTTTACCATTTCCCCGTTGGCAAATGAACCATTACAAGTATTCGGATGGTGGGGATTAGTTGTGATGTTAGGTTATATCATTGTTGACAACAAATACAATTTATTTCCAGTTACTGATGAAGTTAAATCAACATACAGAAAACTTTTAGATGCTTCACATTGTTTAGTCACTCGTTATGTTAAAAAATTGTTGCACATATTGAAATTTGATGACGAATCGATTTGTTTGACGTGATATTCGTAATATGAAGCGGGTTTCAAACATCGATGTCAATATCATCACTCAGATTTGGTTCTTGAACTTGATCATGAGATGATAATCCAGATTGTAGAAAACCATTCAACATTTTTTTCATGTCTGATCGTGTTTTGTCTGCCAACATCTTGTTCGTCTTTGCACATTGATCAATCGCATCAAGCCTGTCTGCGATTTCTTGCTGGAGTTCAACAGATGGAATTGGAATCTGAATATTCCGAACTTTTTCTGTGGATATTGTTGTTTTTACCCCAAATTGTAATTTCTCAATTTCATTTCGCGCTGAATGCATGATATAATATGCATATTTGACATTGATATCTTTTTTAGGCAATAACGAAACTGTAATAGTACTTGATGCAAATTTGCCAGTTACAAAGTGCACGATGCCATTACATCCAACGGACGACGTTACGAGAACAAGACCAGGTCCGTCGTGCGTAAAAGTATTATGTGATTTGAATATCTTTGGAACACTAACAAACGTATAATCGCCTGGAATATTCTTACTTGCTTGAAATTTACCACGAGTTATCGTGAACACATCGTCCAATTTCATTTCCACAATTCCATCGATTAGTTCGCGGTTTTTGTCAATTTTCACGCCGAGATGACCATACATGTAAATCGCATTTTCGAACGCGATCGTCATCATCTCCTTGGCATCTTTGTGGGCAGTTTCGAAAGTCTCGGCACGTTGGGCCATCGCGTCCATCTCCTTGGCAATAGCCTGCTGAATCTCGAGCGAAGGAAGTGGAATAAATAGTTCTTGACATTTCAACGTATCGAAGTGTGGTTGTGCCATCCCTTTACGCATCGAGGTTAATTGATCCAATAATTCTGACGATAGTAAATGGTATAGATAAGTATTATCAAGAACCAAATGATCGCTGATTACAACAGTCAGTGCATCTTGATTTCTGAATATAGGAGTATTGTACCTACTAATCCATCCCGCGGATCCAGTTGCACTTATGATTATCTGATTCGCTTCGGTGTTGAATTCCGAATGATAACCCAACGGTTTTTTCCCGCCACCAACAACTGGATACGGGCCATCTTTCAACTTTGATTTCGTGATACTTGCACCATGTTCAAATTTGCATATATCTCCGAGTCTTACCATTGGACAGGCTCCTGGTTCTCTTGGGGGCAGGACAACGGGCAACTTGTAATCGTCTGGAGACAGAGACCAGGCATTTTTTTCCATCAGTTCGGCGGTGATCGCTGGATGATATTCAGGGATTGGTTCAACCTCGGCACAAGCTTCTCCAGCTTCATTTTTACCGAGTTGGAACAATTTGATGTCGATTTCGATAGGCGCGTCGATCAAATCGACGATTGTTCGACTTTTGGCTTTACGTGTCACTATTGTCTCCGACAGCTCGCGTGTTTTCTCGAATATGAGGACGACAGTTCGGATACTTGTGTATTCGAACGTGCCAGCCGGTACAAGAATGATTTCTTGGATGTTGATCGCGCGCAACAGAGCGCGTCGGAACTTAATGTCGCCCGCTGATCGGCTCGAGAGTTCGCGACCGAGTGGCAAAACCACGCCGGCGCGACCTCCGATGTTGAGGGCATTGACGATCCGCTGGAGAAAGAACCCTGTGGCCGTCGTCTTGAACGGAAACAATATTTTACCATCATCATGATCAACATCATGTTCTCGGTATTGGTGTTGTTGAACCAGATCTCCATGTTTGATACCTTTGACCCCAAACGGAGGATTGGCCAACACGGTGTCAAACTTGTCGTTAATTCCCAGCACATGCATATTGAGAAAATCATCGCGAACAATATTCATCCCAACAGTCTGTGCAATCCCAAGATTATCAATTGACCCATGATCCGCGTGAGAACGGGGCAACGTCAACATCGCGCGAGCATATGCCAACATCATGACCTTGGAGTCGATCTCAACCCCAGTAATCGCCGTGGCTCCATGTTCGAGAGCCTTGGACAGGAAACTGCCCGAGCCACACGTCGGATCGAGAACGTGGCCGAGTTCTCTGCCTTCGGCCACGCGTCTCGTGGTGTAGTCAACAACAGGGGTCGGAGTGAAGAACTGACCCAGTTCTTTCCCGTCAAGAAAATCCTTGATGACCGATTGAAACGCCCGACCAAGAGTATCGTCATTCGAATCGTAAACAATAGTCTTGTTCACGAGCTGAATCAGATCGTAAGACAACTTGCTGTCTTGAATCGTGTAAAGATTCGACACATTCTTGGCAATATCCTTGATCGTATCGGTCGTCTCGCCGTATTCTTTCGCGACAAGAAATCCGTTGCGAATAGTCTCATTCCAGTCTCGTTTAGAACCATCGTCGAACGGTGTCTTAATCATCCCAGAAAACGTATGAACATTTTCCTCAATTGCGAGCTCGAGCTTGACCTCGATGTCATTCAGCTTGTAATTCTTCTTGTCAATGACATCGGGATACTTGCGTTCAAGTTCGCGAAGAATAATGATCGCCGTGATGCAATCAAGCGCCTCAAGTCCAGTCTTCCCGCCCTTGCGCAGCAAATTGCGAACCTCCCACAACGCGCGTTTCAAATTGGTCATCTTGGACGATTCGCTCGACGACGCACTGGCTGATGCGCCAGCCGACGCATCGAACGCTTCGACCGTTTCGGCCACAGCCTTATCCACGGCCTCGTCAATAATCGGATTGACCGGGGTGCATGGCTTCTTCTTGTTGTTCTTGTGGCGAGTCAACGAGCCCTTGTTGGCGAACGTTTGCAGACACTTATCACACTGGTAAGCCTTCGATGCCGACATTGCTTTTCGAAATTGATACGATTTACACGAGTATAATTGGTACGAAATCGCGCGCTATATGTATGCCATATCCTTATTCAAATGGGGAACATTTCACAGGGTGGCCAAATTGAACATATAGATGCGGGCCAACTGCTTAAAATGATATGAAAAAACGCGATAGATATCGCCCGACAGCACGTCAGACTGTTCCGGAAAAATATGTTCGGCGAGTTGGGCAGGCCGCGCGGGGAATCTGGGACAATCGGTAAACCTTATTTTTACGGATGCATTTGCATTATTTTTCCCAAATCTAGGTCAGTTATTATTGGATTATAGTGAGTCATGATTATTTCACATCTACCCGTATCAGGATATGCAACAAACCTATTCCTGTATCCTACATTGTGTCCACCATGGTAAAATGATAATACCGGTTCAGTGTCAACCATAGGACCAAGTGCACTTCTGTAACCGCGCTGTTTGGACAACATATTTCGAGCTGATGTCTGATGTAATACAACACCAGTGTCGTCGCGATACGATCGACAAACATCGAGAAGAATCGACATCAGATCGTCAGCTGACATCCATATGCCTGCGGCTGCAGTTTCCGGAAACAAGTTATAGTCGTCGTACGCAGCTAATTCGTATCTTCGTTGCGTCGGTCTCAATATCTTACCTGTTGTCTGCTGCAGATTAAGTTGATCGAATATGTGATTTATATGCCACGCCAATGATTTACCTGTTACGTCTTCTATTACAAGTTGGATAATTTGGTAGCCAATCCCAGCATATTCCTCGGTTTCTCCAGGTCGTCCTTCGAACCTGATCCACTTAACCACAGTTTCGAGCGGGGTCGGCATGCTTCTCGTAGATATAGGATAACCCCTGAACCCAGATTTTCGCGCGCTTGAAGTGTGCGTCAACAGCATGCGGAGTGTTATCCCCCGTTGTGGACATTTCCACGTGTTAAGATACCGATTAATCTCTGTGTCGTAATCCAATACTCCGTTTTCGCAAAATTTGGCAACGATGATTCCAGTGATGACTTTGCTGATCGACGCAATTTGGAACATTTTGTGAGTAGCTGAACGTCGTCCGACGTTAATCGGACGACCGACCTTGAAATTATCAGATCGCAATATCACCCCGTACCGGATAGGATTATCAGACATGATTAATCTGTATCCAGTTTATTATTGTCAACATAACATTGAGAGTTTCAAATATCACGTAATTTCTTTCGTGCTGAAATCCATGATAAATCATAGAATGTAATGCAAAAAATAACGCAGTTATTCGCGTATATTTTCGACGTAAATGGGTTTGATATTTTTGACGATATATTTGACGTGTTGGGATAAATATGCATGGAGCCGTGATCTCGTTCCTGTGGACGAGATTGGATGCGCAGTTTGTTGTGCTAATTTCGTGCCATAATCATCTATTCTGTCATCCGAGAAAACTATGTCTTTGAACATCGTTAAATCCCAGTATTCCGCGATATCAAACAACGTATTCCATTTATTATCCGATGTTCCACCAGTCCAGCCAAGTTCTTCGTCTGTGATCGATATCGGGATCAACTCATCGGCTGGTCGTTCTCTGACGTTTTTTACTTTTGCTAATCCGATCAGTGAACCGCTCGAATCATTTCGACTCGGTTTAAACAATATAAGTATATCATTCGTGTTATTCATAAATATATTATGTTGTTTAAGTGAAAACTTCCGAAATCCGCAGAATTTTTCTTTGTTGTATCCCCACATCGGAGTTATCGACGTATTCAATTCATTGACAGGATCTAGAACCGTATTTTTGAAATTACCATTTTTATTCCCAACTCGCATTATCACGAGTTTGTAATCAACGGCTGCTTCTGTTTCAGACGATGCCGACATTGTAGTTTTGCTATTTTTAACGCATGTGATATTCAATTTTGTTAAAAATAAACAAACTGCCAGAAAACTTGGCTTGTGTGGAGAATGGTCGCAGCCTGGATTATCCAGACATATTACAAGTGAATCTGATTATTGCTGACCATTTAGCCCCAGTTGGCCAATCTTTTTGGTTGATAGGGTTACCATCGATACTTGTCAACATCATTGTCAGATCTTCGGATATCGCGCTTAAGGTGTCACATGAGATGATTTGTTTTTGTGCTGTTTTTAGATTTGAACGACGTTCTAGGTTAACTATATGAAGTATCTTGCTATTATATGGTTAACTCATGTTTTGACGACATTTCTGAAGAAATGTTGTATACGTGATGTTTCTGGAAAAGTGTTTGGGTATGACTTTGGGTTTGAATTCTCACGATATTTTCCACACATAACGGCATTTTGCGTCTGCTGTCACTGTGGGATAACGGTGGCTTATTTACGCGCCAATAAGAACGATAGGTTCGCCTTAGCGTTCACATACGCGACTATCTCTATCGGGTCCACGATATTCGATTGCATCTTCCGTTCATAAGTCGAGATAGAATGGTACATCATTTTTGCATACGGTCAATTTTTTCGACTCGAGAAAGTCGTCAATACTTTTCTGGTAGACTTTGAAATCGAATGATTCTGTCCACGGGGCGGTCTCTTCAGAGTACAACTCGTTCGTTACTGGCGATTTGACTGACAACTTGACCAAGGTGTCTCGACTGCGACTATGCCCAGGGACGGCCCCTTTCATGTAGTTAATGAAATAGTACTCGTGATATTTTGCCGAATATACGCACGCGTACGGGACGTTTAGCTGTAACCAATCTTCTGTATACCAATTTTGGCCTATTTTCTTTATAATGGTATCGGAGCTTGGACAATTTTGCTGCGGCCACGTTCGGATGTGATAACACGTCGTTGTCGCGTTTGGGTTGTACGCGCCGAGAATCTGGACCGGGAGCGATTTATTGATCAGCGCGGGTGAGTTCAACATGATGTCCAGCATGCCTTTCGAATGATCGCTTGGGTTCACGACCATGGCAATATCCGTTACGAAATCGTTGATGTCCGTGTAGTTCATATGTTTGTTTAACTCGGTGTTTTCTAGGAATTGCACGTTGAATTTCTTGGTTTTAGCGGCGATCGCTCGACGTGTTGTGATGTGCGTGAATATTTTCGGCAATATCTCTAACGAAAGCGCGCCGCGGTTCATCAGATCAAACACAAACGCAGTGCTGGCTGATGAGTTTGGGCGCCAGACGGTCGATTCCCCAGCCCTATTCTTCGATATGATTTCGATGTCGTCGCGACCGAGGACAAGTGAGAGCGGATTGCTGCTGAATGAGCCGTCTTGTAAATCTTGCCCTTGCAATGAATTAAAGTCTTCGAAAATGTTAGGTTTTTCGGGTTCAACTTGTTTTACCTCGTCGTTCTTGCCGTGTATGATGAATTCAGCCAATACTTGAAACGCGTCCATTGCGTCGTTTGCGGCAACTGATTTCAATTCAGGTCGCGAAGTCACCAAATACTCGATATCGGATGCCAGTGCGGGGGCTAATGCGGGCATCGATGCGGGAGCCAATGCGGGAGCCGATGCGGGCATCGATGCGGGAGCCAGTGCGGGAGCCAGTGCGGGAGCCAGTGCGGGAGCCGATGCGGGAGCCAATGCGGGAACCAATGCGGAAATCGATGCGGAAACCGATGCGGGCGCCGATGCGGGAGCCAGTGCGGGAGCCGATGCGGGGGGCAGTGCGGGAACCGCAGTCGGAATATCGTCCGCTGGTTTGTCCTGAATGACGGTCATTATCGTGTCAATCATCTCGAAAACATCCCCACTAAAATACTCACGACCATATTTTTCGTGCGTGAACTTTTCGATGAACTTCTTGATTATTTTGCCCTCGCATTCGACAGAATCATGACACCTCGTGATGAACTGGACCACAGACTCTTTAGGATAGGAATTCATTCTCGTCTGGATCGTCCGTGAGCTTCTTCCGACTTTGTAGACGTTCTGATCGAGCGTCTCGAACTCCCGTTCGCGAATCAGATATATGTATTCGACGTATTCCATGTCAATCGGTATAATAAAAAATATATATATTTTCAAATTGATCGCGACATTATCATGCTGATGTTTAAATGCCATCGCAAGATTTGAATCTCGGGCGCGTATAACGTAGTTGATCGAATCGCGCGGCGGCATTGCCATGTAATTGTGCATTCTGGCGTGCATCTTGTTTTTCTTCTCGGGTCGTTATCGTGTAAAAAACAAACATTCGCCACAACGTTGGCGGACAACCTCAGACCGTGTAACCAAGTGTGACCACTGCGTTATTGGCCATTTCGGCATCTCCTTTGATACTTGCGTGGACATCGAACCGCCCTGTCCGCACATAAGCCCAATCGAACTGACTGAGTTCACAATTCGCCGTGGCAATCACGATCAACCCCTTGGTGCATTCGAAACGATCCAGGCAGTTGAGCCAACTCGCCCTATCCTTGGCCAAGCACGTGTTTTTCTTGTCGTCGGTTCCTGACTCGGCCTTCTTCGCGACCGAGTCATACTCGTTGATCAAGAGCACGGTCGGCTCGCCTACGTCAGGAACGCCTATACTTTCGTCGATCAGGCACCCTGGAGCCAATGCGTCGAAATTGCGAACTAACATCGGCGTCGATCCTTTAGTGATCAGCATCGCCATCACGACGTCTGCTACCTTCGATTTCCCGAGTCCTGGGCTACCCACGAGCAGCGCGCCCACATGACCGTACACTTCAAAGCGCATGACGATCTCGTTCGCTATCTGTTCCTGCCAGGCATACGACATTTTGAGCACCGGCTCGTACACAATCGCCCGATTCACTCGGTACTGGTTGGGATAGTACATGTACTGCACGATCATGTTGTTAGAATCACCTCGGATCATCTGCATCATCGTCTTGAGCGTGGAGTTGGACACCACGTACATATTATAGCACGTGTAGTTGTGCCGTTCCCCCCTCCTCGGTAACGATGGCCGACTATGAACCCAGGAATAGTTAAACACACGTGTATTCCGTCAGACGGAAACAACTTCTCGCACATCGCTCGGGAGCTACTCCATCCATACCTGAAGAAGATGCGATCAAGCGACGCGACGTCGTACATATTGTCGACTACTATGACGTTGACGAACATCGAAATCACCAACTTGACGGTAACCTGGATAAACATCCCGATACCAGATATGGTAGTGGCTATAACGGCCATAATCAACATATTGCTTACTTCGATCATCCTGTACTTGCATACACCATTTAAGCGGCAGAACATTCAATTTTTAGACTTTTGGCATGGTGTAATCCGGCGCGATTCAAAAAATAACCGAAAACTGGCTGCCGGTTCGCCGCTCAGACTGTCTCCTTCGCTGGAGTGTGCGATCCGTCGGCCACCGCGAGTTGCATACGGCACAGAGGACACGACGGATTGAGCGAGATCCAAGCGCCGATGCAGTTAGGGTGGAACTTGTGTTCACACGGGGTAGTGCAACAGCCGGCCATTTTTTCGAGACAAATCGGGCAGAATTCGCCGTTCGCCACGGTTTTGTACTCGAGAATCGGCCGTGTCACGATCATGAGACGTTCCCACTCGACTGTGCCGCCAGACGCTTCGCCGAAATACTTGAACTCATTTCCCACGCACTTGAATTCGCTGCTCGTGGCCGCGTGGCCGACTTTTTTGCCGCAGATCTTGTACGCGCAGTTGTTGAACCCGCACGATTTAGGCGTGACTATGCACCGACAGATCGGACATGAACACTCGTGTCCGATCATGTCGATGGCCCCGAAGCGCTCATTACACAGCACCGGGCTGCGAAACGCCTTGCATTTCGGATTCTTGCACACGCCTTCGAGACAAAGCCCGTGCTCGGCGATCCTCCAGTTCGGAGCCTCGCGCGACCAGGCCTTCGTGACGGCAACGCCTTCATCGGAGACGTCGACGAAACTGCACGGCCCGCGGCCCCCGCCGCGAAGACGCAGCACCAAATGAATAGTTGATTCGGTCTGAATCCCGTAATTTCCTATTTTTTCGGAGGGCTCGAGCTGTTTTCCCGCGAAGATGAGTCGCATCTGGTCGGGCGGCATGTCCTCGATCTGTCCAAATCGGTGTTTGAAATCGCGGACATATTCGTCGGCATACGTCTCCATGGGGACGCATTTTCCGGTCAGCGTGCGGATCGCCACCGGAAACATTTTGCCGGTTTGGATCGGCTCGTCCCTGATTTCGATGTCGAGTATTCCGACGCCAGTTGTTCCAGCGTCGGTCGGCGCCAGAAGCGAACCGACCTCGATTTCCCCTCCCTGATTGACTGCGCCGACGTATATAGCGGTCCGCGCGTAGACCATTCCGAGCTGGTCTGAGGCCTTGCGTCTGACGTTATGGATATGGTCAGAATACTCGAACTGTCCGAGATCAACCGCGTCGGGCACCGCGGCAGACCGACACCTGATTTTGACGACCCTTGTGACCAACGCCACCAATGGTTCCGTGTCGACGTAGTATTCGACGGGCTTGTAACATTCGACTCCGTTGAAGTACAGATGTTTGAGCACCAGGTTGTGATCTCGCGTCAGAAGTATCCCCAGATTTTCACGAGTACACGGACCGTCGACCTTGAGACAGCTGAACGAGTTTCCTTCTTTGACGAGTATTTGTCGCATCGGGCTTGCTACTAACGCGCGGTATTCAATTTTCGCGGTTGATAACAATTACACGGGTACTATTGGTAAGAATAATGATATTCAATTGTGTCGAAAGTCGTTGGTGTAGAAATATTGTGTTTGCGTCGATTTAACCAGACATACGGGGACCGAATGGGACCGAATGGCGCCTACATCCGCTCAAAGAGTACAAGAACGTCCTCGGGCGATTCGGCGCGCTTTCACCGAGAGTGAACACAATAATTCATCATATATTTCTCGTGAATTGAATTGAATATACTTGAAGCAGTGGAGAAAGGTATTTAGCGGAGATGGACGAGTTCTATCGTGCCAGATATGACACGCTGTGTGCTATCAAGAAAACACCGCTTAATTTCGGGTTTGTTTCGGGTGGACATATGCTGATCGCTGTGAAATGTGGACGTTTGGATGTCGTGATGTGGTTGAAAAATAACGGGTGCCGTTGGGGGGAGTGGACATGCGCATTTGCCGCACATTATGGTCATCTTGATTGTCTGCGATACGCCCATGAGAACGGGTGTTCTTGGGGCGCATGGACATGCGAATATGCGGCAAAACATGGTCATCCTGATTGTCTACGATATGCTCATGAGAATGGGTGCCCTTGGGACGGGTGTACATGCGCATGTGCCGCACAATATGGTCATCTTGATTGTCTACAATATGCTCACGAGAACGGGTGTTCTTGGGACGAGTGGACATGCGCAAATGCCGCACTAAATGGTCATCCTGATTGTCTACAATATGCTCATGAGAATGGGTGCCCTTGGGACGCATGGACATGCGCGTTTGCCGCATCATATGGTCAACTAGAATGTCTGCGGTACGCTCATGAGAATGGGTGCCCTTGGAACGAGTGGACATGTGCAGATGCGGCACAACATGGTCATCTTGATTGTCTACAATACCTTCATGAGGATGGATATCCTGGGTGTCCTTGGGACGAGTGGACATGCGCATATGCCGCACACAATGGTCAACTAGAGTGTCTACAATACCTTCATGAGGATGGATATCCTGGGTGCCCTTGGGATGAACAGACGTGCAGATTTGCCGCACAAGATGGCCATCTTGATTGTCTACGATATGCTCATGAGGATGGATATCCTGGGTGTCCTTGGGTCGAGTTGACATGCGAATATGTCGCACAACAAACATGGTCGTCTTGATTGTCTACAATACCTTCATGAGAACGGGTGCCCTTGGAACGCGGTAAATATTATACGCAAATGCAACTACAGCATTATCGCGTTGTATGTCTTGCTCGAAACGGTGGGTCTTAAGAAACGTAACCTGAGGCTGAAAAATATGATGAACCACCGGGTTAAATATCGCCCAGTACTGAAAGAGTTATCATACGTTCCCGCCGGATATGCGAGCGCTTTCCCAGGAGGCAAACACTACCGAAAAGGCCAAAAACGTTGGAACAAGATGAAAGAGAAGCTAGAACATTCAGCGTAATTTTTTCGGATAAGCGCGGAAATTGAATGTTTAACAACAAGCGTAGAGATGGACGAGTTCTATCGAGCCAGATATGACACGCTGTGTGCTATCAAGACAACGCCGCTTAATTTCGGGTTTATTTCGGGTGGACATATGCTGATCGCCGTGAAAAGTGGACGTTTGGATATTGTGATATGGTTGAGATATAACGGGATCCCTTGGGCCAGTTGGATATGCGAATATGCGGCAGAAAATGGCCATCTTGATTGTCTACAATATGCCCATGAGAACGGGTGCCCTTGGACCGAGTGGACATGCGCATTTGCCGCACAACATGGTCATCTTGATTGTCTACAATACCTTCATGAGAACGGGTGTCCTTGGGACGAGTGGACATGCGCATATGCCGCACAATATGGTCGTCTTGATTGTCTACAATATGCTCATGAGAACGGGTGTTCTTGGGACGAATGGACATGCGAATGTGCCGCGCACAACGGTCATTTTGATTGTCTACGGTACGCGCACGAGAATGGGTGCCGTTGGGATGCGTGGACATGCGCAAATGCCGCACACTATGGCCATCTTGATTGTCTACAATACCTTCATGAGAATGGGTGCCGTTGGGACGAGTGGACATGCGCGTTTGCCGCACAATATGGTCAACTAGAGTGTCTGCGATACGCTCACGAGGATGGATATCCAGGGTGCCCTTGGGGTGCGCGAACATGCGCGTTTGCCGCATCATATGGTCAACTAGAATGTCTGCGGTACGCTCATGAGAACGGGTGCCCTTGGACCGAGTGGACATGCGCATATGCCGCAAAATATGGTCATTTTGATTGTCTACGGTACGCGCACGAGAATGGGTGCCGTTGGGATGCGCGGACATGCAGATTTGCCGCACAATATGGTCATCGAGATTGTCTACAATATGCTCACGAGAATGGGTGCCCTTGGGGTGCGCGGACATGCGCATATGCCGCACAATATGGTCAGCTTGATTGTTTACAATATGCTCATGAGAACGGGTGCCCTTGGGACGTGTGGACATGTGCGAATGCCGCACAATATGGACAACTTGGTTGTCTGCGATATGCTCACGAGGATGGATATCCTGGGTGCCCTTGGGACGTGTGTACATGCGGATATGCCGCAAAATATGGTCATCTTGATTGTCTACAATACCTTCATGAGAACGGGTGCCCTTGGGATGCGCGAACATGCGAATATGCCGCACAAGATGGCCATCTTGATTGTCTACAATACCTTCATGCGAATGGATGTCCGTGGGATGAACGTACGTGCAAATATGCGACAGAATATGGTCATCTTGATTGTCTGCGGTACGCTCACGAGAACGGGTGCCCTTGGGACGAGTGGACATGCAAATATGCCGTACAATATGGTCATCTTGATTGTCTACAATACCTTCATGAGAACGGGTGTTCTTGGGATGAATCAACATGCGCATTTGCCGCACAATATGGTCATCTTGATTGTCTACATTACCTTCATGAGAATGGGTGCCCTTGGGACGAGTGGACATGCGCATATGCCGCACAAAATGGTCATCTTGATTGTCTACAATATGCTCATGAGGATGGATATCCTGGGTGTCCTTGGGATGAACAGACATGCTTATATGCCGTGCACAATGATCATCTAGATTGTCTACAATACCTTCATGAGAACGGGTGCCCTTGGGACGCGGTAATTATTATACGCAACTGCACCTACAGCATTATCGCGTTGTACGTCTTGCTCGAAACTGTGGGTCTTAAGAAACGTAACTTGCGGCTGAAAAATATGATAGACCACCGAGTTAACTATCGCCCGCTGATGAAAGAGTTATCATACGTTCCCGCCGGATATGTGAGTGCTTTCCCAGGAGGCAAACACTACCGAAAAGGCCAGAAACGTTGGAACAAGATGAAAGCGAAGCTAGAACATTCAGCGTAATTTTTTCAGATAAGCGCGTGATACATGTCATATATTGGTACTATATACGTTCAGCAAACGGTATACAGTATAACATAGCGATGGATGCGTTTTATCGCGCCATATACGTCATGCGCGATCAAGACGGCGCCACTGAAATTCAATCCTATTTCTAAGAAACACCACTACTATGCAATATATAACGGTAATGTTCGTTGATATGTTATGGCTGGGTGTTAATCGTACATGGGTTACCCTGGCGAAGATTGGTACAGACGGGTCGTACACATCCGCCAGTATCGGTGTTTTCCGTCACACGGATTAAAAAAACCCGTTTTCATCACGGAATGAAAATTCGGCTAAACCGAAACTAATCATCGCACATAACTTCTGGAAGCGCGTCCACGAGTCTCTCGGACGTGCGTGCCGTCAATTTCAAACTTCGTCCAATCGGCAGTCCTTCGTTGGCGTCGAGTATCTGCTTGATCACGATCAAGCCGATTCCTGAATGGGTGTAGAGTCGGAGTAATGCTGCAAACACCCCCTGGTCATTCATGGTTCCATCGATCACGGGCGCGCGCCCGTGCCTGTAGCTCTCGCTGTAGTCGTGGTCTCCACCGTTTCCCTGGACGTACACGGCCGTGAGATCATAATCGGAGTCTGGCACCGTGAGAATACCCGCTTCGTGGGCTCTTACGATCCAGTCGACTAAAACGGCGTCCTGTCTCAGAATTATGGCCTTGAAGTCGCGGGCATTGACGGCAAATCCATCCCGCACGAACAGTCCGCAGTCGTAACACTCTTGTACTTTCGCGAGAATGCGTGTCTCATCCGCCGGTATGCCGACCCTTCTGAATTTATCTCGCAACATGACATCGATTATATCAGCCCCCGAACTTGTTTTGCCAACTTCCAATTTTTCCGACCTGGACAATCCGATAATCCTGTCGACGACCAGAAAGCGGTCGCGCAACGACCCCCGCACGAGCGAAGAAACAAGTTGAGCGTCCACCGCGAATACTATTTTGGTGCCGTAGAACATGAAAATCAATCCAATAAACGGATGACAGTGGGCCGAACGAGCTTCGCGATCCATCGCAGCGGAAAGAATCGGATCGACCCAACGCACTCGATAAGGGGCGTCGACCGAGACGGCGTCGAGCGTGCGGTCGAAAAGTCCGACGTCGTTAACCTGTATCGCCGCGAGCAACGAAATTTCAGCCGCCATATCACAACCGATCATCGTACAGAGCTCGATCATGTCTCCGACGTCCGCGAGATCGAACACGCGACCGGTATCTTGAAAAGTGTTCGTGACGAACACTTTAACCCTCGCCGCGCCAAAATATTCCTTTCGTATCAACTTGGCATCCGAAACTGTGATCAAATGCGCGTACCGAGAAAACGGCGATTGGCTGCTATACCTGTAAACATGGCAGGGAAATGTCTGGCCAACCACGAACCGAACGACCGGCGAAACATGTTTCCCACCGACAACCTGTGTTCTGCGGTCAAGTCTGCCTATATCGCTGAATGTGATGCATATTTCGTTCGCCCAGTCAATTGGCTGTTCCTGCAACATCCTCTGTTTCGCTTACGTTAAACCATCTTCCGATTCAGTTTTCACATACAGAATCGCCGTAGTTCCTGAATTTTCTGGCCGAGGATGGTCTTTAGACGATTCCTATCGGCCGTCCAAAAAATATAATGCCGGGATTTCACACCGGCATCAGCGTTTATTTTTAAAGCTTCCAGCTTTAGCGGGGTTCAAAAGGGGCAGAGCCCCTTTATTTTTCGTGATTTCGTAGAACCTGGCGACACACTCCACCAACAGCCGATTTTCATCGATTTCAACAAGTAGCCGTCTGAGGCTCGATATGTCGCGGTTCGCCTTCCGCTGCTCGCTTGCGATCGTCTCCCTGTCGGCGGTGTGATCGATGCCGCAGTTGCTCAAATCATCCAACGTCTGGAGCTGGAAGCTCAACGATTCCAGTTTACGCCTCCGGTAATATATTCCGCCGTTGACAGATTTCACGAGTTTCTCTCGGCTGATCGCTCGAACCAGCTGGACCGGCTGCTCGTCCGTCTCATCATCGTCGCTGTCGCCGTCATCGTCGCTGTCACCGCCACCGTCATCGTCGCTGTCACCGCCACCGTCATCGTCGCTGTCGCCGCGGGTGTTGATCGTGGCATTGAAACGCGATCCCGCGAAATCGTCGTCGTCCGACGCAGTCTCGTAATCGAGTATTTCTTCCCGATTCCGCTCGCGAAGATTGTACCTGCCTGTCTCGCCCGCTTCGACGGGCGTTTCAAAATTATCGGCCGACTTTTCAATATCATCGGCAATTGTTTCGACACCGATCGGCGTTCCGTCGCGATCGATTTCGGTGTCGCCGGCGGCCGAGATGATCGCCCGCGCGTCGTCGATCAGCTGGTCCCAGTCGACGGCGCCCCAGTCGTAATCGTCCCAGTCGTAATTAACCGTCGGCCGATCAGCTGGCCGTGCACACGGACCCCGATGATGCATGGCACCCCCCAAGTCCTGCCTTATCGTAGTCAGCGAACCCCGTCTAATTCTCCAGATTTTCCGCGGGGGTTCGTACGGCACTGGTTTTACCAGGGGGGACGGCGATCCGATCAGCCGCGTGCGTCTGTCGGGATAATGGTTGAATTTTCTGCGGCGGTCTCGCGGCATGTCCGATCTGTCTTCTGCGTCACCCATCGCAGTCTCAACAGTCGTGAGCGGATTTCAATTTTCACGGATTTCACAAACTGACAGGAAATTGAACAGCCGTATGTTATACAGCATAACATACGATGACGAACGAATTGTACGCGCAATTCGGGGCCGACATCGACGAGGGCTACGCGTACTACGAAGTCAACAGATTTTTCGCCGTGGACAGAATCCGAGACATCACGGACTTTTTCGACGTTGAGAGCGGACAATTCACCCCCAGCATCCACGGGATCGACATAAGCAATCGCGTCGGGTGCGGGTTCTCTCTCGGGACCCAGTTTCCCTCCGAGACAATCCCGGCGATACAGGAGAAAAATTTGAAATGGGTATCGTGGTGTCGGATCAAATGTTCCGAGTGGAAGTACCGGCTGACGCTGGCCGCCTGCGTCGCGAACGACCTGGCAACGCTCCGGGGATGTCTCGAACTGTGTAGCCCAGACGATCTCATCGAGCTTTTCCACAACGATCATCAACGCATGGTCCTGTTCGTCGACCGGATCGACCCGGAGCTGAATTCCGCCATCTCAATCAAAGGCGAACTACTGCGCCAATGTTGGCTGCGGACGAACTGGCCGTCCAGATTCGTCGGACTCGGCTACGGGATGTTGGCGGTGCAAATGTGCGTCCACCTGGAACGTTTCAACCTGCGTTCGATCGCGGAGATCACGCGGATCGTGCGGACAGACAGTCGTCCGTTCTACGAGACCCTGTTCCGCACTGTGTGCCGATTCACCCACCAGCCCAGGCACAACCTGAATGTCCGGCGATCACTTTCGCTCATCGCCGGACTGTACGGTAAAAAGCAACTGGGCAAGTTGATCCGGTTTTACCTGAATTTGTACAGGGCCCGCGAGAACGGGTTCCGCGAGTTTAAATTCGAGTGTAACCGTTATTTAGCGATTCTGGCCGAATTCGGGCCGATGCTAGTCGACAGCTCCGGCGAAATCGCGCCTACCGCCTGGGTTCCACTCAAACCGCGAAAAATGTGCGACGTCCTGGTTTCGCTCGCCACATTGTACAAACGGTATGAATCGGCGACGTACATGGCGCTGCTGCTATCGCGCGGAATTGAGTTAAACCTACCCCGCCGATCATTTCTGAAAGTATTCAAATTCGCCTAACAAGTATCGCGACAATTTTTACGTTCTCTCGCCGCGCTGGCGAGAACCGTTCAAAGGCAAGAAGATCGGGCCGTTCCTTCCCGGCGATAACCGGTTCGACGTCAATTCCTGGCATCTAACGAGAAATCGCCGACCGCCGGATGTTGTCCGCGCCGCGCGTACAACACGCGAATTCTTGGCGGCGAATGATAACTCGTGAGTTGCTGGGTCGGGCCCGATTATGCCGTTAAACCGCGACAAACTGACCTTAATAAATATTATGCGGCGGTAATCTACCGAATTATCGTCGCGGCCAAAAATATGGCCATTCATATGAGGAGGATGGCCGTGGACGGGAAGAAAATAGGATTGTACGTGCTTCTATTCGTGATGTTGATCGTGATTTCGGCGATCGGATACTACTTGGTATCCGAGGCAGTCAAGGGATACCACGTCTCGGAAGCCGAGCGAAAAGCCGCCGACGAGGCGGATCTGAAACGACAAGCACTCAACGAAGCCGCAGTACCCACTTGGATGAATTAACATCCGCAGGATGTATATAGTCGCAGATCACTTTTTTTCGAACTGGCGGGATGAATCCGCGAGGTAAAAATAAAGAATTCGCCGCCGTATATTCCGCACAAGCAGTCATATATAATCGACAATTGTTTTCACGATATTGCGACTGAACACAGTCCTAACGTGCGAAAGGAACAGCCTATTCGAATGGATAAACATAATTTCGACGATTCTCAACAGGCGCATCGTAGTAGCTATATTATCGTGGGGTGTCAAATCGGGGTTCGAATGCATCAACATCGATAAATCATCGTGAAGGCGGTCATATCCCAAGTCCATCCAAATCGTCAACAAGTCATTTTTGTAAAGCACGCCCAGCTGTTTGAACGCGCCAGACAACGATCCAATGAATATTCTGTTCGCCATCAGTTTTTTGATGACGTAAATAGCCTCCTTAAACAGCCGTATTCTTATCAGTTCTTTGACGAAAGTCTCGTAAATCAATATGATGGCAGGTATGCGGCCCACTACGAACGTATACGGACGATAATAACTGATGAACAATTCAGTCAACATTTTAACTATGCTGTGGCGTTTGAACAGTTTAGCAATCCTGCAATTAGAGGCCGCCACCAAGAACGACGAATCGAATATCGCGTAGAAACATAGGTCTGTCAACGGAAATGTGCCGAATAGTCTGCGTAATGCATTTGTATCCCCCTCCATGACCAACATTTTGGCGATCGTCGGAATGGCTTCGTTTAATTGATAATCTAACTGAAACTCGCCCAAGTCCAAATCAACGATTTTATTACGTTTGTAGTTGAAAATGACTTTATTCAGCGAACTGAAATCGTTAACGTCATACACGTCCAAAATCCTGCGAGATGGTTCGAATACTAACCAATTACCAGCAAACGCATTTTCGGCGAAATTCAATCGATATGTCTCTGGTATCGTGACGCGGCACATATAGTCGTATTTGTGCGCAAAGTGGCATGTGTTGACAAGCTCCATGCTACAAATCCGTGCTGATATCGGTTTCAACACGAATACCTCCCCATCATACGACAATTTATCGTCGTGTAGACAGCACAGTTCAGTGTCCCTGTTGAACCGCGTTTCCTGTCTGAATTTATTTTTCCGCAGCAATTCCACGATTTCAGTCTTGGTGAATTCCATGGCAATTAACTTGCTATAACTCTCAATTTCATTTATTCAATTTCGTCACATTCAACTGGCTCATAATGGTTTCAGACGCAAAAAAACAAATCGCACGACGTATCACATACACCGTACACATTCGCATAACGCCATGTAATACATATATCATACATATATCACGCATATCATGCATACCATATTACGAACATACGCCAACAGATACTTTTTCGGCATATCAATGGTCGGCTAGAAACGCCCTGCATTTCGCCGATTTGTCCGAGTCGATTGCCTTCATAATGACCCCCTTGTCAACATCCCGCCAGTACTTTTCGTACATGTACTCGAAACAGTTCACTGCGTCGCCGCACAAAACATACGACGAAAGTTGGTTCCCAAATGCGCATACGTCTTTGTACGCACCTGTGCGGCATTTACCTAGATACTTGTCAAGCCAGTATTCGAAAAGCCCCGCATCGTCGGTTTTCGTTTGATCGAGGGCGTACGTCAGGAATGGATACACGCTGATGTCGTTTTCGGCCAGATAGTCCGTGATCGCCTTATCGATGCCGTCGATTCGGAAAATTCCAGAATCGTCGTAATGGTGGATAATAGCCAGTTTCGTACGTGTCTTCTCTGGATCAAGCGAGCTTATCTTCAAGAATTCCCCGAAACGCTCGGGCTTGAACGTTTTGATGACCAGCTGCTCGTAATCGAAATACTTGCAACCCCGCGGAAACATGTCGATTGCGATGCTAAGCAGGTCAAATCTGAATGTTCGCGCCAGACTGGCGTATATGTCTTCGATCGGGGTAGAAAGAGCGCCGCCCATTCTCCCCGCATCTTGATCGTCATCGACACCATCAGTCTTGCGGAGCTTCTCCAGCTCCATTTTGAACAGGCCAGAGACAGTATTGTCAGACGCGGCGATAGCCGTATCTACAACGTTGTCGGCGTTGTGTCCCCCGACGTCTTCGCAGCCGCTCGATATGATGATCTGACATTTGTTGAGCGGGTCTTCGAAATGATTCAGGATCATCTTCAACCGCGCCATACTCATGATGTTGTCCTTGTGGACGAAATACCACCATTGATCGTCGCACTCCTCTGTGTTCGATTGTTTCAAACTCCCGAAGTATTTTTCGACGGTATCGTCGGTACAGTAGTAGAACACGTCGTTGACGTAATTGAGATTTGGATACATCCCGTGCGTGACTGAGTACTGTTTCACGCCAGTGACGAAATCCGCGATGAGTGGAATGTTGCCAGATTCGGCAATCGCGCGGTACAGCGTCTGGTTATGCGCGCGTATGATTTCGTAGAAGAATTCAAGCGTCATATCGCGCGAAGGATCATAATTCTTGATCATCCACAACAACTCGGTTTTAGTCCACATATTGCGTCGATAACTCGCACCTTAACCACTTCACAACACAACACCAACCCACCTTCACTTAGGACAACCGCCGTTCAACTAGCGCACATTCAGCACCAGTTTAAAAAAAGCGTTGCTGGGTGATTTGACTGCTCAATACTGGGCGAGTGTGAAGTCCACTATACGATCTGGGCCGATTTCGGTCCTGTCCAGCAGGTCGAGTGCTCCGACTATCGTGGCTCCGTCGGTACCATATTTGATCGTCACGTTCTTCTGGTTGTCATACGCGTGCCAGTTAGACCAATAGAGGCCATTCGAGTCGATCGGGTAAATACTGCATGATATGAATTCGGTATCCAACGGAACCGTCGCGGTGAACTGGGATCCAGCCTCCACGTGTTGCTGTGTGAACACGCTTATATCTTTCTGATTCTTATCCGCGAACGTGATTTTCACGTCGACATTGCCCGCGAATCGATATATAGGTCTGATCATGATGGTGTACAGGACTGCGATGATCAACAACAAAACAATGAGCGTGGCTACCAAATATCCGTTCATTGTTTCGGTGATGCCGGTATATAATGCGGACAATATATTGTCCGCGGCTAAAATAAAACCAAAATCGAGACGGTAAATATCCAGCGGTTCGTCTCTACGAACCCGACCGTGTTGAAGAAGGATGTTCCCTAAACCCGTGTTAAATCATGTTAAACCCATAAGTTGCGTTGTGTGTATGTTTTTTGTACACCAATGATACGGTTAATATCGATGATGGGTGTGGCACATCACGACCGATATATGCGCGGGCGGCATGGGTTTTAACGTACGTTGTACCACTGGCCGATCTAACCCAGGCGGATGGTTATTTAGATGTTATTTTACCCGCCGTTATAATAAAACAGCGAATGTTCACAACACCGACAGTGTTTTACTATAATTGAGCCGAACGGCTGCGGTTGGTTTTACCAGAGGGGGTATTTTGAATTTCGCCAGATCGCCGACGGGGGCAATCAATACACATGCGTTCATATCATTCGGTCTTAGTATGCTCATGACCAAAATTGATATCATAATCATTCGAATCATTACGCATACTGCGTACAAAGTAGCAATATTGAGATTCGCCGAGTTACTAGCGGATTATATATTAAAATGACGCCCGTTGATGTTCGACGACGCCGATAACCGCCGCAACAGCCGATCGTCCAATCGTATCCAGCCGTTATAACAATCAATATTTTCGGGTTATACTCAAGGAATCGTATTCCCTGAAAGCTGAATATACATCCTCGGAAAATGTGCGGGCTTTCTGGTATTTATTTATGTTGACACGAACAGTGATACAGTTAGTGTTGATGCGATAAGACTCGTTTACAGCGCGATTCGATTGTTTTGTTAGGTAGGATATCAACCAAAAACAAGCAATATCCGATTAATTCAAATGCGTGTATTTGAGACTTTTTTATTCGCACTTTTCAATTTCGGCGTGCGCAGTCCGCGGCGACGCGGGCAGCTGGTGGGACAGAATCCGTAAATAACAGCCGACCGTTAAAACAACTTGTTGATTCGATTCAAACGGTTCGGTTGATTTAACGGTGCTCGAAAAGTGACGGTGAAAATGACCGCCGCCGTTCGAAAAGCGTTGATATGAGTTTCGACACAGCCGAGAACAAAATCTAATACAGTGTTTGTATTTGTATAATCTCATTTGTTGTACAAAATGAGATTATGTTGGTCCATTATCGCCGATGATTCGTGTATAATGCCGCATAATACCCGCCGAAGCGACGACGAAAATTATCATATGACAACAAATCGGTGATAAAAATATAAACCGTTAATTATTTCGGGCTGACATATTCATAACATTCATCCAAAATTTTAAAAATGATAACGAAAATTATCATTGTCACACCCTGTCGCGATGGCGAAAATCCATCGAACTATATTCGTTTTCTACTTTTACCGCTTATTGTGGCATATATTCGGACAGTTTGCCGCGACTCATCGCCAACCAACACAAATTATTTTAAAATATGATCACCAAATTTTGCCCAATGTTTTACTCTGATCCGTATTTGATTCAGATTTTCGCACGGTATTACACGGGTCTCCGAATTAACAGCGACATTTTTGTTCATAATTGTGTGTATGATAATAAACCGCGTTGGCTGGCAGAAACTTGTCGACATTTTCGTGGCGCCGCCCCATCGCAATTCGAATTATGGTGATGATGTTCGACACAATTGACGATGATCGGAGATTGTGACGGCGGATTTATTGAACGGGTACCAGATTAAAATGACAACACGTCGACGAAAATCGCGACAATTGGTTGTATTCGCGAATATGGCGGGAACATTTGTCTAGTGTTCCCGCGTTCGTCAAATTCGAACGGCGCTGTTTGTACTGTACGGGACGAACGGGCAACCGCACCAAATTTCACCAGACCTGGTTTGAGCTTAAATTAAGCAGTTTTACGCGGCGTGTGTCAACATGGCGTCTGACATAGTAAGGGAGCATACCAGACGTATCGGCCGAGAATCGTCGGACATGCCCGCAGAATAGTTAATCAACTGTCGTGGTGGGGGTATTTCATCGGTCGCTATTCGGATATTGCCAGGATGATTCGGCCCATTCCGAAAACATGTTTCGAAATGAATTCAAACCGCGCCCGCATAGACCACTTTAAGACTAATTTTAAACACCCCCGCAAACAGTCGCACAATACCGCCCCACACCCATATATTAACATTGCCAATATATTTCGCTGGTCGGTATAAATATCGTCTGTGAGAACCAGACTTGTATTATATCGATACCGCGCGAATATGGCGAATTTTTCGCCCGTGATCGTCGTATGAACCGCCAACGAGCTACGGCATCGGCGATTGCCGACAAATACCCGACTATTAGGCGGCCAGTATGCGAATGAAGTAATCTACAGCCGAATGTGTGAGCCGGCGAATTTAATCGCATAATGAACGCGTTCGGCCCAGTCGTCGACATTCGTGTGGTTCAAAACATACGCGGAAATACAATACAACCACACCCCAAAAGTATTATGCGGGCATATTTCCGAAATGCCCGCAAATGGCTTGCGGGGTGCGTTCGGGTCTCCTGCGATGTTGGCCAAACGGATGTCGGATTATGGCAATCTAAAGGATTACGAAATGTACACCAGGCTGTTATAATGGCCAATCGAGCATTTCGCAGAACTCGTCGGAAGTGGCGTCGCCGAACGCCTGCCGAACCCAAATTATCCACCCCGCGGCATGAATTCCCGTAGCCAAGCGCGGTTGATCTTTGTAGCCGAGAAACCGTATCACGGCGTATTGTTGTAGACAGTTAAAGTATCCCCATTCTTGCGTCTGCTTAAAAATTGAATGAAATGGTTTTTAGTGTAGAGTGATGTGTGCCAGCCGTTGCGCCCCGGTTATGGAGGGTGTTTTACACACTCCCGCGTCCCCCAAGTCTCACCAGCCCTGGAGTGCCAGGTTTGCCCAATTGCTGCGATTTAATCATATATATGGACGAATGCCGAAGATGGCCGATCGATTCGAGGGGTTTAAGATTGGGGCTTGGCTATGCGTCCAACGCAAGTATTTGCTCCTGGGTAAATTGGGCGGCATGAAGGTGGCGCTGCTTGATTTGCGGACCCCAGACTGGAGAGATCCGAAAGCCGTGTCGCAGAACGATGACTGGATGGCAATGCTGGATCATCTGAAGAAATTTGCGATCTTGTACGGCAGATTTCCAGGGCTGTACGAGGAGTTCCTCGGCAATCCGGTCGGTAACTGGTTCAGCACCCAGAAACGGTACTATGTTAACGGGTGGTTCACGGACATCCACGAGTGGAAGTTGGAAGCGCTTTCGCGGGGAGGATGTGCAGGGTCCGGCGGAATTCCGTCCGATCCAGCCAGTCGAAACTTAATGACGATGTGGGACATTTACACGAAATCGGATGGATGCGCGCGACGAAAGGCCCGCGCGCAGGAGACGAAAATCGCCGAGGAGGCGGAACAACGCCGCCTGGCTAGAGACATGTACCGCGCGTCGGCCGAGAACCACGTCGATTTAGCGGTGGATGACGGTTAATTGGTCGAATGATGTTTTTTGAAACTGTAAAAATTGATTAATTAGGAATATGAATGATATACGTGTGGTATTAAGTACTGTCGTAAGATTATGGAAGCCAACCACTCGACACGAGCATCGGCCACCACTGGATACCAACCCCCAGAAAAATGTTGGGCTCCAGTTCGACCGTCGCGACCGTCGCGAAGATTGGACAACGTCGGACCCGACGTTAGAAGAAGGATTATGTTCCCGAATTTGAACCAACCAGAAAAATGAGACCTCAATTTTCGTTCACGTGGCCGCGTCGAGGCAATTAACGGTTGGTTGTTTTTTTCGGCCCAAGTATATTCATGGGATATCTTTTTGTTTTCGCGATCGGAGTCGCCGTCCTGTTGTTGATACTCATCGTGTGGATAGTCTACAAGAATGTCGCCCCGAATTCCAACATATTGCTCTGTATCGCCACGGACGAGGAAAAAAATTCGTTGATCAAAACGGTGGAAGCGGTGAAACTATACGGCTCGGAACGGGGGGGTCGCACCGACATACTCATCACGGGGACGGGAACGATGAGCTCCACCGTCAAATTACTCCAGCGTCTGTCGTCCGCGCCGAAGAACTTCTACTCGCAAATTTTAAATATCGGGTTCGCTGGCGGGGGATTTAATATGGTTGCTGGTAAATCCAGCGAGCCGGAAAAATGGATACCGGTTAGCGAAATCTACGATATGACTATACCGGCAGATGCCAGGAGTCCACCGATCGTACTCGACACGGGCAAAATTGATCCGACAAGGATGGATCCGACGCGACTCGAAACGCACACCGAATTCGTCGATAATCCCGACGAGCTACGAAATCCGCGCAACATTGCCGACATGGAAGGGTACGCGTTGGCCACCGTCGCCAAAGCGTTCAACATTGCGTTCAAATGCTACAAATTGGTATCGGATTCGGGCAATCCGTCCGACTACGACGCTTCCACGCAAACGATTAACCACCCAGTTCTCCGCTTAGACGACCCTGGAAACGTCGTGTTGTCCATGGATCGCCACAAAGTTGCGCGCGTTACACGTGATGATGAACAACCCGATTAAATATGGAGAATGGCGACTTTTGACCGCGTCTCGGTTCTCGAACAAATAGTTCACCTTGCTGATATTTCCTGGAAAAAATGACTGTATTACTTGAAGCCAAACGATTGAATTGGGGGTATCCATTGATTTCTTTTTCATCCGTTGAATGATTCATCCAGTTGATGTATTCAGTTAATACTTGTTTAAGAGTTGATTTGAAATATGAACGTACGTTTGTTTTTTCCTGTACAACATTGGTTTTTTCTGGAAAAAAATAGGGGTCAGATTCGTTGTCCCGCAGGTTCTCACAACCCGGTGAGTCAATATTGGGCAAGAGTGACGACGGCCACGCGGTCCACTCCTATGGGAGTCTTGTCCGATAGATCGAGCAACCCAGTCAACTTCGGGCCGAGATGTTCTTCGTACTGACCATACTTGATCGTCAAATTTTTCTGACTGTTGTACGAATGCCACCCCGTCCAAAACCGCTTCGCTCCGTCATTTGGGCGAATTATACCACAGGTCAAATACTGGGTCCCAGCGGGGATAGTTATGTTGAACACGGATCCCACGGCCACGTGGTGCTGTGTGTGGGTGCTGAGTACTTTGTAGGCGCTGTCGCCGAACCCGACTTTAATCTCGACGTCGCCAGCGTACTGGTATTTAGGCCTGATCGAGGCGAAGTACACCGCGGCGATGACGATGATCAGTATCACAACAAGAGCCACCTGAAAACCAGACATTATCTATACACGGCTAATATATATCGTGTATAATTTACTTCCGCAATAATTCTTCGCGAATCGCGGCGCGGATCGTGTCGCGAGTGACGTCGCCCGACATACAACATCAACGAAAAAAAGCCAGGGGTTTCACGATCCAACGGCTTGAAATATTTTCACCGCGCATTCAATGGGGTGTTTGGATATTTCTAATGACTTTCACCCAGACGAGTGCCGTACACATTTTGTCGTATGTTTCCAGCGGCCGCGTCGGAATAATCCGCGCGATTCGCGCTCGGCTGTCGACGGATCCACGTCGGAGACAGGGCGCTGCCCGTATCTCGAAGCCGGATGACGGTAGGTGATTCAATCTGTTCAATCCATTCAATTCATCGGTCTGTTGTATGTTCTTTTTCGGGAACCATCTGGATAGAACGACCGACGCATATTTATCCAATAGAACACTGGTATGTGATCAAATCAAAAAACAATCCTGGACGAAACGCTTCAAGTGTTTCACGACAAGCCGATGCGAATATGAAAACCACCAACGCAACCATATGCTGATACTGAACAATATTCGGTCGATACATCCTATACAGCACGGCACAGCTTCCCAGAAAAAAACATCCTCCCTAAATCACTCTGCGTGTTCATAACTCGTTTCACCCCCACGTAACTGGGTGCCAGAACTTGTGGTTCCGTCGTATCGCGGAAGGCGAAATCCTCAACCCGAGTTCTCGATACACTACATCAATTATCTGATTCAGCCAATAGGTTCGGCTCCCGTCCTCGGAGTCGCCCAGCACCAGATAAACATCCGTGGTGAATATCGTGTTGTCTATTTCTCCGATTTGCATACCTGGATGCAGATCTGCCGGGAATTCCGACACACACGCGCCAACAACCCAAAACATCCCGTACATATCGTTACACGTACTTTTAATAAATGTATCCAGCAAACTTCGCATATTCCGTGCCTCGTCCATCGTCACAACGTCCTTGACTACGCGTTGCGTGATGATGATTTGGCGGCTGCTGTAGACGATTTTGTACTTGCAGTCAAATCCAAGAACTTGTGAAATTTCTCGGATAATTTCGCCGAGTATCTTCTTCGTGTCGAAGATTCCGTTGCCCGTCTTCCAGTCGGGAAATTTGTCGAACTGAATATATACTTGATCAGAACCAAATTCGACGTCGACGCGCCGATTAATCACCGCGCCGAGTTTAGCTATTTTGTCCTTCGTGGTCCTCATCACGAGAGGATGGGTAAAGTCGCCCGTAGGTATGTTGGTACCTTCATCGGTCATTTTAGCAACGAATTTCGATTTCACACGGACTTCAACGCACGACTGTCACGCGATAGCACACACTCACCAACGGCAATATTCAATTTTCACATTCGACGCACCCGACCATGATTCGACGGGCGGAATTCGGCGCGGCGCGTCGGCTCCACAAAAAACGCGACACCTCGGTTGAATGATTCCCGCGTTCGTTATTCTGCCTGGTAATCGATCTCGTCTTGGGTGGTGAACGTGAACTTGATGCGGAAGTTCCAATCTTCGTCGAAACAATCGTACAAAACCACGACGTACGGGAATTGTTTCCGGACCAGGTCTGCGAAACGTTTGGCCCAGTCGTCGAATCGATTCCAAGACATAAACAGATTCGTGCGCATATTTTTCCGTTGCTTGACTGGATACGTCCCGACGATCTCCGAATCGTGTTCGAGTTCGTAGTAGTCATACAGGACAGACGCGGAAGTCCGCACACATCCGCTGTAGTCCCACGCAATTTTCCTGAGTTCGGCGCATGCGAACTCGTCGCGCTCGAATTCGTCGAAATTGCCGACGTAGTTGAAGAACATCTCGACGATGGTCTGCATGTCGCGCGGATCCACTCGATACCGTTTAGTGTTGCTCCACGACAGCGACATCACTTCGGCGTCGGCAACGTCGTACACATAACCATCCAGGTGCTCGATTTCGTCGATCCGTGAATCGTCCGCGATAAACTCAAACCCAGTGAAATGATCGTTAAGATTCGCAACAAGTCCCAGATAAAAGTTTTTGTACATCGTCGGAGTCATGATTTTCGTGAGATCTTGGTTCAAGATCATGTACAACCCCCCGCCAACATCATCGACCAGGATTTTCGCCACGATGTCTACCGTGTTGTAGGCATCGAATAGGAACCGGCGAAGCTCGCCCGTGTCGATCTCGTCCATCGCGACAGGTATTCAAGGATTAAAATCATTCAATTTTGTATCATCCACGGTTTTAATCCTCGAATGCCTGTCGCGACGGACGGGACCAACAAAAAATGAAAACACGTTCAAACCAAGCAATTAAGCCGTATCGTCGGGGTTATTCTTGAACCCGTCGATTTCGTCCGCCGCCGCGATGGTCGCCTCGTCCGCCAGGTCGTTGAGATCCAGCGCGTCGATGATTCCCGCAGTTCTATTAGGGTCCATGAACAACATTATCGCCCTTATTGCGTCAAACCTGGCCTTCCTATGTTTTTTCGCTTTCTCGTCGTCGAGCTGTCCCAGAGCGGCCCGGCAATTCGGGCACGAGGGGTTGATCTCGACCCAGGCCCCAATGCATTCCCGATGGAAAACATGCTCGCAGGGTGTAGAAACGCCGTCGTTGACAGGATTCAGACATATCGCGCATACTTTGCCGTTGGCGACCTTGGTCTGTTCGAATATATGTCGCGTCATGATCATCAGATGGTCCCAGCCAATTTTGCCGTGCGACTCGTCAAACCGCTTGTATTCGTCCCGGACGACTTGGAAATTCGTCGAGATTTCCTCCGAGCCGTCTGTCTTCTTCCCGCAGATTCGGTACGCGCAGTTGTTGAAAGCGCATGTAGCCGTCTCCACCGATTTGTAACACATCGGACACTTGAACTGCGAAGTTCCGATGTCTACTGCGCCGAATCTGGCGTTCCATATGACTTGCTTGTTGAACGCCTTGCAGTCCAAGTTCGTGCAAATGCCCTCTATGCAGAGTCCAGGCTCCGCCATCCGCCAGCGCGGAGCCTCCGCCGACCACTGGCAAACAACGGCGGTGCTCTCGTCGGAAACGTCGGGGAACATGCATCGGCCGCCACCGCCGCCCCGAAGACGGTGAACAAGATGAATCCGCGACTCGGCACATATACCATACTCGTTCATCAGGCGCTCGTCCTCGAGCTGCTTCCCGGAAAATATCAGTCGCATCTGGTTCTGGGGAGTTCCGTTCACTGCGGTCACCCGGGATTTGAAATCGGCGACGTATTCGTCTGCGAATGCCTCGATGTGGATGATTTTCCCGGTGAGCGAATGGAGCGACACGCAGAACGACTTCTGACCGGGCGGCGGATCTTCGTTCCTGACAGAAATGTCCGCGGATAATTCCGTGCATATCTTGCCGATTTTTTCGGTTGGGTCGAATCTCGCGCCGTTGAAGTAGAGGATCGTCCTGGCGTACGGAATTTTGAACAAGTCCGACGCCACTGTTTTCAACTTCGCGACCGTATCGCCCCCTCTGAATAAGCCCAATATTAGGCCGCCAGACGTTATTTTGATCACGCGTTCGACGATCGCGACGAAAGGCTCGTCCGACGGGATATAGTAATCCAGCCGCTCATTGCACTCGACGCCGTTGAACATCAGACGCACCAATTCCTTGTTGTCCGCCGCCATCAAGGCCGCCAAATCGCCGCGCTTGGACGAGCCGTCCAAGCTGATCGTCTCAACGGAGTCTGGGGATCTGATCAAAATTTGTCGCATAGTCGGCCCTATATCAACGCACTTCCGATTCAATTTTCACAAAAATACGGGGTGGTCAGTCGACGTTCCGATGTTCCGCTTCCCCAGGAGTCAGACCGATCCAGTAGTGCGATACCAACGCCCGCTCGCCGCAGACCGGACACACGGCCGGAGGATACCAGTCCAACACCGCAGGATTCGTGGAATTGTTCCCTTCTGGGCTGCCCGGCAATGTGTGTCCGCACGATAAGTCGAGACTCTGGCGGTGGTAATTCCGACAAACAAGCTTCGAGTCGTAAATATCCTCGTAATCCCATTCGTTAATGTACGGAACGAGCGCAAACTGCGACCGGTCGTTGCTCGAGAATCCGCAGTCCACACACACGTGTAAATTCGACAAAGTTGGATCGCCGGCGTAATATTCGTCGAGTTCTGCCTCCTGATGCTGTTTGTGAAAATTTGGCCCGTGTAGCTGACGGTCGACGGCGCCGTACGTCAGCTCCCCCTCGCTAACCGGCAGCCGATCGTGGCGCGTGGGGGGATGAAATTCACGCCGCAAAGTGTAACGAAATCCGTCGGGTTCCATGAGTTTCGAACAGACGCCTAACAACCAGAATAATATTCAATTATCACGAAAAAATTGATTATTTCGGCGCATGTTGCGGCTAATCGTCCGGCGACGGGATGGGCTCGGCCAACATGCGATTGAACGCATTCCGGGCTTCTCGACACCAACGTCTGATGGCAATGTTGAGCGGGTCGTTGGGATTCCGCGTGACGGCGCTGATGCCCGTGATGTGGTTGAAATCTGGACCGGCGTGTATTTCCGCGGAGCCATCCGGCAGCGTGACGCTGGCATAGTACATACCCCGCGTCGTTTTGACGTACTGGACCGTGTACATATTTCCCCCCTCAGGATACTCGTGCCGCACGACCGGCCCCCCGATCTTAGTCTGCTCCGTGAGTTGACGGCCGTGTTTAGCGTGTTCCGAAGATATACAATCCAGCGCGAACTCGCTGATCTTCGGGTGGTAAAGGGTGGCCCGGTCGGTGACGAGCCTCGCGATACCAGACTCGATAAAATACAGTTCCAGATCAAGTACAAGCCGGTCGCCAGCGATTCTCGATTCCGCGACGTTGATAACGTACGGATGGTCGCGCATCCTGTAAATGGATACGTCATTGGGGGGTTCTCTGGCACGAGCCATTTCACACTATCAACGGCCGCAGTACGTCCGTAAATATATCCGTAAATATATATTTATACGAACACGTATTCAATTCTTGAGTGACTGGTTGTGAACCTGTCGAAGCTTTATCATGGCGATATGTAGAATGCTCAAAAATTATCCAGAACGAGTTCAAGGACAAGTTCAAGGACAAATTACGTCACATCGGCGGCGGCTCAGAATAATTTGTCGAACAACGACTCTACCTTCGTGTTCAGCCAGTCTTTGTGGGGTAGGCTTGCCAGCCAGTCCTCTGGGAGGTTCGAGTATCCGAGGTAGGCTCCCAGGAAAGCGCCGCAGACCGCGCCGTTCGTGTCGGCGTCTCCTCCTTCGCCCGCCACCTCTTTGATCACCGCCCTGAAGCTGATTTTTTTGCCCGCGGTTTGCGCCATGCAGACCAGCCGGTACGCCCAGAACATACATGCCACGCATCGGTATGTGTACCCTATGCCTGGCTGTTTGTCCAGCCGCAAACGGGCGAGGTTGCTGGACATGTCGATGAACTTACAGAATTCTACTATGTTCGCTTTGGAGTCTTCGGCCGGCGACCTGTAGTTGACCGCCGACAGCTCCGCGCCGATTGTCTTCAGCAGCGACAGAAGCTTGGCTATCCGGTCGGGTCCGATCGGCGTGTCTGTGGTGTGCGCGAGTATCGCGTATTTACACATGTAACACTGCGCCCAGCAGGAAATGATGCAGCGCGGGTCGTAGTGGGTGACCATGCACATGTTCCGGACGCTCTTGTAGAACGTGAGGAATTCCTTGTCGGCGATTTCCTCCGGCTCTGTGCTGGATCCGAACGGCAACGCCGCCAGCACGCTCGTCCGCATGACGGCGCCGTTCGCGGCCATCGCGTTGCCGGACTCGTTCCACACCTCCATGGCCACCTCGTGCGGGTTCACCTGGAAATTGGGGTGTCCGGTTACCAGACAAGTACACCCGCCGAGGCCGAAGCCAGACGAGTCGCCGAGTTCTGGGAAGCCATGGTACCGCCATTCGAATAATCGCTTGGCGAAGAATTTCGCGTCCGTCTCCGTCAGCTCCAGCCCGTCGGCCTGCACGATCGTCTCCAGAAGCAGCACCAGTTGGTCTGTGTCGTCCGTCCAGTCGTTCATGTCGCATTTGACGTCGAGCAGATCCCGCGTGAGCTTCGTGTACGGGTAGTCGATGACGAAATCCCGGAGGCTGGATTTGGACTTGAACTCGGCCTGGACGCCCACGGCGTCCCCCAGCGCCTGCCCGAATATCATCCCTCGGATCGAATCCCGCAGCCGTTCGTTGTCCATCGTTGTTTACATATTCATCCGCAGTATTCAATTTGGGTATACGACCGACCTTCTAAAAATAAGTTCACAGGGTTAACACATGGTTGTAAAACCCGACACGTTGGCTTCGTATCCACGCGGATGGATCCGTCTCGCCAGACGGGACGAATACGTTTTCGAACTCGTCCACCAGACTTTTGTAGATCGCGTTGATGGCCCTGAACCTGGTTGTATAATACTCCGCCTGCGGTTCGGCCCCGTCGAGTCCTTCTGTAGTTGCCGCCAGATATCTGCGTATGTTCTCCTCCTGGTCTTCCGCGCCGACGATGCGGATCGATCCGCCCGCTGGTTCGACGTTCCACCCGTACGCGGCCGCCGCGTTCTGCGTCAATACTATGAAGTACGAGCCGTATCGGCCGACGGTGAATATCGCCGCGTATTCTTCCGCTGGGATGAACTGCGTCGCGTACGCGAGGAACTTCATGATGTCGACTATTCTGTACGCGGTATCGTTTATGCACCCGATGAATTTGCGCATCGTTACGTCGACAGACGTGCCGGGGGGCGCCCGATTCGCGTCGTACGCCAGCATGGATATAACTATCCGCGGCGTGTGGTTCGAAACCGACACGACCAACGAGTCGACGTCGAAGGAGGCGAATACTTTGTCGACAGATATTTCGGCCATCATTTGACTAGAAAACGTTCTATTCAATTTTGGCACACCCCGAATGCGTCAAAATTGAATCCCGCGCAGGACACGAGAACGGGATGGATCAGAATATCACCATCGAAGGAAAAGACGGGTTCACGGCCAAAGTCGGGTACAGTGCCGCCAGGGAGGGCAGTAACGCCTTCAGGGAACTGATGAACGAACTGCCGAAATATCCCGATCTGACCGAACATTTCCCGGTGGCCCTGGACGAGGCGACCCCGCCCGTGCTGAAAAAAGTCGCCGAATTCTTGGACCATCATTTTCTCGACCCGATGAAACCGATTCCGAAGCCGCTCGAGAGCGACGACGTCGAAGACTGCCTGGATGGATGGTACCGCGACTTCATCCGATTCCTGGACGTCGAAGAATCGGAGCGAGACGACGTGCTGAGTAAGCTGTTGGTGATCGCGGACTTCCTCGAGATACCCGCGCTGCTCGACCTGTGCTCGGCCAAATACGCGAGCATCCTGCGGCTCGGGCTGAAGGACAAAGACGCGTTCCTGAAACGATTCAACATCGACCCGGAGACGCTGCCGAAAACTCCAGCCGAGGAGGAGAAATTGAGGGAAGAGTACAGCTGGCTGTTCGAGAACCTCGAGCCGGCGCAGGACGACGGTGCGGTTGCCGACGCCGTTGTGGAAGATAATTAACCGCGTATTTTTTCGCTTGTATCTTGGACGCTGGATATGTGAACGCCGCGTGAGAATTGAATACGGGGAATGTTGATCGGTGGATATCGATGGGGGAAGCGTCTGGAGTCTTCGACAACATAACAGAATACTGCCCGCCGGACATGACGGCGGAGGCATTCCGCGCGTGGCTGCTGGGCGACGTCGATCGCAGTTACTTCGAAGACACGTCGGCGCATGCCGACGAGTTTAAAGGAGCGATGCCCGAAAATACCAGCCTTATCCTGGCGATACAGGACGAGCTGGACGAAGCCTGGGAACTCGTGAAAGATCGTGTGGACGGTTGTGGACGCGGCGGGCTCAAGAGAGAGTACATCTTGGAAATTTGCTTGCTCGCCGGGGTGGATCCGGCCCGCCAGTTCTCGATGCCCGCCGCGTCGAAGTTCCTGGCGAAATTCGTTGAACTCTCTGGCATTTCCGTGGCGATCGGGGCGACGTCCTCCAGCGGCGACTTGGCGTTCGCGCACAAAAATACCGTGCCCGGCGCGACTCGCGAAATGCGGGTGGTGTTCCTGGTTTACTCGTACTACGACGCGCCTCATTTCATGCGCGTGGTCAACCCTGCGCAGCGGTTCGAGGGCAAATTTCTCGAATTGTGCGCGGGGATACTCGGCGTGTAACGCGCTTTTTTGGCCGAGTCGGCCAGCCGACTAATCTAAAAAAGCGCGTATTCATTCGTCTACTCTGTCCGAGTAATCGTATTCAGACGCTTTTCCCCCCACTTGATGGATATCTGGATATCCAGGAGTTCTATCATCGTTGCCCATTGGGAATGATAGCATTTTTACCGTATGACGGTAATTACTTTTTTGTGGCTTATTTATCCGCTGGCGGAACCAGCTCGAGATATTCTTCTTCCGGCGTGTCACGTCGGAGTTTGTTGATGTTGCTCGTGAAACCCGACAAGCCCTGGCGTCTGTTCACGACGTCGACGAACACCTTGCCGAAATTCTCGGCAATATCGGAACGCCGATAGCAGAGATCGCTGATTCTGTCGCAGTACTTCCGGACGTCTTCCTCGACGATGGGATAACCTACCAGCAGGTAGCACAATGCGTCGAGTATTCTGATGTACTCTTCTCGGAGCTTCTCTGCGGCGTCCGCGTCGCCCGCGGCATGCTTGAGGCCTACGTACTTCTGATCGACGTCCAAGAGCAAGTCGCGTATCACGGTTCTCGGCGGCTTGGTCTCGTCCAGGATCGTGGCCACGCATTCGCGTCGCAACAGTTCGAATGCGAATTCGATGTCGCGTTCGACGACATTATCGACGCGAATGCCGAAATTTTCGAGCCATTCCCGGACACACGCGCGCGGAGCCCTTTTGAAGAATCCGTCGACGGAGTTTATGGGATTCATACCCCCGTTGCTGGCGTCTTGGACCAGCTTTTTAATCGCCGCCACGAGTCCGCAGCGTCCGCGTTGACCCACGAAATCATAGCCGTACATGATCGCCGCGGTGATCATGCGTATGATCGCTTCGCCCACTGGACCGCTGTATAGTCCGTTCCACATGGCCAAAGCGGCCTCTTTGGCCTCTTCGTCCGCTTGGTCCGCTTTGGCCCATTCGGCATCAATGATCGCTTTGGCCTCTTCGGCCGCTTTGGCCTCTTCGGCCGCTTTGGCCTCAATGGCCGCTTCACACTTCTTCAACTCAGTTTCCATAGCACCAATTATGATCACTCAATCACACAATCCACCCACTATATCCCCAAAAAATTCAATTTTCACACTTTCGATAAATCGGGGTTAACATCAATTTTGCATCACTTGCAGCAGGAACGCCAGGACTCCTGGGGATTCGTCGGGATAAAATTCCATGTATATGTCTACTCCTTTGGCGATAGTCGATATGCCCGGGAGTGTGCGTTTGAGCGTCTGCGCCTTCAGCATGCTGGCGAACGATTTATGGCAACTGATACTTACTATCACGGTCCTGAAACTTTCGTCGTTATCGTCGTACCATACGATAGAGTCGCCGACACACATCAGCGCGAAGTCCCCGCTATTCAACCGTCCTTCGACGGTCTTTTTTCCCGTTTTCACAAGAGTATACCAGGGTTCCGACAGGTGTTTGCGGTAAATCATTCTGGTTCCGACGATCATTTTACGAGGTACGTGTTCAATTTTGGATCACTGGAGACCCCAAAAAATCATTGTTTCATAGTTGTCGTCGGCCGGTGGAATGATGCGTTGCCATCCTCGGATGATGGCCGCCGCGACCCGTCCACGATATGGTGGTATCGGGTGGGTATGTTAATTCGTGGGGCGGAATGGTAGTCAGAGGAATTCACGGATCGCCTTTGTGAGCCCGCGTCGAAGCCTGCCCCGATTGGCTACCGCGATCAGATTCGGCAGGAATATCTCAGACAGTCGCTTCGCATGCTGTTTCAACATAAGCAGCGTGATTTTATAACACACTTCGGGCGGTAACTCGTCTTCGCGGGCGGTGTAATCGGGCAAATCGTCGCCCGACCAACGATATTTGATGTACAAGCCCCGCACCAGGCGGTTTAAACCGTCTGAATTATCCGGCATCGTGTAGTACTCTTTGAAATGCTTGAGCATGATTATCGCGAGTCTGGTTCCGTGATATGCGCGGGCTTCTGGAATGGTGTGGAGAAGTGATTCGAGAACACCTAAACGGTGCGGTCGGGCGATGTTGTCGAGCATCAACTGCCTGACAATTCGCAGCGGATAGTAGACCATGTCGTTCAGATTGGTGTTGACGAAATGTCTGAACATGACTGGATGCGCGTCCTGAATCATCCGAGCCGCTTCGGCCATATCGGAGTGGACGAGTGTCTTCAACAGCATGTCATTGACCCGCCTGTCAGTCGTGTCGAGGTCCAGCGCGTCGTCGGGCGAGAACGAACCGTCCAGTATTTTTTTGACGACGGGTACTGTGTGCTCGTCGACCCACCAGAATCGGTTGTCTATCGCGCGCACCTCGTCCACGTCGAGCACCGCGAATTCCACGGCCGTGAACAACTCGACGGTCATATGGTTGGACGTCAAGGTGCCTAACCTGACGACGTTCGGACACCCGTGGCGCTGCGCCTGGACGGCCACAGTCACTCTGACGAATTTCATGTGCCGTTCGTCGTTGCATATCCCGTAGACGTTTCGGCCGATCAAGACCGGCGTCGTTACTCGAACCGCCATCCCTGCCGTGTATTCACGGTCGCCAAGATGTTCCATCAATATGTACGTGTCATCCCCGTCCATCCCTACACCAACCAGGTCAATTATTCAGTTTTCACGGCTATTCACCACACTTGAATCGGCGAAAAAATAACGATCAGTCTGTATTCGCGTCGTGTACTTTTTCGTTGATTTCCTGCCAACGACCGAGCAGTGCGTCGAATCGATCCTGGCCAGCTTGGAACCGGATTCCGCCCGGAAACCAATTGGTGTTGTCTCCTCGTATTTTCGGGGGGGCGTATTTGATCTCCGTGACGAGGCGTTTCATCCTCTGCTCGTGCAGTTTGCGCGCCCTGTGCCGGATGTTGGACCTCAAGACCGTCACTACGGTCACGTAGTGACCAAGCGTTCGGGGAAATGTCATGGGCCTATCGTTCGGATCGTCGGCCGCGCCGTCTTCATCGTCCACCGTAATGAAGCATCCGATAATGTTGACGCACAGTGAATTGATGACTTTAAACAGGTCAAGCGGTTCTTTCAGCAGGAAATTGACAATTTTCCTGGGTGTGAACTCGACGATCAAATATTTGATCGTGTCGAGATCCCACCGATGTTCGACCATGTATTCCAGACATTTCACGGCGTCGCGCTCCGATATCTCGCACATCAACCGCCTCCTGAAATCCGTTTCACGGATATCGTCGCCCGGCAAAATGTCCAGATCGTCGAAGAGTATGCCGCATTTTTCCGCGTATTCCAGTATTAGGTCGACGAATTCCGGACAGTCGTCTCGTACACACCGCCCTTGAGTCAGCATATTTTCAAAGAAATGGCGATTTACGTTGTCACTTAGCGGAATATTCCAGGCAATCAACAGTTTAGACATGCTGAAGTTGATGTGACATTCTGAGGTGTCCCTGATACGCATAACCGTATCGATTTGAATATCGCGGCCGACGCGTCCCAGATATTTCAGGAAGGTGGGAAAATCCTCGTCGGCGAATGAGATGAATGGCAATATCGATTCGAATAGTTCTTGGCCGAGATGTGACATCGTGGCGTACAATTCTTCGGTTATTCTCGGATGGATCCTCATCATATGATAAACGCTCGCTGGGAGAGAACTAAGCGGAACACCTTTATCGGAGACGTACCTGAAAAGATCAACCCGCCCGATTTTGAAGCATAATTGATAAAATCGCGTCGCTATCGATTCGCTTTTCATATGGATCGCTCTCGAATTGTGGATGATATAGGAAAGGGTATCATCCGTCGTCAGTAGCAGAAATTCTATCCATCTGATCCAGTCGTACTTCGTGTAACGGTAGACGCTCGTCGCGCGCGCCTGGTTCATGGTCAAAACTCCGCTGAATAGGTCGTCGGCCCTGGATTGGTCGTCGTCCCTGAATTTGATCGTGTCGAATATGGCGATCTTCTCGGCGCAGTATTTCGCGCGGAACCGGAGAACGTCGTCGAACGTCTCGTCGGAACACGCGTTAAGCAGGGTTGATAGTATGCTCGGCTGAAATCGTATGCCGCTAAATCCGTCCTTTTCGGCGGTAACCAGTCTGGCAACGTATTTAAGTATGAGTTTGACATCATCCGTTTTCGCAACCAGCACGGCCATATGTCTGTCCGGCGGCGTCCCGTCGAGAACCGACTCGATTTGCTCCCGCTCGCGGTCGGTGGTGTAATCATACGAGGCCAGCAACGATTCGACTCGGAAGTCGCGGCCTTTCCAGTCGGTGAACACAATTTTCCGCCTTTCCATCGACCGATACATTCAGCAGTTCGAGTATTCAATTATCGCGCGTCCGAACACAGCTGTCCCGACAATCTGGCACAGAGACTGTGAAAAAATGAATTCGCTTATACATACAAGTGAAGTTTCCGGGATGAGAAACTGGCGTCGTTCAAAAAAGCACGCGCTGCGGCCGAAAACATCCCTCCTTTTGGTTCTGGGAATCGGCGGAATGATGAAATGGCCGCACCGTTTCCGCTGCGGTTAGATTCGTACCGCAGGGGTTATTTTTGCCATATTTCGGCGAATGTTGCCCGCAAGGCTTCTTCGTCATCCCTGATACGCGCGAGCTTGTCGCACGCTTCTGCCACTTCGTCGGGGTCGACCCCGTAATTCTTGATGTCGTTGAATTCCGCGGGGGTCAGTGTCTTTTTCATAAATTTGGCCTGATAATGCAGCGGTATGGATCTGCACAACACGGCCTGTATAACTCGGTAATGCACCCAGTATCCGGCGTTGACCTGGCGACATACCGAACATCTGAGCATGTCAGGATTTCTGTCAATCTGGCAAGACACGTGCACGAAATGGCCGCACTTGAGTTTCCTCGCGTACCCGCCACAGCAGCTCGCGGTCGAAGTCTCGCGCAATGGACATAGACATATCGGACAAGCTTCGTCGGGAATCTCGTGTTTGGCGGGTATCGGTGTGGCGAACAGCACAGACTCGATTCTCGCCGATAGCGTACAATGTGACATATTTTTCGTTATATGATGATCCCGTTCAATTATCACCCAGGCGAAAAAACAACACAGTCTTCCGGCTGTTTTCACACACGCAACTGCCGCGCGACGACTCACACAGCTGGCCTAAACCGATCAAACGGGTTTTCGGCCACCAACTTGCCGTAATAATCCTGGTCTCCCTCTCTGACGATGTCCAACACAACCCCGATGTTTTCGTCCCACGACGGATCGTCGAGCACCCAACCGACCATCGCCGACACAACGTCAATTACCCCAGGGTTGCTTTTCGTGGTTTCGGCCTGTAACGCATACAGCACCAAGAACACCGCCACCCGAGGGGGAAACCTGCTCATCGCATCGCGCATATCATGCTCGCCCCCGAATTCGTAGTCGAACGCGGGAACGAATTTAACCATCCTGTCAACCGTCGCCGCTTGAAGCGCCGACACTGGGCCGATCCTGTCGACCTTGTCCACGAAATAGGCCGTGAGGAGCTCGGTATATTCGGGAAACTCGGACCAGACTTCGCCAATTTCTGGGAGATGGTCGACGAGATACGGATACTCGTCGATCGTTCCCGCCCACAACGATAGTACGGCCAGCACGGTGTAGTAGTCGGGGTGAAGCCCAGATTCCGGTCCGAGCGCTCCCTCGTCGGGCGACGTCCCACAGATCGCATCAACCTTGTCGTCGTCGAAGTCGATCCCGCCTATGTATGGAGTAGTGTAGGTTCGCATGACTTCGATCTCGTAAAAGTCCTTGCCGCCGAACTTGATGTACTCCGATACAAATTTCACCAGGCCAAACCGAAGACGAAGATGCTTGCCCGTGCTCAGAAATATTTGCACGCATAACCGCACGCATATTTCTTCGGCGCAGCTTATCATGCCTTCAGAAATCGACTCGTAGGACCCGCGGTAATCGGCGTCGGCGGCGTCATGATCGTTGCCGCCGTAACCGCTGTACTCGGGGTCTATCAACTGGGCCAGAACACTATGCGTCAAATCTTCACTGCCGACGTTCAGTTTGGCAACGTCGATGCAGTTCACCCTAGACACATACACGGATTTTCGAGAAGTGCATCGAAGCAAATTCTCGATCCTATCAGCGGACTTACCAACATAATCAGACATAGTATTTCGAGTATATCTCGCACTATAAACTGGGTAAAAATTCAATTGTTAAGGATCTGGCTGGAAATGTCAGGCTTGGCGAAAAATCATGCCAGTATACGGCGAACTTCCTCGGCTGCGACAGACAGGAAATGTAGCGCAGTGTGCGTACTGCGCGCCTGGTCGCGGTAGGCAGTTCCGTATATCATCGCGCGGTCCAGCGTCGGCAACTCCCGCCCAAGCAAAACGCTCGGGTCGACGAACCGACCGTTCGCCAATCTGCTGAGCGAATCGAGCGACCTGCGGTCGGCGGTTACCGAGTCGTCGAACGTCGACCACACGACCGAGCCGTCGCGGGCGCCGAACACTGTCCCGCGGGCCGCGGCTGCGGCGTCGAACGCGACGTCGGCGACGAATCGCCCGCAATCGGTCAGCTTATATTTGGCTTGGGCTATACCGTAGCTGTAGTTCCTGGTGATCGTATCGGTCCCGGTCTCGGAGTCGATCAGGACGGCGAACGAGATGGGGACGTCGCTGACTGGCCGTCGTCCGTCGGCCACGGAGCTGATGACCACGACGAACGCGCAGCCCCCCGTAGTTCCAGCAATATCTTCAACGATGTATACCGTGTATAATCCGGACATGTCGACACGATTGGGTGCTAGCATATTCAATTTTCACCGGTTTATGTTGTGTCCAAAAAAAGTTCGGAATTCCTGTGCCACGCCTTTTCAGGAAAAGTACGAGTCGATTATGAATTTTGCGTTCTCGTTTTTAGTCTGCTGGAGTTTCTCGAAGGCCCCGAGATATGCGTCCAGCGGGTCCATCCTGGCTACCAACTCTTCTTGGACAACCATCGGCGGCACGGGTATGAACGCGTCCTTGATATCCCCCCATTTACACCGCGCGCTCGCGTCGGTGAACTGAGCCATGTTCGCCTTGATCAAGTCGGTGTACTTCAGGACATAATACAGGTACCGAGAATTAACCGCGGTTTTGTCTTTCGCGTCCATCGCGAAACAATCGCTGGCGTAGTAATCGCGGGTGTGATACTTCACGAATCCCGACGCGGTCCCGCTTTTTCCGACCGAGATTGTGTCGGCTTCTTGGTTGAACGTATCCGTATATCCAGCGTAATCGGTCCCGTTTCCCATGATAGGATACAGCCCATTGCCTTGTTTCTCGGTCGCCTTGAGCGGCTTCCCGTTGCTGATCTCGCATATGTCCACGAGGTTGGACTGCTCGAATTCCCCCTCGGTAACCACTCGCATCAACGCGTCCATCTGCGCGTTAGCGTCGACGACTATTTGTTGAAGTACATTTGCCGTTAATTGTGACGATTTGCTGACTAGTTGCTGCGTGTCGCTGGTTGTCCATATTTTGTCTGGGACGCGTGGGGTACTTACAACACGCGGCGCGGGTGGCGCGGGTGGCGCGGGCACCACCGCGTCCGCTTGGGGCGACGCGTCGTTCATGTCGTCCGCGGGTTTTTTCTCATCGTCATCTTTTGCTGTATCAGCACCATTCTGCCGTCTGGCCTTGTTCAGGCGGTTTGCGCGGGCGGCTGCCTTGACCGCCGCTCTGGTGGCCGCGGGGCTTATCGTGGGCGGTGGCGGTGTTGCGACGACTGCCGCTGGCACTGCGGCGACCGCCGCTGGCGCCGCTGCGGTATCGTTCGCCGCCGGCAGTGCGGTATCTTTCACCGCTGGTGGTGCGGCGGGATCTCTCGGCACAAGTGATTCCACCGCCTGGGCTGTGAGTTTCAACGTATCCGTAAGTTCTACCGTCCCCAGCGTGTAAATTGTGTCGAGGATATCGACTATCTCGTTCTGGACGTCGCGGGGTGGGATTGGGATGCTGATGTCGGCAATTTCCGACTTGTTGGATAATAATCGGGATCCCGTCATATCCTCGCCGTTGAACGTCAGCCAGTAGTAGAAATATTTATCCACCATGACCGTCTCGTCCGCGCTCGAGAACGCCACATTGCTGTCCGACAGACAGAATGGGCCGTCGACATAGTGTACGGAATCGGCCGAGAGAGTCTTGCCCGCGACTGTGTATTTTCCTGTGCAGAGCGGTTCTGCCGCGTAGCCAGTAATTCCGCTGGCGCCGTAGAAAGGAACAGTATACTTGTCTGACAGATTTTTGTTCGCCTTCCCGGTCACGATCTCCATGACGTCGGAAAGCTTCGCCGTCGGGTAATTTTTCGAGTTGGACGGGGGCCTGACCTTCTGGTATCGGCGGACGTCGAGCGAGAACGCCGAGTTGAGCTCGTGTTTCGGCACCGACAGTATCAACGTCTCTGTGTACGGAGTTGACGGAGTTGACAACGGCGACGCGTCGCCGTGCGGGTCTGCTGGCGCGACTTCCCAAAAATCTATCACCGTCGACGGCCCCGTGTTCTCGAAGTACAGGATCGATACTTCCGGGAAGTCTCGGCCCCTGACCCCGACGAGTCGCTGGGCGCTGGAAGCTTCTGGATCCGCCCGCTGCCCGCTGGCGGCCGATGCATAGTGCCCTCTCATCTTGACGACCTGTTTGAGGTTGAGATGATTGACGAGGTACTTCCGGGTATCGACGTGTAGCCGCGGGGTGTTCGTGAGCACGCTGTCGGGGACCACGACGGCGCACCGCCCGCCCCTGTTGAGCGACAGCATCATCAGCTGGAGGAAGAGCGGCTCGGACTTCGTCCCGCGTATCTTGAGATTCTTGACGCGGCCGCAGCACTCGGCGTGTTTTATGCCGCTGACGCCGCACGGCATGCTCGCGAGGATCACGTCGAACCCAGTGAGCGGCAGGTCGCCGTAGAGCGCGTTGTGCGTCTGCAGATTCTCCGGGAGACGTCCGTGCATCTCCAGAAGAAGGTTCATCCGCGCGATGCCGACCACCTTATCGTTGGTGTCGCACCCGTAGATTTCTTTCTGCTGCACGGCCCAATCCACGGCCGTGTCTGGATACTCGCTCTTGTAGAACTTGACGAACGCCGTCAGAAATCCGCCAGTGCCCATGGTCGGATCGCAGACGGACTCGGGGACCCCGTCCGCCTTGAATCCTGGCCTGCACAGCTCCACCATGTACTCCCGCACGAGATGGTCGGTGTAGTACTGCGACAATTCGCGCGCCGCGGTTCCGGTTTTCAGGTGCTGCTCGTACACCCAGCCGAGAATGTCCATCGGGAGATCGACTTTCTCGATCTTGACGGCGTCCAGTATTTCCAGTATTTCTTTGTGCTTGCCGAGGTGCGTCACGTCAAATCTGGTCGTACTATCGTGGGCAGGCCCGGGCCGTCGTCCGTCCGTCCGTCCGAACACTCTGTCGAAATGTCTTATCAGACAATCTCCGTTGGCATCGTAGAAAATTTCCAGCGCCTCCTGCATCCCCCCCTCTTTCGTCTGGGCGACGTGGAGTATATTTTCCCACGCGAATTTCTCTGGCACGCCGAATTGCGCGACCCTCACGCGGGTCAAATACCTGGCCATGATGTACATGCAGATGTGGCGTACAGAGTTCAGCCCGGATATGTTCATGCCCTGGCCGTGGAGGATTTCCTTGATGCGCAGCACTGCCGACTTGAACAGTTCCGTGGGGGTCGACATTTGAAGTAGAACAGGTAAAAACGCTTCGCCGGGCACAATCGATACAATCGACTCCAATATATCAGCCCGCAATATTTGTCTAAAACAAAAACCCGTTTTCAAAATTTGTTGACAGTTTTTGAAAACATTTGTCGCTGGTCCAGATTGGATCCTGTGGGGCGACCTCGAAAAAATATTTTAATGTCCTGTTGTTTGCTATGTTTGGTTTGGTTGAAAACTACCAGCGTATCTGTGTCCGGAATATCCTGTCGATTTGTAGTATGATCGTCGTTATTTTCGGCTCGTGGTGGAAGACCTTAAAATAGACCGTCACTGGGAACAATATGTCTACCGCCCGAAGAAATTCAGGTGGTACGGAATGTTGGGTATCAGATGAATTTCTTCGCCGATTATCGAAATGTTCGCGTCGTTTGTGGGCACGATCTCGCATTTTTTGCGGAACACTACTGTACATTTGGTGTCTGCGACTATGCTACATACAAGCGGATCTGATTTTTTATAGAAAGTCGCGCTGGACTTCACACTGGTGTCTTTCGGTATTACCAATTCAATCGACTTCGATGGAGCATCCCGAGCGTAATACATTTTTCCGATTGAATAAATCGATTTCGTCGGCCGTTTTATGTATTACTCGCACCATTCACGACTGCTACACCCGACCGGGCGCATAAAATTGTGAATCCTGAAAATAATGCACCGCCGATGATTAACATTGAATTCGAAAAAACTTTAATCACTAATCGCATATTACTCATAGATTGGCCGAAAACGATTCGGCGCTATTCGCCAGTGGCATGGTTCCATATAGCCGTCCATATTTTGCGGGTGAATGTCACCTTGGTCGACTTCATCACGACGGAGATCATTTTCCTGTATTTATCGGCAAGCCAGCGCAAGTACATGCTACAATCTCTTTCGAAACCCTCATTCTCGATCGCAGTTTTCAGCGCTTCTATAATCATGTCTATCGGCACCAGACTGTTTTTCACGACGAATTTGAACGTGTCGAAATCCATCATGCCGATAAGAGCGGTGTACGTTCTGGGGTTGGTCACCCGCAAGCCAGCGTTGTACGCGATCTGGACGATTTCATTGTTATTCGTCATGAGCCCGATGAACAAGAAAGTCTCGACCCTGAATTTGTTTTCGGGCGATTGCCAGTCCGACTGGCAACCGGCCGTGATGCGCTTGAACATATAATTAAGACAGCGGTTTCTTTTCGCGATGATCGCGTCTCTCACGACATAGAACCACGGCTCGGAGTCGGCCAACGCGTACGCATCGTTGAACCGTCGCCAAAGCCGGGCATCATCGCTGCACGGATCGAGTTCGATTATATCCATAGCGCTTCGTATGATATCATCGTCGTTCAATTTTTACCGAAATCGCCGCGGTGTATGTATGATCAAAATAAGCAAAAAATCAGATAAATTCGCGGATTGTCCCGACTATGTTGCGCGAAAATTTGGCGACGTGCGCAAGCGCGATCAAGTTCGGCACGTACACAGTGGATAATTGTTTCATGTATTGTCTCATCATCTGTAAGATTCTGCCGTACCAGTCTGCCGCCGACGACAATCCGGTCGGGTCGAATGGCTCGTCGCTGGTTGGACGAAGGAATTCATGTAAAATACACGTCAGAGCATTCAGTCTGAATATGTTTTCCGCTAGGTTGGCGTCGTTTGTGAAGAAATCTTTGTACCGCCCGAACATGGCCACCGCCAATTCAACCCCGTAATATCTGCGATCCGTTGGCACGTCGCGGATGAATGAGCTGAGTACCGTCATTCGGTGACGCGCGCCGATCAGGTCGAATATAAACCCGCGGAACATCCGTTGCGGATAGTAAACAAGACTAGGCAAGTTGTCTTGAATGAACGATCTGAACAGTTCAGGCCGCACACTTCGGATCAATTGGACAAGTTCGAGTTTACCCGAATACACAAGTGATGACATTAAATAACAGATGCGCCGAGATATACCGTCGCGTTCGATATTTTGCGCATCTTCTTGTGAAAACTGTCCGCCCAGCATTTTTTTGATGAGGCCTGCTATATACTCGTCGATCCACCAGAATCTGTTGTCCATCGTGCTGATTTCTTCCCTGCCGACCACGGAAAACTCGGCAGCCGTGAACAATTCTACTGCCATATGGTCGAGCTTCAAGGTGCCTAATCGGACGGCATCACGCGCCCGCACGGTCACTGTGGCGAATCTCACGCGCCGTTCATCGACGTATACCCCGTAGACATTTCGGCCGACCAGCAATGCTGGCCCAGCGTATAAGTCTCCGACCTGACAGTCGGGCCGTTCCAGCAACACATAATTCTCGTCGGACATCCACTCGTATCCACTCGTATCCACTCGTATCCACTCGTATCCACTCGTATCCACTCATGTTGATTATTCATTTTTCACGGCCATATACATAATTTTAACGGGTTTGAAGGGGCAAAGCTCCCTTCTCTTCACTATTCGATAAAACTCAGTACAACTCGCTCATTAGCTCGTCGACAAACTGGCGCAGGAAATCGCGGCGGCGGGTGGCTATTTCCTTGCCTTTTTCTGTGTAGAAGTGTTCGTCGGGCAGGGTGGCCAGCAGGTGGCGCAGGTACCCGAGGGCGCTCGAATTTTTGCTCGGGAGCTCCTTGCCCAGGTCGGTCGTCCTGTAGAGCGGCCGCTCGTACTGTCTCGACTGCGTCGAGCTCGCGGTGGTCCGCAGGACGGCTATGGCCCCGAGGATGTCCAGGTGGTCGGCGTCGAACAATATCTTGCCGTCTATCTTGGCTGGCTTGCCAGTCGTCTTTCGGTGCGCGATCACCGCGTCGGCGATGTCTTCGGCGCGCTCGCCCATCGCGGTCCCCGCGAATATCTTCCGCGCTAGTTTGGCGCCGTACTCGGCGTGGTCCTCGCCGCCGCGGTCCTCCAACACGCGGCCGACGTCGCACAGGATCGCCGCCGGCACGTACACGAGAGGGTCGGCCTCTGGGACAGTGCGGCCGATCTGCGCGCTCAGCCCGACGATCCTGACGATGTGCGAGGGGGCGTGGCTGTCGTCGTTGGCCGACAGCTCCTGGACGCGTTCCTTGAACTCTGGGTCGGCGAATATGATCGGCAGCACCTCCGTCTTCAGCTTCTCGGCGGCGTCTGGCGCGACGTGCCTATCGATCTGGCTCCGAACGCCCTCGAGCATTTCGTCGATATTCATGTCCATACCGCCAGTAGTGTCGTCCTGCATGCGTCGGCGCGGCTGCTTCCGCAGAGCGAGCGCCGTGAGCGTCGCGAGCAGCGCGATCAGAACCACCAGGATTATCACGAGCACGAAGAACAGCACCCGACGCATCCTGCTATAATATCGGGACAAAATTTCGCGGTTATTTTAACATGGTCAATTTATGACTTCATGAAAATCCAGCACGTGACCATACATTCAGCGAAAAAAATGTCTGTCTCCGCGTTGGCTCACTCGAGTTTGAACGTAGCAACTCTGTCGGCGCCTACTGTCGTCGTATCGGTCAGGTCGAGGGATCCGCCCAGTACGTGATTCACATACGCGTACTTCAGGCCGATATTCTTCTGGTCGGCGTACGGCTGCCACGGTGTCCAAAACTTGTCGGGTTTGTGCGGCACGAGCAGCCCGCACATGATGAACTTCGCGCCGGCTGGCACCGTCAGCGTGAAAGGCTTCTTGAGCATCGCGTGTTCCTGCGTCAGCACAGCCAACACTTTCTTGTCGGCGTCTCCGAACTGCGCTTTGAACGTGAACCCCTCGTCTTTCGGGGCGGTCAACATCACTATCACCGCCACTATGATGACCGTGATCACCACGACAATCGCCATGATCCACAGCAGATTCATCATATCGTCAGCATCTCCACCCATTGCCATTTTTCTACACTCACGATATAACATTTCCAGATATTTTTTCGACGATAAATTATTCGGAAAAAATGGACCGTATAATGGTTTGTTCGATATGTTGGAAAGCTAAGTCCGACTGGAAAACGCGCTCGTGGATCGTCGGGTAGAGTACGCAGCCACCGCGAGAGCCCGGTCGCATTTGGCCATTATCACGAAAAATACGTAGAATCATGTGCAGGAATGGTTCGCAGAGCCGATAAAAATGAAGCGGACACATCAAGGACTTTGCCTTCCGAAAAAATTTGTGATCGCGTTGGCTCTACACGCGAGACAGATCCCGAGATTTTTTTCTCTCGCATTGACATATAGTCATAACCAGAACACCCAGTAAAACCGCTAAGCAACAGCACCCGAGTACCACCATCAACAGGTTGACCGGATCCATAACGGTCATATATTATCGAAAAATTACAGTTCAAATTATACGGAATGGGTGGTTTTGCATACATAAACTCAGAGATCAGACATATGATAAAATTGTTTTCCAAACGGGTTGCTGGAATCTCAAGAAGCGGACGACATGCAGAACGCTGGAAAAAACATCAAGTAGGCCACTTTCGTGGTGTACGTTAAAGTCGTTTTTTTCAACATTTTTAAAGCGCCCTGAACAACCGTTAGCATCGCGAGCGATGCGGCGGAACGTGCTAGCGCATTCCTTTATTTTTCGAGCAGAAACCGCGTGATGTCGTCTTGGGCGCTCGCGGGCACGGCGCGATGGTAGACGAACCCGTAGTCGACTAGCTTGACTGGATATTCATCCATGAAGTCGCCCGCGAAATCCCGCTTGAACAACACATTTTCATGTCCTCGGTATGCTATCGTCGTGGGCGTCTGGTTGTAGTATTCGGCTATCAGTATGTATTTGTTGGAGCTATTGAACATATTTTTGTACACCCTCGCTAGATTCTCTGGCGGTATGTGAATTAAGACCCCCTTCGTGAAGACCAGATCGTACTGCCGCGCGGGTTCGAAGTCGGCCGCGGATCCCACCGTTACGTCTACCGTTGGTGCAAGACTTTTGAGCTTAGTGGCGGCCATTTCGTTGATTTCGACTGCCGCGAATTCGGCGTTGGGCAGGAGCGATTTGATGGCCACGATGTTTGGTCCCCAGTTCGCGCCGAATTCGAGGATGCTGTCAACGTGGATGTTCCGCATAATGTTCGCGAAGAACGCGACGTTAGAGCCAGCTAAACGGGCGAGTTGCTGAGGCGAGTTTCGCTCCGAGTATTCATCGCCGAACTCGCCTTTCCAAAGTGCTTCTTGCATGGCTGTTTGATCACTCCCCGCCTATACAATCGTTCCACGCGTGTTTAATTCACACATTAACCGGAAACATCAGCGCACTCGCTACATGGGTGAAAATTAAATAAACTTGGTTGGTTCTCAAACACGCTTCGGCGTAAATTAAGCTGTATTGGACCTGCGATCGACAAGAGCCGACTTCATAGAACATCAATCGAGAAATTTCGCAACGTGCTTGATACCAAACCGTTTAAATAACATGTTCAAAAGACGATGGTTTAATTTCCCAATTGGTATTTGAATCGATACGGATAAACAATAATGAACGGGACATGAATACGGAACATGATCACGACCGTCTAGTCGCGATGTTCCGCGATGATATCACGGGCATCTATCCGCGTATCATCGAGTTAATGAAAACTGTGCTGGAGATGTCTGAATCGGCAGGAATTGTTAATAGCGTCGAGCATTTCGTCTGCTCGCTGTCGTACATCCAGATCGCCTGTCCGTCTGGCTTCCAGGTGACAAACTTACTTTCGGAGGCGTCGAATATGAACAGAGTCATCAATACCATCGCCGACGAGATCGGCTCCCCGATCATCGGGCAATATTGCGAAAAATGCTACAAGCCGCTGATACGGATAACGGCGCCGGCGATTCGGCATTTCTACGATCTGCCTACAGTTCGCGAACATACAGACTTGCGTACGAACGAATACCTCGCCGGAGTATGCGACACGGACGTCGACTGTTTCGTGAACTACGACGAGGATTCCTATCCGTTCTCCCAGTGCGGTCCGATACTGCTGACGCTGCTCGAAAATATGGGCTACGCTGCCGACCGCACTCTGCCGAAGAACGAAAGACTGTACGTGGGAAGTATAATACTGGGTATGGCAGAACGGTTCGCGCGGCGCGCGTAGGAATCACAAGCTTCCCACCGAGGCTTCGTATCTGTTGATATCACTAGTTGAAAACCGAGAAAAAATATCTTGTCGCGGGGCGAACATATGGACTGAAATAGTGAATTTCACCGCGTAGTGCTAGACGTATCAGGTGATCCGCCCAATTACGGTTCTGGGTGAAAAAGTAGCCGCAAAATGGGGATGCGGGTGAATTGTTTTGCTCAGAAATGATGAAATTTTGGTGTTTTATAACATGTACACGTTATTTATACGATTGAACGAAAAAATATTGTTAAACTATGTTCATTGGAATGAATCGATTTATCGATGAAACCATAACTATGTTTATTTTTTCATCCACCACCATCCTTCTATTTCTTCAAGTTTCTTCTCTCTTTCCTCGGATAGTTTGCCTTTTGTGTGATTTGTTCTTTGATTGTGGATCCACGTGCCGATTTTAACATTTTTGTACTGTGTCGACACTGTGGGAATGCTGTGATTTTCGTCTACATAATTCTTCAGTAGTTCGAAAATTTCATCCCATTCCAACGGTTTAGTTTTCCGACTTTCGCCCCACGTCCATCCGTCTATTTCTTCAAGTTTCTTCTCTCGTTCCTCGGATAGTTTGCCTTTTGTGTGATTTGTTCTTTGCCTGCTGATCCACGTGCCGATTTTAACATTTTTGTACTGTGTCGACTGTGTGGGAATGCTGTGATTTTCGTCTACATAATTCTTCAGTATTTCGAGACTTTCATCCCATTCCAACGGTTTAGTTTTCCGACTTTTGCCCCACGTCCATCCGTCTATTTCTTCAAGTTTCTTCTCTCGTTCCCCAGATAGTTTGCCTTTTGTGTGATTTGTTCTTTGATGGTTGATCCACGAGCCGATTTTAACAGTTTTGTACTGTGTCGTCGCCGTGGGAATGCTGTGATTTTCGTCTACATAATTCTTCAGTAGCTGATATTTGATCATCCAATCTGAATCTTCTTTGAATAGTGTTTCGAGTTCTAGTCTTGTGTAAAACTCATATCCAATGATTTCTGCTTGGTTATCATCGAAGTCTTGCCCAGGTTCGAGGTAAATACGGCCGAACGTTCGTTCCCGTATTTCGTCCGCGATTCGTGAATCATGCTTCGACATGGCCCAAACAAATCGCCGAAGTTCATTTTTTTCCGACGTGGTCGGTAAAACCACCGTAGCGAACGGTTTGACATTGTCGATCGGATTGCGCAGAACTCTTCCGACACACTGGACAATGTCAATTTTCGAGTGTCTTGGTTCGACAAATATACAAGTATCGGCATTCGGAATATCAATCCCTTCCGCTAAAACATGTACCGTAGACAAACACCTAATTTTACCCGACTTGAACTTGTCCATAATCCGTTCCCTGACCTTCACATGAGTCGATCCATCGAACGTTTCGCAGACCGCCCCCCCAAGTTTTTCGTTGATTCTATCCGAAAATGTTTTAGCCATCAACACTGTGTTGCAGTAAGCGAGTATGTGGCGCCATTCTGGATTGACGGAAACCCGTTCCACAATCGCGTCTATCGGTGGTTTCCCGTCAGTTATGAGAGGAACGGCCACTTGATACTCGGCCAAAATCTTGTCCGCGATAGCATCTCCTATGCTATACTCGTAGCATAGGGGTTCTCTTTTGGGGGTGGCGCTCACGTACAGAAGTTTGTTGCGTGAGACAGAATGGACCATCTCGGCTAACACCGATTTGATCCGTCCTTTCTGTATTTTGTCATCCGCACTGCATTCAGATATTCTGCTGTCGGGACGATCCGACTCGTACAGATCGACGTGATGTGCTTCATCGACAACCACCAACCCACATGTCCCACGAATCTTTTTCGCGCTGTGATACGTACATACGTAAATATCGTGTCCCGACTCGTACCGTGAGTCGCCCGACACTTTATGGCAATCAAGTCCAAGATATTTTTTGCAGACCTCTGCAAACTGATCAACGAGAAGAAGCGACGGAACGAACACGACAACTTTACCGCCCGATTCATCGGGAGTGTGGGACTCAAGTGACCCAAAATTCGTCTCCTGTGAACATTCTATCCCATCAAATTCGTCGGAATCGCCGAACCCAATATCAACCGTATCGAGATTGGGGAAGTCCCTGAATACTCTCCGCCACCATTTAATTATCTCGAGTACTAAGACCGTTTTGCCAGATCCGCAGGGCATAGCGACAGAAGTGGCCGAATTCATGTGAAAATCTTCAACAATCGCGGCAAATGCCTCTTTCTGACATTCTCGTAATACTTTGGCGTAAGACGTCTCGAATATTTCTTTCTGTATTTTCGACCGTTCCCCGACAATCCGTTGGACGAGTCCGTCCGACTCTTCGTCAGAAAATTGAAACAAGTTCAAAGTGCTGGTTTTCACCAGATAGCCGATGTCGGTGTTCGTGAATTTGGGATAATTGGATGTAACTAACCACTTCTGCGTCGACTTTAAATACATGTCGGAAAATGCGTAGAACGTCGATATTTGCTCCCAAGTCACTCGGGATTTCGCCGAGTAGTGTTTCGCCTGGAGCGACACGTCGAAATTCTGAGATACCGCATCGACCCCCAAGTCTTTCCAGCCGAGCTTACATAAAGCCCGGTAGCCGTCTCGGGATAACCGGTAGGGGGAATTCCCGATATCTTCCGGCAAATCTTCGTCGGCTTCCGTCACGACCGCGCGAAGTTGCGGGTCGATCTCGCAAAGACGAGCGAAAAGTTGTTTTCTGGTGAATAACTCCCACGGAATAAACCCAGCGTGGTATGCCGTGGCGTATTCGTACAATTTAGCGATATCGTTCGACGTCAACCCGTTCCCGCCCGCCCGATTCATAATCGTCGTGTACTCGTCGTAAATCAGCGACGACACAAGCGCTTCGTATTCCCCGCCAGAATATGGCGAAGAAGGCAATTTATCGATCGGCTCGGCCATCACTCCGTGATCTTCCCGGACAAGTCCGTTATTAACATAACCCAATCTAACATTCAATTCCGAGGTGATTCACGAATCCAATGAAAAATGATTTTTCATTGGATTAACCACTACGCGATTGTAATTTCCGGCGAACCAAGCACGGATCATGACAGCGGTTACGTCGCGTGCGCCAGCGAAATAGTGCGAAAGTTGTGACTGCAAGCGTGGAAATTGAATATATTCTCGTCTGAATTGAATCGGGATACGAGAAAATAACTACGGGTATGAGTTATACTGCAGATTCGTTGGTGGCCGCACTGACCGTACGCGCGTACGGCAGTATCGCCAGGATGGTCTCGTTAACGGCTGGGGCCGAGTGTGATTACGGCTTGCGTGTTGGGTTTGACGACAGATTCAACCACGAATTGTTGGACATATACAGGAGGGCTTTCAAGAAATACGTCGGCGAGGAGTACTCGGAAGATCGGTCTGGGGAATTCCACGAGCGCCTCGTCGCATTCGCAGGCAACGGGAAAAAACTGAGTGAATTCATAACTGAGATACTGGGCGAGAAAGTCGAGGTGATCACCGTGTGCGATGTGTACGACGACGAGGACGTCCAATAGCCGTATCCGTGTCCGAAAGGTACATTCAGTCGGTAATGCGGCTGATATTTCGCGGGCCATTGTTGTTTTTTAGGCCTGGCTTCCGACGGATGGCCATCCCGCGATCAAACCCATGAAAATTGAATACCCGTTTCACTGATGTATGGTTGAGGATTGCGGCCGAAAACACATGGATAAGCTAATCGAACAGATAGTCAACAAAGCCGTGGAAGTTAAATTGAACGGTGGTGGGCCTATAGTCTCCAGCATGGATCAAATTTCCTCACAAGTTAAGTTCCATGTGACGAAAGAAGTGGACAAACGCTTCGAAGAAATGGCGGAGTCGGTCGCCGAAATCGGGAAAATTTTGAAATCAATGTGCGGGAAAAGGTCGCACTCGGGCGATTCCGAATCGCCCAGCTGGGAGCCACCGCGCAAGACGCGGCGGGAATTCCCGAAACCCACGCAGAGCGAGAAATGGCGGAGGATGATGGATAGTGCGCTACATTTTGCCAACCAGTCCAAGCCAGCGCCAGCCCCGTTGGTTGCCGCGCCAGCCCCGTTGGTTGCCGCGCCAGCCCCGTTGGTTGCAGCGCCAGCAGTGCCAACAGCGGCGGAAGATTCAGATGAAGAGGACGAAGCTTACCTGTCGGACGAGGACGCACATGCCAGCGATCCGAACTATTCGCCGAAGCCAGTCGGCATTCCAGACAACGTGAAAATACGCAGAACCAGAAAAGTTCGCTACGACAACGATTGGTGGAGAAACAACTACAACAAGCTGGCGGAGTACGTCAAGACCACGGGGCGTTATCCCAAGTATAACGCGACGAACAAATCGATGTACAACTGGGTACAGTATCAGCGTCACCACTACACACTGTACCGGACGAAATTTCCGGACAGATATGAACTGTTGGCCAAAATACCCAACTGGCAATCTTTTGTCGGCAGGATCTCCCATCTCATGCCGAAAAATCTCATATGGGCCGAGAAATTCGGGACGCTCAAGTCATTCGTCGAAAAGTACAAAGAGTGGCCGACGAGAGGCAGCGAGCTGGGCCGGTGGGTACAGCAAAAGCTCAGATACGCCAAGAACCATCCGAAGTCGGGCACGATCAGGCGGCAACTTGACGATATGTCCAAGTTGCCTGGCTGGCTGGATTACATCAAACCGGTTTGACCGGAACGACGGCACGATACCGCCCGAACCGTTTTATTTTTTGGAAATTGAACATTGGAACGAGAATACCATACAATTCGACATGTCTTTGCTGGTTAAATTGCTCGGGACGATAACGGGCGAGCCAGCCCCCGTCACAAAATCCGGGACGAAAGGGGGTTCGAAAACCGGGCTAGAATTCGAGAAGATCGTGGAGACCGCGTTGGACAAGGACTTCGAAAAAGCCGCCGACGAGTTCGCGGTGTACAAGAAGGCCAGAAGAGTCGAAACCGCGCTCGAAAACATCCCGTGCGACACTCAAAAACCTATGTACGAACGGAATCCGCTCGGATCCCAACATTTCCCCGATTTCGTAGTCGCAGTTGACGGCAGATATTTCGAGATCGAGTGTAAGAGCAGCGCCAGCTCGAATAAACCAGTGTGGAACGGCGGGCTCCCCAGACCGGAGCGGGGCGTCTTCTATCTGCTGAAGTTCCCGAAAATTTCGTCCAGAAGTGTCGCGGTGGCGAAGGGGGATCGCATGATGACCAAGGAAATATACGAATTCTTGAAAAGTGACGAGTACGTCCAGATGGCCGGCGAGTTTTCGGACAGGGTCAACGCGAAACTCAGGTCGGCTGGGACGGCCGACATAAATTGGGCGTTCTACATGCGGGCGATGTTCTCCCAGTCGTTCCCAGTCGACGCGATTTTCGCGGCCCGGGAAGAGTGCCTGGCGGACGTCGTGTCGGACATCCGCGGCGCGGGGGGTCCCTCGGGAGCAGACCGCCCGCCGGCGGGCGGGAGCAGATCCCCCGCAGAATTCACCCCCCCGTATTCGGCAGAAACGAGATCGTTCATGAATAAATACAACAAACCGCAGAGAGCAAAGCTGGGACAGTATTTCACGCCGGCGAACATCAAGTCGGACATATTCGAGTATGTCCGGCAGAAGCTGCCCGAGTGGCTCGACGAGACGGCGCCGGACGGGAAAGCGTTGGAGCCGTCCGCCGGGACCGGCGAGCTGATCGAGCTGATACTCAGGATGGGATTCAAGCCCGACAACGTCACCGCGTACGAGATAGAGCCAGAACTCCGCGCGCTCCTGGCGACAAAATTCGGCGGGACCGTAATTCGGGGCGATTTTCTGGACGGGACAGATCCTGGCGACAAGTATTCGCTGGTGCTTTCGAACCCCCCCTACGTGGACCTGAAAGGCTACGTAGGCGGGGATATATACCGGGAAAAGTACCCCGAGTGGCTGAGCAGCCGCACAAATATATTCGTGGCTTTCGTGGGTAAGTCGTTGGAGATGTTGGAAGAAGGGGGCGTCGGGATATTCATCGTGCCCACCAGCATCAAGTACGGGCCGATGACCAGACCAGTCCGCGACTACGTGGCGAAGAATTGCGAGGTCCTGTTCATCAACGAGGCCGGGAAATTCTCCGAAGACGCCAACCAGGACGTGATCGTGATCGTGGTCAGGAAACGCAAGGGCGCCGACGCTGGTGCCGACGCCGACGCTCCCAGCCGGTACGTGTTCAACACGGGACTCGACGTCATCCTGTCGTCCAAGCCCGAAGTCATTGGACTGGCGAAGAACAGGCCGAAAATATCGGACCTGAGCATGAAAATATCCAACGGCGCCGTGGTGTGGAACAATCCGAACGTGCGCAAGTTGCTGACGAACGACCCCGAACGGGGGACGACATTCCTGCTCTACCAAGGAAACATACCGAAAACTGGCACTGCGCTTAACTTTCCGATACAACTGGCCAGGAAGAATTCGGCGGACAAGGCCCAGTGGATGACGTCCGCCGCCGGGAAAAAGTTGGTGACCCCGCCGTTCATCGCGCTGACTCGGGTCGGGGGGTCGTCTTCGAACTTCGTGCTGCGGTCCGTCGTGGTCAAGTCGGACGACCCAGCGGTAAGCGGCAAACAGGTGTTGGCCGAGAATCACGTCATCGTCATCGAAGGAACCCCGGAAAACTTGGAGAAAATCAACGCCAGTTTCCGTCGGCCCGAAATGATCAAATTCATACAGGAGGTGGCGGGGTCGCTGACGATATCCATATCGGTGATCAAAATTCTGCCAGTGTTCTGATCGCGCATTTCGGGTGCGACAACTTCATTTTTACGGTCGGCTCAGGTACGGCCCGCATTAATAATCTGGGGCGGACAAATAATGCCCGATAATAGCGGTTAGATTGGATGATATTGGCTCTCTGCGTTTCTTTCATCGTTGTTTTGCTGGCCGTCTACATCGTGTTGGCGTACCGGCGACGGCACCGGCTGGACGGCGTCAACGTCGCCGTGGTGGGGGCTGGGGCCGTAGGATCGGCGATAGCCAAGAGCTTCGTTGACGGGGGGGCCTCCGTGGAGCTGTGGTACGCCAAAAGCCCGGCGAATGCCGACAAACTCCGCTCGTACAGTATAGACGGGAAGCGGTATAGTTTCAAGGTGGCGGAAACGCCGGGGGAGACGAACGAGAACTCGATCATATTCTGGGCCGTCAAAAACTACGACCTCGACGACGCCGCGAAGATGTACGACGGGTGGAACAGAAATCCGAACGCCGTATATCTGTTCGTGGAGAACGGGATCTGGCTGGGATCGGACCCCGCCAAGCCGTTCGTCCCGGAAGTGTTTTCGTCCACGCTCCAGCACCGAAATATCGCCAGCAGAATCGTGGTCTCGAGCAATTCGACGAGGCTGCTCGAGTCCGAGACCAAGTCGGGGGAGCAGGAAATATATCTGACGGAGAGTACCAAGTTGGGAATCCCGCCAGCGATATGGGGGAAGATCGCGAAATGGCCCGCAGGATTCTGGGAATGCCGGGATTTCCAGGAGCAACTGACCGAAAAAATGATCATCAATTGTGGAATTAATGGTATTTCGGTGCTGTGCGGCGGCGCCAACGAGAACATAGGCGGCCTAGGGAAAAAATTGTCCGACAATATTGTGCGGGAGGCGGCCGATTACCTCGGCGTGTCTGGCGACAAGATAGCCGGAATATCCCGCCGTATTTCGAATGTGCGCGGACGGAACAGCATGGCGGTGGATATTTTGGAGGGGAAGCCCACGGAAATAGCCAACCTCAACGGAACTATACACAAACCGTTCAACGCCTGGATCACAAGCATGATCGATTCCGTGAAACTGCTGTTGGCCTGATCGCGATATCCCTTATGTTCCTAATAAAGGGCGAATCTGCCGTAGTGACACGCCTCAGGATATTTTCGCGGCCACACCAAATGTGACGTTACACCCAGCTAAAGTACACGATTTTTTGTGCACGTTTGCCTGCCTATCGAAAAAATAATCAGAGGGGTTGCTCGTCCCTGGGTCCCCCTCAGACACCCGCTCTTATAGACAATTTTTGGCAGTAGTTGATTTTCCCTTAGATCCACCCCGCGGATCGCCAGATAGCGTTGCGTTGATGGGGTCCTTGTGGGTGTCTGGGGCGCTCACAGCCGGTTCATCTTTGAAGAAGTTGTCTGCGTCCATCCACGCGAAAACGGTTTCATTCTCCGAAATGTCTGCCCTGACCTGCTCGATAGTGGTGTCGTATCCGTTCGAAACTTCCTTGAGAAGTAGGTCGATTTGGTGTTGCCTCCAGCAGGGGGCGTTAAACTTGACGGGATTTTGCGAAATTCTTACGACGTCATCTCTCACGCAGTTGTCCCATATAGAGGCAAACAGAGTTTCAATCTCGCGCCGAAGAACGTTATATGTGGTACGTAGGGTCTCCCTGGCGAGATCCCCGAACTCGCTCTCGAGGATTTCCTTCTGCGCTATTATAGGTCCTGCGTCGACTTCTTCAACTAATTCGTGTATAGTGACACCCTTTTTCAGACCATAAAGCCAGCTACTGACATTCGGGCCCGCCCCTGGACAATCGGGAAGAAATCCGACATGAAGGTTGAAACAACGGTGATTAAAGTAGCCGAGAATTTCGGGGGGAATAATATAACGGTAGCCGTACGAAATCAGCAGACAATGCCCTTCCACATCTTGTAAAGTCACTTTCCTGGAAATCTTCGTGTAAGAGACTCGGCCGTCGTTTTTGATGGTCGATTCGACGGCAGATTCTTCATAGGGGGACAGTAACAGAACGCGCATTGTTATATAATAAGTGTGGGGTAAATTCAAATGGGAATAATTGCCCGTGTTGGACACATGCCGATGGGACTGGATAGCCGGGCGTGGAACGGCTCGAAAACATCGTCGGGCTGATCGTACGAAAAACAAATGCGGGGGTCAAAACGCAGTATATACCGTCGGATCACACTTTTAGCTTTGGCATTGGCCCGCCCGTATGATTTTTTGCGCTTCTTTTCGACCGATGTTTCCTGCTTGTCGAATGTTGGGTTAAATCCAGATCGGCATCTACCCAACACCTGGAATATGTATTTTTACGGCGGACTGAGTGTGTAAAACCGAATGTGTAAAAAATGAATAATAATCGGGGTAAGTGTGTGTATCGGTATGAATAGTCCATTTAAGATTGAATTTGTTGGCCCATCTTCGGAAGAGTCGAAAAGCAATGTGCCTGGTTGTTATGAGTTGGAGTCGAGCCGCGGCGTGGTGGTCAGCATCAGCGGGGGGAAGTTGGTCAACGAGTTGGATATTCCACTCGAAAGCCAGGAGATCCACCTGCAGGAGGACGTTCCAACTCTCGTCAGGATCAACTGGATCGGCGGAGGACATGAGGCACCCCCGTTCAAGATCGGGGCCGACCGGGAAGCGACCATAACGTACACGTTGAAGGAGCGGGCGGAGCGTGTCGAGTCCGCCGAAAAGTTGAAATTCAACGGCGCGTCGGCCAAAATCCACCGCGCTGAGATGCCAGAGGGTCGGTACAGGTTCTATTCTCCGTCCAATCAGTCGTTCATAATCGTCTCCAGCGGAGACGCGGACGAAATATTCGTGCACGAGAGGGAGTTAATGTCCGATCCGCTGGGCGAATATTCGTCGGAAATTCGTTGCGACTTCTGGCGACCGCAAAAAAATATCGAGATTCGCTTGGACAATTATTCGACCGCCGAGCCGAAAACATGCGAGATATTGATCAAACGGTTTCCGTTGGAGTGATCGGGCGTGGGGTTGCCGTGTCGGCGTTTTTTACCGGCGCCCGTTTCAGTCGCGACTGACGTCGGATACTTCTGCCGCCAGCATGTCGAAATCAACTGCCGGTTCGTCCAGCGTTGCTCTCATTATCGACCTGCCGAATTTCGTCGGTGAACTTCGAGCCCCCTCACGCCGTACTGAAAAAAATAGGATGCATATCGGGTCGACGAAATTCCCCCCCCCCTTCTATCCCGGATTTCGGGAGCTGTTTTGAATGCGTTCCAAGATTTTTTCCCCGTGGTCGCCGGAGCGAATCAATTCTTCCAACAACGGATCTTTGTCCATATATTTCGCCGCAAATTCGTACCAGATTTCGAAATCTGGATACACCGGCTCGCCAGATTTCTCCACCTCGTCCCAGGGTTTGGTGGTCACGAAGTGGATGATCACGGTGTTCTTGTCGCGCTTCCACCCGGCGATTCCGTACCGCGAGCTCACGTGGTGCCACGACGGATACAGCAGGGTCATGAACACCTCGTCGGGGCCGATCGGCACGATCGGCAGCCCAGAGAGTCTGAAGTGATTTTTGACGACCTCGAACGTGTTGTACGGGTGTTTTTCGTCGCACTTGGATAGAATTTTCAGCCCTTCGTTGTACTTTTCTGTTGACGGCTCCAACAGGTACAGACCCCCGCTCATCCCGTAATTCGTGTACGTGATCAGCGATTTTTTCATGGTGGCGAACGGTATCAGTTTCCCGTCCATTGCGGCCTGATCGGTGATGGCCGTGTTTATGCCGGCTGGGGCGTCGTACTCGAAAATACCCGAAGGATTCTGCAGACACAACATATCGGCGTCCAGGAACACTATTTTCGAATATTCGGTGAACGTCAGGCAGTTCAGCTTCGTGAAAGCCGAGTTCACCCAGTCGGCATATCGGTCTCGGAATCGGCTTTTGCTGATGTTCGAAACGATTGGGCACGAAAGATCCGGGACCTTCCTGACGACGTCGAAGAATTTGCCCAGCATTCCCAACAATTTTTCGTCCGGCGTTCCTGTGTACATACACACGATGTCTGCAGTTTCTCCGCCCTTCAGCGAGGTCCCGCCGGTCGCCCGGATGCTTTGGGCCATCATGCAGGCCCCGACTGCGTATCTTTCCCGCTTGGTGGCCGCGCCCGACGTCCGCGACAGGAGCAGCATGAGCGCGTAGGCAAAGGAGCTCTGTCCCTTACGAACCCCGCCGGCGCTGGAAGCTTCGGCTGGCTTGCCTGGGGCCGCCCCTCCTACGACGAAGTCGGCGATGGTCGGACGGCCGCCGCTGGTCGCCGGCTGGATGAAATCTTCGAACATCGGGTGGGTGTTTGTCTTCCCAGATATCTCCCACATATTGGGCGGCGCGTCGTCCCCACCGCCCACCGTCTGCCCGCCGTCCCTGCGGCGGAAAGTCAGTTGTATTTGGAACCCCAGCCACTGCTTATCGGCTGGCGATAGTTGGTCGATGATTTCCGGGGCGTTCTTCCGCTGGGCCGCTATGAACTCCGGCATTTCTCTGACCTCCGCCGAGAACCCGAGTTTATCCATCCCCGACACAATTTCGTCGATGTTGACCAGATATTCTTCGTAGTATTCTCCGCCGGAGAACGGGAGCAGCGTCTCGACTTTCTGCCTGGCCGGCAACAGAGTGTCCGACTCGAACCGGCGCCGTATGGAAAACTTCACGACGTCGTTCTCGACTAGGTCCCAACTCGCCCCGTTATCGACGCCCGCTTCCAGCAGCGCGTCGAATATTTTTTTGCCCGAGAACGTGGTCATGACTACGGCCCCGTCTTCGCCGGCCGCGGTCGCGCACACCGTGAGAAACTGCCGAAGTTTTTTCAGGTCGGAGCAGTTATAGCTCACGCTGTAGTTGCTGACGACCAGGTCGGCCCCAGAATCTGGAAGATCAACTTTCTTTAATTTGCCGATCACCGCGGGGTCCGCCATGTCCGAGCACACCAGCCGAATACTCATCGCCGTTCGGCTGCGGCCAAAGCTTCCCGGCTTCGCTGGGGCAGCCGAGGCCGAACGCCGCATGCCCGAACGGTGTGTTAAGTCGTATTTGCGCTCGATCAACGTGCTCAACGCGGTCCTGTCCGCGTCCACGCCCACGAGGTTCGCCACGTTCGCGTCCATGTATCGCCTGAGGTCCTGGCCTTGGCCCACGCCCATGTCCACGACCCACTGCGAGCCGGCGAATTCGGCTATCTTGGTTCCCTTGAACATCGACGAGACCGCCGCGTGCGCCTTGTGCACGCCTTCTTTCTGGACGGCGAAATACGAGCCCGATGGCTTGTACAGCTCTTCGTATTCGAATTCCTCCAGCAATAACATCCAGGTCTCCTCGGCGACCATGGCGTTGTTGTATTCCGGAACTGGGCAGAGTTCCTTTTGGACCCCGACGAAACTTCCGGTTTTCGGGTTGGGGTCGGGCCACCCGCGTTTGTCCGTGCGGACGCGCACGAATTCCCACGCGGTTCCGCCGTCGGCGCCGACGGCCACCCGCCTCAGCTCCACGATGGCGTTGTCCACGCTGGGCAGCTCGTCGCTGTGCCAGTACAGATATGCGTACGGGTCGGTGGACGGGGCGAACTGGATCGGGACGTACCCGGGGTGCGCCGTCGAACACGACGGAAACAACTCGGAATACCCTGGACATGGAATCAACCCCAGCGTCGCCATCTGCGCGCTGGAAATCCCGACGAACAGGAAATACAGGTCAAACCCAGCCTTCTGTTTGTACCGATCTCCAGTCGCGGCCCCGGGCGCCCGGCGGGCCAGGAAGTCGACGGTCAGGTTCCGAATGTCCTTCCACTTGTAAGAAACCGTGTCGAGGTATCCGCGGCCGCCCTCGGTGAATATCACGCCGTCCGTGTTGTATCCTAACTTGTCGGTGGATTTCTTCAGCAGCGTCATCTGTTCCCGCAGCATCTTCGGGTCGACCAGTTCGTAGAACTTTTTGTGGGACACGACAAGACCCTCGCAGGAAAACTCCGCGGCCGCCTCGGGCAGCTTCGCCAGCCTTTCGGCGAACGGCAGGGACATCGTTTTCTCGTCCCGGCATGCGATGACGTCGAAGGCCAGGAATCGGCCCGGGACGCTGCTGGAGGGGACCCCCTCCCCTTTGAGATACTCGCCGTCGAGTATCGTCAGCGGCCGACGGCCAGCGGCGGCCGGGCCCGCCGAAACAGCGTACGACGTTACTCCGTTGGCCAGAACCAGACACCTGTCGCCGCGCAGCACAGCCAGCGCCCGCACCCCGTCCGCTTTGTCCGTGGCGAAATATCCGGTCGGGGGAAATATTTTCCTGTACTTTTTTCGGGTCAGCGTGATTACGCCCGGCAGCATTTTCTTCATGGACAGGGCGGGACCGGAGCGCTGCGCGTCCACGCCGTACAAATATCGGTACACCGTTGCCAATTCGGCCGTATACGCGGGGTTTTCGGCGTTGGACTTCGGCGCCCCCAGCGCGTCGCCGATCACTTCCAGGACGCTTTCGACGTCGCGGGACTCGATCGAGTCCGCCGCGTACTCGAACTCTATCTCGTAATTGTACTGGCCTGGCATTGCCGTCACCTTCTCCAGCATGGAGCCGGCGTCCACGTCCCCAGGAGCCAGCAGCATGTTCTTCACGGTCTCGTCGAGCTGGGACGTGTACGCCTTGGCGTAGTTCTGGTGGACGACTGGGATATGGGCGGAAATGGTGACGTCCACGTACCACTTGGGCGCTTCGGCGGGGTATTCGAACCGCAGCCTGTTTTTGACCCGGATCAGCGTCGCTCGGTCCAGCTGGGCGGTCGATTTATCCACGGAGGTCTCCTCCGACACGTTCAGCGAGATAGGCAGTCCGCCCGGGAAAATTTTGACGCGCACCAAGTTTCTCTTCTTGCCGTACTCTTCGGCGGCTCGGCCTGGATGTTTGCCCGCCGGGTAGACGATCCTCCGTATGAGCTTCTCGTCCCGCGAGGACGAAATCGCCTCGACCGATTTTTCTTGCGCTGGCTTGTTCAGCTTCAACTTCTTCTCGACAGAGTCCAAGAATTTCGCGAAATCGTCGCGGGCGAGCGATCTCAGCCGGATTTCGAATTCGATGTTGGTGCGTTCGCTGTCCGTTACTTTCCGCGCGTGCTCGTTGTACGAATTGACCGCCCTGGATATATGCTTGTCGAGACCGGGGGGGTCGCGGCCTCCCCCACCTGCCGGAGGTCGCGGGCGATCATCGTCTTCTTCCTTGTCTTGGGCGCGTACGCCGCTCTCTCCCATTTTGTTTATAATGGGGGCATATATTTATATCGAACCCGTTTTAAAAATAAGACACGCCGGTTTCCTCGGACGTCGGTATGTCACGCAACCCAAACTGCCGTAAAAAACTGGGTTGAATTCTCGGCGCGTCGCGGATGCCGGTCGGCCCGACTGACAGCGGCGCGGCTATTTCAGGACTGTTTCCAACAGGACAGTCCGAAGATCCGCCAACGCGGCGTTCAGGCTGGGTATCAGCGCGGTCAGGTATTCGGGGTTGACGTCGAAGAATATGCCCATCCTGCATACGTACTTGGCGCACGCCAGCTGATCAAACAATCTGATCGGTTTCTTGAACGGCTTCAGCAATCGGCCTCTGAAATGCGTGACGACGTGCGGCATTTCTTCGGAACCGCGATGGACAGCTGTCAACAGTTCTTTCGCGTCCAAAACGGGGGATATGTGTCCGTCGCACGCGGCCAACTGGCAGTCATTCGCGGCGTCCTGCGCTACCCCATCCCCCACCACCATATCGGCGAGATAGCGCAGGGCGTCGCGAATATCTCCGGCCGTGCACTGGTCACTCCCCACCAGCCCGTCCGAAAGTTCGTTGAACTGCGACCTGAACTTGACTATCGCAGCCAGCAGACCCGCGGAGACAACTATTCTGTAGTCGTCGTCGAGACACTTCACGAACATGTCGAATTTGGGGTTGAGTTCGTTGGGATCCCGCCGCAGCGTTTCCGCCATGCTCTCGATCACCAGTCTGGGTTTGTCCGACTGCTCTCCCATCCTCGGCAATCTGTTCCTCCTTAAGAACTCCAGCGGGGTTTCAAATTTCCGCAATATGTCTATTTTCAGCGGATCCATCTTCCTGTCCTTCATGGATATACGTTGTTGCAGCCTGTACCAGTTCCCGATCTCGTCTCCCTCGAACATCGCCGACGTGGCGGGGAATATTTCGAACCGTTTGACATACCTGAGAAATTTGTTGTATTTTTCTAGCCACTCTAGGAATCCGTTGCATGGGTTGTTGAAATCTGGTCGGACGTATTGGCGGCCGATCTTGTCCCGTATTTTGCTGCGGCTGATTTTCAACTTTTTGACCGGCGGGGGTGGGGGCGGACTGGGCTTTTTCCTGCGGCGACGATCTGGATTTGCGGAGCGATGAGTCCCGCATCGCGGCGGGATCTCCGCCGCTTCCCCGCCCTGTACATCGCTGGGGACTGGTGTGTATATCCTGGCGCACGGAGGGTCGCGGAGTGTGCTACCTACGTCCAAGCCATCCGAAAACATGTCCAAATACAGACTGTCGTCGAAGTCAACACTCAGCCCGTCCAGCGGCGAACCGACAGACCAGTCCCCGAATATGTTATCGTCGTTTTTATTAAATAAATCAAGCCCGTCCATTAAATAAAATAGACGATTTGACTCTATACAGTATGGCATAAAATGTTTAAACGAGAAATATACGCGGAAAAAATAATTTCCCACGGTATGTTCATGACGCGAACTTGACGCCGTTGAGTCTACGAAGTCAAAGTCCAGGATGCGGATGTTCCGTCTCGTAGTACAGATGGTCCGCAATCCGACCCCATTTAGGATCGTTGGGCATAGTCAGAACCGCCTCTGGCACTGGTTCATTGTAAAGCATTCGGATGCCGGCGATATGGTACGGAACTGGATTGTCCTGCAGCTCTGGGAGTCCGACAGAGCTGACTTTTTTATCGGTTCTGACGATTTCGATCCAGCCTTTCCCTCCGAAAAACTCCTTGTTGATGTAGTTGACGATGGGGATAGTTTCCCGGGTGGTCGCGGACTTGATCCGCCCGCCCTCGAACTTCATCCAACCTTCTTGCAGGAATTGCCAGACTTTCGTGAGCTCTTTCGGGAACACGGTTATCTTAACGTCTGGATGAAATTTTTCCACGAAATCGAGCATTGACAGGAACGACGGCAGCTGTTCCTGGTACTCCTCCCCGCTGATGTACAACGTTGCGTGGATGTGGATTCTCTTGGCGCCGGACTCGATCGCGTCTGCGATCATGTAATTGGTGGACGTCAGGAAGTTTTTGGACCCCCCGAATCTGTCAATTATGCTGAAATCGTATTCTTTGCGGATGGCTGGGCTCAGCTGCGCATGTTGCGCGATGTTCGCCGGGTTGATCAGCACTCCTTCGCTCGGGTTGTAGGCGTTGTACACCAGGTCTTGGTTCCAGAGTGGCCAATGATTCCAGTACGGGGCGCTGAACAGGTGGATGTCGAAAATCTTATCCACGCGGACGTTTGTGTAATTGTAGAAATCATTCATCGAGTACACTTTGAACCCCTTGCACCGTCTGAACCCAGCCACGCGTCCTGGGAGCAGACACAGAATGTCGACGCCGGGCGAGTCGGCGTCCTCGTCGGCGTGTCGCGACGTATTCCCAACCACTTTTTCGGACACGGCGCTGTCCTGAGCGCCGTTCGCCCGATCAGCTGCCGCATCGCTATCCTTACTCGCATCGCCATCCTTGCTGTATTGCGGGCGCTTTATCCCGTCGAAGTCTGACAGTGTCCCACTGTCCACGATTTGCGACGGCTCGAAATCGGATCGCCGAGGACTATCAAATGCTTGGTAGGCGTCCACGGGGGGGAGGGTCGAGCCGCCCTGTGAATCTGACAGATCAAGCTTCTCCATTACACGTTATACGAATTGTGTGTACGTTTTCAATTAAGATTCGGCGGGTCCAAAAAATATAAATATACGCTCAATGGTTAAAAAGAGCTAAATTTAACGGAGCTTCCAGCGTTGACGGGGTTCACGGAGTTTCTACCCCTTTATTCGATATGCCGCTGTAGAGATTGCGGCCCTACAACAACATCCGCTGGAAATTGTCCAGTTACTTTCTGGGGCGGCGGCGGGCCACTCGGCTGGCGTGGCTGACACTCGTCGTCTTCTTCGCGGGCTTGCGGGCCACTGGCTTGCGTGCCGCTGGCTTGCGCGCCGCTGGCTTGCGTGCCGCTGGCTTGCGGGCTGGGGCCTTCTTCACAACGCGTTTCTTAGCTTTTCCTCCTTCAACCATAGTATAACACACAGCACCTATACAAGGATGATAAAAAAGAAAATAATTAAAATTGTATATTAAGAACGGTAAATATTATGTTGAACGGCGCTGAAACCCCATTTTTACCAATTTTTGTATTCGGGGTAAACAACGGAATCAAAATCCCCGTGACAATAATTTTAAACCGCCGCTATATCATCAATCTATATACACATGCTTTATACGCCGACTGGTCATACGTTAAGATTTGAATGATCGTCGCTGGTTAATACTGGCTGATACATGACTACCATCTTCAAAAAATTCGTGACGCTGACTAAGGGTAGTTTGGGTTATATCGGGTCTGTTCTGTCGTCGGGGGGGTTATTCCGCGGGCAGGCCGATACTCCTGGCATTGAGTCGCCTGGCAGCAACTACGAAGCGTTCGCACAGGATGTACCAAGCGGCAGAACTTCGCCGCCGGGTCGGAATATACTGGACTGGAAACGCAGCCTGACTGGCCACGAATACGTTTTCCTCGAACTTCAGGACATGGAACGCCGGTTCACGGAACCGGACCAGCTGTGCAACTACTGTAAACAAATTATCGACTCGTCGTACGTCAGATATTCGGACGAGAATTCTACCGTGCGGGTTTGGTCGTGTCGGCACAGTCGCACGTACCACCGATGCTGCTATGCCCAGCTGATGAAATCGGCCGGCTACGGGACTCCGCCGAACCTTTCGAGCGAAGTCTGTCCGCAATGCCGCATCGCGTCGGAAGATAAACCGAGACGGAAAAAGCGGCGGCGCAACAGGCGCGCCGACGAATAAACGGAGGAACGATGAGCCCGCCGAATATTCCGCCACTGGGACGCAAAAAACACTTACAACAGGAATACCCGACAGCATACTACAACAACACGACACCGACTTCTTGCGACGACATACAACACTAATTTTTTTGTTCAGTCGAACATGGCACGGAGGCTCTCGCCGAGGACGTCGTGGACATCCGCGCCTATTTCCCACATGCGGACCAGCCGCATGTCAAATTCCAGGAACGCATCGTTCATCGCGTCCAGCGACACCGGTAACGGTGCTCCGAACATCTTTTGGCCCTTTGCGAACTGGATCGCCATGATCACCGGCGCGATCTTGGCGTCGTACTGCGGGACGGTGATACAACCCTCGAACCATTTCTCGACGTACCTCAGGAACGACAGCATCTGCTGGGTGCCGCCAGAATGCGGGCTCTTGAACCCCAAAGCCAACAGCTTGGCGACGAGTGCCGGGAACCGCGACAGCGTTTTCTCCGTCAACACCTCCCTGACGCGGACGTACGCCCCCCAGATAATCACAGTCCGCGCGCAGAACGGGCAACTGCAGTACACGTTCTGCAGGAACTCGTGGACGAACATCCGCCACTCGCGCATCATCGGCTGGAACCGCTCCTCCGCCTCTGGCGGCGAGACCGTCGCGCCGACGGTGACTTCTCGCGCCGCCTTGCTGATCGACCTGATGATATTGAGCGTCGGGATCTTGCGGCCGTCCCGTCCTATCTTGATGTACGGGATCGGCCCGTTGCCGACTTTCATCCACTGAATCAGCGCCAGCATCGCGTGCACTGGGCACAGGTGCGGATCTGCTTCCATATCCCCTATCTTCGTCAACATTCCGACCGGCATGACCTTGATGTCGACCGGCATGACCTTGATGTCGACCGGTTTGGTCCCAGTGTCGCTCGACCGGTCGGGCAACGGAACGAAAAGGCTATGAAACCAAGTATTCCAGAACGTCAGCGGGGACGCCATTGGGGACGCCATTGGGGACGTCAGCGGGGACGCGTCCAGCCTCGCCGCCGCCAGCCTCGCCTGATCGACGATGGCGGGGGGGTCGGCCTTCGAGTACGACTGCTCAACGTTTTCGCCTTGCGGCGGGCCCACGCGATTCTTATCGGTGGGATACTTCACGAGTTGACAATCCATTTCACGATTCTTAATTATCAAGTAGATAACACGATTTAATCCACCGAAAATTCAATTTTGACAGATTCCGGGTGGCGCCGGTGTAGCCGAATCGATCGGCTGGGCTGGAACCGTAATATTGATCGGCGCAAAAAATACCCCTATAATAGGATGGCCATAACCGACGGCGAAGCCAAGGAAATAGGGGAAACCCTCGGGATCGACTACAACGTGGTCCCTTTCGAGTGGTGGAAGAACGCGATGGAGGTCGAACTCGAGCACGGGAGCAAGCTCAGCAAGGTGGCCAACGTGACGGACGACGATCTGCTCACGACCGGCCGGATAGCGCTGGCCCACCTGATCGAGTACCCCGACTACTACCAACGGCTGGAGGAGATGGAGAAAAAAGCCGAACTGGAGTGGTCGACGAAGTACAAAGCCGCCCCCTACAACAAATTCACCGTACAAACCGACGACTGGTGGATTCTACAGAGCGTATCGATCGCCATCCTGATCCTGATCATAGTTTTTCTCGTGTACCGGATCGTGGCGCGCGAGCCGCCAGCGCAGGTCGAGAAATTCAGCACCCCGCCGGAAGTGTTGTACGGAGACCCGATCACGCCAGGGACATATTAATGCCAATTAAAGGGATGTTGTTATTTTTTACATAATGGACAACGTGGCCAGAGTAGAAGACGTGACGGATCAGCTCGCGGCGGAGGCGGCCACAGAAACATCGGCGAAGCCCGCAGCGAAGCCCGCAGCGAAGCCCGCAGCGAAGCCCGCAGCGAAGCCCGCGGCGGCGTCGTCTGCAATCCAGCAACCGGAAGAATCAGCGAACCTTAAGACCATGTCGTTTATTGCTGCGGAGTATTTCTTGGTGAATAACGACGACGATTGGGTTAGGTCGTGTCCGCCGTCGATACGGTGTCTGAATTTCCACGTGGGGCAGTTCAAGCACATGGATATCAATTTGATCATCAGAAGCTACAAGACCTCCATGACCACATCCGCGAACCAGATGCAGATGTTTTCGCTGGCTCGGGATATATTGCGGAATCGGGTGGAGTTTGCCTCGCACCCGAGCGACAACAATTTTATGGTCCTGTTTATCGACTGCGACATGGCGAAAATCGGGATACTGTGCGAACCAGACGACACGCGGGCGGAACTCGGCTATATCGGGACAACAGCAAGCATTAAAAAATTCGTCAGCGAGCGGATCATGAAACTGATGAAATTCTCGGAGTCCATCAACTGGTTCTAGTCCATTCCAGCTGGGTTTTAAGCTCGGGTGTTTCAGCGGGATTCAACGTGAGCGGGCTACTTTATTTTTCGGATATCTTCACGTATAGTAATTCTGGGTCGCACGACGTGCCCGCCAAATCGCACACGTGTACAATCACTTTTTTCGTTGTTGCGGTGGACACGTGTGAAATCGTCGGTCCTTTGGCCTTCAGCGTGACGAGTATGAAAGGCGGGCGGCCGAATTCGGCGTCGAACGTGATGCTGTACTCTCCAACAACGTCGTGGTCGATGGTGAAAACGCTGGCATGGAGCGGCATGCCGTCCGAATCCAGTGTTATATTGTATTCTCTCGACACCACGGTGTCTTCCGACTCGATTTTCCTTGAAATCGAGTCAATTCGGCTTGAAATAATTTCGTAATCCGTGCAAAGATTCTTGAGCAGTATATCCGAACCCGCCACAAAATCGGCAAGGCTGTCAATCTTCTTGTGATGCTCTTGGATTTTATGCACCGTGTACGGCCATATATGGTTGTAGTTGATTCCGAATATCATATCGTTCCTGTATCGAATAATGCATTCGGGTATTCCGGCGATCGTTTCAGTATCTTCCGCGATGAAACCAGGCTCCTTAACGGCCCTAAATATATGATCTGGGACCAGGTTGCGATCCATACCACACATGTTGAACGTCACAGTATCAAGTTTTAAGATCCAATCTGAATCAGCGACCAATTCGATGTTGGTCTTGTATCGTCTAGATGAAACTGTTGGAGTCCGGTAGAGTCTACCACCGCTAGCATTATTGCACGTTAGCACATCGCCATCATAAGCCGTGCTAGTAGGCAAATCGACAAATTGTATATGTGTGTTGTCATTTCCACTGTCATAATCATTCACATAGAGGCTTGTTGCGTATAGTCCGCGCCATGGTTTTGCCGCCGATCCGATATAATTTGTGCCAGTGTTGCCGGGGAGAATCGTTCCGCAGACCGTATGGCCCTCAAGTGTGTTGAAATTCCCGTTAACTGCGTTTACTGTCCCGGAAATAGTGGCGCTGCCAGACACATTCAAAGCGGTTGTGACGTACAATGTCGACACAGTCCCGCAGCTTGTAACGTCAAGCGTGGCAAAAGTGGCGTCATCGGCGTTCAACGTACCCGAGACAGTAGCACTGCCAGACACATTCAAAGCGGTTGTGACGTACAATGTCGACACAGTCCCGCAGC
>FLOH01000451.1_pt1 | contig 88830 bp, 133 predicted proteins | sample 756751 | NCBI WGS metagenome assembly FLOH01 (sample SAMEA4026879, study PRJEB14308) | marine metagenome | biome: coastal water; material: water | depth 74 m
GCTAACCGCATTATTAAAGGCAACGACCCGAAGGCTCTTGTTGGTGCTTGCAGCATCCTGCCCCGTGAAACTAGCGGTGGCTTGAAGAAGGCTGAGAAATTCCTGACAGAACTGTCTAAGCGTAAGAACTGGGGCGGCGTTGACTTCTTTGCAGCACATCTCTACCCAGAGGGCAGCACAAATCAGGCATCCCAGTGGATTGACTATTTTGATGACACGAAGGAGTTGTTGAAGAAAATGAAAGCCCCGAAGAATGAGGGCAAAAGTTCTTCAACGATTTGGGTGACTGAAACTGCTCTTGGATTACTTTCCGGCGGTATATCGGAAGATAAAGTAAACCAATACACAGATAAGATTGCTGAGCGTGGTGCAGGGAAGGTTTTCTGGTACGCTTGGGACAGGGAAGATTTGGGTGGCGCTTGGATTGGCCCCGGAACATACATGTGGAATGCAATAAAGAGAAATTGGAGTTGAGTTGAGTGGGCAAGTGGAGAAGGGCATTTGGTCTAGGAGATAAAAAGGTAGAGCAACCCCTAGCACATCCATCTATGGATCAAGCAGATTTGAGTTTATTAGTTGAGCCGTCTGCTGAACAGCCAATGGTTGGTCACGCACAACAACACTCTGCCCTTACTCGTTTAGCAAATGAAACCAATGCAGATCTTATTGAGGTCGGGGAAACGGTTGATAGAAACACAGCAGCAATAGAAGACATTAGTGATTACCTAGGTGCTGTTTCTTTTGAGGTTTCTTTAGGTAATGAAAGATGGACTTTCGACACTGCGGCAGTTCCAGCAGAAGGAAACTTTACTGCGTTCTCTTACAACTTCGACATTTACAACACAAAGTTTTGGATAAACGAAATCCCTTCAGGTTTTGCCGAAACTGGTTTTGATAACGCACGAGCAGGAGACAAAATGAAAATCCACTCTTTCAATGATCCTTCTACAAGTTTTGGTGACTATGTTATTACTTCTATTGTTTTAGATAATAATGGAGTGTGGATAGTCAACGCTGATTTTGTTGATGGGGTAGGGCGACTTACGGCAGGGCAGAATTATGAGATTGAAATAATACATATTTCACAGCAGTTTGGAAATAATAAAGAAGATGGATCACCTCAAATAGCAACTACTGACTATGTTGATGCGGGGCTTGAGTTAAAACTAGATAATACTGGCGGAGATATAACTGGTAAACTTTCTGTTTCCGATGAAATTTTTCTGACCGGCGGAAACGGTAAGCAGAATATTAACGCTAAAGATGGGTATGCCGGAAAACTGAAATATGCCGGTATTGAAAAAATTACTTGGGGTATAAACGAAGTTGTGATAAAGAATAGCGATTTGATTATGGACTACAATAGAATTAAAAAAGTTGCTTTACCTGTGGATGATACAGATGCAGCCAGCAAGAAGTATGTTGATTCTATAGCGGCAAACACTATTTCTGAATCCATTAAAGATTCATCAAACTTTGATGAGTTTAAGGAAGCATTACTTGCTCGTATTTCTATGGAAGGAATTGATAAAGATGAGTGATACAAAATTTGATAATGCAGAAGACGAAGAGAACTTCAAGTTGAAAGATATTCAACCTGAACCTTTCGTTGATGCTCCTAGTGATGATGATGAGGTGTCTGAAGATGCGTAGTATTAAAAAGCAACAAGAGTGGGCTAAGGGTCAAATAAATAACCCTAGCCAAAGTTGGGATGGAATGTGCCAGTCGTTTTCTCGTCAGTCATATGGCATGGGCGGTTTCGGCGGTAGTGCAACTATAGCGTGGGGAAATGTTTCAGATAAATATAAACACAAAATTACAAAGTACAGCGACAAGGAATGGTGGTCTTCGATCCCTCAGGGTGCTCTGATTTATTCTGATTCGGGCACTTATGGTCATGCTTGGATTGCTGCTGGTGATAGTGCTGCTTATTCTAACGACTATAAGCGTAAAGGTAAGATAGATAAGGTTCCTGTAGATCTTCCGGGTTGGAGTAATGTGAAGAAGGCTACTCTTGGTTTCCTTGATGGTGCTCAATATTACAGCAACGACAATTCTAACAGGTTCGGTTTGTCTTTTGAATTGTGGGATGGCAATGTGCCTCCTTTTGAAAATGTTATGGCAGCGTTTGAGGATCAGTCTCTTGCTAATAAAGCGGTTTGGCGACTTACTTGCCGATTGCACGATATTGGATACGGCAAATCTTCGCCAATTGCTTACGAGCAGACTTGGCCTAATAAAAATTATGGATTGTGGGCAGATGCTCTAAAATTGGATAGTAGTATTTTTAGCGAAATCGAATTTAACCTTATATTTAATATCTGACGCTACCCTTTTTACCACGCAAATTACACGGCAGACATGTGATTTACATGGTGTGGGTTTTGTAGGTAAACCTCATAGTAAGGCACTACCTGTACAGCATTACCTACGCTAAGGCACTACCTGTGCCGCATTAACTACGCTGTCTCTGTTCGAGGACATTACTGCTTTGTCTACGAACAAGGACATTTTTTTGACTACCCTTTTTTTCGGGGTAGTAAGAAAAATATGGTATAATAATAGTATAAACTAACGAGGAGAATAATATGAGTATTTCGTCAAAAGCATTTGAGAAAGCAATCAACGAATCAGGTATTGCTAAAATCAAGTGGTGGAAAGACTGGGACAAGAACGACTGGAATGGTCGTAAAGGCTGGTCTACTAAGAGTGGAGATCCTCAGGGTCTGCTACTTCATCATAATGGTGGTGCTGCTACTGAGTCTACCAAACCGGAAGACAATTCAGACTGCTCCAAGGACGACAATGGGGCTAAATTCGTAAATCGTCATCCTGACTTTGATTCGCCTGCCTCTCAATTCTTTTTGCGGCGTTGCGGTAAGTTAGATGTTAATGCGTATACACAATGCTATCACGCAGGCAAGGGAGATTTCACTGGTACTGATTGGGCAGGTCACAAGATCCCTAAGGATTCCGGCAATGGCTATCTTATGGGTGTTGAGATCGCTTCCAAGGGAAATCGAAACGACTTTACTGAAGCCCAATGGGAGACACTAACTAAGTTAGCAATTACTCTCAAAGAACTTTATGGTTGGAAAGACACTGGAACTTATTATTTCCCACGGCATAAGGATTGGGCCGGAGGACGGAAAAATGATATTCAGGCCAGCAACAAATTTGTACAGGGTAAGTTTGAAGAGTATGGTCAACTATGGGATGGGAAAATTCCTCCTTACGATTCAGTTCTTGCTGCTCAGGCAGATCAAACCATAGCAAATAAAGCAGTTTTTAGGCTCACCAATAGATTGCATGATATCGGCTTTGGGAAAAGTACCCCTGTTATTTATGAACAGACTTGGCCTAATAAGAATTATGGATTGTGGTGTGACGCTAATGGCGTTGATGCAAGCGCAGTTTACACTATCAAGGTTCATTCACAAATTTTCGACACGCCACCTTTGTGTGAGTGCTGTGGTCAGGAGTTTCCTGCATAGTGTTTATGTCGCAGACCAAAGGGGTGTATTATGAGTGAAGAATGTAGACATTAAGATACTTGCTTTAAGTATTGTTGGAACAGTTCTTATTCTTTTGGCTATTGGTGGAGTTATTAACGCAGCAACAGACGGCGAGGGGTTAGACCCAGCCGTTGCTTCTGCTGCTTTTGCTATCCTTGGCGCAATGGTTGCTGGTGCTTTTGGAACACAAGCAGTAATGAAGGATAAAAAAACTGATGATGACGAAGAATAAGGAGAGGCAAAATGGCTAATTACCCTAATGGAATAGATACTTTTACAACAGTTAAACCTGATGACGAGATGTTGGGTCACGCATCAAAGCATAACAATGAGGCAGGAGCGATTGTTGCTATTGAGACAGAGTTGGGAGAGAACCCTTCTGGATCTTTCGATAGCGTGTCTTTGCGTCTTGACGATAACACTAATAGCATTGCTGAAAATGCTCAAACGCTATCAGATTTGACGACTGCTACTCTTCCTTTGGAAAATCCAGAAGACATAAATACTTTGTTCTCTGTTTTGAGCACACAACAGCAAGCAAACGAATACTTTGCATCAGAAATTGAAAACAAAGTTTCTATTGCAACCACTTGGGGACAGTTGGCGGGAATATAGTGTGGTATAATAGAAATACTAAGGAGAGAGATAATGCCGACAAATTATAACGGGTACACAGTACCAGCGCCAACCGATATTGCTGATGCCCCAGCAGCCTTCGAGGAGTTTTCAGATTCCATTCCTTTCAGTGAGTATGTTGCTGTTGAGAGTTTGAGTGCTGATACTACTGTTGTTGATTCTTACAATGGGAAAATGATTTTCGCTACCGCCGATATTACGCTAACTTTTGGTACTTTGACTGATGGTTTTTCGGTTGCTGTAACTGCCGATACTGGCGTTACCGTTGATTATTTGGGGGTAGACAAAGCAAGTCAACAAACAACAGCATATCAAATAGCATCAGTAGTAGCAGTAAACGGGACAAATATTATTAGCATAGCAGTTGCATCCACTCCCGCTCCCGCAGTAGTGCCGCAAGGGGAGATATTGCAGGTGGTGAGTGCGACTTCGGGCGAGGCAACCACTACTAGCACGACTTTCTCAGACACAGGACTCACCGCAACAATCACCCCGACAAGTGCAACAAGCACGATCCTAGTGATGGTGTTGCACCCAGGAATTGGCAAAATTGGTGGAGACACAACTGTATGGTTGCAATTGTTGAGGGGCGCAACGGTCTTAAGTGTATTCGAGATGTCGGCAGCGATTAACAACAGCACGCAATACAATGGGGTCGGGGCATCCGGAATTAACTATGTGGACTCGCCAGCGACGACCAGCGCAGTCGTATACAAAACGCAGTATAAATCACAGGTCCCGTTAACCGGAACAGAGGTAGTCTATGTCGGTCAGTCCGGTGGCGTAGGAAGCATAGTTTTAATGGAGGTGGCAGCATGATAACCACAGCAGAAGCAGTAGCGAGTTTACGCCCAAATGTGGAATGGACAATGTACGCCGCCGACGTTGAGGGTATTACTTGGCACACGCAAGGCGTAACCCCACTCACAACCGCAGAGGTTGAAGCAGAAATGGTTCGCCTAGAAGCGGCTGCTGTTGAAGTGGAGGCGGCGAAGGATGCTGCCCGCGAGTCGGCGATAGTGAAACTGGCCGCACTGGGTTTGAACGATGCCGAAATTAAAGCAATCGTTGGTGAAGATTTATCGGGGCAGACAAATAAAGCGGATATTAAGGAGAATAAGTAATGAGTAGTGATGGCGGAGTTTGGGTAAAGATTGATAGCAAAATTCTTGTTCAAGGGAAGGTGTTGCAGGTTGTGAGTGCCGACTATGCAGTTCAAACAATTACCACCAGCGCGGCTTATACCACTTCAGGACTAACTGCGTCAATAACTCCAAGTGCGGCAACTAGTAGAGTAATTATATTTGCTACAACAAGTGGAGTGGGAATTGGTCAGGGAGGTATGGGTTTTTTTAGCCTGTTTCGAGGCACAGCCGCAGGAACAAACATTGGGCCAGAAGTTAATGCATATGGAAATACATCAGACGTTTATTGGTCAATGAATATAACGGGCATTGACTCACCCTCGACAACTTCAGCGCAAGTTTACACGCTCTGTATGAAAAAGTCCGCAGGAGAACAAATAGGAGCGCAAGTCGGCAACGTTAAGTCCCAAATGATACTTATGGAGGTGTCAGGATGATAACCACACAACAAGCAGTAGCATCCCTTCGTCCCAATGTGGAATGGTCAATGTCTGGTGATGATGTTGAAGGCATCACTTGGCACACACCTAACACACAACCTTTAACCACCGTTGAGGTTGAGGCCGAAATGGTTCGCCTAGAAGAATCCGCTGTTGAAGCACAAGCAGCGGATGCGGCTGCCCGTGAATCAGCGATAGCGAAACTGGCCGCACTGGGTTTAAACGATGCCGAAATTAAAGCAATCGTTGGTGAAGATTTGGAAGGGGCTACTAAATGAGTAACGGCGGCGCTGGCGGTTCCGGTGTCGTTATCGTAAGGTACAAAATCTAATGCCAGCCTCATATCCAGTAAATGGTAATCTTTTCACTATTCCTGACTATGATGATTCTGTAGATATGGTTGGTGCTTTTGAGAGTTACACAGATTCTATGCCTATTCCAACTTCTGTTGCTGGTTCTTCTACTGTTGTTGTTCCGGCAGACATAAACAAGATTTTTGAGTTTAATAATACTTCTGGTACTCGTGTGGATCATACTCTTACTCTTACTGGTACAGATTTTTGGAGGGTTCAGGATGGTAAGGGTTATGGTTTTCAGTTTGGTATTGTGACTGCTAATGATTATGTTTCTATTGTTGGTGATGGTTCTTCTGTCTTGCTACCCTTTCCTTCTGTGAAGGAGAATTCTTTTGCTCTTGTAACTCGTGTTTCTGCAACCCTTTGGGTTGTTGCTGGTGCTGGTGCAGACGTAAATGCGTTTATTTTGAATTCCTCGCTTCTTTCGGGTGGTGATTTCTATGGCTGAAGATTTGCCGGTAGTTAGTGGAGAAGAAGTAACAGAAACACAAGTAAACTCAAAACAATACTTAGTAAAGACAACTAAACCAACAGACGATGAAGGTCTTATTGGTGATGTTTGCTTTGTTATCGAATAAACTTTTGTGGTATAATAAGATAAGGAGATGAAGTAATGGCTACGTTGTATGGTGGGGCAATGCCTGACGATTTTGTTAGTGGTGAAGAACTGACTGCTACAGAGTTTAATAAAGTAAAGAACTACTGGATTGTTGATGGCGATTTGCCTGAAGGCCCAGAAATTTTAGATGGGGATGTTGTTTTTGTATTAGGGGATGCAGCGGGAACGCCAGAGGCAGAAATCACTGCTATTACTGGTAGTGGTGTCACGCACACTTACGGTGACTTTGTTGCTTTTGAGTTTCTGACTAATGGCTCGTTGACTTGCACTGAAGGTCGTGTACCGGATGTACTTGTCATTGGCGGTGGCGGCGGTGGCGGTGGTGGATTCTACGGTGGAGGTGGGGGCGCTGGCGCATGCATCGCGACTTCTATCTCTACCGATATTAGTACTTACACCGTAACTATTGGGGGTGGAGGGGCGGGGGGAACAAACCATACCACGCCCCGTGCAGATGGTTCCGACTCCAACTTTACCGCGACTTACGGACTATCAGTAACCGCAATAGGCGGTGGCCGTGGTGGTACTTACAGCACAGCGTCAACTGGAAACGATGGCGGTTCTGGTGGTGGCGGCAACGGTTCAGTCGGTTCAGCCGGTGGCAGCGGTCTATCGTGGGGAAATGATGGAGGAAGCGGTTGGGAGACGAACGCAGGCGGCGGTGGCGGTGGGGCTTCAACTGCTGGCGCTAACGCGCCAGACAACGTCGGCGGTGCAGGCGGGGCCGGTACTAGTTCTTCAATTACCGGAGTCTCTACGGGTTACGCAGGCGGCGGTGGTGGTGGAGGCAACGGTGCAGGCGGGGCCGGTGGCGCTGCTACTGATGGCGGTGGGGCGGGTAGTTCAACCACTGGGACAAGCGGAACCGCCAATACTGGTGGTGGCGGCGGCGGCGGCTCGTTTTACGGTGGTGGCTCGGGAGGCATAGGCGGCGCAGGCGGCTCAGGTGTTGTTATTGTAAAGGTCAAAGCCTCCAATGCAGCGAATGTTGATAAGTCTGGTTGGACTGAGGTTACTGCCGCAATGTTGGCGGCAGCGGAGAAGAAGCGTAAAGCGGAGCGTAAGAAATTAGAAGCAACAAGAGTTTTAGAAGCAAAGAATGAGGAACTATCAGGAGCAACACAAATGGATATTGAAGGAGATTTGATCTAATGGCTATTTACGCAAGAGACGCAGGCGTTTGGAAGAATGTTTCAGGTGGTGAACAACCCACAGTAGCAAATGCTAACTTTACGGACGAGCCGACCGGGATTTACTGGGAAAATGGTGTGATCTACAAGTACCTGACGGTGACAGGAACACAGTCGGTCACTTTTGACCGTGCGGGGTTCGCTGATGTGCTCCTTGTGGGCGGCGGCGGCGGTGGCGGTACAGGAATGGGCGGTGGAGGCGGAGCCGGAGGATACATTTCTTCCTCTTCCTCGATAACTCCCACAACTTACACCGTGGTAGTGGGTTCTGGTGGCGCTGAAGCGGTCCAAGGGTCAGATAGTTCCGTGTTCGCCGTTACCGCTACGGGTGGGGGAGAGGGCGGTAGCACTAATCCCTCCACCGCTGAACAAGACGGAGGCTCCGGTGGTGGAGGTCGAGGATATTCCTCGGCTGCTGGCGGCTCAGGCGTTGCCGGTCAAGGAAATGACGGGGGAGCCGGAGCGCCTCCGTCCGCAAAAAGTGGTGGTGGTGGTGGTGGCGCTGCGGCCGTAGGCGGTAATGCGAGTTCTTCTTCAGGCGGTAATGGCGGTAATGGACTAAGTTCTAGCATCACGGGAATTTTTGTCACTCGCGCAGGTGGTGGCGGTGGCGGCGCTGATGGGAGTTCGGGATCGCCGAATACATCGGCTGGCTCTGGAGGCACAGGGGGTGGCGGTAACGGCGGATTCAACACCTTTCCTGCGGCAACCAACGGATCGAATGGCACAGTCAACTCCGGCGGTGGCGGTGGTGGTCCCTCGCAAGCCGCGACCGGCGGTAACGGCGGCTCAGGAATAATTATTATTAGGGTGGTGGTGTAAATGGCTCACGCAGCAAGAATAGAGAACGGCGTAGTCCGTGAAGTACTCGCAGTTGATAACGACAAACTTTTTGATGGTGGAAAGTTCACTACTAAAGGTGAGAAGTCGTTGAACACTTACATGCACAGTCTTGGTCTTGATGGTGACTGGAAACTTACCAGTTACAACAGCAAGTTCCGTGGACGGTATGCGGGTCAGGGTTTCACTTACGACACCGAACTAGACGAGTTCATTGCTCCAGAAAAAAACGGCATAGAAGAAGAAGACATTATAGAAGAAGATCCTAATGCCTAAGATAAATCAAACTACTTGGATAGTTGCCCTATCTACTATTGATAGTGGAATTATTGTTGAGCCAGAAGTTCCGGGTATTGTAACTATTACTAACCCTGAAGGCGGTACTGTGATTTACTTCACGGCAGGCACTGAAGGGACTTCACCAATTACAAGTTATGTCGCTACCTCTGTTCCAGAGGGGCCAACTCTTACGGTTGTTTCTGCTGATCTCGCTGTAGGCGGTTATGTGGAACTTTCTGACTTTACTTATGATACTGATTACATTGTTTCAATTTCTGCGGTTAATAAGGTTGGTCAGGGTGAGGCCGCTTACACTAATTCCTTTGATGTTGAGTCAGAAGTTCCGGGTATTGTAACTATTACTAATCCTGAGGGTGGAGAAATAATTAACTTTACTGCGGGCACGGAAGGGACTTCACCAATTACAGGTTATGTTGCTAGTGTTATTCCATCAGGGCCAACTGCTACAGTTGTTTCTGCTGATCTTGCTGTGGGTGGTTATGTGGAACTTTCTAACTTTACTTTTGATACTGATTATATTGTTTCGGTTTCTGCGGTTAATGAGGTTGGTCAGGGTGAGGCTGCTTATACTAATTCCTTTGATTTCGCAAGTCCTTACAACTCAGCATCTGGCGGTACTGAGACTGTCGTTAATGACTACAACGGCACAGGCGAGCAGTGGATGGTTCACACTTTCACTAGCAGTGGAACACTTGATGTAATTTCCGCCAGCCAGACTTTTCGTGCTCTTCTTTCCGGCGGAGCCGGTGGTGGTGGTGGTGGTAACGGTGGTCTTCAGGGCGAGAAATACGGTGGTTCCGGCGGTGGCGCTGAAGTGCTTCACAACGACTTACTATCTCTAACTGTTGGAGGCCAATCGATTACCGCTGTTGGCGTTGGTGGTGGTTCCGGCGCAGGTAACGCAACTGGCAACGGATCTAACGGCGGAAGCGGCTCGGGCACAACGTTCACTCCTGTCGGTACGGCACGACCCGGATCTGCAGGCGCAGGCGCACCGTCGGGCAGCAACGGTGCTAGTGGCAGCAGCGGCAACGGTTACGCAGGTTCTCCAGCAAATGGAAACCAAAGGGGCGGAGGGACAATAGGGAATTACAACGTTGGCCCTAATGGTTTGACTTCCGACATTGACGGTGAAACGAAAATGTATGGGGCTGGTGGTTTTGGAGCCACAGGAACTCTTGGGTATGGAAACGGTGGAGGCGGTGGTGCTGCTTACAGTAGTGGTGCGGCAGGACAGGCAGGTGCTGTGATTGTGTCTTACCAGATCGGCGTGAGCACACTTGCCCAAATCAAGGTTGCCCAAGCAGTTAGGAAAGCAGAACTGCGTAAGCAACAACTTGAAGAGAAAGCGTTAAAGAAGCAGCAAGCATTAGAAGCAAAGTTAAGAAAGTAAAGTAATGTCGGTAAAGCCGTGGGATCTTCTTAAGAAGGATAACTATACTGATGCGGAGATTGCGTCTGCTCGTCTTGATGTTTGTAATGGGTGTGAATTCTTATTTAAGAAAACTAATACTTGTAAAAAGTGTGGTTGTTTTATGACTCTTAAAGTTAAGTTAGAAGATGCTTCTTGCCCTATTGGTAAATGGTAACCTAATACTCTCAGTTTGCTCTTACCCTAAACTTGTGGTATAATAAAGGGTAATAGGAAAAGTTAGTGATCACCCTAACATTCCTAAATCAAACTAATCTAAGGAGTAATACAAATATGTTCAGTTTCAAACTAACGGAAGAATTTATCAATCAATATAAAGATAGGGAGGTTCCTTTCGGGTTTAGAGACGCAGGCGGAAATGCTCTTGGAGAGTTGGTGTTTATTCGTACCTATTCTCGTAAGAAGGATGATGGAACTAAGGAGAAATGGTTTGAGGTTTGCGAAAGGGTAATTAATGGAATGTATTCTATTCAGAAGGATCATTGTAAAGAGAATAGGTTGCCTTGGAATGATCGTAAGTCTCACGCTTCCGCACAGGAAGCGTTTGATAGGATGTTTAATTTGAAGTGGACTCCTCCGGGTCGTGGCTTGTGGACTATGGGGTCAAAGATGGTGATGGAGGGTAAGAACTCTGCTGCTCTTCAGAATTGTGCTTTTGTTAGCACTAGGGATTTGGATAAGTATGATCCGGGTGCTTTGTTCTCTTGGGTTATGGATGCTTTGATGTTGGGTGTTGGTGTCGGTTTCGATGTTTTGGGGGCAGAGAAGGATATTGAGATCCTTAAGCCTAAGGCAGATGAAACTACTTTTATTATTCCTGATACTCGTGAGGGTTGGGTTGAGAGCACTAGGGTTCTTATTAACTCTTTCCTTACCCCGAATAAATCAACACAACTATTTGATTATGATCTTATTCGTGCTTATGGCGAACCTATCAAGGGTTTTGGTGGAACAGCATCAGGGCCGAAACCTCTTATCGAAATGCACGAGAAGATCCGGGCAGTTGTCGGCGGTAGAGTAGGTGATAAACTAGATAGCAGAGCGATAGTGGACATAGTTAACCTCATTGGTACTTGCGTAGTGGCAGGAAATGTTAGACGCTCAGCGACCCTAGCAATGGGTTCACCAGAAGATGAAGTGTTTTCTAATCTAAAAAACCCTGAGGTTTATCCAGATCGTAATAGTTACGATCCAGAAGCACCGGGTTGGGCTTGGATGTCTAACAACTCCATTGCTGCTAAAGTTGGCACTCCTTACGAGAACTATGTTGATCTTATTGTTGATAACGGAGAGCCGGGTTTCATTTGGTTGGATACCACCAGAAATTATGGTAGAACAGTAGATGCCCCAGACGGTAAAGACTATCGTGTGATGGGTTTCAATCCTTGTGCGGAGCAGCCTTTGGAATCTTATGAGTTGTGTACTCTTGTTGAGGTTCATATGAATCGTCACGAGAACAAGGAAGACTTTTTGCGTACCTTGAAGTTTGCTTACCTTTATGGTAAGACTGTTACTTTACTTTCTACTCACTGGCAGCAAACAAACGCCATTATGCAGCGTAACCGGCGTATCGGTACTTCCCTGACTGGTATTGCTTCTTTTGCTGACACTAACGGTTTGCCTGTTTTGCGTCAATGGCAAGACGAAGGGTACAAGAAGGTAAGAGAGTATGATAATCAATATAGTGAGTGGTTGTGTATCCGTGAAAGCATTCGTGCGACTACGGTAAAGCCTTCTGGTAGCGTCTCTATTCTTTCTGGTGAAACTCCGGGAGTACACTGGGGGCCGGGTGGCAAGTATTTCTTGAGGGCTATTCGTTTCAGCACTAGCGATCCTATGATGGCTTTGTTCAAAGCAGCAGGATATAAGATAGAGAAGGATATTGTTTCGGCAAACACGAAGGTTGTGTATTTCCCTGTGAAGTCTGAGCACGATAGAAGTGAGAAGGATGTTTCTTTGTTTGAGAAGATTGGTCTTGCTGCTACTACTCAGAAATATTGGAGTGATAACGGCGTTTCGGTAACTCTATCTTTTGATGCGGAGACTGAGAAGCAGCATGTCGCTTCTGCTCTCCATATGTATGAGGGTCAACTGAAGGCAGTTTCTTTCCTTCCTATGAGCAATAGCACTTATCCTCAGCAACCTTACACCCAGATAACTCAAAAGGAGTATGAGAGTTATATTGGTAAAATAAAAACCATAGATTTCAACGCCATCTATGACGGCGTGGAGGGTTTGGAAGCAATAGGAGAGAGTTACTGTTCGACAGATAGTTGCGAACTAAAAGAGATGAAGACAAGCGATCTTGCGAGTATTGATGAAGTACTTGTGTGAGTATGGTATAATAGAACAGAAATAAAAAAACGCCCGGATAGTTTTATATGGATAGGTCGCCGTGGTCGTGAGGTGAATGCCTCCCCAGAATAGGGGAGGCATTTGCTGTCTGTGGTATAATAGAAAGATGACAAGTCATTCCACCAACCTAAATCTTTATGCTTCCAGAGTTTACTCAGAGCATCCTCTTGCTATTTGGGCGATGGATAATGAGGTTGGAACTACAAACACCTTTCCTCAATACTCTTCTAACACCTACCCGGCATTTGTAGCAACAGGTTGTACGCAAGGCGTACCATTAGTATATGGGTCGGGGCAGTCAATAAGATTGGTAAACTTAGGAGAAGAACCAATCGAAGAAACAACAGACAGACTTTGGGAAAATGTAAAAAATGACCCAGATACCCTCAAAGAAGAGAAGTGGGAATACTGGAAAGACAAAATGACTTACCGGGAATGGCTGACAAAAGAAAGTTATGTAGATCCCGGAACATATGAAACTTCTATCAATCATCATGCTTACGGAATGTTCACAAACGAAGGGAAATACAATACTTATACTTCTGAAGCATGGATGCGACTAGATTGTCGTTCAGCAGATCCAATAAAGATTTGGGGAACGCTCAACACTTATGATGGTTTATGGGCTAATGATAACTATCTAACTTTGGTTGTTGGTGCTGAGAATAAATCCTATGCCGTTGAAAACTGGTACAGACCTATGTTAGTCAATGTTACTTACACTCCAACACAGGCTCGTCTAGTTGTAAACGGACAAGAGGTTATTGTTCTTGATTACATTGCTGATGATCTTGATTTTAGTTCTTTAGATCCTGATCTTGAAAACAAAACAAACAAACTTGGTTTTGCTGTGGGAGGTAACATCAAACTCTACGAGGTTGATTGTATTTCTCTTTATTCTTACATAGTTCCTGATGATGTTTTGAAGAGGCGTTTTGTTTGGGGGCAGGGAGTTAGAGGAGAAAATAAAATCTCTACTGCTTACGACACTCAAATAACTTATGCAGACTACCCTTATGCAGAGTATTCTAATAACGTTCTTTTCCCTGACCTTTACAATTGGGAGAGTGGTTACTTAAATAACTTAGTTACTGATCTTCAGAGTTTGAAGACTCCCAATTACACGCTACCCCAAATTTTCATCAACGGCAGAAATAGAGCATCGCTCTACAGAGAAAACCTGTTTAGACAATCAGAAGAGAAGGAAACCTTTTTCTCTTTCCAACCGGAGTTTGACTGGGATCAGCCAAGTTATTTTTATTTCAACGGCATAAATAATTTGACCGAACCAACACAAGCAGTCTATATGTCGTTTGAAATAGATAGTGGAATGATTGATCCTGATAACCCTGTTGAAGAACCTTTAATGAGTTTTAAGAAACTGAATGGAGATTTGCTAAACATTCTTACTTATGAAGATAAAGTTATCTATGATATTGATGGAGAGAGAATAACTCAGGTTGTTGGTTATGATGTTCCTTCTTCTGTTGGTTTCGACATAAACGCAGTTCTTTATTCTTCAACATCAAGCAATAAACTAAAACGTTTCTTTTCTAACATATCAGACATTGAATTATTTGTCGGCGGTAGCGGAGGAGAAACCTTTAGTGGTTTTATTTACAATGTGGGTCTTGCCGATACTTCTTCTTTCTCTCGCAATAGTCTCCAAAACTATTTTGATAGTAGAGGCATTGTAAATGCTGATATGAAAAATATTGTCTCTTCCTATACCCTCGTTCCAAGGGTGGGTTATGGCGAGTTCTGGCTTGATGTAGCAGCACACTCTTACTGGGAGAATGAAATTTCACTATCTGTTTTGGGAAAGAACATAAAGGTAGAAAATAATTATGTTTCTAAACTTGAAATGTTCCAATGGAACCTCGGCCACGATGGATCTTACAAGATCCAAGATGGCGAGTATGATTTTTCTACGAGTGAGTTGAATGCTTATATCGGGTTTCAAAGGGTAGATAGTGTGGTTCAAAAATCAATAACGGATTATTCAAACACTCAACCCCTCAATAAAAATCGGGTAGTCAGGCCGGGAACAGATTGGGAAACAACGAAGTATGCGGTAATGAATGGAGTAGTGATTTATCCCCCTGAGGGAGTGCCTTATGATGAACTAAAAGTTATTACTTACTTTGATATCAAGGCAGAAAATATTATTCACTCTCCTTTTGCTATCAAAAATCTTTCTTTCGCTGCTCAAGCATATATAGACAAAGCAAGTGTAGGCACTCCGTTTGGAACTAAATTCAATTCAACAGATCCTTTTGCTATCTACAAAGAAAGCACACCTTATCTTTATCTAACTAAAGATAGTGGGATAGAGCCTTTGGATGGTGGAGTTGTTGATATTCCTTTCAACCAAAACTTAGATCCTCTTTATCCTGTGAGTATGATGACTTTTTGGATCAAACCTGACTTCCAAAACTTTGATGACGGATCGCTATTAGACATCTCTGTATTTGGGGTAAATCAGATTAGTTTATCTTTCAATGCTGATGTGCCCGATAGCGATAGCAAAACTTTCTCTATGACTTCAGCAAACGAAAATCTATTGGAATACGTTTTGATAAATAAAAATAACTCACAACCAACTACTCCAAATGCTCCTATTACTTTGGAGAATAACCAGTGGGCGTTTGTTGGTATTGAATTGCCTGTTCCTGTTTATGCTAACAACGCAGAAGGCAAAACCACTATTCATTCCGGTGCAGTATTTCAAAACATAAACCTAACAAGAGTTTCAACATTCGGTTTAGCGTCTGCTGCTGTGTTGAGGTATTGGCAGGATATCGAAGATCAAACTTGGGAGTATTGGAGCACTGCCGTGCCTACCTATAGGGATCTTATTACAAGCGAACAATACTTTACTTATGCCGTCACTCCCCAAGATGCCTTTGATATTTACACAGGGAACAATGGGTTTGTTGTAAGTGATGATACTGAGTTAGGAATAGAGCAAGTGCCCGGAACAATTTTGATAAATGTAGACTGGGAAAACTACCAGAGGCAACCATCATAAGTCGGTAAGTCGTTGTTTTCGTTACAACCCTTCACAACTTTGTGTGGTATAATAGAGTTATGGATACCAAGAATACTCACTCTACCCGATTTTTTAGCAAGATAGAAACCAGACATAATGGTTGTTGGGAATGGATTGGATCAAAAGACAAAGGTGGTTACGGGCATTTCAAGTATCCCACAGGAAATGATAAACCTATCGGGGCGCACGTTGCCTCCTATCGTTATTTTTATGGAGTTGTGCCGGAGGGAATGGAAATCAGGCACACCTGTGATAACCCTTCCTGTGTAAATCCAATTCATCTAATCACCGGAACACACCAAGACAATATGAATGATATGGTGAAGCGTGGTAGGTGGATTGGCGGCGCACCAAAAAAAGAATTTTGTAAATACGGGCATAAGATAGCGGATGATTTTTACATCGTAAAAAACAGGAAATCGTGTCGTAAATGTCGTATTGCGATATCAAAAGAATTCCGTGAAGAAAAAAAACGGCAACTAAACAAGGAGAGCAATAATGTCTAATAGGCGTAAACTGAAAAGGCCCAGAATAACAAGGGTTCACGAAAACACTAACGTTGACTGGGGCGTTTATGTCTTTAGGTGTAAATCTAATGGAAGAATTTTTAGAGACGAGGATAACAATGTGCTAAACATCCCATCTCGCCGTTTTGATATGGAGAAGATGAAAATTATTATGGATGCAGCAGCACACTACGGCGAGCCGGAAGGCGAAGCAGTGTTTATTCCGGGTGCTCAAAGAGCAACCGATAGCGAATACACAAATCAAATAGAACGAATGAAGAGTGGAGAACTTCCAACAATGAATGATTTCAATGCTGTTCGTGATGCTAAAATTGCGGGTAGAGAAAGAGGTGAGAAAGTTGGCGAATAATAACAATGTAATTGCAAAGGTAGGTAATTTTGAGCCAGAAGAGCCAGAATTCAATGATCCGTTTGCTAAGTCTTGGGATGAAATGAAGAATATGCGTGGATTGGATCAAAACTTCAAGCGCAAAACAAACCGGGTAGTCAAAGGATACCTTGAAGATTCAAAAGCACGACCAATGGGTAAAGACGATGTAGGTAGAAAGTCAATCAATAGCAGGCAAGACAAGGGCTATGGAGCATTTGATGTCATCACTCCTCCCTACAACCCTGTTGAATTAGCAAACTTCTATGATTCTAACTTTGCTAACCACGCCGCTATTGACACAAAAACAGCAAACATGGTTGGTTTGGGTTACGATTTTCACATGACTCAATGGACAGAAGCAAAACTAGAAGAATTAGAGGGAGAGAAACTAGACTTTACTCGCCGCAAAATTGAACGAGCAAAGAAAGATATCACTGGCTGGTTAGAAGATTTGAACAACACTTCAACGTTTACAGGAACTATGGAGCGTGTCATTACAGACATGCTTGCAACAGGTAATGGATACCTTGAAGTTGGACGGACTGTCTCTGGTGACATCGGTTATCTTGGGCATGTTCCTGCTCCTACTATGCGTGTTCGCCGTCTGCATGATGGTTTCATTCAAATAGTTGCAGATAAAGTTGTCTATTTTAGAAACTTCGGGGCAACAAATCCAAACCCTGTTAACAATGATGATAGGCCAAATGAGATTATTCACTTTATGGAATACTCTCCATTAAATACTTATTATGGTATTCCTGATGTTATTGCTGCTTTACAGGCTATCAAGGGTGACCAGTTTGCTGCTCAATACAACATTGATTACTTTGAGAATAAGGCAGTACCTCGTTACATTGTAACGGTCAAGGGTGCTCAGTTATCTCCTGAGAGTGAGGAGCGTTTGTTCCGTTTCCTTCAAACAGGTCTCAAAGGTCAAAACCACCGCACTCTCTATGTGCCTCTACCTTCTGATTCTGAGGGTAATTCGGTTGATTTCCAGATGCACCCTGTTGAGAATTCTGTTCAGGATGCTTCTTTCAAAGACTACCGCCGACAAAATCGTGATGACATTCTTACTGCTCATCAGGTTCCTTTGTCTAAACTTGGTGGTGTTGATGGTGGTTCGTTGGCTGGTTCTCTATCTCAGGATAGGACATTCAAGGAGCAAGTTACTCGTCCAGTTCAACGGCATCTAAATAAAATAATAAACACTATTATTAAAGAGAAAACTGATCTTGTTGAAATAAGGTTTATGGAAGCAACTCTCACAGATGAAGTTGCTTTGTCTCAAATCAACGAACGCTACCTTCGTAATCAGGCTATTACTCCTAATGAGGTTAGGGAATCTATCGGGCTACCCCAAATAAAAGGGGGAGACCAGATGATTGTAGTTGGCGGCCAACAGGCAGCCAACGCTCGTAGTGAAGCCTCCGGCAACACTGCAAGAGAGCGTGAAAGAACCAATAGCCAGAGTGATGGTGTAGCAACTCTTGAAGGTAGAGCGGCGCAAGGTGAAGGCAGGCGTGTTGAATAGTGTTGAAATTTCAACGGAATTAAAAAAACGGCAACGTTATCTAAAAGTTATGGTATAATAGTTGATACTATGAGTGATGATATAAAGAAAGCCCAATTCTCAGTACAAAATTCTAACTTAAACGTTTCCATGCCCATCGCAAAGGTGGATAAAGAGAGGCGAATCGTTTCTGGTTTTGCAACACTAGATAACGTAGACCGACAGGGAGACGTTGTTCCTGCCGAAGCGAGTGTGCGAGCATTCAAAGGTTTTGCCGGTAACATCCGTGAGCAACATGACAGTACAAAAGCGGTAGGCAAAATGATAGAATTCAAAGAAGACATGTATTACGACAAAGAGTCAGAGACAATGTTCAATGGTGTCTATGTGTCGGCATATGTTTCTAAAGGTGCTGAAGACACTTGGCAAAAGGTTTTAGACGGAACTCTAACAGGTTTCTCAATCGCTGGTGAAATTACAGAAGATGACACAATCTACGATGCTTTCCTAGAGAAGAACATTCGTATCATCAAAGACTATTCTTTGAGCGAGTTATCTCTGGTTGATGTCCCAGCAAATCAATACGCAAACGTATTGTCTATTCAAAAGAACGGTGACTTTACTGGTATGCTAGCAAAGGCACTTATTGAAAATGTTTATTACTGTGACCATGATGACATAGTTCAACTATCGTCCACAGTAAAGTCTTCCTGCCCCCGTTGCGATGGTGGTATGGAAAATATTGGTTTTGTTGAGTCGAATGACCCTGACAAGGCTGAAATGGTTAAGGGCATTCTTTCACAAGTAAAGAAGTCGAAGGAGGTTGATGTTATGTCCGAAGAAACAACTGAAGCCAAGGTAGAAGAAACCGAAGCGGTTGAAGAAGTTGCGGAGACAGTAGAAGAGACTGTTGAAGAAACCCCTGAGACTGACGAAGTAGAAGTCGCTGAGGTAGTTGCTGAAGATGCCGTTGAAGAAACGGTAGTCGAAGAAGTAAACATGGTTGAAATGAAGATTGAAGAACTAACTAATGCTATCGCTGGAATCAGTGAGCAAATTAGTCAAATGGCTGTTCTTGCAGAATCTGTACAAAAGATTCATCAGCAAGTAAGTGAGGTCTCCAAGAACCTCTCAGGTGTGAGCCGAGAGGTCAATCAACTCAAAGCGCAAGATAATGAACTTGGAAAGCGATATGAAGTTCTTGAAAGAGAAACTGCTTTCCGAAAATCTGCTGACTTTGGAGAAGTCATGCAGGGTCAATCTGAGAAGGTTGAGAAATCACTATGGGATGGACGTTTCCTCAAACAGAACGACCTATTCTAAAATAAAAAACTATACGGAGGTGAAATAATTATGTCAGACGAAATTATAACAGAAAACACAACTGAAGAAGTAACTTTCGAGAAGGCAGCACCAGTGGCTAACGCCACAGGCAACCCCGGCGTGGCCGGGAACGTTGGTGTTCCTACTACAGAGCACTCTTCAGGTTACATTGGTGTAGGTGGTGTCGGCCAACAAAACGATGGCGATGCAATTAACTACAACAATCTAGGTCAGGCTCTCAATCCTCAAATTGGTGGAGCACCCTCACCGCTAGACATCAGTCCTTCGGGGCAGACAGGTGGAGGTATCCTCAACCCAGAGCAGAGTCGCTCTTTCATTGATTATGTTTGGGATGCTACGATGTTGGCCCGTGATGGGCGGCGCATCACTATGCGAGCAAACACGATGGAACTGGAAAAAGTAAACGTTGGACAGCGTGTCCTTCGGGCCGCTGCTCAGGCTGACGAACAGCATGTAAATGCTGGCGCAACTTTTTCAAAGGTGGACTTGTCAACAAAGAAACTACGGCTAGACTGGGAGGTTTCCAGTGAGGCACTTGAAGATAACATCGAAGGTGCAGCACTTGAAGATCATCTGGTTCGCATGATGACTTCTGCGTTTGCTAACGACATTGAGGATCTCGCCATTAATGGTGACCTCAGCGATACCACGGACCCATTCTTGGGAATCATGGATGGCTTCTGTGTTCAAGCAGACAACGATGGTCACGCAGCAGTGCCTTCTTACTTTGGCACAGTCGCACCAGTTTCCGGTGCAGCCGGTACTATTGACCAGTTTGCACAGCCAACTGGTGACTGGGATCGGTTTGTCAATGATGGTGGCGGAGCACACGATATTACCGCTTCTGGTACTCCCGTTTGGGACACCGAGACGATGCAGGAAATCCTTCTTGCAATGCCTCGCAAGTACCGTGCCATCAAGTCGGGACTACGTTACTACGCAGGTAGCGATACCTTTGCGAAGATCGTGGCTTCTAACGGAACCGGAACCCCAACTGGTCACTCCCCTTCAACTCAAATGTATGCAAACTCATACCTTGATGGTCGGGATCAGGAACTAGGTGGCCCAGCGGCTACTCGTGTTCTTGGTGTGCCAGTACTGGAAGTTCCTTACTTCCCTGAAGGTCGTGTGGAACTTACGTTCCCTGCGAACCGTATTTGGGGAATTCAGCGGGACATCACGGTAAACCGTGAGTACCGTGCCAAGAAAGATACCATTGAATACACCGTATTCATGCGTTTCGGTATTGCTTGGGAAGAACTAGATGCTGTTGCAGTAGCAACTGTCTAACATAAAGCAACTTGTGAGGGGAGGGCCGAAAGGCTCTCCCCTCTCATCTATTTGTGGTATAATAGATACAATAGGAATACTAAGGAGTAGTTATGAATGTTGATACATTGAACATTAAAGACTTGCGGTCTTACGCAAAGGATAATGGAATCAAGTTGCAGAGTGCAACTAAGAAGTCGGATATCCTCGCTATCGTAAAGGATAGCATGGGGTCAGAAGAGGCACAGGGAGAAACCTTGGAGTCTTTGTTTGCTGAAGAGAATGAAAAGCAGCATGTGATGACCTCTCGTAATGAGGATGCTCGTCAGGCTAGAGAAGATGCAGAAATTGCTGAGAGAGTAATGAACACAGAGATTGATGATCGTAAACCTACTGGTGACGATATGGCTGTTTGTCTTTATTCTGAAAAGAAGTATTCTTCTTCTAGTTTAGGTAAACTTAATATTGGATACAATATTGTAAAAGAAGACCTAGCAAAGATTTGGGTTCGTCTTCCAGATGTTCGTCTTGCTGATAAAGAAGAACTTATGCGAGCGAAAGAAAAAGGCATCAAGCCCGGTCAACGTATTGGCCCCAAGGGACGTAGAATGTAATGAGACTATATCGTCAACCCCCACTTCCTTTGTCTATTGAGGTTCCTAACGCTCTTCCAGACACTGCTTATGATGTTGCTATTATTAATCGCAATACGGAGTGGGGTGTTGCGGTAGTTAGTGATGCTCTTGGTGTTATCAAGTTTGATCTTCCTAACTACCCTTTTGCTTTCTTTGATGAGGTTTATGCTTTGAGCATTCAGTCTGATGATGTTACCTTTATCTGGAATGATGGACAAACAAGTTTTGTAGATGACTTAGAAATCAAGCGCCCATATTGGGCGGTAGATCTAGATGATCCCCTAGAGTTAGTAGAAGAAGCAATCATTAGTGCTACCATTGACGCTATTACTGGTGGGTTCTATTTCACTAGAGAAGCATTTGAAGGTCAAGGATTGGGCACAGACTTTTTCCCAACACCTGCTCTTACTGTAGGAGTGTTGGAAGCATGGCAGAATAACGTTCAGGTTTATTACAAGTACTTGCCCATGCCCGGCGACCCAGACTTCACTAACATCTTTAATTATGAAATGACTAGGGACATGACTGCGATTACTGTTGCTAACAATGGTCAAAGAATTTCTGTTGCCTCTAGACCTGTTGCTTATCATAATGGGAATAGTGACACTTACTTTACTCATCATCACGCTGCCCCATTTTTCCCTGAAGACTTTTACTACATCTTTCTTTTGTCTAACGGATACGCTCAAATCCCTGACGACATCAAGTTAGTTGCAGAGTTGTTGAGGATTATGTGGCTTGAGCAGGGTGAGATTGGTAACAATGACTTTGATGATTACATTACGGAATACTCTACAGATCAGTTCAAATTGTCTATGCAGTCTCGTGCTGGTGAGAATAAGGGTTATGGTTCTACTGGAAACAAAACGGTTGATGCTATCTTAAGGAAGTACATTAATAAGGCAACAAACATTAACCGTCTTGGAGTGCTTTAGAATGGGTCTTAAACTTCCAAGTTTTCTTTACCTTATGAGTTGTGATGTTTACTACGCTTCTTATTTGGACGCTTCCTCTACCCCATCACAAGATCTTATTCAAGATGACTTTGGTAACATTATTGGTGGTGTGGGACAGAACGAGTTTGGCGAGTCTGTAAAGATTTGGGGTTTGGATAGGAACGAAAGGCAGTCCTACTTCAATGTTATGGGAACAGTAAACTTACAAGACTTAAACGCAGACACAGCATTTACTTACAAGAAAAGGTTGAATGGTCGTTTCAAGTATCCGTCAGATCCAAGGGTAGACAAAGATGGTGGTAGTCATCCTATTAGTGACATCCTAATTACTAATGTGTGTAAGAAAGCAAAACTACTTGGCGCTCCTGATGACGAACTACAATTAAACGCAGACGGAACACCCATTGTCTTTGAGGTTATGAGTGTTGATCCTTTTATTAATCCTTGGGGAAACATAGAGTATTACAAGATCCTGCTTGAACGAGCAGATGACCAAGGATTATTGGGGGGTACTCAATGAAATACAATACTATAGACTATGATAAGACTATGAGAAGTGCTTTGAGTTACTCTGAAGGTTTTCTAAAGGGAGTAGAGCAATATCAAACTTACTTTAATTTACAACTTGCCGAAATAATTAAGCAGGCTTTCTACAAGTATGTGGATAGCGTTGCTAGGTTAGATCCAGATTCTTTACAGCACGTTTATGAATGGGGTCAGGCGGGTGTTGGCGGCGGTAGACTTTTCCAAATAGAAGCGTTTACTGGTAGGCAATCTATTCGTTTTGTAACTGAGTTTCAGCAAAGCACTTCCGTGTCTCCTACATCTACTGAGCCTTTTTATAATAAGGCATCTGTTATGGAGGCGGGTACTATGGTTACTATTAGTCCTCCGGCTGGTGGAGTGCTTGCTTTTGAGGGAGCAGATGGAGAAATGGTTTTCACACCTAACGAGATTCAGATTGATGAGCCGGGTGGCCCTGAGGCAGCGGGTGGTTTTGCGGCGGTAGTTAGAGATTTCTTCTATAACTATTTAGACAGAGGATTACTAAGGCAACTAATAAAAGAATTGGAGACACCTATTGAGTTCTCTCAAGGATGGAATAAAGGAATGAATTATTCTACTGGAGTGAGAAGTGCGAGAAGGTATCTTACTATTGATGGAGGTGTTGGATAATGGCTCTTAAAGACATAGTTCCCATAGTGCCTGCTGTACCGATAAATAGGTATTTGTGGAGTGTGATTGCTGAACTTGATGCTGATCTTGTTTTAGGTTATGATGGTATTTTACCCTTCTACCCTTTGGGTGAGAGCGCCTCTGGAGACGCTCCGTGGAATGGGAAACCTTCGGTTGTTTACGACCGCATGATAGAGATAAATCCATCACCATTTTATCCTGTGAAGAAAGAACAAATCCACTATGCTCTCAAAGCAACCCCAACAGATAGTTTGGTTTGGGGTTCTGCTATCCAATATATTTTAGATCGTGGTGACGCAGCAGCACAGGATATAAATGCTTACAACGCTGATATGAATTACGGTCTTTTTCTACATACAGTTCGTGTGTTTCAGACATCCTCGCAAATATCTAGTAGCGGGGTTCAGCGGGATTACTCAATAAATCAATTCTACATCAGTAAGTTTGTTATTGACTGCTCCTACCACAATAATGATAGGGTATAACTTTGACTACCCTTTTTTTAGACAGGAGAGCAAGAGTTTTTCGCCGAAAAAAAAGGGTAGTGAGAAAGATGTGGTATAATAGAGGAGAGGAAATATCAAGTCTCATAGTTTAGTTATTCTCCAAATAACAAAATAAACTATGAATGAGGTGAAATATTATGGCATATACACGAGGCGATTCAAAAAACATTATCGTCGGTGCAGCAGCACTTTTCGTCTACGCTGAAGGCCCGGTAACGGACCCCGGTGCAGAAGCAGCATTCCCTGCCTTCGCAGCAGCGACTTCCTACAAGGATACTCTCTCTGACGATGTGGCTTGGACTAACGTTGGATTCACCCAAAATGGGATGGAACTGACTATCACGCCTGATTTCGGTGAAGTTGAGGTTGATCAGTTACTTGACTCTGCTAAGATTTTCAAGCAGGGTATGCAGGTAACGTTGAGCACAACTTTTGCAGAGGCAACTCTAGAGAACCTTCTCTACGCAATTGCCGCATCGCCAAACGACCTTAACGGTGGATTGGCTGCAATCGCTGGTGGACTTCCAGATTCCTATTCAGGTATCCGGGTGTCCCCAGATCCCACGGCTCCGGGCGTAGTTGTTGCTGGCGCAGAAGATGAAGTTACTGGGGTTAACTCTCTAGGTCACTACGTCCCCGTCACAGGCCCAGATTCTCTAGATATTCTAGAGATTAACGCTGGTAGTCTTGGCGAGTGCCCAATTGAACGAGCACTATGTGCAGTTGGTCCGGGAACGGGCGATTGCGCTGCGGGTTCAGAAATTGAGCGAGTTTACGCTGCTTTCCGTGCGTTGTCAATGGATGCTGTTACAGTATCAGTATCCCGTGACTCTGCGTCAACCTTCGATGTGAACTTCCGTTTGCTTCCTGCAAACAACGGTTCTTATGGTCGGATCATTGACCGCACTTACGTTGCGACTGGCCCAGCACTTTTGCTACTTGGCAAAACATCCACGCAAACATCAGCACCAAAGGTGGACTAATTTAATAACAACTTAATAGTCGTTGCCCCCTTCCTTTTGGGAGGGGGTTTCGTCATGTGGTATAATAGTAGTAAGGCACAAATGCCCATAACTAACATTAAGGAATAAAGATGGCTACAGCAGTTTACGAAACAATTGAGATTGAATTGTTGGACGGCACTCAAGTGAAGATGCGTCCACTAAAGATCTCCCTATTGAGAGACTTTATGAAGAAGTTTGCTGAAATCTCAGAGGTCGCAGACGATAACGACAAGAGCATGGATATTCTTCTTGATTGCGTTCAAATCGCTATGAAGCAGTATGCACCTGACTTGGCTATTGATCGTGAGCGTCTAGAGGACTCTATTGATCTACCCTCCGTTTACAAGGTTGTCGAAGCAGCATCAGGCATTAAGTTTGATGATTCGGGAAACCTGACGGCGGGATTAGTTGGGACGAACTAGATCTCGCTGAGTTAGAGTCACAAGTCTTCATCTCTGGTATTTGGAAAAACTTTGAGGAGTTGGAAGATAGTCTTTGCATGGCCGAATTAGTTTATATTCTGGAGGGTATGCGAGAGAAAGAGTATAGCGACAGAAAATTCACGGCAGCGATGAAAGGCGTTGATCTAGATAAAGAGACAGGTAGGAAAGATAAACCTAAACAACCTAGTACTAAGAAGAAGGCATCTACCTTTGAGGACATTCAGGCTAGGGTTGCTTCAGGTGGATTGGCTAAAGACGCTGACGATATCCTTTCTTTGCAGGGTCAATATGGTGCTCGTAAAGGGTTCCAGATAGGTAAAGATATGGAGTATGCAATCGTTGATGACTCTAATCCTAACTCCCCAAAATCTCCTATGGACTTTTAGTTATGTGGTATAATGAGGTAAGGAGATTTAATTGATATGGCCTCACCAGTAAATGCTAATATTAGCATAAATATGGAAACTGCGAAAGCGCAGGCTCAACTTAAAGCGTTGCAAGGACAGGTAACTGCTCTTAATGCTTCTATGGCAGCCTCCGCTGGTGCTAAGGGTTTTCAGTTTGCTGGTTTAGGCAAAGCACAACAACAGATTACGCAGATAACCAGTGCAACATCTAATCTAAATAAACAACTACTGAGTGGTAATAGAGGGTTTATCTCTAGTTACAAGGGAATAACAAATTCTTTCAAGTCTGGTTCTGTGGAAATGGCTCTTGCACAAAAGAATGTTGCAGCATTAAATGCACAATATAAACTTCTTGGGGCAACCGCAGCAACCGCCACCACAGCAATAAGAAGTGTGGGTGCTGCTTCAGCAATGAGTGGTGCTCAGTTTAGTTTGATGCAAGGTCAGATGTCTATTGCTTTACAATCATTAAACCAAATGGGCACTGCTGCTCAAACTTGGGGTAAGAACATGCAATGGGCAGGCCGTCAGTTGATGGTTGGTTTCACTGTTCCTTTGACTATTTTTGCAGCGTTGGCGGTAAAGTCATTCCAAGATGTTGAAAAAGAATTGGTTAACTTAAGAAAAGTTTATGGGGATTTTGGAACAAGTGCTAAAGAAGTAGAGGACGTAGAAAAAGCAATTATCTCACTTTCTAAGGAAATGACTTCTCTTGGTTTTACTGCTAAGGAAACTATTGGTGTCGCTGCTGAGGCAGCCGCTATTGGTTATGTTGGAGACGAGTTGGTAAAGGTTACTAAGGATGTGACTGAGTTTGCTGCTTTGGGTGGCATGGCTCAAACTGAAGCACTTAACGCTTTGGTTTCAATTAACACTGCGTTTGATGTTTCTGTAGATAAACTTTCTCAGTCTGTTGATTTCCTTAACGCTGTTGAGAACCAAACTATTCTTTCTATGCAGGACATGGCTGAGGCAGTCCCAATTACGGCGGCAGCAATTCAGGGTCTTGGTGGAGACATAAAAGACTTAGCAGTGTTTATGACTGCTATGCGTGAGGGTGGTATTAACGCTAATGAGGCTGCTAACTCACTTAAGACTTCTCTTGCTCGTTTGATTACCCCGACAAAGCAGGCAACCGAAACGGCAACTGCTTTTGGTATTAGCATTGACAACATTGTTAATTCTAATGAGGGTGACCTTATGGGAATGGTGCAAAGTCTTGGTACGGCAATGAAAAGCCTTACTGACTTACAGCAACAGCAACTTCTTTCTGATTTGTTTGGTAAGCGCCAGTTTGCAAGAATGGGTGCGTTGTTTAATAACCTTGCTGATGGTGCGAGTCAGGCAAACAAGGCAATAGGACTTACAGCATTGTCTGTAGAGGACTTGGCTATTATCTCAGACAAAGAACTTGGTGCTCTTAAAGAGTCTGGCGTTATGCAACTTACTAAGCAGATGGAAAGTTTGAAGTTGGCTATGGCTCCTATTGGTGAAATGGTTGCTAATTTTCTCCTTCCAATATTAAGTTTTGGCGAAAAGATGTTGAGTGCGTTTAATGGTTTAGATGAAGGTGTAAAGAAGGCTATTGGTGCGGTTGTTTTAGTTGTTGGTCTTGCTATTCCAGCATTTGCCATGTTCCTTGGTCTTGTTGGAAACCTTGTTGGATCTATAACTAATTTTATTGCCGCAGTGCTTCGATTTATCTTCGCCCAAAACACCGCCACCGGAGCCGTTACACTATACAACACAGAACTTACTGAAGAGATTGCATTGTCTAATGCTGTTACAGCAGCAAACAATGCAGTGACTGTTTCTATTCAACAGCAAACAACAGCACTTAATGGTTTGATTGCTCAGTATCAAAGATTGGCTGCTACCAGAATGTCTGGTGGGCAGGCTGCACCACCATTGAGAATGGCTACTGGTGGTAAGGTTCCGGGTACTGGTAACACAGATAAGATTCCTGCTCTTCTAACTCCCGGCGAATATGTAATCAATAAGAAGCAATCACAAAAGCATAGTGGCTTCTTGTCTGCACTAAATAACGGTAGCGTAAGAGGATTTAGTACAGGTTTTACTGGTGATAAACCTACACTTGGACACCCGCCAGCAGGAAAATTTATAGTACAAAGTTCTGAAGCGCCAATTGACATGAGTGTTAATCTGGATATAAGTGATAAAGAGTTAAAGAAAAGTGCTTCCGTAGTTAATAACATGATTGACACTTCGGTAAAGTCTGGATTTGGTGAACAAAGGGCAACAGATCTTATGGTGGAGGCTGCTGCGGAAGCAGGAGTTGTGTTTGGACAAACAGGATCTGCAGCATTGAAAAATGGAATCGCAGAATCTTTGAAAAAATGGGGTTATTCAGGTCATGGTGGTAAGGGCGCGTTCAATGCAACGGGAACACAAAACTCTCATCTAGCAGAAGTAGAAGGGGAAGGCCATGATTTTGATACTCTAGATGTAGATAAATTTAACAAAACAAGTGCTCCGGGTCAAGCACTTACAGAATTCAAAAAGGCTGGTGGTTTTACTAAATCTAAAATAAGCGGAACACTTACTGATCTTACTGATTTTACATCGCACCTTCCCACTGGATCAAATCAAGGATCAAGACAGGACACACCATTAAATGCAGAGTCTTGGCACGCAGCATGGACTGTTAATGAACAAAAAACAAAGGCAGCGTTTAGAGATCAAGCAAAGGCTTTGCTAGATGCAAAAAAGATTACTGATCAAGAATATTTGGAAATACTTGCTTCTGTTGAGCAGTCTTATGATACGGTAGAAAGTGATCTAGCACGCCTTAAGGCTGATATGTCTCAAGGTCCTGGTGGCAAGACGATGACGGAAGGAGAAATGGGAGGTCTTGTCCAAACAAAAATGCGAGAATCTGGGGGTGAAAAATTAGTAGACACTCTTACCCAAGGAGGCGAAGGGGGAAGAATGGTTCTTGATGTGCCTGAAGAAATAAAAGCAAACGCAGAAAAGAGGGCTGCTATTGAAAAAAAATTGGACATACTGAGAGCAGAAAATTTAGAAGCAGACAAAAAAAGAATTGCAAGTTTGGAAGCCGAAGCGAATGCTCTTGAGAAAGAAGGTTATCACATTGAAAAATATGATGGAAAAGAATCTAGGTCAGAACCAGGATCAGGATCAGAGAAGAAACAAGTTAGAGTTGATAGAAGTGTGTCTGGTAGAAGTGTGTCTGGTATGCCAGAAGGCTACGAATTTGTAAGAAGAAATTCAAAGTTTGAGGTCAGAACAAGTAAAACGGATGATGGTGGTGATGAACCTGTTACTGGGCATGAGATGACTAGGCGATATAACAAAGGCTCTGAAACAGGAGCAATGTTTTATCAAAATGCAGGAAAAGATGCTGTTAAAGCCGCTAAAGACGCAGAAGCAGAGTTGCGAAGAATTGCAAAAATTAATAAACTTGTTTTTGAAGATATAGAACAAACAGCAAGACAAGCAGGAGTAAGCATTCCAGAAGCATTAGCAGAGGGCATTAGGCAAAACACGAGCAAGCCCGAAATGGCTGCTAGAGAAGTAGCAGGCAGTATTCCTGATGTTATGAATTCAGAAATTGGGGCGGCATCTCCTGCAAAAGCAACAGAACAAGTAGGAAAGAATATTGATGAAGGTTTAGCACAAGGCATCCTAAACAACGCAGATGATCCAGTTGTTGCCGCAAAGCAAGTTGGCGAACAAATGGCATTTGCGTTTGATGAGTCGTTTGATGGAAATGCGGTAGGCAGAGATGCTGTGCAAGAAACAGAGCAGGGTGTGCGTACTGGTGGAACAGGAATAGGCACGGGTGGAATAGGAACAGGCACGGGTGGAACAGGTACAGGCAAAGGTAAAAAAGATCCCGGCGTTGCCCCACCAAATAAGCGTAGAATGGAGGGTAGCCAAATGGCCCAAATGGGAATAGGCATGGGCATTAGTGCTCTTTCCTCACTACCTATGATGACTGGACAAGATAACATTATGGGTGTGTCTTCAGAGTTTACTATGGGCCTTGGTATGGCTACTGGTCAGATTGCTTCGTTCTCTTCTATGCTACCCGTTGGTGGTGTTGCTGTTGCTGGTCTTGCTGCTGCCGTTGGACTCACAGCGTTTGCTTTCAAAGCGTTGCAGAGTAATTTAGAAGAGGCATCTGATGAGGCTGCTAAACTGGGTGCAAGTCTAGGTGGTGCAGCAGACTCCGCCGCTACAATGTCTAAGGTGTTTGGAAAGGCAACCGCAATACAAAACCAAAACAACATTAAATTGACGAATGATGAGCAAGAGATTGCTGGTGAGTTTGCAGCACAACTAGGGTCTGACGAAGGTCAAGAGTTAATAAAATCAATAAAAGAATCATCGGGAGAAGATAGGGTAAACTTAATGGCAGACCGCATTGAGTCGGCGGTAATCAATGGAATGATTGAATCAGATCAAGCAGGAACGTTTGCTAAAGTTTTAGCAGAAGAGGTTAAAGACTCAACGCTTGCACAAAAGGTAATGGATAGAAATGCTGAGCAAGCAAAGTTAGGCAATAGAACTGAACGTGCTAAGGCTGCTGCTGAGAAGAGGGATCGTGAGATTAACTCAAACAAAGACATCGGAAAAAGTGGTTTAGTAGGACAGGCAACAACAATGGCAGCATCTGCTCAAGCCTTGAAAGATTGGACAACGGTTGCTGCTGTTGCTAAAGATGAGTATGCAGAAGGCATACTTAGTTATGGAGAATACATTGATGCATTGAATCAGGCAACTGTTGCACAACGTGATTATTCAGTAATGCTTCAGAACTCAGTTGAGTTGGGCGACAATGCTTACATAACGAGAAGGTCTATTGACAATGCTTTGAGAGATTCTGGCATTGATGATGCAACAAGAGAAGCAGCGTCAAATGAATTCAAGGATGCAATAACGTCAGGGTTTCATGATGAGGGCTATTCTGTTGATGACACCGCAATTGGAGGATACGTTGATGAGCAGATCGCAAACCTTGATAGCAAGTTCGAAGAGTGGTGGGGGGTTACTCCTTTTTCTCGGAGCGATCGCCATGGGCCAGAAGGTTCCACGCATCGTCAAAATAATGTGATTCCAAGTGACAGTTGGCTTGGGACGATAGCCCAATCAGGAAAGTACGACGGTTCCAACAACGTATCACAAAGGGAGGTCACAGAGGCTGAGGCTCAAGCCAAAGCAATGTATTTAGAATTGATTGCGATCACCGAAGATGAAATGGAGGCACGAAAACTTACTTTGGCTTTGCTTGATGAGAGCAATGAGATATCAAGGGTTTATAATCATGTGCTTGATGAAACTAAAGATATGGGTGCATCGTTGAATGCTTCTCTTTCAGCAATGCAGCAAGGGTCTGGGATGTTTGGTAGTGATAAAGAGATGATGAATAGTTATGCTACCGGATTTGTAGGAAAGTCTAATGCAAAGAATTACGCAGCACTTCAGCAAGACGGGCAAACAGTAGAACAGCAAAAAAATCAGTTGCGGTGGAGTACTGCTAATGCTACATTCTTTAACAAGAATGCCGGTCCAGCAGCAGGGCCCCGGCAAGCACGGGAAGCCCAAGCAATCGGCGGTGGGTTTGGAGAGGGTGACGAAGCAGACAAGTTCAGGGATCAATATTCTAACGCAATGGGTTCTATTGCTGATCTTATTGGGCCGGAACTGCAAGATAAACTTACACCGTTTGTTGCCGCTGGAATTGAAGCGGGGATGGTTGACGGCGGTACAGAAGGGATTACTGAGTTAGATAGATTGCTAGGCGGAGACGCAGAAGCAAGGAAGAAGTACATTGATGTGGATCTTGAAGATGGATCGTTAAACGAAATACAAGAGATGGTAGATGCAATAAAATACATCAAAACTATTCCACCAGACATAATGGTTCAATTTGGTATTGATATCTTAAACCCAGATCACATGAAAATGTTGCAAGATAAGGATGCGGTTGATAGGTTGATCTCTATTGGAAAGATGATGGAGTCTCTGCCTGAAGAAGAAAGATCGTTTGCTAGTAAGTTCGCTTTTGATATTGAAGACCCTGATGGTAAACCAATTACTACCGCAGAGTTTTTGAACGGATGGAGAGAAGTTCGAAAAGAGTTAGCAGACCTTGATGGTGCTAGTGCTGAGGTCACCATGACGGCTATGATTGATATTCTAACTAAGGTTAATGATCAACCAGTCACACCTGAGCAAGCAGAAGCAGCAATGGCCAAGTTGGTTAAGAAGTATGGTGTTGGCACGATAAGGAATTTGCCTCCTATTACTTTGGCTACAGTTCTTGATATTGAGATTGACACGGCACTGGCTGTTGAAAAACTTCAGAAAGCAAGTACTACTATGCAACATGGAACAAGTGGGCTTGTAGCACTTGACGAGCAAATTGCTGCCTTGAAAGCCTTAGGAGATAATTCGGTCGCTGAAAATCTTGCTCCCAAAGCGTTTAACGGATCTCCGTCTGACGGCGGTGGCGGTGGTGGTGGTGGTGACGAAGGCAACTGGTACAAAGACTTGTTTGAAACCGAAGATAAAAAGAAAGACGCTCTCGAACACCGCAAAAAATTGCTTGAAGATAATAAAAAAATTGCAAAAGAAAACAGCAGACTGAACCAAGAAGTCATTGATGCTCTTGTTGCTGATGAAGACGCATATGATGATTACATGGCTGATGTTAAGAAAAAGGGTAAGGCAAAAGCAAACAAAGACTTAAATAAAGCATACTTTGGAAACATGAAGAAGGACGAGCGTGAGCAAACACAAGAGATGAAAGCGCAAAAGGATCGGGAAGACCTTGTAGATCTTTCTGACCTAAACTACTTCACTAAAGAACAAATTAAGGCAGATGCAGAACTCCTTGAACTTTATGAAAAGGGTAGAGAAGAACGAAAGTTTGCTGTAGAAGAAGCAGAGAAACGTGCTAAGATTGAAACAACAGCACTTGACCGATACGAAAGGGAGGTGGAATTGCAACGGCAGTTGCGTGACTATGAGAGTCAGCGTCTTGACTATGCAATTCAGCGTGCGGAGTACAGTGCAGAGAATGACTTCTTTGAGGATAAGGGAACAATGACACTTAAAGGTGGGGCAGAGGTTGCTGTAAATAGAGCATCTTTAAGTCAGCGTCAGGCAGAAATTGCGGCAGAAATAAAGGTCGCTACAATGGAACACATTGATCCCATTAAAGATAAGATTGAAGCAGAGAAACGGCTCATCAAAGAACTAGAGCGTGAGTATGTAATTAATGAAAAAAACATTGAAGATGCCAAGGTTCGGGCGGATGCTCAACGCCGCATTGTTGAGGACATGCAACGTGCTTTGGAGATACGACAAAGAGAGGGTGCTGTTCTTAGCCATGATTTGCAATTAATGGGGTATATGGAAGAGGACATCAACGAAGCATACGATAAGCGTATGGAAGCACTTGATAAGACTTTGAGTATCAACCAACAGATCGCTCAGTCTCAACAGCAACAACTTGGTTTGGCTAGTGCTCTTTCTCGTGGTGACGTTAGTGCTGCTGCTTCAGCAGCACAGCAAATGCAACAGGGTGCTATGGAGAATGCTGCTAACCAATTCAAGTCTCAGTTGGAGACTTCACGGGATAGTCAAATAAATTCTTTGACTGGTGCTGATAGTGGAATGACTAAGGATCAAATAACGGAAAGTCAACGCCAGTTGGAAGAGGATTCTTATTACACTAACCTTCAGATCCGTGACATTGAGGATGAAATTTGGGGTATAAACAGAAATATCCGTGACGAACAAGACATCATTGACGGTTACAAGGATAGCATCAAAGAGAACAATAGGACTATCAAGGACTTGGAGTGGGACATCTATTTGGCAGAGCAAGCACAACTAACCACTTTGCAAGATGAGCAAACAGAAAACAACAAGTTGCTTGCCCAAGCAGATGCAGCACAAACCTATGCTGGAAACACTCTAAAGATTCAAAAGACACGATGGGATAGGGAGAGTAAAATTCTTGACGCAGAGCAGCAACTAAACATTGCTGGATTGGAAATTCTAGATGAGCAAGGCATTGCAATTAATAAGAACACAGGTGAAATGGTTGAGTTTGGCAAGGCAGCGGCAGCAGCATACAAGGCAATCAAAAATGGTAACTTTGACTACAAGCCGAAGAAGAAGGCTAAATACGCAGAGCAAAGAAAAAAGGCAACAAAAGATTTGCAGGAAAAACTTAAGAAGGAATACAACGAACTTACAGACAAAATGACAAGTATGCTTTCTGTGCCCCTAGACTTGAGTGCTGTTGCTATTCCAGACATCTCCACAGCATCGTTAATGTCCACCGGCTCTTCGATAACACCTCCTTCGTTTAATATTCCGGGTAGCGCAGTAGGGGCGAAAGCATTTAGTGGTATAATAGGTAACATAACGAACAACTACATGAACAACAACGTGAATATCAATGCTCAAGGAGCAAGTGCTGTGGAGGTCGTAGACATTGTTATTAGGCAGTTGGCTATAGAAAAGTTTAAGAACATTGGAGGTGCAGGATGAGTTACTACGGAATAACCGGGCAACCGATCATTACTGGCAACACTTATATAAGTAATAGAAAGAAGTGGTCGCATCCACAGGCAATGATCTGGTCAAGAGATCCGGGCACTATTGTTCAATCGGGTGCTATGACTGGTGTTGTTGAGCCTAGAGGAACTGAGGGCGTAGACTTTGTTGTCACCTCCGACCACAACAGGTCTCCTTTGGCTTTGGATATGCAACGCATTGAGTCAAGGACTAGAATGGTGAGTGGGAACATGCGTTCTTACTACACTGCTGATAAATCAAACCTAAGTGTTTCTTGGTCGCTACTTCCTTCTCGTGCTTTTCCTGAGCAAACAACTTTTCAAAATGATGGTTCTCACTCTCCACTAAATGAGTGTGAGTTTACTGCTGATGGTGGTTGTGGTGGTGTTGATATGCTTACTTGGTATACCGAAACTATTGGCCCTATGTGGGTTTTCCTCGCTTATGATCGCTACGACAATAATGAAGGTAGTTCTAATCAGTTTGGTTTGAACTATAACTATGTTGATCGTAAGCAAATGTTTTTTTCCTCATTCAACTATGCCGTTGAAAAACGGGGCATATATGATATGTGGAACGTAAGTTGTAGTCTAGAGGAAGCGTAATGTACGGAGACGCAGAGTTCCAAGAGTACATGGCGAAGACTCACACTATTCAAAACCAGTCTCGTGTTATTGCTGAGTGGAATATGTCTGTTCCCGGCAACATCAAAGAAGTGGGTAACTATCGTAACCGGGCTGACGGAACGTTCTCCCAGTTGCCTCTAAGTTGGACTGTAGACGACCCTTACACAGTAGGGGCAACCGATGCAGACACAACCATAACGACTGCCTTTACAGACTCTAATGATGACCCTATTGTTTTTACAGAGAGAAAGAAAAAGATGGGGTTGCTTTATTCCCTTGATGATTGCACTAAGCGTGATCGTCCTCGTAGTGGGATAAATAAACCTCTTTACATTGGTTATACTTCTTCTGATTCGGCAACGGCACAGTACATAAATAACTACGGTAGCGACATTGATAAGCGTCCTCGTTACTACATGGCTTCTCGCTATGATAGTTTCAAGTATTGGACTTCTTACCGAACTGAGGGTGGTGAGGAGTATGGTGTTTCACAACAAGATAAGACAATAGAAGATACTGTACCTTATGTTGTTTACAATAACCCTGTTCCTTGTAACCGAATCGTTATCAAAATGCAGACGAATGTTGGTACTGTTGATCAGGGGCCGTTTAGGTTTGGCAACGACACGCAGTCAGATCCTTTGTTTGGCATGGAGAAAGCAACGATCCCTTCTTCTTGGAAGATTCAAACTCTTAGTGCTTCTGGTAACTGGGTGGATGCTGCTTCTCTTACTAACGCAGACATTACTAGCCACGGGCATGTTGAACTTTCTTTGGGTTGGAAACTTCCAGATGACTACCGGATTTTAGGCGAGTTTCCTCGCTTCGATTCTCTTCCTATTTCTGCTACTCCGGGTGATGCTTACTGGGTAGATCAGAGTAATAAGTTTTATGTTTATGAAAGGGTTAGTGGTGTTGGTTCTTGGGTTGAGGCTACCCCTGTGCAAACTTGGGCGGTAGAAAGTGAAGACTTCAATAACAACACCCCAGTAGTAACAGAACTGGTTAGTGAAAACTTTGATCGTGGAGAGTTTGCTTACATCGGGGGCATTCGCATTGTTGTTTCTAACATGCTCAACGAGAATAACACTTTTGATCTTATTGAGTTTTCTCCTCGTCTTATTGCTGACGTTACTGATAGAGTTTCTAACTTTAACATCTCTCGCACTATGGCTGATTTGGGTAGTAAGACTTTGCCTGTTGGTGATGTTCTTGTCTCTACTGGCTCGGTTGAGATAAATAATAATGATGGTGCTTTTAGTCACGAGTCTACGGAGAGCATTCTTTCTGGCTACCTTTTTAATAGAGTTAAGGTTAGTTTTTATGAGTCAGTAAAACGACCTTTGGATGTGACTACTACAATCCCTCTAAAAACTCTTTACTCTCAGGGTTTCCCTCAGGCAACAGGTAACTTTGATTCTGTCTCTATGCAGATGCGTGATGGCTATGGGTTTTTGGAAAGCGAGCAAGCACCAGAGTTGTTCCTCCAAGACATTTCTTTATTTTTCGCTGTGACTATGCTGCTTGATAGTGTTGGGTTTAGTAACTACAAATTTTTACGGCTACCCGGAGAAAACGAGACAATCATTCCTTTCTTCTTTGTCGCTACTGGGAGGAGCGTTGCGGATGTGCTGAAGGATCTTGCTATTGCTACGCAGACATCTATGTGGTTTGATGAGAAGAATGATTTTTGTGTTGCCTCTAAAAACTGGGCGTTGCCTTCTGGTGATGAGCGTCCGGCTGATGGTGTGCTCGCTGGTGATAACCTTTACACAGAGGCAGGTGCTCTGACTTCGTTAGCAAACATCATAAACATTTCTTCGGATGAAAAAAAGGTAGCGAATGATGGTAAAATAAACTACACAGAACGATACTTACAGAGAGAGAAAGCAAGCCTAGAACAATCAATGCACACTAACAGATGGTCAAGTTGGGTTTACAAACCATCAATGCTGTGGGAAGCAGCAGCAGAAGAAAACTTGAGAGACTACAACACTACAGCAACTACTGGAAAGTCTTACAACTTGGCTGCTATTCCTTTGGAGTCAGACATCCCAGACAATCCTCCTTATGTAACGGCAGACAGCAGACTTATGGATAACATTATTGACTTCGGTGAGGCAATAACTTGGTTGAGCAGGGCAAACGGATACTTCTATGCTAACGGAGAGATCATAAAGTTTGATGCTGTTGAGTACTCTGTCTCAGGCATAGGCGTTGTGTGGTTGACTGATAATGATGAGTACCAAGATTACCTTGGGTCTTTGCCTTTCAATGGTAAGATTTATCCTACTGGTCGTGTTCGCATTTACGCTGAACCTTTTTACAATGCTGATGGTTCTTTCAAACCCGGTGTTGTGAACCAGCACGGCAGGGAGCAGTTTGGTACAGACATTACAGCACACGTTTCTGGTTTAGATCCCTACTGGCAGAGTAACGATTTCTGCTATGGGATGACTATGGATAGCGAGATTTTGTTCACGGCAGACCAAGTAAGAAACTACCCCATTAATCTTCAAACACCAACGGCAGTAGATTCAGGTCCAAGTTCTACAATAAAGGCACACGCATCTGAGAGGTCTAGCATCATAAAGAACCTTTTTGCAGACACTTATCAGGTTGAGAAGGAGAATGCTCGCTTCAATACGACACGCAGAGGAACCGTTCAGGCATCTGCTCTCGTCTTTGAGGGAGGTGCTGATGGCTTTGTTGATGACATCTCTTACATCTTAAAAGACTTTGGTGACTCTGCTCCTTATCGTCACTACGGCACAAGAATGCGGGTAGTCGGAGAGATAAGTTCTAACTCTAACACTAAGCAAAAGGCAGTTGGAGGGCAAGAGTATGTGTCGCTACAACCTGAGAATCCATCAGAGGCAGTCACACTTGTTGGTGGTAGCGGAGGAATCGGTGTTATGGTAGACCCAGAGGAGAATAGTGGTTACTTCTTTGAGATGGTTGCCCTGTCACAAGACGCTTTCAATAGGAATGTGACTAACCCTAACTATGCTGCTAAGTTAAATGTAACTAGTAAGAATGTAATAATAACTGCTACTTCGGAAACTAACATTAGTCCGGGTGACCAGTTCCTTATTATTACCGATACAGTCTTACCTGTAACAGGGCAATGGAAGGCAGATGGTATTAACGCTACAAAGAATGTTGTGTCTTTGAGGATAGAGAACGCTGAAGATATGTCTAATGTTGATGTCTTTATTCAGAAAGTAGATCAGCAAGCATCAACTATGAGTACTTTATTCTTTTACAAAATGATGATGAATGACGATGGTGTCCTTATCCCTTATGTTTTATGGGAGGGTATCACAGAGATCCTTACTGATGATGGTAGGTTTACAGATATTCAGAGGTTTGTGGGTCAGGAGAAATCTAGTGTATATGATCTTGGTGTTGAGTTCAAGGATGAGAATGGTGTGAGGAAGTTCTTCCTTTACCTAAACGGCAAGAACATTGGTTCTGTCTCTGATATTTATCCTATTGCTTCTCCTCCAAATACCTTTGCTATTTTCACTCGTGGTAAGTCAAGGTGTATGTTTAATAATGTTTATGCTCTTGCTGATCGTTTCTCAGAGAACACGGCAGCACAGGTAGCACAGAACATCAACTCTGTCTTTGGTGCGGAGAACATTACTAACACAGAGGCAATGCGTAAATACTCTATGACTGGTTTTATTAAACAATCTTATTTGTCTGGTATTGGCACGGAGGCTTCTCCAGATTATTCTATGTTCTTTGAGGAGTTTGGTACTATTATGCGTGAGTGTGATTATCTTAACATTAAGTATGATCAAGCGTTCCCTGCTCTTTCCGCTACCCTTGCGCCAGTCATCAACGACAATAAGTCTTATGTGACTTCCGGTTTTATTGCCGGTGCTTATGGTGCGGAGTTCTTGGTTTTCAACGCTACCGACACCACTATCAACCTTGATGATGAGACTGGAAACTTCCTTCGTATTCAGGGTGTTTCTTTCACACAGGATACAACAAAAATTCTTTCTGTGGATGATTACTACGGGCAGATTGCCCGTCTGGATAGGCCGAAAATGTCGGGTAGTCAGTTGATAGGTAATCCTACTGAGTACAAGCAAGAGTATGAGCAAATACTAAACTCAAGGGCTAGGTATGGTAGGCAAGAGTTTGAGGAGTTGTCTAGTGAATACATCCAAGATGACGCTGTTGCTGAGGATATGATATCATGGATTGTGAATAAAACTTTTCGTCCTCGTCAGTTGCTTGGTGTGAATGTTTTTGGAATGTCTCAGATTCAGTTGGGCGATATTTTGACGGTAGACTATCAAGTTACTCCTACTGGAGCAACTGAGATGGAAGCAATAACAAATAAAGATAAGAAGTTTGTTACCTATCAGGTAGATTACAATAAGACACCTGACGGAACTACTTCTACAATATTCTTGGTGGAGGTGTAGTTATGGGATTTAGTAATTATGCAGATGTGCAAGCAGCACTAGATGCAGAATCAGCAAACTGGAATAACACGCAGGGGCATCAAGATGAAGCAGTAAGAAAACACGCTATGAAGGCTCGTGATTGGTGGAATAGTTATCAAGCACCCTCTTCCTCTCCTTCCTCTCCTTCCCCTCCTCCTCCGGCTCCCCCTCCCCCTCCTCCGCCTCCTCCGGGGCAGAAACAAACTTCTCAGGTAAAGATCTCTGCCGTAAATGTAATCAATAGAAACTATGAGGATATTTCTGTGGAGCAGATGGAAAGACTTTTTTTCCAGAATGTTGGCGGCACGGAGATTTTGTCGGTAGCCAGACATGATACTGTTGGTGGCGAAGAGGTAGTGTTCAACAATGTGGATAACCTTTCTGAGTTGCGTACGCAGTTCAATCCCCTAAACATCTTGATGACTACTAATATTAACTCTTTGTTTAGTGAATATGGTGTGGACATTGGCACAAAGATCGGGGCATTGGATGAGACATTCTCCATGAATGCTGACGGTGGTATTGATATTGAAGTGTTTAACGTAAACAGAGATGAGTATGTTCAGGTGCAAATTGCTAAGCGTGTTGGCGAAGAAGAGTTTGGGCTGGGCACTATGTGGTATAATAGGAGTGAGGACAAATGATTACAGAAAAAGGCAGAGAGTTGATTGCTAAGTACCTATTGGGTCAAGCACCCTCTTACGCATCTTTTATTTCTTTTGGTTGTGGTGCTGAGCCGGGTGATACCGTTACTGGTACTGAGCAGTGCATGAAGTTTGAGATGCTGCGTGTCCCTATTTCTTCTCGTTCTACTTTGGCTGAGGGAGCCTTAGATAAGATTTCTTTTGCTGGTGACATTCCTTTGGAGCAACAGTATGAAATAACAGAGGTGGGCATTTGGAGTGATGCTTCTAATGCAGCAGCACAATCAGATAGCCGTGTGCTATTCGCCTTCACTGCTGACGAGCACTGGCAGATTCGTGATGGTGCAGACGCTAATCCTATGCCTTTTTATTCTCAACCTCTTGGGCCACTTACGCCTGCTGGTGTTGCTGGAAACATAACGGTGACAGATTTGATTTTTGCTTGTGATGCAGATAACCTTTCTCTTGTTAGCAATAGGCCGGGGCAGGGAGCGAGATTCCTAAATAGAACTATTATGATTAGAGGTAACACAGGTGGTCAAAGAATATTCCTTGACGGACGTAGTGTAGACCTTAGTCTAAACACTGGTAACGATTTGATGAAGTTGGCTTTTGCTATGTACCCTAAAGATACTGCTTGGACTGGAAGTCCTAACGTTGATGTTACGATTAGGTTTCGAGCAGACCCCAACATCCCTATTCCTGATGACAACAATCCTCCAGCGGGAACGGCAGTGTGGAAAATGACTAACCAACCAACAAGCGAGTTCAACGTCTTTGAGACTGAACTAAAGGATATTAAAACAAGTGATTCTTTTAACTGGGCAGGTATCCGATACACAGAGATAGAGTTTAATGATTTTGGATCGGATTGGTATGCAGGTGTTGACGCTATTAGGTTTGATAACATTAGTACTCCTAACCCTCTTTATGTAATGTCTGGCTATGCCGTTGTTTCTTTAGCAACTGGAATGATTATCAAACGTGCTAACACTAACGCCTATGCTGAGTTTAGATTTGGGTTGAGTGTCTAATGGCTACCGTTACTATTGACGCTAATGAGTTACCACCCATTGAACCGGGTGAAGATTATGTTGTTAGAATAAGAATTGTTTCAAATGACCAAAATAGGAGTTCATACTGGATTTACTACAAAGTAGATCCAAGTGTGGTATAATAGAGACTATGGCTAGAGTACCGTTACCAGAGCGTGGGCAACCACTAGATGTTTCTTACATCTATTCATTAGCACAAGCAATCAACGATGTTGCTGTTGCTGTCAACTCAGGTTCCAATAACGAGTCAACTATTTCTTCTCCGGGTATGCCTGCTCAGACTGTGCGAACTTCGGAGACTAGGTTTGTTGCTTCTACGCAGCAAGTTGTTAGTGGTGAGGATGCAAAAGCAGGAGACATCAAAGATTATTCTTTTGACTTTGGTTCTTCTTTCAAGTACATTCCTGTTGTTACTATCACTCCTGTGAATGTCGGTCAGAACACTCCGGGTTCAAATGTAAATGTTACTATTCGGGAAGTTACCACTAGCAAAGTTGTTTATGACGTTCGTTATAATGCCACAGGAAACGTAAGTTTATCTGTTAATATTATGGCGATTGGTCTTCCTAACTAATGTCTGACAATACCCTTATTTATAAAGCCAAGCGAACAAAGACGCTGTGGTTTCTCAATGGTGAGTTAGTAAAGAAGGTTCATATTTCTAGGGCAGCAGGAATGATTACTTTGTTTAATATAAACACTAGGCAGAGAATGTTGGTTCCTCTTGCAGAGTTTAAGAAGAAAAGGAAAAGGTCTTATCTGGTAAGTGAGACAGCAAAGTTACTTAACTTACATAGAAAGTCTTTGCCTCGTTTGGTTCACAGAGGGATTCTCACTGCCCCTACTGGGGCGGTTGAAGGCGGGGTAGCCAGATTTGGAAAGAAAGCATATTACTCTGAGGATAACATAAGAGACATGAGAGATATCCTAGCAGGAATACATATGGGTAGACCTCGCAACGATGGACTTATTACAAATAACAAAACTCCAACAGCAGCAGAGTTGGCAGTCTCCTTGGGAGATAGTGCTTTGTTATATCAAAGGGATGCAGATGGAAACTTCGTTCCTGTCTTTGTTGAAAATATGTATGGCTAGGATTTGACAAGGGTAGCGAACGATGGTATAATAGAGATAACTACTAGAGGAGACAACTATGGAAACAAGTAAGATATCTTGGAACCTTGGATACACTCTCAATACAGGTAACTTTCAGTCACTAAGACTTGATTGTTCTGTTGAGGATTATGTTCGTGAAGGCGAGACAACTCAGGACGCATCAAATAGGGTGTATACTTTTGTTGAGGAGCAGTTGGTGAATAAACTTAAAGAAGCCAAAGAGGAACTTAATTAATGGCAACAAAGCAACAGCCAAAGTATAAAGTTCTTGACACATGGCGTGATGCTGTGTTTCAGAAGCATGGTTTCTATCCACAACTAAATAGAAACGTAGAGCAGTGGGCAGCCAGAGATCTTGTAGATTCTTACACATTACCTGTTGTTTTAGAGTTAATAGATTATTATGTTATGATTGCAGAGGATACCCCGAAGTGGGAGACTTTTAGATACAAGGCAGATCTTCTTCTTGATAGAAAAAGAATGGAAGAAGAGGATGCTATTATTCGAGCAGAAAATAGGAGGAAGGCAAAATTATGGCTTGCGAACTAATTCATGGAAGCAATATAGAAGTAATGCAAGATATGAGTGCAGGAGGTATTGATTTAACAGTTACTTCCCCACCTTATGATGACTTACGAACTTATAATGATAGCAGTATCTGGGACTTTAATGTATTTAAGAAAGTGGCAGAGCAGTTGTATCGTGTAACCGCTGATGGTGGTGTTGTGATGTGGAATGTGAATGATGCAACTATCAAGGGTGGTGAGTCTGGTTCATCTTTTAGGCAAGCACTTTATTTTATTGATATGGGATTTCTGTTGCATGATACAATGCTTTATCAAAAGCAAAGTGCCGCATATCCAGCAGGCAAAAAAAGTAATAGGTACTCGCAAGTTTTCGAGTATTGCTTTATTCTGTCAAAAGGGAAGCCAAAGACTGCCAATTTGATTAAAGACAAGCCAAACAAATGGGCAGGAGTTTCGACATGGGGAAAGCCAAATGGTAGAAACAAAGAGGGTGTGCTGATTCAGCAAAGACAATTTGAGATTGCTGAATTTGGCTACCGTGAAAACATTTGGAAGTTGCACAACGGCAAAGGAAAAAGCAAAAAGAACACTCACCCTGCACAAATGCCTTTTGATTTGGCAAGAGATCATATTATAACTTGGAGCAATCCAAATGATGTTGTTTTAGATCCTTTCATGGGTAGCGGAACGACAGGAATTGCTGCGTTGGAACTTGATAGAAGTTTTATTGGTATTGAGATTGATGAAGAGTATTTTAATATATCTCAGGATAGGATAGGTATTGTAGTATGATAAGTCTAGAAGATAAACTACTAACGGCAGTATTGAATGACGCACAGATCCATGTGTTGCTTCAGGCAGACGCAGGTAAGTTGTTCAGAACGCATGGAGATGTTTGGGATTTCATTAAGGGCTATTATGATCAGAACCAGATTGTTCCTTCGGTGCGTTTGGTTAAGGAGAAGTTTTTAGACTTTGAGCCTCAGGTAGATGTAGGTGCGACTAGGCATCATCTTGATGAGTTGCGAGCAGAGTATCTACAGGACAATCTTCGTAATGCTCTTCGTGCAGCAGCAACGGCAGTCCAAGAGGGCGATAGCCTAGAGGCACTGGATCAGTTGATGTTAGACGCATCAGAACTGAAGCGTATCACTAGCAATGTTAAGGATCTAAATGTTTCTGATGTTGATGATGCTCTTGCTTATTTCCAGAAGGTAAAGGACTTGCATGAGTCTGGTGCTCATGGTATTCGCACTGGGCTTCCGGGCTTTGATAATTATCTCCCTGCCGGTATTACTCCGGGTCAGTTGGGTGTTATCCTTGCTTATCCTGCTATTGGTAAGTCTTGGTTTGTTGTCTACATGGCTGTGCAGGCGTGGCGTTCGGGTCGCTCTCCTATGATTATCTCTCTTGAGATGACGGAGCAAGAGGTTCGTAACCGTGTGTTTGCTATTCTGGGTGATGGTATTTGGTCTCACAGGAAGTTGTCGGCTGGTCAGGTTGAGTTGGATATGATGAAGAAGTGGATGGATAAAACCTTTACTGGTAAGCCTCCTATTCATATCATTTCTAATGAGGGCATTGGCGAGGTAAATCCGGCGGTAGTCAGAGGTAAGATTGATCAACACAAACCAGACATAGTATTCTTAGACTATCTAAACCTTATGACTTCTAACGCTAAGGGCGATAGTGAAGTTGTTAAGATGAAGAACTTGTCTAGAGAGTTGAAGTTGCTTGCTCTTTCTGCTCATGTTCCTATTGTTGCTATCTCTTCTGCTACGCCAGATGATGTGACTAATATGAATACCGTTCCTACTTTGGGGCAGACTTCTTGGTCTCGTCAGATCGCTTATGACGCTGACTGGCTGCTTGCTTTGGGTCGTGCTGCTAATAGTGACACGATGGAGTTGGCGTTCAGAAAGAACCGAAATGGTTACTTGGGTGAGTTTCTACTTACGGTTGACTTCGACAGAGGCCAGTTTATTTACAGGGACTTTGAGTAAGATTTATGGTATAATGTATGTATGAATACAGTACACAAGCCGATAAAGCGGTTCGGATTGGACGGCAAGGTGATGTCCTCTACGGCGTTTTCAAGGGTTCAGAGTATGTATATGAAGATTTTAGAAGAACAGATGAGGGAGCAAGGTTATGTCCCAAGGTTAGAATTAGGAATGGAATGGACAACCGTACGAACGAAGGAGCACTATGAGTTTGAGATTTCTGTCTATGGCAGTTATGTTGGAAAGGCATCAGCATGGGCAATAGAAGGTATAGACCAAGGAAGAGCGATTTCTATTCATCCGAACAAGTCGAACGTGTCATCCAAATCAGTGGAGGCACAATCCAAGGAGAAGTAGACACAGACTTTATTGTTTATTGTCCTTTTCACCCTAACTTCAATACCCCGGCAGCGGAGGTAGATAAAGAAAAAGGAACTTTCTTTTGCTTTGCTTGCCGACAAGTTGCGTCTCTTGAGGAGTATTACATGAAGATGACTGGAAGCACTTTGTTCCAAGCACTTCGTGTCATCAAGAGCAACGCTACTGAGGTTGACTTCCTCGCTCACTTAGATAAACAACTTGAGGTTAAACAAGAGTATGTTTCTTTTGGTGATGAGGTTATTGATCGTCTACACGATCAATGTTTGAACTCTCCTCGTGCCCAGCAATATTTGAAGGGTAGAGGAATAGTAGATCACGATACTTACAAACTAGGATACTCAGAAGCACAAGACATGGTAACCATTCCACAATATGATCCGTCTGGAACTATTTGTGTTGGTTTCGTTGGGCGTAGTGTTGAGGGTAAAGAGTTTAAGAATACTCCTAAACTTCCTAAATCTAAAATTTTATTTAACTTACATAGAGTTAAGCAGTCTAGTACAGCATATGTGGTGGAGTCTTCTTTTGATGCGATACGCTTGCATCAACAGGGCATCTCTGCTGTTGCTACTCTGGGTGCTAACGTTTCAATAAAGCAGTGCGACTTACTACTTAAGTACTTTAATCAAGTTGTTGTTATTGGTGATAATGATGAAGCCGGTAAGATGATGAGCAGCAAGGTTTTGACAAAGGTTGGAAGTCGTGGTATAATAGTAGTATTGCCCGATAGGTTCAAAGACATCGGGGAATTAACAACAGAAGATATCGAAAAACTACATATCAGGGTCAAAGACCCTATCACACTACTAGGAGGATAACAAATGAGTATAGTAAAAGGTCTCAAAACTATTGAGGCAGTAATGAACAAAAAAACATATGACATGGGGGATGCCCCACGCACTCGCTGGCTTCGGCTAGATGAAGGGCAAAGCGTTCGCATTCGGTTCGCTAATGAGTTGGACGAGGATTCTCCCAACTATGACGCTACTCGTGACCTTGCTATTGTTGTAGCAGAGCACACCAACCCACAGGACTACAAGCGTAAAGCAGTTTGTACGCAAGAAGATCAGGGTCGTTGCTTCGGTTGCGAGATGGCACAGAAAGAGCCAAAGGCAGGATGGCGAGCACGGAATCGTTTCTACACTAACCTTATTGTAGATGACGGAATGGAATCGCCATACGTTGCAGTTTGGTCACAGGGCTTGGGTAAGCAGTCTGCTATCCATACTCTATTGGAGTACACTTCCGACACAGGAAGCATCTCTAACTTGACTTGGAAGTGCAAGCGTCAAGGTACAGGAACGGACACCACCTATGTGTTGCTCCCAACTGCTCCTGATACTGAGCCATTCAACTGGTCGGGTCACGAACTATTCGCACTTGAAAAAGTTGTTCGGGAAGTTCCTTACGCAGAGCAAGAAGCCTTCTACTTAGGTTTCGAGTTGCCCACGGCAATGACATCTGCATCAAGCAGCACAACTAACATAAACTGGTAATTGTTTGCGAGGGGCAAAAAAGCCCCTCGCTCTCAACCCCTAAACTACGACAGAAGGAAGTATGAATAACTATTCACCATTACACGTTCACACGCACTACAGCCCTATGGATGGCGTTGCCACTCCAGAGGAATACATAAACAGAGCAGTTGAGGTCGGTATGACTTCCTGTGCTATAACAGATCACGGGACTCTTTCGGGTCACCGTGATTTTTACCGGGTAGCCAAAGCAGCAGGTATCAAACCAATACTAGGAGTAGAAGCATACTTCACCAAAGATAGGTTTGATAACAGAGATAATAAGGACAGAGAAGGCCCGTTGGATGTAAACTACAACCACCTTATTGTTATTGCTAAGAACGACAAGGGTTTGGCTAACCTAAATAAGATAAGCGAGATATCTTGGACAGAGGGATTCCATCGTAAACCTCGCTTTGACTTTGAGATACTAGACAAGTATGGTGATGACTTAATCATTACTTCTGGTTGCATGTCTGGTTTGCTCAACAAGGCTATTGAGAACGAAGAGTTTGCCGTTGCTAAGCAGCACCTTAAATGGTTTGGCGAGCGTTTCGGTGATGACTTTTATGTTGAGGTTATGCCTCACAATCAACCGGGCATCAACAAGGCTCTGGTAGAACTGGCTGATGAGGGTGGCTATCAACTTGTTGTCACACCTGACTGCCACCACGCTACTCTTGATCAGAAGGTTATCCAAGAGGTTATGTTACTTAACAACACTCATGCTAAGTTAGACAAGGATGTTACTTACGCAAAGTCTGAGAAGTTTGAGAACGTTATGGATCGTCTGGACTATCTCTATGGTGAGGACAGGATGATGTCGTTCAACAAGTTCGACATTCATTTGCTCTCCTATGATGAGATGGTTGTCGGCATGGGTGACGATTGGCGTGAGGACATGGCTGAGAATTCCTTGAAGGCAGCGGAGAAGGTTGAGGACTACACAATCAAAAGTAATCTTAACTTACTTCCCAAGACACATCGTGATCCTGACAAAGAGATTTCTGAAGCAGCATACGCTTTCTTGGAAGAGAAGGGTTTGGATAACCCAGAGTACATGGTTCGCATGGAGGAGGAGTTGTCTGTTATTAAAGACAAGAAGTTTGCTCCTTACTTTATTGTTGTGCGTAACATGATTCAGTGGGCAAAGAAGAACAACATTGTTGTTGGGCCGGGTCGTGGTTCGTCTGCTGGTTCCTTGCTGTGTTATGCGTTGGGTATCACAGAGGTTGACCCGATAGTTCATGGACTATTGTTCTTCCGCTTTATTGATATTGAGCGTGATGACTGGCCTGATATTGATACCGACATTATGGACTCTCGCCGTGAAGAGGTGAAGCAGTACTTAGAGGATCAGTATCGCCACGTTGCTTCTATCGCTACAATGCTTACCTTCAAAGATAAGGGTGTTGTGCGTGACGTTGCTCGTGCTTTGCACGTTCCACTTTCTGATGTGAATCGTGTTCTTAAGAAGGTTGACACTTGGGATGAGTTTTGTACTTCACGAGACTCAGCGGAGTTCCGTGACAAGTATCCAGATATTATTCCTATTGGTGAGAAGTTGCGTGGACGTATTCGTGGTACTGGTATTCACGCTGCCGGTGTTGTGACTTCCTCTAAGCCAATCTCTCAGGTTGCTCCTATTGAGACACGAGTAGATCCTGCTTCTAAGCAGCGTATCCCAGTGATTGCAGTGGACATGGATGAGGCAGCAGACATCGGTCTCATTAAGATTGATGCTCTGGGTCTAAAGACTTTATCAGTTATCAAAGATGTGTTGGATATTATTGAGGAGCGAACTGGCAACCGCCCAGACTTAACCAACATGCCTCTTGACGATAAAAAGGTTTATGCCATGCTTGCTGAGGGTAGGACTAAAGGTGTGTTCCAATGTGAGACTTCACCTTTTACTAACCTTCTCATCAAGATGCAGGTTGCTAACTTTGAGGAACTGACTGCTTCTAACGCTTTGATTCGTCCGGGTGCAATGAAGTCTATTGGTAAGGTATATCTGGATCGTAAGTCTGGTAAGAAGGCAGTTGAGTACATCTCACCTTTGATGAAGGACTTTACTAGCGACACCTATGGACTTATTGTTTATCAGGAGCAGGTTATGCAGGCTTGTGTTGTTTTGGGCGGCATGTCTATGGGTAAAGCCAATAAGGTTCGTAAGGTTATTGGTAAGAAGCAAGATGCTGCTGGTCTAGACAAGTACAAGAAAGAGTTTGTAGATGGTGCGACCAAGCACATTGGGGTAACTTATGCGAAGGAGATGTGGAGTGACTTTGAGAAACACGCTGGTTACTCGTTCAACAAGTCTCACGCTGTTGCTTACTCTATGCTCTCTTACCGGACTGCGTGGTTGAAGGCACACTATCCTTTGGAGTTCATGTATTCTGTGTTGAAGAATGAGGCGAACAACGATCAACGCACAGAGTATCTGTTGGAGTGCAGGCGTATGGGCATCCCCCTAAAACTACCTCACATCAACGACAGCGAACTTGGTTTCTCTATTGAGGGCAAAGGCATTCGTTTCGGACTTGACTCTATCAAGTATGTGTCTGAATTAATCGGCGGTAGATACTTGAAGCATCGTCCATTTAAGAGTTATAAAGAAGTAGAAGAACTAACATACACCAAGGGGGCAGGACTAAACTCTCGTGCTCTTAAGGCTATGGATAATATTGGTGCTTTGACCTTTGATGATAACCCTGTGGATGAGGAGCGTATTAGAACTAATCTATACGAGTACTTAAACTTACCTGAGATTGCTGCGGATATCCCACAGCATATGATTGCTTTCTCTGATGACGTTGATGACTTTGACGAGAATGGTGTATTCATATTTATTGCTTTCGTAAAGAGCATTACTCGTGGTAAGGGCTGGAGCCGTGTTGATTTGATGGATAACAGCGGAACTAACTCTATGTTTGATGATGAGCATACTGAGATTGAGAAGGGTAAGAGTTATCTTATTTTAGTTGGTAATAATAGGATCATGGAGTATGTACCTATTGATGAGATAGGTTCTTCTACCTCAGCATTTGTAAGGTTTCTTAACTTAAAGAAGATACCTATGAATGACGATCAGTTCTTTATTCTCAAGTGGAAGGCCCGAAAGACTAAGGCTGGTAAGAATATGGCAACCTTAACCGTAGCAAACTCTAGCAGGGAGTTGCGATCAATGGTTGTGTGGCCGGATACTTTCGCTCAGGCATACACTCGCCTAGAAGAAGGCAAAGGTTTTGACTTAGAAATAGGCAAAAATAAAACAGGAGATCTTGTACTTAAAGATGTCCCACTACCGAAGAAGGAGATGGCGTAATGGAAAACAAAAGACTGAGAGACCTAGATGACTATGCTTTCACTCTGCATTTTAATGCTAAACGCAAAGGTTTCTATGATGCCTTTGATGAGATGAGAGAAGAAGATCACATTGTCTTTAATCTGAAGCAACTTGCTATGATTCATAGCGAGGTGTCTGAGGTGCTAGAGGCAATGCGTAAGGAGCAGGGTGACGATAAAGTCGTGCTTGAGTTAGCAGACATTATGATTCGTGTCATGGACTTCTGGGCACACCTTTCGTTATCAGGTTACACAAACTACAGTTTGTCCGAAATGATAAATAGTAAAGCAGCCGGAAACAAGAACCGACCTAATATGCATGGGGTGTTGGCGTGAACGCAACAGATGAAGTATTGGCTCAATTAAGTCCGGCGTTACGCAAGTCAGTAAACCTTGGAAGTGATGTTAAGTACTTTAGACAACCGCTGCCTTCTGCGACCCTCACAAGGGCGTTGAATGGAGGGCTACCCTACGGTAGGCAATCGTTGATCTGGGGCGCTAAGAGCGCCGCAAAGTCCTCTCTATGCCTACAGATAGTTGCTATGGCTCAGGCAGAAGGTAAGACGGCAGCGTGGATTGATGCTGAGCAGTCTTTCGATTACAACTGGGCTGAAAGTTTGGGGGTAAAGACGAATGAGTTAATCTACTCAGAAGCAAAGACAACTAATGATATGGCTAATGCAGGCACAAGTCTTATGGATGCAGGCATTGATGTGCTAGTCGTTGACTCTATCTCCGCTCTGCTCCCCGCTATCTATTTTGAGAAGGACAGCACAGAACTCAAGAACCTTGAGAACACTAAGCAGATCGGTGCTGACTCAAAAGATATGGGTGGTGCAGTGAAGATGCTTAACTTTGCTAATAAGAAGACGTTACTTATTCTTATCTCTCAGCAACGCAATCAAATCTCCGCCATGTACACTCAACTGCAACCTACTGGAGGGCAGGCTACTAAGTTCTACTCTTCGGTTATTATTAAGTTGTTTTCTTCCGAGTCACAGAAGCAAGCGATTGAAAAGAAGTTGCAGGTTGGTGATAAGTTAATCAACGAGATCATTGGTCGTAAGATTTTGTGGGACATTCAGTTCAGCAAGACTTCTCCTCCCTTTCAGAAGGGCGAGTACGACTTCTACTTCCGTGGAGATAACATTGGTGTTGATACCGTGGGAGACCTTGCCGACCTTGCAGTTACTCTGGGCATCATTGAAAAAGGTGGCTCGTGGTACACAGCAGGCGAAGAGCGTTATCAAGGTAGAGATAGATTGATTGATGGCTTGCGAGCAGATTCTGAGTTGTTCGCTAAGATCCAAGCAGGTGTTATCAATGTCTAAAAAGTTTTCTATCTATGAGGGCAGGTTCTTTTGTCACTCGTGTAAGAACGAGGTGTTGACGGCTCGCTATTGGAAGCAAGAGGTTGAGTTGTCTTGGAAGTGCAAAGAGTGTGAAGAGGTTTCTATTGTTAGCCTTAGTGGTCGTGGTTACTGATGGAAGATTGCGATCACGTTTGGGTAACTTTCCGTTGGGAGATGTGCGATAAGTGTGGCATATCAAAATCAGAAGTAGTTGGTTTTGAACAATGGTAGATTACAACCGAAGAGAAAAAGCAGAAGCCAAGAAGATGGGCGCAAACCTCCACAAAAATTCGGGTAGAGGGATGAAGAAGGCAGACGGATCAACAGAAACCTTTGTAATAGACTGGAAATTCGCAAAGAAGAGTTTTACACTTAACAAAGATGTCTGGGCTAAGGTGGTAACAGATACCTTGATGTCCGACAGAGAAAAGAATCCTTGCCTCATTATCGTTTTAGGCGAGGGTAGTCAAACAGTTAGACTAGCAATAGTAGAACAAGAAGTACTAGAAGAACTTGACAACAATAACCACGATGTGGTATAATAGATATAACAACATAGGAAGAAGTATAAGTGAGCGAAGATAAAGATTTCGACATAATAGCCTTGGTTAATGAGGTTGCAGAGTTTGTTGAGATATCTGATTACATGAAAGACGAGCACCTTACAGAGGTGCTTGGACTTATCATAAAGTTGATTAGTCAACCAGATATCCCTGCTTCTGCTGCTATCCCATTGGTGATTCGTCTAGAAGCAATGTCTGCTAAATTCGCTATGCAAGCCAGTTATTACACGAACGTGAACAAGAGTGATCGTCCTAAGAAGAATCTTTACTACTCTGTGGTAGAGGCTACAAGACGCTTGGTTGACGCTCTCAAATATACAACGAAGGTATAATTATGGTAAAGAATCTTATGAAAGAATTAGTTAATAACTCTCCAAGGTCAACTTGGTTTAGACCTAACGAGTTCATCAAGTCTGTAGAAGAAGGTTACTTAAAGCCTTTCTCTCAGACAAAGTTTACAACTAAGAAGACTTTTGCTCCATCTTCACTTGCATGGAATAATGGAGAATGTCCTCGCTATTGGTACATCGCTTTCTCAGGGGCAGAGTTTGTTCCTGACGAAAAGGATGCCAAGGCAGTTGCAAACATGCAGCACGGCACAGTAAGTCACGATAGGATACAGACCGCTTTTGGTGAGTCAGACATTGACATAGAGATCGAAGTGGAGATTCGTAATGAAGACCCACCTATCTTTGGTTATGCTGACGGCATTATGACTTGGGCAGGTGATCCCAACGTGGTGATGGAAATCAAGACAACTCGTGAAGAGGGTTTCGCAAGGATAAAGCAGACAGGCCCAAGGGCTTATCACTTGTTCCAAGTGTTGCTCTATATGAAAATTCGCAAGGCAACAAAAGGCGTATTGCTCTATGAGTCAAAAAACGCCAATGAGTTGCTTGCTTATCCTGTTGAGTTTGATTCAAACTACGACAACTACTTTGACTATCTCTACGGTTGGTTGCGTACCGTCCGTAAAGCATGGGAAGAGAAAACTCTTCCAGAGATAAATTATCGCTCAAATTCAAGGGTATGCAAAGGATGTCCTGTTAAGGAAACCTGTGGTACTCTTGGAGACGGAGTAATAAAGATAGAGTCACTAAAGAAGTTAGAGGTATCGGAAGCATAATGTTAATTAAAAATTGTGAATTGTGTGGCAAGGACTATGAAGCAAGGGTATCTTATCAGATATATTGTGGTGTAGATTGCCGTACAGAGGCTACTAAGGAAAAAAATAACTCCAAACAACGAAGCAAGAGAATCAAATCTCGTGTCGGTAAAGAGAGGTTGTGTAATACCTGTAGCAAGCCTTTGTCAATTTACAATGATGAGAACTTCTGTGTTGCCTGTGTTGGTGACAAGAAGGGATTCAATAAGTTCATTAGAGGTCTTTTCTAATGGCATTCATTGCTGTGGACGCAAGCACAAACAGTATGGCATTTGCCATCTTTACTTGCGAGGACACTTTGAGTGCCTTTGGAAAGATAATCTACAATCATAGTAGCAAGTCTATTTATGATAAGGCCGGGACTATTGGCAAGAAGAGTGGGAGCACCGTCTCTGCATTGATTGAGAGGTTTGAGGCTCGCACCATGATAATTGAGAAGCCAATCTTTGCCAATAGTCCAATGACGGCTAGCAATCTTGCCCTAACTCAAGGGGCGTTAGTGGGTGCTTCCTTTATGGGTGGCATCCACAGGATTGTTGGAACTGAGCCAATTACTTGGCAGTCTTTCATAGGTAACAAGAACTTAACAAAGGCAGAGAAAGAACAGATTAAACTAGATAATCCTACTCAAACTGCCAACTGGTTAAAGAATTATCACAGAGACTTTCGCAAGCAACGCACAATGGACTATGTAAATAATAGATTTAGTTTAGATATCAAAGACAATGATGTGGGGGATGCGATCGGTATCGGTTGCTATGCCTTTGATTCGGGGGTATTGAAATGAGAACAGTAATGCCAGAGTTAGCAGACAAAGTAAAAGCAGAGGGAGACTGCTTAGTGTGGACTGGATCTAGAAATTATAAAGGATACGGTCGTAAGAACATGGGCAATAAGAAAAATTATAGAACTCACCGCCTTAACTGGGCGTATGCTAATGATCAAGAGATACCAGAAGGTATGTTTATTTTACATACATGCGACAACCCTCCGTGCCTTTTACCCGAGCACCTGTGGTTGGGAACGCATGAAGATAATATGAGAGACAAGGCTGAGAAAGGTAGGCAGAGTCATACTGGTCGTAAAAAACAAGAGTTTTGTATTCGGGGTCACAGTCTGGATGTTTCTTACATCAGACCAAATGGTCAAAGGCAATGCCGACCTTGCCGTGCAATCAGAAAGAAGTTAAACAAATGAACATAGAAGAACATAATAAAAAAACGGTAGCAATATTGATTAAACAAGGTGTAAACAGAGACTTCAAGAAGATAGAACAAACTTATGGTAGAATAATAATGGAGGCAGTTATGAATGAATTTGTAGAACATAGTACGAACCATAGAGCAAGCGTTGAGGATTGTGGGTATTGTAAGCAGCAGGAAGAGAAATGAAGGGGCACTCGTTAGGCTTGCATACTAACGAAGCGTGGATGCGGAACAGGTTTCTTATTCAAAGAAAGTCTGTTGCTGAGATCGCTAAAGAGGCAAAGGTTTCTGAGGTGAGTATTTATGCTTCACTAAAGAAGTATAAACTAAAAAGATGAACCCAGAGGAAGATGACTGGGAGGATGAGGGCGGTTTGACAATTGACCCAGAAGATGGTATAATAGAGACATAAGATAAGGGACAACAATGTCCTCATATTAAGGAGAATAATGAAAAGAAAAGTAATGAAAAGAGCACAATTTTCAAATTTTGAAATAGGAATTACTTGTGGAGGGATTGTAAGGTTTTGTTGGAAAGGTGAAGATGTTGCAGGAGTAATAGGAAAGTTCACGGAAACGGATGGAAACATTGAGTTATTCATTAATGGTGTTTCATACGGTGAGCACACCCTGTCTGGTGCTGTGGTTCTTTTAGTAGAAGAATTGAATCTTTCTAGTTTGAAAAAGTTTGATGGTCCAAAATATTGGAAATATGGTAATTTAACTTTGAAAGATTACCGAGTCGTTCAACGTTACAAGCAATCCGCTAGTTATTCTCGTGAAGAACTACAAATGTTTTATGCTGAATCTACTGGTCGTCTTCCAGTCGGATGGAAATTGATGGAGAACACAATAACGACTAAGGAGATCAAATGAACAAGCATGTATTCCCACTTACTATGGATAGCAGAGGCGTTTGCATCAAGTGTGGCATCATTGCCCCAACCAACTCTCAACTAGAATGTGCTAAGTAATGTCTGAAGCAGGCAAGAAGACCGCTAGGAATTACACCCAGACTGGTGTATCCTCAGTCGCTATCAATCAGCATTGGGAGACATCTCCTGTGCTTGTGGTTGGTAACAGGAAGGTTGAGGAAGGCGAAATCATAAAGATTTCCCAAGTCTGGGGAACAAAGTTTAAGTTTATCCGGTATGTATACAACCCTAAAACTGATACAAGTTGGATAGATTGTGCGGAAATGCATCGAAATCAGTGGGGTCAAACGAGAAGTTTTCGTGTTGATCGGGTTAAGTTGTTACCAAAGAGAAGGAGCAAAAAGAAAAAAGAGACAAAATCTACACAATAGTGTGATATAATAGGATAGTTGTTTCGACAACAGAGCACGACTCAAAAAGTCGTGCTCTTTTTATTTACACTAAAGTACAACAAGGAGAACGACAATGAAGAAACTCAAACAGATGGCTGGGGTAATAGTGTCAACTGCTCTCATAACAGCAGTGTCGTTACCACCAGCAGTAGCAGCAGTACCTATGGATGACGCAAAAGCGGCGGTAGAGAAGTTAGGCGGATCGAACATAGATGACGGAGAAGATGGGTGGATGGACTACCCTAACGTATTGAATAAGGGTGAGAAGCATCTCCCAACAACAATCTCTTTTTATCAAGGCCCGGAATACAAGAAGAAGTGGAACAAGTGCAGACTACAAATAAGGCAGGCAGAAAGCAGGCATGTGTATGGGGCACTAAACAAAAGCGGGAAATACAAAGGTGCTTACCAGTTTGATGGTGCGTTTGCTGATGGAGCAGGTTGGCGGATACAAAAGAGTATGCGTGAGCAAGGAGTGCCAAAGGAGCAGGCGTTTTTTATTGGCGAGCAGTTGAGAAAATACCCTGCTCACAGGTGGCATCCGTTTTATCAAGACTGGGGTTTTTGGAGCATATGGGATAACGGCAAGGGTGCTTCACATTGGGCGAACACCAGAGGTAGTGCTTGTTAGATCTATGTGGTATAATGTTACTAACAGAAGGAGTTAGACTATGACTGAAGATGACATAAATGTTCATCTGGATGAAGTCAACAAGGTGGCAGGCGAGTTTATCAAGGGTAGCACTGAGATACAGATTGCTCGCCACCTTGGTCTTCCCCGTACACGAGTGGTAAAACACTTGACTGAGTGGCGTGGAATGATCTCAAACAATGAGGCAATCAGGGCCAGAGCCAGAGAAGCATTGGGCACTGCCGATCAGCATTACAATAGACTTATCCAGAAGGCTTACGAAGTCATTGATGCTTCTGATGCTCAAGACAACCTTGGTGAGAAAAGTAAAGCAATTAAACTTATCTTAGATATTGAAACTAAAAGAATAGAGATGCTTCAGAAGGCAGGTCTGTTGGAGAACAAAGAGATCGCCGATGAACTTATGGAGATGGAGCGTAAGCAGTCTGTGCTGGTCGCTATTCTTCGTGAGGTGTCTGGTAAGTGTCCTTCCTGTAAGACTGATGTAGCACGGCGGTTGGCTGATGCTGCTCCGGTAGAAGAGGTGTATACAATAAATGTCCCTTGATTTTGCGAGTTACCTTGATGCTATGGATGACAATCCTTTTAATGAGATCCCTGTTGATGTGGAGACTTTTGTTAGGAGCAGGGATTATTTGGGGCAGCCAGAGTTATCCGACATCCAGTACACCCTTGTAGAGACTATGAGTCAGATCTATCGCATGGAAGATCTCATAACTATTATGGGTGATCGTAAGGGCAGAGAGCACCACGCAAAGTACACTAAGTCAGAGATTATTCTTCAGTGTGGTAAGGGTTCAGGAAAGGACTTTACTTCTACCGTTGGTGTTGCGTACATGGTTTACAAGTTATTGTGTTTGAAAGATCCGTCTGGTTATTTTGGTAAGCCTACTGGTGATGCTATTGACCTTATCAACATTGCTATCAATGCTCAACAGGCGAAGAACGTTTTCTTCAAGGGGTTCCGCAATAAGATTGAAAGGTCTCCGTGGTTTGCTGGTAAGTTTGAAGCAAAGATGGATAACATAGAGTTTGATCATGCTATCACCGTTTATTCGGGGCACTCAGAAAGAGAATCACACGAAGGACTAAACCTTATGATTGCTATCCTTGACGAGATCTCTGGGTTCGCTCACGAGTCAGCATCAGGTAATGAGGGTGCAAAGACAGCAGACAATATCTACAAGGCGTTCCGTGCATCAGTTGATTCACGTTTCCCTGACTATGGTAAAGTTGTCTTACTTTCTTTCCCTCGTTTCAAGGGTGACTTTATTTCTCAGCGTTATGAAGAAGTTATCAACGAGAAGGAAGTTATTCAAAAGAGGCATGAGTTCCTTATGAATGAGGAGTTGGGTGACGCAGAGGGAAACAAGTTTGGTGTTGAGTGGGATGAGGATCATATTGTTAGTTACAAGTTCCCCGGCATGTTTGCGGTCAAGCGTCCTACTTGGGATGTAAATCCTACAAGAAGTATTGATGATTTTAAGTTGGCGTTCTACACAGACCCCGGTGATGCACTAATGCGTTTTGCTTGTATGCCTCAGTTCCAGTCTGATGCTTTCTTTAAGCAGAGAGATAAGTTGGAGTTGGCGATGTCGCTACCTAACCCTGTGGATAAGTTTAAGAGGATTGAGCCTCGTTGGGAGCCTAACCCTGACTTCACTTATTTTGTTCACGCTGACCTTGCACAGAAGCATGACAAGTGTGCCGTTGCTATTAGCCACGTTGAAAAATGGGTAGAGATGAAGACCTTTAATGACTACACTCAAGTAGTACCTATGGTTGTAACAGATATGGTTGCTTGGTGGGAGCCAAAGGTTGAAGGCCCGGTGGATCTTTCAGAGGTAAAGAATTGGATTATTGCGCTACGGCGTAAGGGTCTGCACTTAGGCATGGTTACTTTTGATAGATGGAATAGTTTTGACATCCAGAATGAGTTGAAGTCTGTGGGTATCAAGACGGACACTTTGTCGGTAGGCAAGAAGCACTATGAGGATATGGCGATGCTCATCTATGAAGATAGACTTGTTATGCCTCACATTGATGTGTTGCTTGATGAGATGCTTGAGTTGAAGATTGTTTCAGATAAGAAGGTTGACCACCCTCGTAAGAAGTCTAAGGACTTGTCGGATGCTGTGTGTGGTTCTGTCTACAATGCTATTTCACTTTCCCGGCGGCAGACCAATCAGATGATTGAGATACATGACATATCAAGTATTAGAAAGAAGGCAAGGGATAACGAGGAACCTTACGATCCTTTGTTTGATAAGGAACAGCCTAGAGAGAAGGACATCTTTGAGCAGCATCTTGCCAACATGGGAATGATGTAATAGTTTGACTTTTGTTTCTAATTGTGGTATAATAAATACTAAGATAAATAGGAGGAGATTTCTATGATGCAAGAGAATGAGGATATGATGAAGTTCTTAGAATCAATAGGAGCGGTTGAAAAGATCGAAGGTGGGTTTAGGCTTACTGAAGAGGCTAATAATATTGTGCCGGACATGGTAAAGAAGCATGAGTCTCACTTTAATAATGATGTATTTTCTCTATGGATGAATGGGATGTTGGAACTTACCTTTGATGGAGAGGGAGACCCTATGATAGATATTTCTGGGGCTTCTAGGAATATGGATCTTAAAATAGAAAGACTTACCGAACAAGAGATAGTTACTTTAGATATGATATTGTTACAATATGACCGAGCAATTGACAAGAAGTAGAAAGTGCGGTATAATAGAGTTATGGAAGACGACTATGATAAAAAAGTAACAGTAGCAATTGCCTATGGTAAGGCTTACTGGGTGTGGGAGAATGCTATGTGGGTTACTACTGTTGATGAAAACAATGAGCCAGATAGAGATGCCGCCAAAATCATAGACACAGAGAAAATGACCTTCCACGAAGTAAAAATGCACATGTCCATATTAGATAACCTTATAGCAGAAGGAAATAAGAAATGAGATTGCTTATCGAAAGCACCAAGGGATTCAAAGACTACGAAGTCTTTATGAGGGCTATGGGAGTTGTTATGGGTCAGATGGAAGATAAGGACGGATCTATTGATGTCTTTTCTGTTGGCCCCCACAAGTTGAATGCTATGGCTAGCGAGTTCTTTAACGTTGCTGAGAATAGTTTGAAGGCTCGTGGAATAAAGCATAGTTTTAATATCTTGCCTCAGTCAGTTCCAGAGATGATGATTACTAGGTTCAACTACATGGCCTACCTATCTAACCCAGAGAATACAAAACTTAGTAAGTTAACAAAGTTGGCTGAAGAAAACGGTATAGAAGTAGGAATTTTCAGATACTAAGAACAAAGACAAATAGTCTAAATAATGGTAAGGAATATAATGTATGTAAAGAGTATGGACACAATGGAAAATATTGTTATATCCAAGGATGATTTATTCTGGGAGTCTTTCAATGTTGTTGAGTTGAAAAGTATCTCTCCTAACGCACCTCTAAAGAAGCAGGCAAGATACATCAATGGTCAATGGCATAATGTAAAGGTTTACGAATTGTCTGCTCAGGGTTGGGATGTGCCTAAATCATGGGTAAGTTAAGTTGGAAAGAAGATGCTAAGTGTCTAGACATGGATGTAAATATATTCTTTGAGAAGTATGAAGATGACATTGGTCTCCGTGCTGTTATTGATCGTATGTGTGGTTCTTGTCCTGTTGCTCAAGAGTGCTTGCAGTGGGGTATCTCCCATGATGAGTGGGGCGTTTGGGGCGGTATCTATTTAGAACTAGGCAAGAAGTCAGAAGAGTTTAACGAGCACAAGACGCAAGAGGTATGGGATGAACTTCTCATACAACTAACACACGATACAGGGCAGAAGTATGAATAGAGATTTTGTAGTTTCAGTTTACCAGAAGCAAGGGCAACCACCTCATGGTTTTAGTGTCGCATTGTCTGAAGACGTTGTGCCTAACCCTGAGACTAAAGAGCCTATGACTGTTTATCTATTGTTGTTTAAGAATAGCGACTATCAGGCTCTATCTAAGAACAGGCAACACTTTGTAGACGTTGCTCGCTGGTTGAAGAACACCCACGATGCTATTCGTGGTTATGGCATCAGCGTTGTTATCCAACCTATCTTTGATGACTATGAGGGCTTGTCCCCAGATCAGTTGAAGTATAAGTTGCAAGAAATCATAAACAAGTAAGGAAAGTAAGATGATTATAACTTATTATGGTAGGTTCAATGGCCCAGCAAATGGTATGAGAATTCTAGCAGAAGTTTATAAATCAACAAATGACGAAGGCTTGGTGATGGATTCCAAAGTCAAGTCTCGTCATTGTCTCACCCAGTGGGGTGCTAAGAGATGGATAGAAAGAAAGTTAGTTAAGTTATCTTGTAATGAACCTAAATGGTATTACGTTCACCCTAGTCAATAGATTTGACTTTTACTATAGAAAATGGTATAATAGAGATATGGCAAATACACTAGACGCACGAGGTATCCCGACATCAGAGTGCCCATCATGTGAGAGTACTATATTCACGGCACAGATTAGTTTTGACGAGGACTATAATCTCGCAGGTTATTTATTAAATGGAGAGTGTGCTTTCTGTAAGACGTTAGTCACAATTCCAACACCACTAGATCATGTTGAGTATTCTGAGTATGACTCTAGGTGGGTGTAGTGCCTAAGAAGAAAGATAATCCTACAGAGTTTGTACCAACTCCGTTCAGGCAGAGGACGCAAAAGTCTGGGTGGTGTTATGATGAGTATCATGACTCCTGTCCTATGTTCTTTTCGTTTGGTATTTGTGGGTGTGAGTGTGAACATAAAGGACAAAGACAGTGGCCGGGACTAGCAAAATTTGAGGGTAGATAATGAATCTAGAATTTGAATTAGAAAAGAATCAAACTGTAGTATTGGAAGTGTATCTGAAGGTAGCAAGAAAGTCTGGCAACTATGATATTGTAGAGCAGATTACAGCCATACTAAAGTCAAGAAAGGAATCATCATGAAAACTCCAATTAGATATGCAGGCGGAAAGTCAAAAGCATATAATAAAATCACTCCATTTATGAACTTTGATAAACCAATAGTATCTCCTTTCATTGGTGGAGGAAGTTTAGAGAGTCGTTGGGCAGAACAAACTCAGGTTTTTGGGTATGACATATTCTTTCCGTTAACCAACTGGTGGAATGCGGTTTTAGAAACACCAAACGATCTTGCTGATTCTTTGCAACAACTCACACCAGATAAAGAAACATATGACTTTGTAAAAGAAGAGTTGATGCAATGGGAATATACACAAAAAATGCTAAAGGATTGGAAGACTAATTACTATGTTAGAGATTCTAAAGAACTAGATGACTTGACGGCAGCATCATACTATTTCTTTAATCATAATCTTTCTTACGGGCCTATGTATCTTGGCTGGATGAGTAAAATATATCAAAGTCAAAAGAAGTGGGACGCTTCTGTTTCTAGGATTCGCAATTACAAAAACCCAAACCTAGTCGTACAAGATGGTGGGTTTGCAGATGTCATCCCGATAAGTTCGGGGCAGCAGTTATATCTTGACCCTCCATACTACCTTGATAAAGATGGTGACAACAAGATGTTCAAAGGTATATATCCTAATGCAAACATTGATGTTCATCACACAGGATTTGAGCACGAGAAGTTAAGAGATTTATTGCATTCTCACACAGGATCTTTTGTGTTGTCTTACAATAACTGCGAGACTATCCGTGAATGGTATGCTGACTTTGACTTCTATTACCCTGAGTGGCATTACTCTTATGCTCTTGGAGAGACTAGAATAGGAAAGAATAAAGATGACAACGCTCCCAAGGAGTCACATGAAATTCTTATTGTTAAGAATTGACAATAGCAACGAGTAATGGTATGATACAATAAACGTTGGTGAGTTGACGCTCACCTCACAACTAGAAGGAGCAGCATGAAGGAAGATGGATACGTCAGACTTGTTGATAGCATGGGAGATGAACTCTCTATCGTCAACGCAGCAAGAGTTAGTTTTGATAAAGATAGTAAAGAGTTAGATAAGAAAGACATTGGTCTTCTTAAGTTCCTTGTAAAGCATCGTTATTCGGATAAGTGCCTGCTCCGGCCCGAAAGCAACATATTCGTAACGAAGCACGATAGTGTTTTGCGTCATAACTTTATGACCTTCGAGGTCTTTGCTCCTCTTATGGTGGCTCGTCAATGGTTCAAGCACACGGTTGCTTCTACGCATCTGGATGACCAGATGGGTTGGAATGAGAGTAGCCGTAGGTATGTTACTGAGAATAACTCTTACTACATTCCTTTGTGGGATGAGTGGCGTTACGAGGCTGAGGATAAAAAGCAGGGTAGTTCTAGTGAGCCTATGGATAAAGGCACTGGTGTTATCCTTACTACCATAATGGAGAAGCATATTGCTAAGTCTGAAGAACTTTACAATGAGGCTATGAGCAGGGGCATTGCCCCAGAGCAGGCACGTTTGTTTCTTCCTGCCTATGCTTTGAATGTCCGTTGGCGTTGGAGTGCTTCTTTGAATGCTGTACTAAACTTTCTTTCTCTCAGGACTGCGAGTGATTCGCAGGCAGAAATCCGGGGGTATGCAGAGACAATAGAAACAATAGTTAAAGAACAATACCCTAATGTATATGAAGCATGGCTAGATAGGACAGAGGAAGAAGATGGCTAAGAGAGCAAAAGAAGTAGACATAAGCGAAGATCTTTATTGTGAGGTGTGGCCTTGCAAACGGCAACGAGTGTTGACAATGTGTTTCACTTGCATAGGTTGCACGATACAGCACGAGGCACACGCAGCGTCTGTTGCTAGCAGTTGCTGTTCTGGTGATAACTTAAACTGGACTGCTACTCGTTTGGGTCAGTTTCACGCCCACCTTGATAGCCATAGAAATAGAGGGGACTTTGTTCCTGAGGAATACTACGAATTGGAGGCAAACTAATGAAGTACGCAGGTAAGGCTTTGTGTTTTGATGACATCCTTTTGAAGCCGGGGATATCTGATGTGACGAGCAGGAGCAATGTTGATTTAACTATGTCTCATAAAGACTTTAGTTTATCTCTTCCTGTGTTCTCTGCACCTATGGATTCTGTTACAGGTTTTGACATGGTACTCGCTATGAATGAGGCAGGGGGTATGGGTGTCCTTCCTCGTAATGGAATAGATCAGAGTCAGGTGTTTTTACAACTAACTACTGGCCTTGACTTCCATGACTTCTTTTATTCAATCTCTTCTTCTATGGGCATCCGGGAGTTTGATGAGATGGAGTGGCTAAAGGAGCGTGAGCATAGGCTTATTTGTGTGGAGGTTGCACACGGCGGTAACATCCAAGCGGTGCGTAAGGTAGAGGCTTTGAGGGACATGTTCCCTGAGGCATTAATTATGAGCGGTAATGTTGCTACCTTTGATGAGTTTATTAAACTATCTGATGCTGGTGCGAGTTTTATTCGGGTCGGAATTGGGGGTGGAAGTGCTTGCACTACTCGCATTGAAACGGGGCATGGGGTTCCTACTTTGCAGTCTATCATTGACATTGATAAGATGAGGCATGATACTGATGCTGCTATTATTGCTGATGGTGGGCTTCGTTCTTCTGGTGATGCTGCTAAGGCGTTTGCAGCAGGGGCAAGGTTTGTAATGTTGGGCGGCATGTTGGCTAGGACTAATTCTGCACCAGAAGTTCGAGATGGTAACAACAACCTTATTTTTAGGGGTATGGCATCGTCTGTTTTCACCGATAGGGTCGAAGGCGTGTCCCACGCTTTGGACAGGAACGGTGTGTCTAGTGTTGATGTGTTGAGTGGTTTTGGGAATGGTTTGCGTAGTGCGTGTTCTTATTCTGGTGTGTATGAGTTGTCTTCTCTTTCTGCTGAGTCGGAGTTTGTGGTTGTTTCTTCTTCGAGTGTCAGGGAAAGTGGGGCGCATTTTAATGCTTGAGCATGGTGAGTGGATGTTTCCTATGAGTGTGAATGTGGATGATTTGATTCGTGTTCGTTATGGTGTGTGTAGGGTGACTGCTGTTGGTGATTCAAACCCTGAGTATACTTTGTTTATTTGTGTTGATGTGTATGATATTGAGCATGTGATTGAGTGGAAGGATGATGAGGAGATTGAGGTTGTTTTTATGATTGAGGAAGAGGTTCATTAATGTCAAAGGATGGATGCCGTTTTTTTAACCTTACCCCGACTTTTGAGGATTGGTTGGCGTTGAAGCATAGGGAGATTGATGCTGCTCGCCCGGATGTTTCGTTCATTAACATTGTAGAAGATAATCGTGGGTGGCGTTATGATTCTCGCCGTTGATTTGACATCAGCGTCAGGGTTTATGAGGAAGAAGTTATTGTTTAATAATAGTGTGGTATGCTGTCCCTAGAAGTAATAAGGGAGACGCAAAGGGTAGCGAATCGTTCACGCCTCCCTCCTTGCATCACTGGCACGGCTGCGACCGGCAGATTAACTACATACACCATCCTAATGGGTATGGTTATATTATACCAGATATTTTTGGATTTGACATCCTCCTCTCTTTCTGGTATAATAGAACTATAAAGAAAAGGGTGACAACGCCCACGAGACAGAGAGAGATAATATGAAGAAGATAATTGGTATTGTTATTGGAATTGGATTGATCGCTGGGCCTGTTGTTGTTGCTACTCCTGCGAGTGCAGCGAATATGACTTGCGTTCAACTTAAAGATTCCAAGGTAAAAGAACTAAGTAAAAAGAATAAGGCTAAAAAGAAGTCGTGTCAAGAGATAGCCAACAATCCTATAAGTTGGAAGGCTCCTAAAGGATTTAAGCAACCAAAAGGTTGGGCCGTGTTTAACCGTGGGGCAACCTTCAAGCCTTGTAGCACGGTGAAATGGCACTATGACAGTAAAGGTGAACCAGAGGACAGTTCACTAATGATCCAGACTATCCGTGAATCTTTTGATTTGATTTCTGATCGAACAGGTTTGAAGTTTGTTGAGAAAAAAAAGAAACTAAAGCGTAAAAGTGGAATCAACCTTGACTGGAAATACAACAATAGTCGTGGTGGAGGACTTGCTCTTGGTGGCGGATACGGATACAACTCCGGTGATGGGGAAGTGAATTTCAATCCGAATGAACTTGAATATTACGCTGATGAGTTTGCCGGTCACGATGTTTTGCTGGACTATTTTGGTAACCCAAGATCAATAGGGGCTATCGGCTGGACAGTCGTTCACGAGGTGCTTCACGCAATGGGTTTCGGTCATGTTGATAACCCTTCTTCGATTATGCACCCATTAAGCGGAGCATCAGAATTCAATGAAGGTGACCTAGCAGGGATGCGTAAAATGTACTTGAATCACCCTTGTAACATTAAATAACAAAAACTCCTAAGCATGAGCAAAAACTGCTGCAAGGTCTTGTAGTTCAATTGGTTAGAGCACCACCCTGTCACGGTGGAAGTTGCGGGATCGTACCCCGTCAAGACCGCATTTGACAATACCCCCCAAAAATGGTATAATAGAAGCATAAGCAAACAATAAAGGAGATGCAATGAGATTAGCAATGGTAGCGACAACTAGGTTCAGGCACGATAAGTCAACAGGCGTTATTGAGCATTTGTTAAGTACTAACCTGAGCATGAATGATTCGATAGTTGCCATCCTAGACGGAACTATTAACGCTGGTAGTTCTATTGTTTCCTACGAAATTGTAGATTTAGATAAAGATGAGGATGAAGAAGGTCAGATAGTTAAGAAGAGGTTTCCACGATGCTAGATAAATCGTCTTGGGGAATGCTGGGTATTTTCTTCCTTGTTGTAATAAATGTTATTGTTGTTTTAGATTTTATTTTAAGTTGACATTACCCCGAAAAAATGGTATAATAGAGATATGGAAAACGAAAGGAACAATAAAGTGAACAGCATGGATAACCTATCAGATTTAGACATGGAGAGAATGATCATGGCTGGCTCTACCGACATGGTTGTGTTTGACTTAGACGGCACACTTGCCGACATCGAACCTTATCTACACTTCTTGGTTGAGCACCCAGATTCTCCCAGAGACTGGTATGGTTTTCACCAGAGCGTTTACGGGGCAACACCAAAGGCAGATGTCTTGGCAATGTATTCCCTCTACGCCATGAGAGACATAGAGGTTGTTATCCTAACTTCTCGTCAAAGAGAATGGGAAGATGTTTCTTCTGACTGGTTGTGGAAGTGGGGCGTTGACTATGACCGCTTGATAATGAGGGGCATGAAAGATAAGCGGTCTGCTCCTGAGTACAAGCGTGAAGAACTTATGAATCTTATGAGCGAGGGCTTTAATATCGTTCATGTGTTTGATGATCATCCCGGTGTTATCAAAGTGTGTGAAGGGTTAGGTTTACCTAACACAAAAGTTCCGGGGTATGAAGAAGCGTCAGCAATGATGGAAGACCTAGCGAAGAGTGAGAAGTGGAAGGTATCAGCATGAACTATAAAGTAAAGCAAGTGTTAGTTAACTTTAGTTACGCAGGAGCGTGGTTCCTTATTGCGTTTAGTGTAGTATTTTTGATGATGTCTTGTAATGAATAAGATATTTATTGGCTTTATGAGCATCATAGGGTTTGTCCTGCTCATTGCTTTTGTTCTTATGCCTACCCCGGCAGATGCGATCCAAAGATGTAACGACAATACTTTCTCTTCCACAGAACCGGGCACTCGTGGTGCTTGCTCTCGTCATGGTGGCGTTGATAAGACTTGGGATGCGTCTGCTCCTCCCTTCTCGCAGCCACCTTTGGGTTGGAAAGACGAGTGGGTTACCGTTGATCCTGTCCCTTCACCCATCACTTCACCTGCTCCTACACCAAAACCTAGTTTACCGGGTGTAGTTATACCCCCCTCAATTGAGGTTCCTGATGCTCCGGTGTCCGACACCATCTCTAAACTAAATGATCTTAATGTTGGGCCAGAAGTCGGTGGTTACGACAGGGATGCGTTCAAATATTACAGCGGTTCAACAAGAACTCAGGTGCTCAGGGACGAGTACAATGGTGGTTGGTACGATATCTACACAGGCAGGGTGTTTCAGTTCTCCAAGTATGTTGAGATAGATCACCTTGTGCCTATGGTTGAGGCGTGGGCTTCCGGTGCTAAGTTCTGGAGTGCAGATAAACTAAGAGACTTTGGTAACAACACAAGAGATGCCGACCATTTGGTGGCGGTAGAGAAAAGAATAAACAGAGAGAAGTCAGGGTATGAGCCTCACGAATGGATGCCTTACATAGATCAGTGTGGGTATCTCACAAAGTGGGTAGGGATCAAGGATCGCTATGACTTGTCTGTTGATACTAAAGAGAAAAGTTACATAACTAACTATTGGAACTACTACTGCACGGAAGGAAAGTAAGATGAACAAGGATCTAGAGAGAGCACAGAACCTGATGAATGTTGGTCAGTATGATGCTAGCATTGCTTACTCACTATTGGTTATCGCCAAAGCATTGCAGGTTCAGCCAGAAGAACCAAAAAGATTTGCCACAGATTTTTTCCACAGAGATGTTTGTCAAGACCCAACTTGTAGCCATATGAATCGGCGTGTGGTATAATGGAGAACGTGAAACTGCTCCACTTTACAGCCACTTGGTGTGGACCCTGCAAACTTATGGCTCCTATGGTTAAGGAAGTTATGCGTAACAATCCTGATATCGAATACGAAAAGGTTGACATTGATGAGCGACCTGACATTGTTGCAGAGTTTAGTATCCAATCTGTCCCTACCTTTGTTTTATTCAAAGATGATATGCCTGTTGCCTTCAAGTCAGGCAGAATGGCACAAAAAAAGTTTGAGGGCTTCTTAGTTATCCATGAAATCCAAGAGGGATAGTTATGGCTGTTTACCTGTACAAGTGTTCCAAGTGCTCAATAGAGCGTGAGGAGTCTCACTCTATGAGTGAAGACCCTATTGTTGAGTGCCGTTGGTGTGTGATGACTTTTATGAAGCGTGTCCCACAGGTTCCGTCTACACAATTCAAGGGTAGCGGATTTGCGTCAAACGATTTGAGGGGTAAGTAATGGTAAGCACTTCGGCAATCATACTTATTCTATTTAGTTCTTTGATGCTCTACCGGATTTGTTTGCGTAGATATAGGGAAGCGAAAAGGTAGTATAATGAGCAGTGGGGTGATGTCCGTGAGTGCTTGTGAGGTTTGCCATAAAATGTTCTACGGTTTTATCGTCAAGAGGTGTGCCCAATGCCGATAGAAATATGTGGTTTATGTAAAGAAGAGTTTTCAGGAGCATCGGGTGCTTTGTTTTGTAGCAAAGAATGTTTAGATAAGTGGAGAGAGTCAATCAAAGAAAGTGAGTACAATTACGGTGATTAACTTCTGGTGTAGTTATTGCGAGATGGCGGTAGAGGGCGATAGGGTGAAGAGATGGTTTTGTAGTGAGGCGTGTTATGAAAAGTCAGGTGTCGTGTTAGGATGATTTGTTCTTTTTGTAGTGAACCTTTAATAAATCCAACTAATTTTTGTAGCGAAGTCTGCGAGATCCGATACGAGAAAGAAATAGGGGAATATTATTCTGATTTCTTTAGAGACCCAAGCGATATCTTTGATTGTGCAGAAGGAATGAAACGATGAAACCTTATTTTAATAAGTGTTTGCATTGTGATGAGTTTTTTGCAGGTGAGGGTGATATATGTAAGTCTTGCGTTGAATTTGAAGAGGAATTTGAATTATGGTACTACTGAGTGTTAAAAAATCTAGGAGGAATTTAATATGAATAAGAAAGTTCTTGTGGTTGCTCTAACAGCAGTAGCCTTGGGTCTCACAGCGTGTGGTGGTAATGGTAATGGTTCTTCTAAACAGGTTTCTATTGATGGTTCTTCAACGGTCTACCCTTTGACGGCGGTAGCGGCAGAGTTATATCAACAGGAAAATCCAGACGTAAGAGTAGTCGTTGGGTCAAGTGGAACAGGTGGTGGCTTTGAAAAGTTCTGCCGTGGAGAGATTGACATCAACAATGCATCACGCCATATTAGCCCTTCTGAGATAGAGGCATGTAATGAGTCCGGCATAGGTTATTTGCCTCTGACGCTTGCTACAGACGCTATTACGGTGGTAGTTTCACAGACGAGTGACCTGCCCGAATGTTTGACGGTAGAGGAATTGGAAGCAATATGGGAACCAAGCAGTTGGATAAACACTTGGGATCAGTTCGATAGTAAGTTAGATAACAAAGAATTACAATTATATTCTCCGGGTACAGACAGCGGAACCTTCGACTTCTTTACTGAGGTGATCATGGGTGAGGCAGGTATGCAACGCACCGACATTACCCCATCAGAGGATGATAACGTTTTGGTAACGGGAATATCAAGAGATCCTAATGCAATGGGTTATCTAGGTTATACTTATTATGAACAGAATCGTGATTCTCTCCGTGCCGTTGCAATTGACGAGGGCAAAGGTTGCGTGTTTCCGACATTTAACACAGTTTTGAACGGCACTTATTCACAACTTGCTCGTCCTTTGTTGGTTTATATTTCAACGGAGGCATTGAAAAAGCAAGAGGTTAAAGATTTTATTGAATTCTTTGTAGAAAATTCAATGGAAATTGCTGAGGATGCTATGTTTATTAAACTAGATGGAAATGGGTTGTTAAAATTGAACGAGTATGCTAAGTTAATCTACGATAATGAAGTGGGGGTGTTGAAATGACACAATGTTTATGTGAAGAATGCGGGTGTTCGTTGAAAGATCAGAAGAAATTCTGTTGTTGTGAATGCTATTATGCAGCAGTGCGTTCAAATTTGGAGCAATGCGAGGGACAGCAGTCCCTTTTTACTAACGCAGAACTCTTAATAGATAAAGTAGAAGAGATAAGGAAGTTAGTTTTAGATATGATCAACCCTTATTTCAATAAAAAGAATTGACTTATGAAAAGAAAGATGGTATAATAGAGGTATGATTACACTAGAAAAGCAAATAGAGTTGCTGGCACAATTTTCTATTCAATACCAGTATCGCTTGCAGGAGCAAGACGAGGGATGGTATGAATTCTTTCGCAGCCATGATTCCGCAATCCCCCTTGCTGCCCTCATCTACTTGAAGTTAGCAGAGTTTTCAAAGGATAACCTCAAGAATATGGAGGGGGCAATCCTTATCAGGCGAGCATTCTTCGATCTGTGCGACACCTTAGAGATTGAGCGGGGGCGTAAGCACCTCTCAATTCAAGACATGTTCCGTAACTCACCCAACGATACCCTTGCGGAGTTGGAAGAAGACTTTATAAGTTGGGGGCAGGCATGATGGATTACTATTCGCACTGCGACAACGGACATGAGTGGACAGAAGTTAACACGTTCCTAATGCCTAGTGGAACAAAGGTATGTAGGGAATGTAATAAGTCAACACACTGGGCTGATGCGGGGTATCCAGACATCGTGCAATACTTCAGGGATAAGGGTGCGAAGGGTCTTGACCCCCTATGACTATCAAGAATAGGCCAGAGTTTTGCTCCATAGATGGTTGTGAGAAGAAGAATAAAGTAAAAGGTATGTGCGGAATGCACTATGGTCGTATGTGGAAAGATAAAAACCCCACGAAAAAATACTCCTACTATGTAAAAAAACAAAAAACCCCAAAGCCAGAGGAGGTCTGCACCATAGATGGTTGTGAGAAGAAGAATAAGTCTAAAGGTTTGTGTTCTCATCACTACGAAAGGGTCAGGAAACACGGAGATCCTCACTTTACTTTGAAGCCTCGCAACGAGGAAAACCCCACATATGGAGCGATGCACCAGAGAATTATCAGGGAAAGAGGCAAGGCAAAGGAGTATTCTTGCTTCATAAGCATAGATCATCCCGCTATGGATTGGGCTTTCATAAAAGAAACGGCAGCGGAGGAAGACCTTATTACCCAGAGTGTAAAGAGAACCTACCAGAAAGACACTATTGAGATAACCTACTCAAGGAATACGTTAGACTACAAACCTTTGTGCAAGCACCACCACATCAAAATGGATAGTCATGGGTGGTCGCTTTGGGATATGGTGGAGGATTACTATGCACCAAACTGGCCGTAGTCAAAAAAGAACAAATAAATGGTTTGCTGGAAGTCCATTTGGAAATCCAAAAAAAATCGCTGGCTTTAGAAATTCAGTTTTATTTTTTGGAAATGCAAAAGGAAATCCAAAAAAATTTACTGCCTTTAGAAACTCAACTATTTTTTTTAGAACCAGCAAAAGAAACTCAACTATTTTTTTCAGAGAAAGAAATGCAAGAAAAAATAGTGGAACCGCCAATAAAAATTTTCCTAAGTTTGCCTCAAAGTTTGGTAACAAATTGGTAACGAAAAGGGTAGCGAAAGACATAGATACCACTAGAGTAAAGAGAATAGAACTAACTAACAAAGAGAAGATAAGGAATAGGTTAGAGACACAGGCGTATTTCCCTCAGCAATCCACAGGATTTCTCAGTGTCCTGAGAAAGACTATCTTAGACTACTTCCTTCCTTATCCCCCTGCTCCTCCTCTCAAGGATGAGAGGAATTGTTTCTGGCTACCGCCCGAAAAATAAAAAGGGTAGTCAAAGATAGGCAGTATTATCCGTAGTAGAAACACATAAGTACTTAGATAACAAACACACCTATCTGATGCCCCATAACCCCCTCAAAACCCCACCAAACACCCTTGATATCACACAATACTAGAATAAAGAAGTTACTGAGCATATACCGATAATAGGACACAACAATAAACAAACATAACAAAAGGGTAACAGCGCCCCGCCGGGCGTGGCGTGAACTGGTTTGAACTGGTTTGTTTTGGTTTGAACTGTCGGGGAATTCCCACGAAAAACATATGCTTTATTTCAGATAACAACGAATAACATATGTATTCCCACAGATTATGGGGATTAATGGGGGAAAGGTATTTGCCGTGCTAGACGGCAAAGGCTATGGCATCAAAGAGATAGGAAGTCTTTGGGAGACATGCATGTAGTGCTATGATGTATGCTACTATCTATTGCAAGGGTTAGTCTTTCTTTCTCGCTACCCTTTTCTTTCTGGGTAGTGAATAAACTTCCAAGGGCAAACTGACCGCCACTACCGATGGCGGTGTAATCAAATTCCCACACAGAATAATCGCTTGTGTCCATCTCAAATAGATAAGTCTTCTTTGATGTCTTTATCCCTATGAGTAATCCTGCATCGTCTCCTTCTTTGGTTACCCTTTTTTCTTTCTCAGAAACGATGGATGGGACGAGGTGCGTCCTCATCCATGCAGGTACATCTTTTTTATCTAACACAGGCCAATTCATGTACTGAACCATTTGCCCAACGCCCCCGCTTCCGGCGTACCCACAAATAATATTTTCTGCTTGCCGCCATAATTTCGGGGTAGTCAAAGAAACAATAGAAGATCCATCACTAGCACCCCTATCCCCCATAAGGAAAACACTTTCTTTCGTTTTGATACCCGCAATAACAGTCATCTCAATACCCCGATTTTCTCATGATGAAAAAAGTCGCCTTCGTAATGTCATGATGAAAAAAGTTTCCTTCGTAATGTCATGATGAAAAAATGCGCCTTCGTAATCCCCAAAAAATGTCATGATGAAAATGCGTCCTTTCGTAATAGTCGGTGCAAAAAACTTTTGCACAAATCGGACATATCGGTGTGACGAATCTCACAAAAAGTTTTTTTCATTACCACTATTATACCATAATCATAGGGGAAAGTCAAATTGAAAATGTGACGGACATCACATAAATTATATTAAAAGATTTGACTATTTAATAAAAATGTGCGCCCTTACCAGTGCGCCCGGATTTCTTTATTAATTATCAAAAGACTATCCCCGTGCCCCAGCACCACCTCCGCCTCCTATGTTATCACATCAGATAAACCACAAAAAAGATGGCCCCCGCAGGGGCCACCTTCCTAGTCTATCCTATTTATTTTACTGCGAGAAACTCCCGAGTAATTTTGTTGAGACGATTTTTTTCAACATTGGTAACCGGATCGAAACCGGAAGCCGAGATCAAAGCACCCTCAAATGAGCCGTTACGAACTTGACGATGCCAGTCTAGACGCTCAGTCATAGCATTTAATGCGGTCCACGCATTTTTTTCTGGCGTGGTTTCGCTGCCCCAGATATTTTTGAGAGTGTCAATCTTTTGCTCCCAACGAGTGTTGGCAGCCATTGCCCCACCCTTCAGGGCTTCGCCTGCTTTCTCTGATTCAACAACTGCGTCAGGCTTTGGGTAAGCCATAACAATTAGATCCTCAAACTTTTTATTTGAGACAGAAACTTCAATCATCTTTCTCATCTCAATCTCAAAAGCATCAAGGTACTTGTGAGCAAGTCCCAAAGTCTCACGAGCCACGGCAACCTTGCCTTCGGTAGTTGCTGTGTGACGGATACGGAATGACTGCTTTGCAGACTTTCCACCCTTGCCGATAGCAAACCCTAGAGTATTGGAACACACAACACGCACCGGAGTAACCGAAGCCTGAATTGGGTGTGAGCCGTCATGCGAGGAAGACATCAACAAATAATTTTCTGTTGTCTCACCATTGACGGTGATATCTCTATTGAGAGACATTGAACCAAATACGACTGTGCCGTTTTTGATTGAACCGGCTGTTTCCCAAGTCCCGCCACCGTCAAGGATATTATCACCGAATGAGAATAGTTCCTCATTTTGGAATACCTTGTAACGGGATCCAACTACACCCAACACATCTGTTTCTTGATCAAACGGGTTGGTGCGTACGTTGGCAAAAAATTCTCCACCATGGTAACGTCCGGGTAGTGTGATCGGCTCCTGCCTAACGTCCCAGTTGGACAGGCTAGCAGCCTCAAGCATTTCGCTTGTGGACTTTTCCTCATCAAACACAGTACCTAAACCATGCCATGCGGGTTGACGTAAAGATGCGAAACTTGCCATTTCGCCGTATTGCTCTAACATGTGAGCCATAATTTTTTCCTTCTTTCTTGTTTTTTTAAGATAACTTTTTTTATCTTATGTGTCTATTATACCATTGGAGGGTGGGTAAAGTCAAATTATTCTAAGTGTTTTAGGTAACGGAATGGTAACAATGTTATCCACAGGTTATCCACAGGCGGGGCGCATCCTGCGCCCAGAAAAATGACCCCCGAAGGGGCCACCTTCCTATTTTTTATTCCGGGTATACCAAGAACAAATAAGATAAATAATAACACTTATGTTGAATGTAAATACCACAAACGATAGATACCTCATACCCCTCGCCTATTCCCTAACTAATGTTAGTTTCTCAAAATCAACAAGTCCTGACTTTACTTTTAGGTAACGTTCTTTGTAGTAAGACGAACGGTAGTCAAAAACCATGTCGTCATGGGCAAATACCCAGTAGATATCAGTCCATGCTTCCTCAAAAGTTGTTTCTTCTTTTGTGTTATTCATCTTCGAGCCACCCTGCTGCTCGCTTTGCAGACTTCAAAGAATAATAAATCTTCCCATAAGTCTGTGGGTTTTCCCAACGTTCACACACCAGATAATGGGTGAAGTCTTCACGGCGATTACACAAGTCGTTCCAATCTTTCTCTAGGTGCTCTTCCTGATCCTTGTAGAATGTTAGTTCCAGAACCGGAGTAATCATCTTTGCTTCGGACCAGTCTGCCCACGCAAACGTTTCGTTTACCATTTTAATTCCTCCACTACTTTATCTAAATCTGAATAAGGTTTAGAGAAGTCAGCGAAACTTCTCTCGTCACAAATAAAATAAAGAACTTCGTTGTTACCACTTGTCTCATCAAAGATGAAATCCTGAATAGATCCTTCTGGGATTTCACCTTCTTGCTCTGTGTTGCTAAACACAAAGTCATAGTCAAACTCTCTAAAGGTTGCTGTGACCAACATTTTCTTTACCATTATCCTTCTCCTTCTTTCAATTCATCTGGCTCTACATATTCGCCAAGTCTTTCACAATACGCTAGGCGTGGATTCCATTCACCCGCAGAGTTATATCTTTCGCCATATTCCCAATCACACATTGTAATCATTTACTTTCCAACCTCTCGGATTGCAAGGAGAATGGGAGATTGTTGTTGAAAGCATCAACCCATGCCGTGCCTGTGTCCTGTGCTTGCTGGACATGTGTGAGAAAGTCTTTAGCGTCATCACTAACAACAAAGTCAATATTTTGTTGAACTAAGTCTAGGACTTCGGAAACATTGCTCCCTTCCATTTCGTTAATGTAATTAACACCAAAATCTGAAGGTGTGTTTATGTTATGGCTATCAAGCCAGTGGCCGATAACACACATGGGTCGGTTATTAGTGTTAAAGTAGCGGCAGCCTTCGGCAAAGTGAAAGTCGCATTCATAATCTTCGAGTTCGTCACAGTCACACAAATTATACAACGGATATTGAAAGAAAGGATTTTCTTCAATTATTGCTTTTATTTCATTGACCGCTTGGTCAACGTCAATCACGTTTGGTTCTGGATTTGTTACCATTTTTCCCTTTCTAAGATAAAACCTTTTTATCCTATGACTATATTATACCATTTTTTTTAGGTAAAAGTCAAATCCTGCGAGGCTGTTTGTATAACAATTTGATAACAAAGTTATCCACAGGTTGTCCACAGGCGGGGCGCATCTGCGCCCGGTTTCCGCCAAGTGATAGTGGGGGAGAGAAGAAAGGGATTAACACTCTCCCCCACCGGGGGGGGGTAGTGGGGATAAGGAAAAATGAAAGTAAAACCCTATCCCCACCGGCAGAAGCAGGGAGTCAAAAGGTAGAAAGGGAATAAGACCTTTCGACTACAACCTGTCTTCTACATTTATTTTAACACCTCGTGGTTTCCACTCCCTGAGGGTTAGAAGTTTTTGTCTTGCTATTACTACTATTATACCATCTTTGTATTGAGTTGTCAAATCTGTCTACCCTTTTTTTCGGGGTAGCCGGTTAGTCAGTAGTCACCAACACTATAGCAACCACTATGAATAAAACAAATTGAATAGTAAAGATTACCATCATTTATCCCAATCCTCGTTTCCATATTCCCAGTTACGGATCTTAACTAACTCTCCACCTTCATACCATTCCTTACGACCGTGAGAAGGCCAAGTCAACCAGTCATCTTGGTCTATTGTTCCAGTCTCACTTTCGGTCGTCCAGTCAAACGGTAAGTCATCAGGGTAACCCTCCTCAGCATAATCTGAATAGGCCCAACCATAAGAAACTTTAACTTTGTTTTCTATTTTTACAATAGATTGTAAATCTAATTCTCTTGTGGCTAAGTCAGGTTCAGACTTGATTGCAACACCAGAGGTGATTGCAGAATCCTCGTCCCACATGTCCTCAACTCTAAACATAGAATAGCCTGCAAAGTTGGGGATAAAACTTATTGTTAAATCTCCTGTTTCACTCATTTCATTTTCCTTTCGTTTACATGACGTTTGCCATTGTGATAAAAATAGATTTCACTAAACATCGGTTGCTCTCCAGTCTCTTCCCATTCTTCGGTAGGAGGCAACATAAACACATAGTCATATTCATTTTTTAGTTTAGACCATTCTGTTTCCCATGATTGCTCATCAGGAATACGCCCTGTTCTTTTGTATTCCCAAGTTGGAGATACATCATACATGTATTTATTTATGTCATCTGTGTTGATTATTTCATCTACCGCCACATCAGGGGCAATGTAATAACCGAAAGCATTTTGCGGATACTCCTCGTCATACATAACTACTGCGATCATTGTTTTTCCTTTCGTTGTCTCTATTATACCATTTCTGGCTTCCGTTGTCAAATCCCTTAGTGGGGGGAATATAAATCCCCCCCACAGAGATTATGATTTAGGCAGAAACCTTTGCCCGAATTCCCTTAGGAAGTGTGCTGAACACATTTCCGTCAAGGGTAAGCAATTCGACTACCTTGCGGTTGCCACGAGCAGTGATGCCTGCAACGATGCCGTTGATGCCTGAAACTGAGGTCGTGTAGAACGATCCAACTTTTACGCTTGCCATTTGTATTTCTCCTATATAGTTAGAGGGACATTGTTGTCCCATTTGTTAGTATCTATTATACCACTTATCCGACATCTTGTCAAATCGGTGGGTTTTGCTATTTAGTTATTCTATTTTACTTATTGTGCGATTTCTTTGGAACTTTGTGGACGGGAATTCTGTCTCAAACTCTTCTAATGTCTTTATTTTATTTAGTCTCTTCTCCGTGATCATTAGTTTCAGAGTCTTTGATAAGTCATCTAAAACTTCAGCAGCACCCTCAAACAAACCAAAATCAAACTCAGTTGCCTCATCATCATCTTGCTCAGAAAGAGTTTGTAACGCATCATCGGCGAAAAACTCAAAGATAAGTAACATATCTTCTGCCTTGATGTAGTAATCTTTTCCAATTTTTCTAATCTGTGGATCTCCCTGTGAATTCATAGTTCTTCCTTTCTTTGGTGTATGTCTCTATTATACCACGGATAGTATTGCAAGTCAAATCCTAACTACCCCCATTTTCTGGGGGTAGTTAATAGATTTACCTTCTGTGCGAAACCACACGGAGTCCCTACGGGCCTGTTCGGGGAGATCAACGTCATACACAACAGTCTTTGTTACTTTAATTTGTTTAGTTTCCATGATCCATCTCTCCTTCTACTACTAATCCCACGATAGGAAACCCAATAAGATCTATTAGTCCGTCAGGGTTAGTGATGACAAACTCATCATACACCTCACCACTATTTTCAGTAATTGTAACTAGATATCTAGGCTCCATATTAAAGATCCTCTCCATTCTCATCTAGGTAAGTGATATCATGGCGGGGGTTGCTGGCCTTGACACTCGAAGGTAAAGGAATGTCTTCTGACACCCAATATTCAATGTATTCCATAACACTATCTAGGTTAATATCCTCTTCTCCCATCTCTTTCAGAGAATCAACAATGCTAGACACATCATAGGTGATAGATCTAATTACGTTTATCTTTTCAGGCATGGTTTCCATATTCATGATCCTCTCCGTTTTCGCCAAACCAGATCAAATATTGACTTGATGGATTATCACTCATGTCTAGCAGAGCCAGCATCCGTGTGAACTCCAAAACATCTTCAAAGGGAATATCTTCAGGTAAGCAACATGCTGCCTCCGCCATATTCTTTTTAATTAAATCAACATTGTAAACTAAATCCTTACGGACGGTTATTGTTTTTGTATTACTCATTGTTTTCATTCCATTCTGCTTTACCCGTGCAATATTCACGACACGGTTCTCCGGCTTCTGCATTGCATCCATCACATTCAATATCTATTGGGTTCATTGTGATAACCTTTCTATTAGTGCCGTTTTTTTCGGGGTAGCCAGAGTAGCCAAGAACCATTCATAGAGTTCTTCCTCAACAACCAACTCATAATCAAGCATGATCAGTCAACTCTCTTTCAGGGTAGAGACGAGAAGACTCGTCAATTATCTTAAATGACTTTTCTCTTAGAGCCAGTTCGTCTTTGAGAAAATGATGACGGCAGAACAATAGTTCACCGACTAAGAAACCTACTAAGTAGTAAGCCTGAGCATTACAAGAATCACACCTGTCTAATGCTGTGAGCAAAAACTCTGGCTCCATTGTTTCGTCAAGCAGATCCTCTGCTGTTGGATTAGACATATTGTTTCACTCCTACACGCTCATAGTAATTTTTGACGGTAGAGTCAATGAGTTCACACACAAAACAATCTTCAGGATGATCCTCAAACACACCACCATAAATGGTATCACATTCCTCTAACTCCCAAGCCATATGAGCCTCAAACATTAAATCATAACTTTTGAAAGTTACGAGGGTAATATCAAAATCATTACCCGGAATATCATTCATAATACGCAAACCTGATATGAATGAATACAACTCATCAGGTAAAACAGAGAGGATACATTTTGGCTCCCCTGAAGTCATATTGTAGACATCAAAGTAACCCTGCTCCATTTCTAGTATCGTTATTTTTACTTGTTTAGCCATTTTGACTTTCCTTTCCTTGTGTACTTTTTTTTATTGACATGCTTGGCAGAGGCGTTGGAACGCCTCAATTCTAAAAGCACCCGAAGTGCCTCTTTGCTTTTTTCCGTTTTCATCATATCTCTATTATACCATTTCTATTCCCGGATATCAAACCATTTCGCCCATTTGTGGTGTGAGATACATCACATTAGTTATCCACAAGTTATCCACAGGCGGGGCGCAAGCAAAATGTCTCGCTCACTTTTTGGCTCTTCGTAAATGTCTCGCTCACTTTTTAGTCCTTCGTAATAGGACATTCCTCACATTTGGATGCGCCCGAAAAGTAACCCCATAGGGGTCACCTTCCGTTTTAGTCATTTTATTCTCTTTCTTCTTCTTCGATCTCAAGGAAATCCTCAACTTGGGAGAATACGGAATTTGAGTCAATGAAGTCACCGTGCTTCCCTATGTATGAGTATTTATCCCACCTGTTCAGTTCGTCCCAGTTGTCGGGTAACTGTTCGATTATGTATTCTTCTTCGTTGAGGTGTGTCTCAACTAATTTGAATGTAATTTTCATTTTCACCCCCACCCTGCCGCAACTTTAGCCTCGTTGAGTGAGTAATAGATATGCCCGAACCTTTGTGGGTCTTCATCTTCTTCACTAACAAGATAAATAGTATTGTCTGGTGAGGCAAGCATATCCTCCCAGTTGTTTTCCATTGTTCCTTCCTCAATGCCGTCCTCTTTATAGAACGTCATTTCGGTTACGAACGTTATTTTCTTTACCATTAGTGCTTATCTCCTTTCAATGCTGATAGTCCACGCCAACCGGCATACACCATTGCTGATTCTAGTTGGTCAAAGCCTTTTTCGAATGAGTAAAGTTCACCCTCGTTTTCAACAAAGTAAATAGTCCCCTGAACTTGCCAATCTCTTTCTTCACCGTGACGCTTTAGGCTTTCGTCAGCCATGAAGTTTTCTATGTAATCTAATGAAGTGTTAGACTCTTGTAAAGGGTTGGAGTCTTTTCCTTCGTGAACGTCATAGATATCACTATAAGCAAACTCACTAAAATTTGCTTGGACTATTATTTTTTTCATTACCGGCCACCCATTCCTTCTAGTTTGTAGGCATCAAGTTTAGCAAACTCTAAATCTCTTTCCTCTTTTTGTGGACACATTTCTTTCCACCCATTCCACCCGGCAACGTCACACGAGAGACACCGGGTAACACCTTCCACACTTCCGTAAAAGTGGGAGAAGTGATTATCTATCTTTCCTTTTTCTGGGAACTTATACATTTTACTTTCCTTTCTTTTTGGTAACTTATTTGCTAGGCTCACCCAGATAAATCTGGTTTATTTGCTAGGCTCATTTACCTTTGTTTATTTTTTCTTATGTCTATATTATACCATGATCCGAGGGTAAAAGCAAATCCTAAACAGGACAAAACGGACATTTTCTGTGTGATATGCGTCACATTTGTGTGCGCCCAAAAAGTGACACCCGAAGGTGTCACCTTTTATTATTTTAGGAAGTCTCCTCAAGGACAGAAGTCACAAACTCACCCTTGCAAACTCCACAGAGGACAAATCCTGCCACGGTGTAAGGGAATGACTGGCAGCAATCTGACACAAATCCTTTTAGGAAAAGATTGTCTGTGAGATTTCTATTCCTCAATGCTCCGTCACCTCCGTCAAGATAATCATTCCACATTTGTGAGTCAAGTGGGTTATATCCGACTGCTTCAGGAATGTCTGACCTCACGACATCATCAGCGGATTTTAGGTGAGAGTAAACGGTTTCTTGTAGAAGTCCGACAGTACCCATTCCTGCTTTGCGGATTTGCACTTTAGGGTTTCCAATTTTTACACCCTTGGACTTTGCAATCTCAAGAATGTTTAGATTATTTTCATTTACGACTTCCTTCGCAGGATTGAAGTTGTTTGGTGTGTAATCTTTACCCACCTCAATTGCTTCCTTGACTGCTTTTGCAAGTCTGACTTTACGACCTTCGACACCGAAAAGTGGTGTGACATTGTAAGCAGACACGACCTCGAATGAAAAGTTCTTGTTACTTTCCATGAAAAGGACTTGCCCCACCTCAAAGATTTCGGTGAGATTTATTGTATTTGTTACGTTCATTGTCTTGCCTTTCATTTTGTAAAGACATTCTGTCTTTATCTTATGTCTCTATTTTACCATATTTCGGGGGTGATATCAAGTCGAAACACCCTTTTTTAGGTAACGATTTGGTAACATCTGGGAGCGCCCCGCAGTGTCACTCGCAGTCAACATAACCTACTATGTATCCGTAATTGTGATTAAACAATATCATTAGTTGTGCCTTCCTCGTTATGGGGTGAGACATAGATTTCATATTCTAAATCTCCTTCTCTCTCGTCTGCTTTTGCATAATAGAGATTTGTCGGGCTACCCTTTTTTATTCTTCCTCCTACTATGTAGTCGTTATTTTTTCCGGGTAGTTTGATAGGGTCACCTTTCTTAGTATAACCATAAGTCATTTCCCCACCCCCGAAAGGAGAGAAGGAACATCATGATCAACATCAAAAGGAGTGATGACGATTGCCTTGATTTTACTTGAGTCAAACAAAGTTAGATCCATTTTCTCAATGAATGCAACAGGGTCAATCGTCTCTGTTGGGGTGAGGGTCAAGTTTGGCTTGAGTCCCTCAAAAGTAATAACATATTTATACATTTTAGTATTTCCCTTCGGTTATAAATTCCTTGAATCGTGAAACTGACTCGTCAAGAGTGTAAAAGAAAAAAGTCTTTTCAACTCTCCCATAATCCACCAACATGGTGGAGATAACAATAGCCCCGTTTTGAGTTGAACCGGCCCAAAGACCGTCCTCAACCTCAACGATAGATTCCGGTAAGAATGTCATTGAGACACCCCCACCGTTTCTATGTTGATAATTTCAACCGTCTCAGAGAGAAAGGTTGTTGGGTCTATGTTAGCTGGAGCCAACACAACCACTTCTTGACCGTCGCCGGTCTTTATTTTATATGTGAAAGTCATTAGACTCTCCTTTCATTTTACTAAGATAACTTGTTTATCTTATGTCTCTATTATACCACGGGGGTCTGACATTTACAAGTTTTGGGAAGGTTTATTCCGATAACCGGACACTTTTGGGTGTGATGTGCATCACTATAGTTATCCACAGGTTATCCACAGACGGGGCGCACTGGAAAATCCCCCCACCCGGAGGTGAGGAGATGATCTCAAATTAACATTGGTCACACACCAATGTCAAGGGGGTGACGATATTACAGCCACGACACACCGGGCCATATTTTAGTCCGTCATTGACTATCACATCCGGCTCAGGACTAAAGAGCCTAAAACTGGACGGAGCCAAAAACTCGTTGTCCAAGATGAGGTCGGTGGTCTCAGGGTCAAAATCATTGACCACATTTTTGTCTAACATTTTTAACATATCATATCTCTCATTTTATGACCAGACTTGTTTCTGGATTATGTCTCTATTATATCATAAAACAGGGGTCAAGTCAAGTTAGAACGACCTTTTCTTGTGTGATATTCGTCACATCTGGGAGCGCCCCGAAAAAAAGGGTAAGGATAGAGGGGAGGGACAACACACCTCCCCCCTACTAATCCTAATTAGAAAGAGTTATCAGGATCTGGAGCCTCGGCTACCATTTCCTGATTACATGACGGACACAATGCAGCCCACATGATCGAACTATCAACATCGAACGTCTCATGGTAGTGAGTCACCTTCTCAACACCACCAGATAAAGTTATCTTTGATTTAACTTCAACTGAATGAACGGGTTGTTCGATCTCCCCACCGAATGAGTAGATAGGGATACTACAATCATTACACCATAGACTTGCATCATTACATTGGTGTATCCAATACTCACTACGAGCCTTGAATATGACTGGAGTAGTGTGGCCACTTCTAGCATCTGCACCATTGTGTATTTGTAGCATGACATAGGTGTGAACCTCTCCCCATCCGTCATCTATAGTAAACTCAAGGAACTGAATATCCTGATCTAGTAGGGTATCAAAGTTGTAGGTATTGTATACCTCACCACTAGACTTTAATCCACAGTTCTTCACATAGTCAACCATTTCATTCATGCCGGCTCCATTAGGGAACATGTAGTTAAACTGTTCTGTTTGGAATCGGTTGTACTCTAGACGTTTCAATAGATAATGATACGTTGACAACCTGACCTCTTCATGATCTATGTAGGCTGAGGGTTTGTTAGTAAACTCACCGTTAGCATTACGTTGCCAGCCACGGTTATCCACACCACCGGAGTCAAGCATATGGATACCTGTATCCTCCATGAACATCATCTGGAGTACCTCTTTAGTACTGTATGTGTCTTTCATTAGTTTATTCATTTCATTTCCTTTGTTTGGTTAGTTATCTGGTTATGTAGTTCAATGATAGTCGTTATGTCGTACTCACCGTGTCGTGCATTATGTGAGCCAAGGATCTCCAGCAGGGCTGACCAAGCCACGGCTGGGAGGGTAACGGTTTGATTCATCATCATCACCGAGCCATGTCATCTTTGCAGATGACACACAGAGGGGTAGTTCCCCACATCACCTGAGAGGGTGAATTGCACATGAAGCAGACCTTCATGTCTAGCATTTCTTTGGTTATTTTCATTTTCTTACCTTTCTTTGTTTATATTATGGACTGACGATCTGCGATATGGAGTTCGCAGAGTAGGTAACCAATCCATGAGAGGTTGGTGGGGGTACTAACACCCTCTTGGGCACAATCTACACAATTTGCGAAGAATGGGGCTTCTTTTACTTTTGTCATTTTCTTACCTTTCTTTGTTTATCTTATGTCTCTATTATACCACGGGGGTCTGACATTTGCAAGCCCAGAGGGGGTGTGTGTCCGGTTATCGGTCACATGTGGGTGTGATCTATGTCACATTGGGGGGCGCTGAAAAAGGGTAGCCAGATGGATACCCTTCTCATATCAAGCATTGCTATAGATGTGTTCAGCATTGACCCAAGACATCACTTCGTCATCATGCTCAAGGAATACCATTCCATCGAATACACCTATAACTTGTGACTTGATAGGATCTTGACCGGGGATAAGGACATATACTACCTCGTCCTCTAACACATCAGTACCTACATGATGTAGATTGTTTAACATTGTTACCCTTTCTAAGATAAACGATTTGATTATCTTTATGTTTCCATTATACCATTATTAGAATGCTTTGTCAAATCAATAGGGTGTGATAAATCTCACACATATTGGCGCTCTAAAGTCCGGCGGGGGGTTCCCTTTTTATCCAAATCATCCACGAGAAAAAGATTACAAAGTTTGCTCCAAAATAAGTTTTTTTAAGTTTGGGGGAAAAATCGGGGTAGTGGGTGATGCTCCCTGTCGGTAGCATTGGAGTAAATAGATTACCTAAAATAAAGAGGTGCAATATCGGGTATAAAATTGTTGCAAAGTCTGGTATGGTTTTTATTTGATTTTATTTTTATGTATGGTATAATAATGGAAGTGAGCCTCGGGATTTCCTGTCGGATGGCAGGGCCTGGGGTTTCGCGCTTTTCTGGCTCGAATGCGATTTTTGGAGGGTGTTGGATGCGACTTTTGGAGGGCATATATTCTTGATAGTTTAATGAGTTTCACATATCGGACACTTTGATAACAATTCCATAACGGGTTGGTAACGAATGGGTACTTTTGGGGGGTTTTTTGGGTTTGGGGTAAAAGTGCGTGGTATAATGTTCTTATAGGGTTTTTCGTAAAAGGGATTATGGAGAAAGCAATCTGCGGTTAATAAAAATGGTATCCATTGCCGTAGGCAATCAAAGTCAATGCTTTGGCATTGAGTTGGTGTAACCTAATCCATAAGTGTATTGTAAATGCTTTACGCTATTATATCATGTATGGAGATATGGGGCAATTGGGGAAATCGTAGAAATCGTAGATTCCTTTTGGAATGCTTTAGATACTCGCTGCACTCGTATGTTAATGTTTTATTATCTCAAGAAAGATGGGGATACCCTTTTTCTTTGACACCTTTAGGTTATTTCTCTTACCTCTATGTTTACCCCTGAGAATGGAACATTTATATACATAATATTATCTAATATATATAAGGCATATACCATAAGCACCGAACCAGTCAATTTGACTATATCGGTGAAAAATGGTATAATAGAAGAGTAAGCAAAACTACTACATAAGGAATGATTAAAATGAAGACACTTATTACAGGTGTTGTTACTTTTTCGCTGCTGGGGCTTTCTGCTCCTGCGGTGATTGCTTCTACCCCCGAACCAAATTGCGCTATTCAGGATGTGCAATGTTGGAAAGACTTTTATGGGATTAAGACTCCTGATTATGGTTGGAATAAACCATCTCCTATTGTTACCCCCAATCCTACACCTCCTGTAAGTGAGGTTATTAAAGATAACGAAACGGTAACGGAAGAAGTTATTGAAGAAGATAACGAAATGGTAACAGAGACAGCAGAAGAGTTGTTAGATGAAGAATATTTTGGCGGAGAAACCGTCATTATTCAAAAGACTGACGGCAAGATTATTGTTGGCAGTGTTACTCCCCAAGAAAAAGCAGAACTCGCAGATTTACCTGATGTGTCTGTTATTGAGGAAGACTCAACCGTATCCATAAACTATTCATGGGGTACTGACCGCATCAACCAATCTGATCTACCCTTGGATAATTATTATGACGGAGGCACAGATGGTGCTGGTGTGCGTGTATATGTAATTGACACGGGCATTGACTACAACAACACTTCTCAGTTCTCCAGCATAGAGCGAACTGGTTTTGACGCTATCGGTGGAGACACTTGGTCAAGCGGTAGGTTCATTATTACAGATGGAAACCCAATGGACTGCCACGGTCACGGTTCTCACGTTGCCGGAACGGTAGCGTCTAAAGATTATGGTGTAGCACCCGGAGCAACCATTGTCGGTGTCCGTGTGTTGAGTTGCAGCGGTAGCGGATCAAACTCAGATGTTATCAATGGTATCTTTTGGGCGATTGAAGATGCTGCCGGAAGACCTGCCGTTATCAACATGTCTCTTGGTGGTAGTAAGTCCTCACTTTTGAACGCTGCCGTTCAAGATGCGGTAGACGCAGGAATAACTGTAGTCGTAGCAGCAGGCAACTCAAATAGAGACTCTGTTACTTACTCACCTGCATCAGCACCTAGTGCTATCACGGTAGGTTCGACTACTAGCACCGATACTAAATCATACTTTTCTAACTATGGAACTCTTGTTGATATTAACGCTCCGGGTTCGTCTATTAAGTCTACCAAGTTGGGTGGGGCAACAGAAATTATGAGTGGCACTTCTATGGCTGCCCCTCACGTTGCTGGTGCTGCTGCTGCTTACCTATCTAATAACGCAGGTTCTACTCCTGCACAGGTAGATGCTGGTTTGAAGGCTGCTGCGGTTTCCGCTGTTAGTTATCCTGCTCCTTCTACTACTCCACTTTTGCTTCAATGGAGAGTAGCAACAGATCCTAGCCCGACTCCCACGCCTACACCAACGCCTACACCAACGCCTACACCAGAGCCAGAACCTGCTGCTCCCCCAGCGGCTCCTGCTCCCGCACCTCCGTCAGGTGGTGGCGGTGGAGGTAGTGCTCCTGCTCCTGCCCCAGCACCAGAACCTATTGTAGAAGTTCCTCCTGTTTATGTGCCTCCAACTGTGGAAAACCCAATAACAATTCAGTCACAGGAAGATAACGAAACGGTAACGACACAACCACGCACCATCGAAAAGGTAGGAAAGAAAACGGTAGTCACATTATCGTTTGATGCAGATAATTACACATCTATCCGCACCTTCAAATGGAATGCAAAGAAGAAAAAGTGGGTGCGAGTTCGTTACGCTGTGCAATTTGACGACAGTATCCAAATGTCCTTCAAAAATAAGGGTAAGTACAAAGTAATTGGATACAACATCATTGATGATACACAAGACAAACTACTTACCTTTAAGGTAAAAAAGAAGTAGCGTGTAGTAGCGTTTGCTTGAGTGCCCTTCCTAACAGGGGGGGCACTTTTCTTTGCCTAAAAAAGGGTAGCGTGAAAAATAGTGTGGTATAATAAAGTATCACAGTTTAAGAAGGAGTATCATCATTATGAGCCAGATTGAATGGAATGCAGCAAGGGCCAAATTAGAGTCCAGCCCTGACTATGTTATGGTTAGAAGGTCAGCACAAGCAGGTCAGTTTGCTGGCGATAAAAAGGGTGGGAAAGATGGCATTGCTATCAACTGGTTTGAGATAAACAAGTTAGACCTACCGGCTGGTTCTGGTGGCAGTGGCCCTTCGTATGATGATACAATAATTAAAAAAGACTTAGCAGATTTACAAGATGAGGTTGATGTACTAGCAGACGATATAACAGCATTAGAGAGTGATAAGGTTGAAGTTGCGGCAGGTCAACCAATGCTTACTATTTGGAGAGGTTCAACTACGGAGTATGATGCAATCTCACATGATCCAGACACGTTGTACATTGTGACACCATGAGCGAAATTACTTATGACTCAGATATGACTTATGATAGCGACACCTCTTATGATGGCATTACTACTGATGTAATTATTACTGATGTAGTTTTCCTTGGTTCTACCCCGGTAAAATTGTATCTTGGAGATTTAGCGGTGTCAGAAGAAATTTTAGTAGGGGTGAGTTAAATGCGTGGTATGGGATTTACCGACACCAATCAAGAGTGGCCTAGCGGAGTAACGCATGGTCGCATCTGGGATATTGGGGCTACTTGGAAAGACATTCATATTGCTCCTGACACCTACGTCTGGGATCGTCTTGACGAGGTTATTGCAAAGATGAAAGAGAATGGTATTAACAATATTACTTATGTTGTTTGTTCTACTCCTCAATGGGCTGCTCAAGATCCTAATGCTCCTCATTATGCTCCTTGGTTAGGGCCGGGAACTAATTCGCTACCCGGCGATCCCGACAATAGTTGGAAGCCATTTGTTTGGGAACTTTCAAAACGGTACAAGGGAGTAATCAACGCTTACGAAATCTGGAACGAATGCCAACTTCCTGATTTTATGTATCCTTGGGATGAGAAGAACCGTAAGATGCTAGCAAGGATGACTGATGATGCTAACCGCATTATTAAAGGCAACGACCCGAAGGCTCTTGTTGGTGCTTGCAGCATCCTGCCCCGTGAAACTAGCGGTGGCTTGAAGAAGGCTGAGAAATTCCTGACAGAACTGTCTAAGCGTAA
>FLOH01000452.1_pt1 | contig 88723 bp, 85 predicted proteins | sample 756751 | NCBI WGS metagenome assembly FLOH01 (sample SAMEA4026879, study PRJEB14308) | marine metagenome | biome: coastal water; material: water | depth 74 m
TGCCGGCTTTGCCTCCTGGCTGGACATGACGCCAGCGCATCCGGACTTGTTCGCCATGCCCGATGCAGACAGCTTGATCATCCTGCCTTGGAAAAAGGACGTGGCCTGGGTGGCCGCCGATCTGTACATGGATGGCAAGCCGGTCGAGGCCTCGCCCCGTGTGGCGCTGAAGGCCCAGATCAAGAAGGCTGCCAAGATGGGCTACACCTTCAAAACCGGCGTGGAGTGCGAATACCACCTGATTACGGCCGATGGGATGGGTATCTTTGATGAACGCGATATCCAGGAAAAGCCCTGCTACGATCAAAGCACCCTGATGCGCCGCTACGACGTGATATCGGAGATTTGTGATGCCATGGTGACGTTGAACTGGGGTGCTTACCAGAACGACCATGAAGATGCTAATGGCCAGTGGGAAATGAACTGGGACTTCGATGATGTCCTGAAAACAGCCGACCGTCATGTGTTCTTCAAATACATGGTGAAAACCGTTGCCGAAGAACACGGTATGCGCGCGACCTTTATGCCCAAGCCGTTCATGAACCTGACTGGCAATGGCTGTCATATCAATGCATCCTTGTGGGACAAGGCCGGCAAGAAAAACATGTTCCAGGACCCCAAGGGTGAACTGGGCCTGAGCAAGATCGCCTATACTTTCTTGGGTGGTGTCATCCACAACGTGGATGCCTTGTGCTCCATGTTTAACCCGACGGTGAACAGCTACAAGCGCATCAATGCGCCGCGCACCACATCAGGGGCCACATGGGCACCCAACACCATTACCTATGGCGGCAATAACCGAACCCATATGGTGCGCATTCCGGAAGATAACCGGATCGAATTCCGTCTGGCTGACGGCGCCATGAACCCCTATCTGGCACCAGCGGCATTGCTGGCCTGTGGTCTTCAGGGGGTCAAAGACAAGGTTGATCCCGGCAAGCGCCTCGACATTGATATGTATGCCGATGGTCACAAGATCAAGGGTGCCAAGAAACTGCCGTTGAACCTTCTCGACGCCCTGCGCCTGACCGACAAGAACAAGTTCGTCCGTGAGGCCCTTGGTGACGAGTTGGTCGATGCCTATGTGAAGCTCAGGATGGACGACTGGCAGAGCTATATGCACCACCTGACCCAATGGGAACGCGATCACACGCTGGATTGCTAATAGCCCCTCCCTCGATAGGGTGTAAAACAGACAGGCCGGGTCGTTTACTTGACGATCCGGCCTTTTTGGTTGTTATGTTGCAGATGGAGTTTTCGCGAGAAATAGCCCAGGAGACCCCCCTGTTCGATCCGACCGGTTTCGACAAACTGATTGCCGTGGCCGGGGTTGATGCCGTGGTTAGTCTGTCCGGTGTGTTCGAAAGCCAGGGGCGTGAGAGTCTGGGCCGGATCGCAGACGCCGTGGAGGGTGGCGACCTGACAGCGATCGAGAACGAAACCCATGCCTTGGGCAGCAGTGCGGGGACCTTCGGTGCGATGCGGCTCCATGTGTTGTCGCGGGCGGCAGAGGCCGCCTGTGTTGCTGGTGATTCAGACCTAGCCCTTTCCCTGAGCCGGGACATCCTTGAAATTGGGGACGAATCCTTCAATCTTGCCGTGGCCTATATCGCGACTCTTCCCACCGATATTCAGTAAGGCCCGGAAGGCACGCCCTGCTAGTTTGACTTAAATCAACGCCCTGATTTTCCCAGATATGTATAAAGATCGGGCGCGGTCACATTGAAGGCCGCAGGGAGGTAGATGATGAGTGCAACCCTTGACATGTTACGCGATGAACATCGGAGAATGGCAAGGCTGCTGTCCATCCTAAACCGCGAAGTTCAGGCTTTTGGCAACAGAACGCCGGTTGATTTTGATCTGGTTAACAGCATTCTGGATTACAACCTCCATTTTCCTGACGCGTGTCATCATCCGAAAGAAGATGTTGTCTATCAGAGCCTGAGCGAACGTGATGCAGAAGCCGCCGCGGCCGTTGGCGATCTGACGCAGGAACATGAAGACCTTCACCACCTGACCAACCGTTTCGCTATTGCTGTTAAGAACGTCTTGGCGGATCAGGCACTTCCTCGCGACTGGTTTTCCGAGATAGCCGATGATTACTTGCGCTTCATGCGCCGCCATATGCAGATGGAGGAAGTTGTCTTCTTCCCCGCCGCCCAACGCGTCTTGACGGAGGACGACTGGAAAGCCGTGGATGAGAAGGTCTTTAGCAAGACTGATCCGGTGTTTGATGATCAGGCGGATGAGCGCTATGAGTCTCTCAGGCAGGCAATCTTGCTTGCCGAAAGCGATGCCGATTCAGGGCAGCCCGTAGCGTAATAACAGACACCGGATTTCACCCCATGACGACTCAGCCCGAGCATCCGTTTGCTGCGTATCTTAAGATTGTTGGCAAGGGACCTAACCTGTCCCGGCCGCTTTCGCGCGAGGAAGCCAGGGACGCCATGGCCATGATTATTGCCGGTGATATCGAGCCGGAACAACTGGGCGCATTTCTGTTGTTACTTCGTTACCGCGGAGAAGAAGCCGGAGAGTTGGCCGGGTTTATAGATGCGGCACGGGCTAGCCTCGATATTGAACCCGGCTTTACCGCGCCGGATATCGATTGGCCGTCCTATGCCGATCGTCACCGCCAGCAACCATGGTTCATTCTGGCGGCGATGCTGCTGGCCGAGAACGGTTGCCGGGTTCTCATGCACGGAATCGCGGGTGAGCAGCAAGGCCATGCCCCGACACGGCCTGTGCTGCAGGCCATGGGCGTGACGCCGTCGCCTGATATGACGGCGGCATTGAGCGCGCTGGACAAAACGAACTTCGCCTATATCGGGCTGGAGGATTTTCTGCCCCGTATCGAGGCATTGTTTCATCTTCGCCCGACACTCGGACTTCGCACACTGGTGAATACCTTCGCCCGTGCCATCAACCCGTTACAGGCTGGTTGCCAGTTGCAGGGGGTGGTGCATCCCACGTACCGGAATCTTCATCAGGATGTCAGTGTCATTCTGGGGCAACCCGCAGCAGCCGTCTTCAAGGGCGGCGGCGGCGAGGTTCAGCGTAATCCGTTGAAAGGGTGTCAGGTTTTCTGGAGCCGGGCGGGCATCGTCGGTGAGGATGAATGGCCGCCACTTCTGAATGACGTCAGCCACGATTGGCGGGGCGAGGTCCTGGACCCGGCGCGCATTGTATCGGTGTGGCGTGGCAACCTGGTTGAACCTGCGGCAGAGGCGGCGGTCATCGGAACTGCGGCGATTGCCCTTGCCACCCTAGGGCGTGTAGAGCCCGGCGTAAAAGCCGACGACATGGCTGCTGCAATGTGGCAGGATCGGGTGCGTGACAGGTTCTGACAAACCGACACAGTGAATAAGGAGAAATCGATTCATGGGGATTAAAAGTCTCGATGATATTGTCGAAGCGGGGCTTTGCGCCGGGTGCGGTATCTGTGAAAGCATTGCCGGGCGTGATGCGGTTGAGATGGACCTGGCCGATGAGGGGCGTGTGCGGCCGCGCACCAAGGCGCTGTTGGGACAAGGTGTATTTGACCAGATCATGCAGGTGTGTCCGGGTGTGACGGTGACAGGGCCAGAAAAAAATCAAGCCGGATCATCGGGAACGACGCATGACATATACGGGCCCATTGCAACCCTGAATCGGGGATGGGCAGGGGATGACAAAGTGCGCTTTCATGCCGCTGCGGGGGGCTCCCTGACAGCATTGGGAACATTTCTGCTCGAAAGCGGACGTGTCGAGGCCGTCCTCCACGTCAAGGCGTCCACGGATAATCCCATGATGAGCGATGCGCACATCAGCACCAGCGCCAGTGACGTCTTTGATGGCGCGCAATCACGCTACGGCCCTGCTGCGCCGTTGACTCATGTTCACAGGTTGCTGGATGAAGGACGCACGTTCGCTGTGATCGGCAAGCCGTGTGACGTGGCGGCCATCCGTAATCTGGCGCGCATTGATGCGCGCGTGGAAAAACAGATTCCCTATTGCCTGACTATCTTCTGCGGCAGCGTGCCGAGCTTGCGCATGCCAAGTGCGATGGCGGCGTATTTTGGCGTTGCAGCGGACGAGCTATCGCTGTTTCGCTGGCGTGGCGACGGCTGGCCCGGCACCACACACATGGAAACTCGTGACGGCCGAGCGTTCGACCTGACTTACGACCAGTCCTACTTTGAAGAAGACATGCCGTGGAAATACGACGCACAGTTCCGCTGCAAGATCTGTCCCGACGCTATTGGCGAACTGGCCGACGTGGCCTGTCCTGACGGTTGGATTATGGAGAACGGAAAGCCGCTGCACGAAGAAGCTCCGGGAGCCAACGTGATCGTCGCCAGAACATTAAAGGGCGCGGAGCTGGTGCGTGCAGCCCAGGCTGCTGGCGCACTGGTGCTGGAGCCGTACAGCGAAGCCGAGCTCGAAATCATGCACGTCGACCACAAACCGCGTAAGATCAGTTGGCCAGCGCGTATGATGGGTATGCGATTGGCTGGACAGCCTAGCATGCAGGTAAACGGTTACAGGAAATGTGCCGCCGTAAGGGCCTCAGGGCCGGTCTACTTTCTGAAATCCCTGTTTGGTTCTTTCAATCGTGCTCGAAAGGGGTTGAGCAGGGAAAACGGATTTCAAAAACTCTGATTGCGGAAGCAAAAATGTCATGACCCATAATCCCCTCTATATCATCGACGGCCTGCAATATTGCCGATGGGATCGGGAAATCTTCGAGCAAATGCGCGAAGGCCGGGTAACGGCGGTCCATGTGACCATCGCGTATTGGGAGAATTTCCGAGAAACCGTCGCCAATATCCAACACTGGAACCGGTTATTTGAAGATCATGGCGATCTAATCGTGCATGCCCGGTCCGCCGATGATGTTCGCAGCGCTTCGGCGCAGGACAAGACGGCTATTATCTTCGGGTTCCAGAATTGCTCGCCCATGGAAGATGACTTGGGCCTCATTGAAGTGCTCTATGATCTCGGCGCGCGTATCATGCAGCTTAGTTATAATAACCAGAGCCTGCTGGCGACCGGGTGTTACGAAGCCGACGATCCCGGCATTACCCGGTTTGGTAAGCAGGCAATCAAGGAGATGAACCGCCTCGGCCTGGTGATCGACATGTCCCATAGTGCCGAGCGTTCGACACTGGATGCAATCGAGCTGTCGGAACGGCCCATCGCCATTACCCATGCCAACCCGTCGTTTTGGGAGCCTGCGCTCCGCAACAAGTCCGATCGCGTGTTAAAGGCGCTGGGCGAAAGTGGCGGCATGATCGGTTTCAGCCTGTATCCGTATCATCTGAAGGGAAAATCGGCGTGCCCGCTGGATGATTTCTGTGCCATGGCGGCGCGGGCTGCCGAGCTCATCGGGGTTGATCGCATTGGTATCGGTTCTGACTTGTGTCAGGGTCATGATGATTCCGTGGTCACATGGATGCGAAACGGGCGTTGGACACGTGATACGGATTTTGGTGAAGGCAATAAGGGCAATCCGGGCTGGCCGGATCCCGTGCCGTGGTTCAGGGACAACCGGGATTTCTCCAATATAACACAGGGGTTGATGGACGTTGGTTTTGATGCCGACGATGTCGACAAGATTATGGGGTTGAACTGGCTGTACTTCTTTGAAACGTCGTTTCAGGCGCACGCAAAGTAGGATGTGTCCATAAGGGGGGGGGATGAACAGTATTTCAGTTTCAGATTTGACGTTGAGACCGCCGGAGCAGGTCATGACGTCGGCCCGTATCGGATCATTCCACCCAACACGTATCAGCTTTGTGCGATCCCTTGTTCGGCGCATGGCGCGGGAGAGCTGGCGCACTGAGCGTCCAGTGTTTGATCTGTCGGACGATGGTTATGGTGCTGCGGTTTATCGGGTGGTAACACCCATGGGGCCTGTCAGCCTTGTGTGTTTTTCCAACGAGATTGATGATGAAGACCGGACCGACCGGGTCATTGCGGAGCGATGGGACACGGCGTTTACGCTTGTCGCGGGTGATGTGGATGCCGCCACCATCGAGAGGCTTCGCCAGAACGCCCCGCTTCAGGAAGCCGGTCGGTTCCAGCCCGGTGATCTGGTCCTCAGCCGCGCCAACAAAAGCATGCGCCTGTTTGCCCACTTTGTTGACCGGCTGGCGGCCGGACAGCAGCCGGATATCGCCCAGGCGTTGAACGTGGGTTATCTGATGCGGACCACGGCGGTTTATGGCAATGGCAAGCTGGGTATGTCTGATTTGGCCCATGTCTTTTCTGGCGGTATCTTTCACCGGCCTTATGAAGCTGAAATGCTGACTGTATACCTGATCCGCCTGTTTTCATTCGACATGGCAGATCATATTGCCCGGTGTCGGTCTCCTGAAAAGGCCGTTGCCCTGGATGATGAAATCAAACGCGCTCTGGGCGTCGGCAATGCGACCGGTCTCGGCATGGCACCATTCCTGCTGGGCCATCCCACACTGTTCAACAACTGGATCATGGCACGGGAAACGGCGCTGTCGCGGGTGCGGAGCGTTGCGTCGGCGAGTGCTGAAAGCCGTGAGAGGTTCCGCTCCCTACTAGCGCGCGTGTTGCGCTATGCAGAACAGTGGCATACCGATGATGACCACCAGATGGCTGAAATCGTTGTCCTGCGCGGTGAGTTGTCCGCCCTGATGGATCGGGTCAATGGTGATGACGATCCCCTGTCCCGTGATGAGCCATGGGATTGCCTGGTCCGGGAAATGGAGGACGGTGGCAGCCTTGAATTCCAGGAGATGATCATCAGTGTGATGATAGAGCTTTACCCTAATCTGGTGGATGCGCTGGAAGACGGGATGGGCTCGGACGAGCGGACACAGACAAATCCCGCGATGCGCCTTACCGAGCTGAAAACCCTCATCGAAATCGCCTATGGCTGGGCGTTAGGCGAGGACTACAGTACCCCGCAGGCGCAACACTATTTCTGGTATCGGTCCGAGGAAAAGGAAGAGCCGCGACTGGGCGAACGCTGGTCTGAGCCCGGTGCCGGATTGGAAACGCCGATCGGGGTCGCCCGGGATGTATCGGCGCTGCACGATGCCCTAGAAAGCCGTTCCGTTGCAGAGCTTAAGGCCACCAATGTCGCCACGTTTCTCATCACTGAGCCGCAATGGCGACGGATCGTGACCCGCATCCAGACGCTGGCACCGTACCCGTATGCGGAAATCCATGACAATCTGCTGGGTATCGGGTGCCAGCCTATTGACCTGTTGCGCTGTAAGCTGAGCCTGTTCGGCGCCAGCCGGTATGATCCCAAATCGGACCGGTGGACGCGGGTCAATTTCTTTCAGGGGGCACCCTTGCCGGATCAGCTTCGTAATGCGGTTGCCATGGATTGGTCCTTCCCGGTGTTTGATCTTGACGCGGCCTCAGGTCAGAAAGGGTCATCCGGCCAGGAAAGGAGCACGTCATGATGCGGGCATCACTTTTCGAGGTCTGGAAACTGACACAGCGTACCCTTGAGGGTGCAGATGTTCCCGATGGTCATGACCGGGAAGGGGCATTTGCCGTTCAGTGGCTCAGCGAACGGGGTTTTCCGGGCGTCGATATGTTCGCCGAGACGAAGCCCGAAATGGCCGAGAACTGGTCCCTCACCATTGCGGGTGATGTCGAATTACAAGCATCGGGGAACCCGCTTGTATCGTTTGGGGCCGACGTGATCGACTTCTGTGTTGCGGCGGCTGAAACGTCGGAAAGCGGCATAGCCACAGTCGTTGTCCGGGGCGCGTGCGGGCCTGTTTTCCTATTTCCCTTTGCTGCCCGGCGCTGCCTGAACGCGGGGGCCTGCCAGCTTCATTGGACACTGGCAAAAGGAAGCGAATTCACGGCGGTTGTGGCCGGACCGGAAACGGTCTGGATTGACAGTCCTTCCGCCTCATCAGGGCGCGCCGGGCGAGACCTTTGTGATGTTAGCACTCCCGTCAATGTTACCATAACCTTTGATCGTGAAGGGGCTGCCTTGCGGGCGGGCGAAGATGCGCCCGATGGCGGGGTCATGTCACCCGATATGCTGAAAACACACCGTGCGGCGTGTCTTGCCAACGGTGTTGAGATTGCCCAGCCGTTATGGGATAGAATGGCAACTGCCGCGCGTGCGGTGCTGGTGCCGGCGAGCAAACAATCACGCGAACTCGGCGCTGGCGGTGGTAATGCAAACGATTAAAGGCCGGATACATTCCGGATTATCAGATTGATGAGAGCGTTACATGGGTAAATACAAGCTGGATGCCGATGTGGCGGCGTTTATAGAACGATCCAATGCGGCATTCGATGATGGTTCGGCAAGCATGAGTGCGGCTGAACAGCGGCGCCGTTATGGCGAATTATGTAAGACCTTCGATGTTCCCCGCCCCATCGGCTTGACGGTTCAGGACGATATGGTGGTCGGCGATGGCGGCCCGATCCGCATCCGTATCTATCGACCGGAGAGCAGCCAGAAACTGGGCTGTCTGGTGTATTTCCATGGCGGCGGCTGGGTCGTCGGCAATCTGGACAGCCACGATGCCATCGCGGCCGAGATCGCCCACCGGGCCCATGTGGTTGTGGTGGCCGTTGACTACAGACTGGCGCCCGAGCACCGCTATCCGAAAGCCCACGAGGATTGCTGGAGGGCACTCTGTACGGTCGAAGCCTCGCCCGAGAGCTTTGGCGTGGATCGCGACCGGATCGCGATTGGCGGCGATAGTGCAGGGGCTAACATTGCAGCGGGTCTGGCGGTGCGCGCCCGCGACCGTGGTGATCTGATGATTGCGGGGCAGGTGTTGATCTATGGCGCTTTCGGCGGCAGCGAAGATATGGCTTCTTATACGGAATGCTCAGACGCGCCCATGCTAAGCACATCGGACATGCACGCCTATCACATGATGTACTTCGGCAGTGAACAGACGCCGAAAGAACCATTGGCGGGGGCGTTGAATGCTCTCGATATGGACGGTCTTCCGCCAGCGTTCATTCAGGCCGCAGAGTATGATCCTTTGCGCGACGATTCCATTGAATATGCCCGCCGTCTGGGTGAAGCGGGCGTGCCGGTGGAACTGCATGTGGAAGCAGGGCTGGTGCATGGGTTTCTGCGATCCCGCCATGTAACCATAAAAGGGGCCGCCGCCTTCGCGCGCATCTGTGATGCGACCAAACGCATGCTGAACGGATAACAGATCAATCGATCAATGTATCGACCCTGAGGCCCGCTCGTTCTTCATGGATAGGTAGCACACGCCCATAAAGCTGATGGGTGCGCTCCGGGCTGCCGACCATGCCGGGCTCGGCAACATAGGAGAATATGCCAACATAACGTGGCCTGTTGCCCTGAACCGGCGTGACCCGGTGAAGGGCATAGCGGCCCTTGAAAATTTGTAGATCCCCCGGCACCAGGTCGAGGGATCGGATGGGGCCGCGGTCACCATCCAGGACGGCCTGGACCCCTTCGTAGTTTTCATCGTCAGCCGCCCGCAGCCATGGACAATACTCAAAGGCACCGCCTTGTTCTCCATTCTGGATAGCGAGGGTAACGGTGTAATTGTTGGTATCAAAATGCCAGGGGAAGCCCCCGCCCTGTTCGACCATGTTGATGATGACATCGGCCAGGGGGTCGGCGTAGGGATAAAAGTTTTCCTCTTCCAGCGCATCACGAATAAACGGCGCAAATACAGGCCATTGATAGAGCGCGCGCAAAATACTGCTCGGCCCAAAATTATCAGCCGGAATAAAGGCATTAGACCGATCATAAAACCGCCGCAGGGGGTGGCTCTCCGGCAATGTCGGGTGGTCTTGCGTGAAATAGGCATTGGTCCGGTTGAAGCTGCGGTGACCGTTGGTGGCGACGCTGTCGCTTTCGGCGACCAGTTCAGCCATGCGGTCGGCGCGGATGAAGTCCTTCAGGACGGCGCAACCATCTGTCGCCAGATCATCATGTAAACGATCAAGCAGAGCATCCCGTGCCGTACCGGTTTCATGGATGGGGTAGCGTTGCAGGTCAACGTAATTCAGGGGATCCGGCGTCATGGCGCACCATTCAAAGAGGACCTATACGAATGAGGAAGACTAAGATTGGAATTGTACCCGGTGCAACGGTTTTTTTTGTGTCAGTCGTCAATCCGGGTAAAGCCCCGGTCTGCCGAGGGCGGGTGGCCGAAGAATCCGGCATAGCTCTGCGAGAAATGCGCGGCCGAGCCGAAACCGCACCGGAGTCCAATTTCCAGCAGGGGCAGGCTGGTCTGGCGCACCAGGGTGCGAGCGCGTTCCAACCTGAGTTGCCGGTGATAACGGGCCGGGGTGGTATTCATCCATTTACGGAACAGGCGTTCCAGCCCACGGGTCGAGAGCGCCACCTGTCGGGCAATTTCCGGCACGGCCAACGGCACTTCCAGACTATCGGTCATATAGCGAATAGCCTGGCTCAATTTCGGGCTGCGCGGCTGCAGGCGTTCCGCGACGCTCTGACGTTGCGGCGAATGGGGATCGCGAATACCCGGATAGGTGAACTCGTCGGCCACATGGCTCGCCAGTTCCGGCCCGTGTTGCAGGCGGATCAGGTGCAGCATCATGTCGAGACTGGCTGTGGCCGCCGCCGCCGTGAAGCGGTTGCGGTCGATGACAAAAATGTCCTGTACCGCATCCACGTCAGGAAAGGCCTCGGCGAAGCTGTCCAGTTCTTCCCAGTGAATTGTCGCGCGAAACCCGTCCAGTAATCCGGCCCGCGCCAGAATGTGAGACCCGGAGACAATAGCGCCAATATCCGCGCCATGACGCGCCTGACGCTGCAGCCAGACAAGGACGGACCGGGTGGCGACGTGTTGCGGCGTCTCGCTGGCACAAACAACGATCATGGGGATGGAGGAGACGTCCCAGATGGCATTGTCCACCAACTGGGGTTTGCCGTTACTGGCGCGCACCGGTTCGCCATCCGCGCTAAGGATGACGGGGTCGTAAAGGCGGCGTCTTGTAACGTCATTAGCCTGGCACAGGGTATCAAGCGCGGAGGCAAAGGCGATCATGGAATAGTTCGGCAACAGCAAGAAGCCGATTTTCTGTACGCCCCCTTTAGGTGGATCACCAAACATCTATCGTCGCTCCGATAATACGATAATAACGCCGTAAAACTATAAATAGAGTACGGAAAATTGAAAGCATTGAAAGTACGGATATCTATACTTGCCTGATCTGCGCTGCCCTGAACGAGCGGCGAGGAGTGGTTTATTCTAATTTTTGGGAGGCATTATGCGTCAGAAACTTATTCTCACCTGCGCTATCACGGGCGCAGCCGACAGCACCGGCAAGAGCGACAAAGTTCCTGTCACACCGGAACAGATCGCCAATTCCGCTATCGAAGCCGCCAAAGCCGGCGCATCAGTGGCTCATATTCACGTTCGCGACCCCGAAACGGGCAAGGGCGCACGCGACCCCAAGCTGTTTGCCGAAGTGGTAGAGCGCATTCGCTCATCCGACACCGATATCGTGATCAACCTGACCGCCGGCATGGGTGGCGACATCGAGATCGGCTCAGCCGAGAAATTCATGGATTTCCATCCTGATAATTCCGATATGGTCGGGCCGATCGAGCGTCTCGCCCATGTGGAAGAACTGCTGCCGGAAATCTGCACACTGGATGCGGGCTCGTTGAACTTCGGCGACGGCAGCACGGTGGTCATCAACACCCCCGATATGCTGCGCATCATGGCCAAGCGCATCCAGGAACTCGGCGTAAAGCCGGAAATCGAGGTATTTGATACCGGCAACCTGTGGAATGCCCGCGTCATGTGCGAAGAAGGCCTGATCGATAGCCCGCCGTTGTTCCAACTCTGCCTCGGTATTCCCTATGGCGCCGAAGCAACGGCCAAGCACATGAGCGTGATGGTTGATTCCCTTCCTGCTGGCGCTGAATGGGCCGCTTTCGGCATCAGCCGCTCGCAGATGCCCATGGTTGCGCAGGCCACCATTCTGGGCGGTCACTGCCGCGTCGGTCTGGAAGACAACCTGTATCTTGAGAAAGGCGTTTTCGCGACCAACGGCGCACTGGTTGAGAAAGCCACCAAGATCATTGAATTGCTGGGCTCCAGCGTGATGACCCCGCAGGAAGCGCGGGATCATCTGGGCCTTAAAAAGCGTAACTGATTGCTTATTGAGAACACGATATTCAGGGAATAAAGATATGTCGGAAATCAAAACTGTTGGCATCGTTGGTGCCGGTGTCATCGGCGCTGGTTGGGCGGCGCGCTGTCTGGCTCGTGGCTATGATATTATCGGTTGGGACCCGGGTCCAAATGCTGAAGCTATTCTGGTCGATAAAATAGCGAACGCGTGGCCCGCACTGGTCAAGATCGGTTGGGCGAAGACCGCCGAACCACCGGCCATTCGGTTTACTGGCAGTCTGGAAGAACTGGCCAAGGCGGCTGATTTCATTCAGGAAAGTGCGCCGGAACAGATTGACCTGAAACGTAAGCTGCATGCCGAACTCGATCAGCACGCCGCACCCCATGTGGTGATCGGCTCGAGCTCGTCGGGATTGTTGCCGACGGAAATTCAGGCCGATTGCAAGAATCCTGAGCGCATTATCATCGGCCATCCGTTCAATCCGGTATACCTGCTGCCACTGTGTGAACTGGTAGCGGGCGAGAAGACCAGCGCCGAAGCGATAAATGTTGGTGAGGCTTTCTACAAGACGCTGGGCATGCATACGCTTCGTGTGCGCAAGGAAGTTGACGCCTATCTCTCGGATCGCCTGCAAGAGGCTATCTGGCGCGAAGCCCTGCACATCGTCAATGAAGGAATCGCCACAACGGGCGATCTGGACGCTGCCATTACTTATGGCCCCGGCCTGCGCTGGGCCTTTATGGGATCGTTCAAGACCTATCATCTGGCCGGTGGCAATCAGGGCATGCGCCACTTCATGAAGCAGTTTGGCCCGGCGCTGAAATTGCCGTGGACCAAGCTTGAAGCCCCCGAACTGTCTGATGAATTGATCGACAAGATCGTTGAAGGATGTGAGGAGGACGCGGGTGACAGCACCATTGAGGAATGGGAGCAGCTGCGTGATAATTGCCTGATCGGCATCATGCAGACCCTGCGCCAGTTCAATGTGGCATCCGGCAAGACGCTGGGTGACGACGAAGCCCGTCGCCTGACAGCAGCATCGCCCAATGTTTGGAAAGCGGGCGACACGGTTGCGGAGCCGTTGAAATTCCACGAAGACATCGTGCGACCCAACTGGATCGACTACAACGGCCACATGAACGAAGCTGCCTATCTGGAAGCGTTCGGTTATGCCAGTGATGTGCTGTTCCGTTATATCGGCATTGATGAGGCGTATCGCGCTGCCGGTAAATCGTTCTACACCGTGGAGACCCATATCAACTACTTTAAGGAAGTGGGAACCGGCGAACCGCTTAAGTTCACCACCCAGTTGCTGGGCGTGGATGACAAGCGACTGCACTTCTTCCATCACATGTATCATGGCCGCACCGGTGATCTGTTGGCGACAACGGAACAGATGCTGCTGCATGTGGATATGAAGGCCGCAAGCGCCTGCCCCACGGGGCCGAAGGTCAAGGCGGCGCTGGACGCCATCATGGAAGTCCACAGCGGGCTGGAGATTCCGGCACAGGTCGGTCGCCAGATGGCGGTCAAATCCTGATCAGAGGAGCTTCATCATCATGCATTTCGGCCTGACCGAAGAACACTCAATGATCATCGAGAGCGCGCGGGCTTTCGTCGAGCAGGAGCTTTACCCCTTTGAGGAAGAAGTCGAGGCCACGGATGCCGTGCGCCCTGAAATCCTCAAGCAGATCACGGAAAAAGCTCTGGAGATGGGCTTCTATGCCGCCAACATGCCCGAAGAACTGGGCGGTGGCGGTCTCGATGCCGTATCGCTGTGTCTGCTGGAACGGGAATTGGGACGCGCCAGTTTTGCGCTCCAGTACGCCGTCGCCAGACCCAGCAACATTCTTCAGGCCTGCGTCGGCGACCAGATTGAGAATTATTTGTTGCCAACCATCCGGGGCGAGAAGGTGGATTGCCTCGCCATGACCGAGCCCGATGCGGGATCGGATGTGCGCTCCATGAAATGTAAGGCCGTACGTGATGGTGACGACTACGTCATCAACGGTATCAAGCATTTCATCTCTCATGCCGATGTCGCCGATTATGTGATTTTGTTCACTGCAACTGGCGAGGAGGAAACCTCACGCGGCCCGAAGAAACTGATCACCACCTTTCTGGTCGACAAGGGCACACCGGGCTTTGAGGTAAAGCCCGGTTACAAATCGGTTTCCCATCGCGGCTATCATAACAGCATCCTTGAATTTGATGATTGCCGGGTGCCGGCAACGCAGGTGCTGGGTGAGCCTGACAAGGGCTTCGATGTGGCCAATGAATGGTTGGGGGCGACCCGGTTGTCCGTGGCGGCCATGTGTATCGGCCGGGCCCAACGCGCCTTTGAACTGGCCACCGAATGGGCCGCGACCCGTAAACAGTTTGGCAAGCCGATTGGCAAGAACCAGGGTGTCTCTTTCAAACTGGCTGACATGGCGATTGATATGGAAGCGGCTGAACTACTGACCATGAAAGCGGCGTGGAAACTGGATCAGGGCACGGCTGTGGACATGGATTTTGCCATGGCCAAAGTGGCGGCGACAGAAATGCTCGCAAAGGTTTCTGATGAAGCCATCCAGATTTTCGGCGGTATGGGTCTGATGTCGGACCTGCCCTTGGAACGGATCTGGCGCGACCACCGGGTCGAACGTATCTGGGATGGCACCAGCGAAATTCAGCGACACATCATTTCCCGTGCGCTGCTTCGGCCCCATGAGGGTTGAAGGCCTATGACTGATATTGAACGCCTAAAGCGGTTTCTCAAACCCCGCCACATTGCGGTGCTGGGGGGAAAATGGTCGGATGTGGTGGTCAAGAAGATCCGCGAAATCGGATTCGCCGGAGAAATCTGGCCGGTCAGTCCGACGCGCGACACCCTGGGCGGGATCGAGTGTTTCAAAAATTTGAGCGACCTGCCGGAAGCGCCTGATGCCGTCTTTGTCGGCGTCAATCGCCACGCCACGGTGGACGTGGTTGGTGAGTTGAACCGCATGGGTGCCGGCGGGGCCATGTGCTTTGCTTCCGGGTTTGCCGAAGTGGGCGATGAAGGCAAGGCGATTCAGGACCAGTTGATGGAAGCCGCCGGTGATATGCCCATCGAAGGCCCCAACTGTTACGGCATGATCAATTATTTGGACGGCGTGACACTGTGGCCTGACGAACATGGAAGCCAGCGGGTGGATGAGGGCGTCGCGATCTTGTGCCAAAGCGGCAACATCGCCATCAACATGACCATGCAACAGCGTGGCCTGCCCATTGCCTATATGATCACCATGGGCAATCAGGCACAACTTGGTGTTTCCGAGTTTATCGAGGCCATGTTGGATGATCCGCGCATCAAGGCGATCGGCATTCTGATTGAGGGCATCAACGATATTCCCGCATTTTCCCGCGTCGCCATTCGGGCGTTGGAAAAAGGTGTTCCCATCGTTGCCATCAAATCTGGCCGTACGGCCGCCGGTGCTGCGATCACGGTCAGCCATACATCGACCCTGTCGGGATCGGATGATAACTACGCGGCGTTGTTTGAACGCCTCGGTATCTATCGCTGTTATTCCCTGCCGAGTTTTCTCGAAGCCCTCAAGTTCCTATCCTATGCCGGGACTCTGCCGGGGAACCGGGTGGTATCGCTCAGTTGTTCGGGCGGTGAAGCCGCCATGGTCGCCGATTCCATCTCCGACATGCGTCTCGACTTTGCGCAGTTCACGGAGACTCAGCGTGCGACCATCCGGACCACCCTGAATGATCTGGTGTCGATCTCAAATCCCTTTGACTATCACACCTTCATCTGGGGCGTGCCCGACGCCATGGAAGCAACCTTTAGCGAGGTCGCGTTGTGTAATTATGACGTCACCATGATGTTGATGGATTATCCCAAGCCGGGGTTGTGCGACATCGCGCAGTGGGACATTGCGGCGGAAGCCTACTACAAGGCTTGTGCAAAATCGAACACGCAGGGCGTTATTGTCGCCACCCTGCCGGAAGGAATGCCCGAAAAGGAACGGGCTAAATTCATTGCAAACGGTGTCGTTCCCATGCAAGGCCTGGACGATTGCCTGCATGCTATCGAGTGCGCCGCCTGGATCGGCGAGCGTCAGCGTGAAGCCCGTGCGGGCAGGTTGCCGGTGGCGATCTCTGATCTGACGGCAATCAACGGCACCGAGGCAAGGGTGCTGGATGAATGGCAGAGCAAACAAACGCTCCGCGAGTACGGCCTCACGGTGCCGGAAGGCCGTCTGGTATCGGCGGATGAAGCGCCCGCGGCAGCGACCGAACTGGGATTTCCCGTGGTACTCAAGGCCGTCAGTAGCGAGCTGACCCACAAAACGGATGTCGGTGGCGTGGCCCTGCACCTTCACGATGAAGCTGCGGTGGCCAATGCCGTTGCCGACATGGCGCATCTTTCCAGCCAGTTTTTGGTCGAATGCATGATGAGTGGCGCCATCGCCGAGTTGATCATCGGCGTTGACCGGGACCCTCAGTTCGGCCCGGTTCTGGTGGTCGGTGCGGGCGGTGTGTTTGTTGAGCTGCTGCGTGACAGCCAGACGTTGTTGCTGCCGTTGAGTCGTGGACAGGCATCGGACGCCGTAGGCAACTTGAGAATCGCCAGTTTGCTCAGGGGTTATCGGGGCGGGCCTGCCGGGGACTTCGAAGCCGCCGTTGATGCGGTCATGGCGGTGGCGGCCTATGTGGATGCAAACCGTAACACCATCCGCGAACTGGACGTCAATCCGCTGCTGGTGTTCGAGCGCGGCGCTGTCGCTGTTGACGCTTTGATACGAACCACCTAAAGTTGCAATTAATTAAAACACACCCAAAGGTTGTATTATGTCAAGTGATGTAAAAGTGATCCGGAATGGCCAAATTCTTGAAGTCACCCTCGAACGGGGCAAAGCCAACGCCATCGACGCAGCAACATCTGTTGCTATGGGCGAAGTGTTTGCAGAGTTTCGCGACGACCCGGGGTTGCGAGTCACCATCCTGACCGGCGGCGGTGAAAAGTTCTTTTCCGGTGGCTGGGATCTGAAGGCGGCGGCGGACGGTGAATCCTATGACACCGACTATGGCGTCGGCGGCTTTGGCGGCATCAGCGAAATGCATGAACTGACCAAACCGATTATCGCTGCGGTGAATGGTTATGCCTGTGGCGGTGGGTTCGAGTTGGCGTTGGCGGCTGACCTGATGGTGGCGGCTGATCATGCGCAGGTCTGGATGCCGGAAATCTTCGCCGGTGTCATGGGTGATTCTGGTTGCTTCCGCCTGACCCGACGTATTCCCCGGGCTATTGCCATGGAAATGCTGCTTACCGGCAGGCGCATGAGCGCCCAGGAAGGGTATCAGTGGGGACTGTTTAACGCCGTGGTGCCACTGGACCAGTTGATGGACAAGGCACGTGAATATGCCGACATGATGATTGCCGCCGCACCGCTTTCGCTGGCGGCAACCAAGGAAACCATCCGCATGGCCGAAACCATGACCATCGAGGACTGCTACGCCACCATGAAGGCCAAGGGTTTTCCCCTGTTCGAGAAGATGTTGGTTTCCGAAGATGCCCAGGAAGGCCCCCGGGCGTTCGCTGAAAAACGCGACCCTGTGTGGAAGGGAAAGTAGAGAGCCGGGAAAGCCGGGTACCTATTCCCCGTCACTATTCAACTCCCTGAATATAGATATAATCTCACGGTCGATTGCGCTGATCGTGGTGCGCCCCTGTATTTTTATCTCAGGTCCCGCTTTCTATGTCGGGTGCCCTGCACGTTTAATGTGAACAACAGGTTGCATAACAGAGTTGTTCTGAAATACATGATGAGCAAGTGAGGGACTTAAAATGTGGCCGGACAGTCGTATACAGGAAGTTTTCAACATAGATCATCCCATCGTTCAGGCACCTATGGCCGGATCCAGCAGTCTGGAAATGGCGATAGCTGTCAGTCAGGCGGGGGGCTTGGGGTCTCTGGCGTGTGCCACGCTTGATGGGCCGGGCCTGCGTGATCTTCTCCATGCTGCGAAGCAGGCAGGGGTAATGGCGTTCAATGTAAATTTCTTTGCCCATGTTCGGCCCGTTTCCCCACCGGAGGCGGATAAAGAGTGGCTGGCGTGTCTGGCTCCTTACTTTAAGGAGCTTGATGTCCAGCCGCCCGAAAACCTGCCGGAAGGAAGCATAACCCCCTTCGATGATGAGCGATGCGCCATTGTCGAAGAATTCAAACCCGCCGTCGTCAGTTTTCACTTTGGTCTGCCGGACATGAAAATTGTTGATCGATTAAAGGCTGCCGGGATCAAGGTGATGAGTTCAGCGACGACAGTTGCAGAAGCACGCTGGCTGGAGGAAAGAGGGTGCGATGTTATCATTGCGCAAGGCTACGAAGCGGGAGGCCATCGCGGCATGTTCCTGAGCGATGATATCACCACACAGGTTGGAACTTTTTCACTGATTCCGCAGATCGTTGATGTCGTGAAGGTGCCGGTTATTGCAGCAGGAGGGATTGCTGATGGACGCGGGGTAGCGGCGGCCTTGGCTCTGGGTGCCAGTGGTGTACAAGTTGGCACGGCCTATCTGTTTACAGAGGAATCTTCTTTGCCGGACCTGTATCGTAAAACACTGAATTCGTCCCCGGATTATCATACTGCTCTGACGAATGTGTTTTCCGGTCGCCCGACCCGGTGTCTGGTGAATCGGGCTGTTCAGGAATTGGGCCCCATGTCGCCCTACGCCGCTTCGTTTCCCAAGGGGTTTTCCGCACTGGCGGGTATCAAGGCAAAAGCTGAGCAGGGCGGCAGCAGGGATTTCAGTGCCCATTATTGTGGGCAGTCTGCCGCTCTCGGGGCTTCCACATCAGCAGCAGAACTGACGCAGAATCTTGTGGCGGATGCTCAATCGCGCCTGAAATATCTGGCGCGGTGATCTGATGAAGCTTGAACTCGCTACCAAGCGGTTACTGCTGTGCCCACTGTCTCTGGCTGACGTTGATCTTGCGACTGAGTCGTTAACCGACCCGGCGGTTGTGCAATACGCCTTGGGACTGATGACACCGGAAGGAATCAGTGAAAGTATGGCCACGTGGACGAAGCGTGGCGGGAACGGCTGCATCGGGATCTGGTGCGTTACTGAAAAGGATACAGGAGCAAAAATCGGCACCGGCGCCCTGCTGCCCATGCCCATCGAGGAAGAAGATACCAACTGGGACATGGTCGTCGAGGGCAAGATGCCGGAAGGGGATGTAGAGGTTGGCTATATTCTCAAACAATCAGCCTGGGGCAAGGGCTATGCCACGGAAATCTGTCAACGCCTGTTGCAATTCGTCTTCGAGGAAACGTCGCTCAAGGAGATCGTCGCCACCTTTGATGATGGCCACCTGAAATCCCGTCATGTGCTCGAGAAATGCGGGTTTGTCGATAAGGGCAGGCGGTTTTGTTATGGTGAGGACTCTGTGGATTTTCGGATTACCCGCGATCAATGGATTACCCACAGTCACTCAGGTCGCACGAATTTAACGAACAATTCGCTCTGATGGGAAGGTGACGGTTACGGTTGTCCCGTCGCCTTTGGCGCTGGCGATCTCCAGTGTGCCACCGTGCATCTCGATCATGGAGCGACTGAGCGGCAGGCCCAACCCGGTTCCCTCATATTTACGGCCCAGTGAGCTGTCGACCTGACCGAAATTGGCAAGGGCAGTTCCTACCTCATCGGCATCCATGCCGATGCCATCATCGCGCACGGTAAGCTCTAGTGAACCGTCAGCGGCAATCATCGTTTTCAAGCTGACATTTCCGCCTTCAGGGGTGAACTTGATGGCGTTTGACAGCAGGTTCACCAGAACCTGTTTGGTTCGGCGGGGATCAACGAGAATTTGAATGGGAGTGTCATCAATGTCCGTTAACAGGTTGATTTGGCTTTCAGCAGCTCGCGTATCAATCAGTGTAACGGACGACACGATGATGTCGGACAGATCAACCTGTTCCTCGTTCAATTCAAACTGTCCGGTCTCGATGTGGGAAATATCCAGGATATCATTGATGACTTTTAGCAGCTGCGTACCGGAGCTATGGATGTCTCCTATATAATCTTCATATTTGTCGTTACCGAGAGGCCCGAATATCTTGGCCATGATCGTTTCGGAGAATCCGATAATGGCATTCAAGGGTGTGCGAAGTTCGTGGCTCATGGCTGCAAGAAACTCTGATTTTGCAGCATCGGCAACTTCTGCGGCATCCTTCGCCGAACGGAGATCGATGGCCTGTTCTTCGAGATTGTTGATCAACTCGAACAGCTTCGCGACGGCCCTGTTATGAGCCGAAATATCGTTCCCGATGACGATCACGGCGTCTGGGTGCAATTCCGTTGCCCGGTGGAAGCACAAGTCTACATCGATGGCTGTATTGTTCAGGCTGATCAGCTTGATTCGCAGGACTTCCGTTTCTTCCTGCATGATCTCGATAAAATTATCGAACCCGGCGGCATAGACAGGTGAAACGAAGTCAACAAAGGGTTTGCCGATAATATCGTCGGCGGATTGGGCACCCAACAGGGTGGCACCTGCACTATTGATCTGGTGGATTGTTTCTCCAAGGCAGACACAGTACAGGTTCTGGGAAAGCTCGAAATATGCCATCGGGTCAAAGCCGGAAAATCCCGGCACTGCACCACGCCTGTCACCCTCAGTGGCAGTCGCCTGATCAAACAAGATACTTTCCCCTCGCGCTGGTTATTCAATCGCAATATGGCGATCTTCAAACCTTTATGGTTTCCGGCACTTCTGTTGCGATAGGCTGAAAATCCATAATTATCGTGAGGATAAACGACTGTGTGAGGGCATGTCTACTGTCACAAAATGGGGGACATGCCATGATAGAAATTCATGCCGGGGGTTCACTTATTTAACGACGGGATTGCCGTCCTTGATCCATCCCGTAATGCCTTCCGTGACGTTATAGACGGTTTTGTAGCCGCCCTGTTCCGTCATCAGGTTGGCGATAACGGAAGAGCGGTTGCCGGTGCGGCAGATCAGAATTATCGGTTTATCGGGTCCGGCAACTGATTCCAGATCGTCTGGGAACGTGCGGATAAAATTACCACCGCCGTCAAAGGCGGTCAGGCGCGTGCTGCCTTCGATGACGCCTGTTTTAGCCCATTCGTCCTCACGACGGATGTCAATGATCTTAATACCCTGCACCAGAAGGTCTTTCAGGGCCGCATTATCGATGTTGGTATAGGCGGGCGGTGTGACGGCAAGTAGTTCCACATCGAAGGTCAGTGTCGCATTGGGCGGGATAATATTTCCTGCCCCTTTTTTGCCATAGGCCAGTTCAGGCGGGATGACGAGCTTGCGCTTGCCGCCGACTTGCATGCCTTCCACACCCTGATCCCAGCCGGGTATTACCTGCCTCGCGCCAAGGGTGAATTCGAACGGTGTGCCTCGGTCCACGCTGGAATCGAACTTGGTACCATCTTCCAGCCAGCCTGTGTAATGCACGGATACTTTGGCATTGCGGCTGGCGAGATCGCCTGTGCCCACGACCAGATCGGTGACGTTCAATGTGGCTTTGGATTCTTCGCTCAAGGCGATGCCTGGCGTACTGATAATGATGGCCAGAAACAGAAAGATTCGTAAACAGGTTGAAATCATGGTGCCCTCGATCATTGGCCGGCTGATATTTAAGCAATTTAAGGCGCAGATTCAAGGTTGGATATGACATCTGAAACGAGGGTGTTGCCCATAACGGATGTACGTGGCCAAATATAGTATTACTAAGCAGGAGGGTGACGTAAATGAGCTATTCAAAAATTGCAGAAACAATCCGGGCCGGCGGCACGGTCATTCTCGATGGCGCGATCGGCACCGAGTTGGAACGACGTGGCGTTAAAATGGATGACAACGCCTGGTGCGGCGCGGCAACAGCGACAAACCTGCAGGAGTTGTGCGGCATCCACCGGGACTATATTGATGCCGGGGCCGATATCATTACGGTCAATACCTACGCCTCCAACCGCACTATGCTGGATGCCGCAGGACTCGCGGGTCAAGTTGAGCAGATCAACCGGGCGGCTGTAGAAACAGCAATCAAGGCCCGTGATGAGTCCGGCAGTCCAGATGTGGTGGTTGCCGGCTCGATTTCTCATGCCGTCCCGGCGCAGATGAAGCTGGCTGCTATAAACCCGGATGACTTATCCCGCTACGCGGCCGCTTTCAATGAACTGGCTGGAATTCTCAAAGACGCCGGGTGTGAAATGATCCTGCTTGAGATGATGTACGACCCCACTCGTATACGACTCGCAATCGAGGCCGCCCTGTCGACTGGATTACCAGTCTGGGCCGGACTTTCATCGCGCCGGGGTGAGGATGGTTCCATACTCTCTTATTTGCAGACGGAAGACGTTCCATTTGATGATATTGCTCGGATGGTTGCCGAGTATGATTTTGATATCGTAGGCGTCATGCACTCGCCGTCAGACGTGGTTGCCGAGTCACTGGATATTATCCGCAGGCATTATGACGGCCCGTTGAGCGCCTATCCTGATTCGGGACATTTCAAGATGCCAAACTGGATTTTCGAGGATATCATTTCACCTGAAGACTTGTTGGTATACGCGCGCCAATGGCAAGCGTCGGGTGTGCAGGTTCTGGGTGGATGCTGCGGCCTTTCACCGAAACACATCGCTGCGATTTCCCAACTAAAGTCCTGAGTGCCGTTGCACTGAACTTTGCAGGACGATCATTCGGGTAAACAGTTTTGACATGAAAATATCTGCCGTCCTCGGCCCCACCAACACGGGCAAGACTTACTACGCCATGGATCGCATGCTGGCGCATCCATCGGGCATGATCGGGTTTCCCCTGCGCCTGCTGGCGCGTGAAAACTATGACCGCGCGGTCGCCATCAAGGGCGCCGCCAAGGTTGCGCTGGTCACGGGCGAAGAGAAAATCCTGCCGCCCGACGCCCGGTATTATCTGTGCACCGTTGAGGCCATGCCGCTGGATTGTCCGGTGGATTTTCTCGCCATTGATGAAATCCAGATGTGTGCTGATCCGGACCGGGGGCATGTGTTCACCGATCGTCTGCTCCATGCCCGCGGTGTATCGGAAACGGTGTTTCTGGGCGCAGACGCCATGCAGCCGTTGATCCGCAAGCTGGTGCCCGGTGTCGACTTCCAGTCCCGGCCCCGCATGTCGAAGCTCAGCTACAGCGGCCAGACCCGCATCAGCCGCCTGAAACCGCGCAGTGCCGCCGTCGCCTTTACCGCCAATGACGTTTACGCCATTGCCGAACTGGTACGCCGCCAACGCGGCGGTGCCGCCGTGGTGATGGGTGCGCTTAGCCCGCGCACCCGCAATGCACAGGTCGCCATGTATCAGGAAGGCGACGTGGATTATCTGGTGGCGACGGACGCCATCGGCATGGGCCTGAATATGGATGTGAGGCATGTGGCGTTTGCCTCGACGCGTAAATTTGATGGCCACCGGTTCCGCCACCTGACGGCGGCTGAACTGGCCCAGACGGCAGGGCGGGCAGGGCGCTATACCACCGACGGAACCTTTGGCACGACAGGGGATGTGGGCGATCTGGATTTAGAAACCATTGAGCGCATCGAAAATCATGAGTTCGATCTGTATCGCCAGATTTACTGGCGGAATCCCGACATTGTCACCAATACACTGGCCGCCCTGAAGAACAGCCTGCGCCTGCCGCCCATGATTAATGGTCTGGTTCGGGTTCGGGAAGCCGACGATGAACGCGCCCTCAATGAACTGGCCCGTGATCCTGACCTGAGCGATATGGCGGCCAATCCGGGTGATGTCCGGTTGTTGTGGGATGTCTGCCAGATACCGGATTTTGAAAAGGAATGGACCATCGGTCATACCCGTTTGCTGGACCGGGTCTATCGTCACTTGATGGCGGGTGATGGTGGCCTGCCGGTGGGCTGGATCGCCGATCACGTCGCGCGGATCGACCGCACGGATGGTGATATTGATACACTTTCCACACGGATCGCCCGGATCAGGACATGGACCTACATCTCACACAAAAACGAATGGCTGGACGACCCGCTGCATTGGCAGGGCCGCACCAAGGAGATCGAGGACAAGTTGTCCGATGCATTGCATGATCGCCTGACCCAGCGGTTCGTGGATAAACGCACGGCCATGCTGGTCAGTCGCCTGCAAGACACTGACACGGATATGATCGCCGCCATCCGCAGCAATGGCGAGGTCGTCGTGGAAGGCCAGTATGTGGGCTGCATGCAGGGCCTGCGTTTCATCGTTGATGACGCCCGGTTTGCCTCCGATAGAAAGACGCTGGCCTCGGTCGCGGGGCGCGTGCTCCGGGGCGAAGTCCATCGCCGGATTTCCGTTCTGGAAGCCACGGCGTCGGAGGCCCTTGACTGGGGGGCGGATGGGGTTGTCAGTTGGCAGGGCGAGCCGGTGGCCCGACTCAGTCAAGGCGATGCCCTGCTCAGGCCCCGCCTTGATTTGCTGCATAACGACTATCTTGAATCTGATGATCGCAACCGCTTGCGGGCGCTGCTGGATGACTGGCTCCATACCCGGATCAGGACGGTTCTGGTCTCCCTGCTGGCAACATCGAAGGCCGACATCAGGGGAGCGTGCCGTGGACTGGTCTATCAACTGGTCGAAGGAATGGGTTCCATCCCCAGGGCCGCCGTCGAAGAGCAGGTCGAGGCGCTGAGTCGCGATGACCGGCAGACCCTCAAGGCGCTCGGCATTCGTCTGGGGCGAACGGCGATCTATATGCCCAGCCTGTTGAAACCCGCCGCAATCACCTTGCGCGCCCGCCTATGGCATGCCTGGCATCAACCATCGCAACCTGTTGAGACGCCACCGGACGGCCGGATTACGGTCGATCTGGACCCGAAAGGAAATCTGCGGGCCCAGCGGGATTTTCTGAACGCCATTGGCTATACGGTTTTTCGCGAACAAGGGGGCTCCATTGCCGTCCGCCTGGACATGGTGGAACGAATTGCTGGTAAGGCCTGGGCGCTGGGCCGAAAGGCACCATTCCCCGTTGATGAGATGCTGATGTCATTTGCAGGCGCAGGCAAGGAACGCACCGCAGCGATCCTCCATGGTCTGGGCTTCGTGTCGCGGGAAAAGGAGGGCGTGCCGTTGTTTCGCCCGCCACGGTCCAAAATTGGCAAGGGAACGGGAACGGGAATGGGAGCCGGAGCAGAAACTGGGACCGGTAAAAAATCATCCCGATCATCCCGATCATCCAGCCAAAACAAGAAACCTTCACAGCGAAAACCGACAAGTGCGCCAACACGCGATTACAGCGATTCGCCCTTTGCCGTGCTAAAGCAACTGACGGATAACCACGGATAACTTATGACGACCCCAACCCTCAGGATCGATAAATGGCTTTGGTATGCGCGGTTCCTGAAAAGCCGGACACTGGCGGCGACGCTTTCAGGCTCCGGCAAGCTGCGGCTGAACTCGGAAGTGGTGCGCAAGTCCCATCAGGTGCTCAAAGTCGGTGATGTCCTGACCTTTCCCTTGGGAACCCATATCCGGGTCATCCGCGTTGAAGCGCTGGCATCCCGGCGTGGCCCGGCCGTGGAAGCGCAAGCCCTCTATGAAGACCTCGATCCGCCCCAGCAAAAGGCGAAGGAAGAGGATGCAGCATCCCGGACTACGACGGTCGCCAGACGGGATCGTGGCAGCGGGCGTCCGACCAAGACCGAGCGCCGCGCTACCGACCGGTTGCGGACCGAAAGTTGAATCCGGGAACCAAAGCCACTGACGCATCGGCACAGGTTCTTGCCCCGCCAAAATACCCATGATAGGAAAACACCATGATCAAACGTATTCGCACACTGTTGCTCGGGGGTCAGCAGACACCCGAGGCAAACCCGGATGATGAGCGTCGTGCTGTAACAGCGGCGTTATTGGTTCAGGCAGCCTTGATGGATGGGGAATTTGACCCCGCTGAGCGCGAAACCGTCGAAAGGCTGCTGGCATCTGAATTTGATCTGGACACCGGTGATATTGAAACCCTGATCGCGGAGGCCGAAACGGCGGTGCACCAATCCAGCCAATTGTTTGGTTTCACGCGGACAGCCAGCGAGCATCTGGACCATGACGCCCGGATTGACCTGATGGAGATGCTGTGGAGCGTGGTTTACGCAGATGGCGTGGTTCATGACTATGAATCCAACCTGATGCGGCGTATTGCGGGGTTGTTGCATGTGACCGACCGTGACAGTGCCCATGCCCGGCAAAGGGCGGCAGATTCCCGATAAAGGCCCGGTAAATGCCAGCTAAAGGGATGGCTTGCCACATCCGCCAATAGGCAGTAAATGAGGCCGATATATCTGTGCGGGCATGCGCAATCGAAATTGTACGGAGATTTAGATGACCTACATCGTCACGGAAAACTGCATCAAGTGTAAGTATCAAGATTGTGTCGAGGTCTGCCCTGTTGACTGTTTCTATGTGGGCGAGAACTTCTTGGTCATTCATCCTGACGAGTGCATTGATTGTGGCGTGTGCGAGCCCGAATGCCCGGCTGATGCCATTCTACCGGATACGGAACCGGGGATAGAGAAATGGCTGGAAATCAACACCAAGTATGCCGAAGAATGGCCGAATATAACCCGAAAGGGTGAATCCCCCGCCGACGCGGATGAATGGAAGGACAAGCCCGGCAAGCTCGAGCTTCTCAGCACCAATCCGGGCGAGGGAACATAGTTCGACCCTGTGGCTCCGGTCCTGTTTCGATATTTGGCCCCCGAAATACCGAAATGTCGTTAAATTTGACGCAAGGGGCTGTTTTTTCGGCCTTTTTGTGGTATGGTACTGAAATAAGGTGTTCAGGATGCCGGTCTGGGTGGCCGGCATTCATGTGTTTGTGGTTTAGCGACACGTTCAGGCGTTGGTTTTGTGAGTTTGTTCGTCGCTAACCTCAGGTTCTGGGGATTCCCGCACCGCGTTTCCGATAGACCCGTTTCCAGCGAGGATAGGGGTCAGTGGAGTGCGGAATAGGGGGTGCCAGAGGAAAAATGTTTCAACGGAGTAAAATGATTCATGGCTGAGCAGTTGGCTTTTAAACCCGGCGAATTTGTTGTCTATCCGACTCATGGTGTCGGCAAGGTCGAGGCCATTGAGACGACGGAAATCGCAGGGGAAAAACTGAAACTTTTTGTCATCTCCTTTGATCGTGACCGCATGACGTTGCGTGTTCCGGTGTCTAAGGCTGATGTTTCGGGTTTGCGTAAACTGAGTTCCAAGAAGCGCATGGAAAATGCCCTGACCACCCTGAAGGGGCGGGCGCGGGTCAAGCGGACCATGTGGAGTCGCAGGGCGCAGGAATATGAAGCCAAAATCAATTCCGGCGATCCTATTTCCATTGCCGAAGTCGTGCGTGACCTTCACCGTAACGTCGGTCAACCGGACCAGTCCTTCAGCGAACGTCAGATCTATGAAGCAGCGCGGGATCGACTGGCCTGTGAAGTTGCGGCTGTGGACAAGACGGACGTAGAAAAGGCGACGGTCAAGATGGAAGAGATTCTGAGCGCGGAGTGATCTCTCGGTATGCAGGAAGATGAAAAAGTCGGGACCTTGATCCCGGCTTTTTTTATGGCTGTTTTACCCATTCCCGAGCAACCGTTTACCCTTGGTCATTCAAGGATCAGTTTGACCCGATCTTCTGCAGAATAGATGTCTTTCTGGTGGTTTGTGTTGATCAGGTTAAACCACTCGAGACTGAATTCATTGATGCTCATACGATCGGACAGTGTTTCGGGCGTGTCGCCGGGCTGTGCCGCCTCGACCTCGATGCGAAGTGGTTTGACCGCGACTGCCTCGGCTTCGGTCAAGCGCCGGAAACTGTAAGTCATGCGTTTCAGGCCATCAGCCATCTTATCGAAGGCGTCGATAGGGGTCAGGAACACGAGGCGGAAAATTTGATCCGCATCCCCCTGAATGGCGATCAGACGGATATCACGTTGGCCACTCTGGGTGTTTTTGCGCAGACTGCCCGTCCACGCTGACATGCCATTGATGGACAATTGTTCCACGTTGGTGACACTCAACTTTCGACCCCAGTCTTCCGTCAGATACCGGTGCAGGTCCGTGACGCTTCGCGCCTTGTCCGGGTCTTCCATATCAAAGATCATAACGCCGCCATTCTTGTGGCGGGCAACCACCTGTGTGGGTGAGTTGGAAAGACTGTAGCCCACGGGAACGGTGAATGTGATCCGGAGGTCCTGATGAATAAAATCACGCCCCTTGCGGATGCCCTGTTTGGGGTCATCACCAAATAGCATATGGTCAATATGGTCCAGAAACCGGCCCCGGTCAGTTCGGGTAGAGGATGTCTCCCCGTTTTCCGACAGTTTGATAGCCTGCAAGATGCGCTCCGTTGTGCGCGGATGGGACGAGCGGAAATTATAGGCATCTTCCCCCGTCGGGTCACCGGTCATGGCGGCACGTAATTCATCGTGTGCCTTCATTTTTTCGAAAAATGTCTTCATGGCGTTGGTATCATACCCGGCACGGCCCAGATACCGGACGCCCAGCATGTCGGCCTCCAGTTCCTGTTCCCGGGAATAGCCGCTGAGGACGGCCTCTGCGCCCACGGATAACAGTTGCGTGGTCTCTCTTGGCGCACCGTAAACACTACCGATGATACCAACAATGTTCATGCCGATATTGGTGATCATGGCCTGGCTGTAGCGCGTTGCGGTGTGCCGTGCCGTAACATGGCCGACTTCATGGGCGATGACACCCGCCAGCTCGGCTTCGTTTTCCGCCAGCGCAATAAGGCCCCGTGTGACATAGACATACCCGCCGGGCAGGGCGAAGGCATTGATCTGGTCACTGTTCAGAACTGTAAAGCGGAACTGCTCGTCGGGCAGCTCGGATACTTTGACTATTGCCGTGCCCAGCTGTGCGGCATAGGCCGAAACCTGAACTTCGTCATAAGCGCCGCCGAACTGCTTGATGATTTTTGGGTGTTCGTCCGCCCCGATTCGCTTTTCATCTTCCGGGGACATGAACGCGGTAAACCGACGCTCGCCGGTTGCCGGATTGACAGCACAGGCGGCAACACTGCCCATAAGGAGAAGAACCGTAAGGACGGCACCAAAGCGACGAAACACGGGTGAAATCATCATCATGTAAGAATTATGGGAAACCTTGGTTCGTCGCGCAAGCAGGCTTTCGCATAGCAGCGATTTAGTCCAGCACCTCGATCTGTTCAGGGTGGGTCAGGTTAATCATGGCGCCGTTGAAGGATTTCAACCAACCCCTTACACGAATCGTCTTGCCCTTCAGTAGCATCGGATCGAAACCGCTTTCCCGGAACAGACGTTGGGCCTTGCTCTCGATGGTCAGGGTAAAATTCGTGCGCCAGTCGGCACCGAAGTTGAGGTAGACTCTTTTGCCTGCCGCCGCCACATCCAGCACGGTTCCCTGCACCACCTCAAAACGGCCGATGTAGTGGTCGGCCTCTTCAGGCACCCGCAGATCATAAAACGGCAACCGCCATATCCCCCGACCGACACCACGGGCGGATTTCTCGGCCGCCAGCATCTGGCTAACCACGGATCGGTTATCGGGGAAACTGTAGACCCTGGCCATGCCGCGTTTCAGCATGTCACCCTGGACCCATAAGCCGTCATCCCGCTTCAGGTGGGCCAGCAGGCGGTCGTGGCGGTCCATGCGGCTGCCACCGAAGTAGAGTGTTACATCCCTGCCCAACACCAATGTTGCGAGAGTAGATTTGGCCGTGTCGCCATAAGGCCATGCCTTGAACCCTGAGCGACCGAGGGGGATTTTCGGTGCCTGAATCCCCACCAGGCGAATTTCCCGTGCGCCATTGATGGCGGGCTCAATGACCACCGTGTCGCCATCGACAATATCAATGACCTGCACCGTTGGGCCTGACGCCAGTAAATTCCATATTGAATCCCATGGCTCTTCTGCACTAACCGGGATTGCCCGGATCAGCAGGATAAAGGCGATAAGGGTTTTGCCTACAATCCTCACCCGGCAATCCCCAGTTTCCGGATGATGTCGATGGCGGCGACGCCGCTTTGCCGCAAATCATGCAGGGTGGCGGCCTTGTCTCGTTTGGCGAAGCGTTTGCCATCATCGCCGCTCAGCAAAGCGTGGTGGTGGTAGTCCGGGGTCTCGTAGCCAAGCAGGGCCTGGAGCAATCGATGGATATGGCTGGCGCTGAACAGATCTTCGCCGCGCGTTACCAGTGTGATGCCCTGCAAATGGTCATCAACCGTGACGGCTAGATGATAACTGGTCGGGGTGTCCTTGCGGGCCAGCACCACATCGCCGAAGATTTCCGGTGTGGTGATCTGTTCGCCCCGTTCGTGATCGCACCATGTCAGGGTGCCAGCCTGTTCGATGGCCTGTCCAATGGCTTTTGTCATATCCAGCCGCAGGGCATAGGCTTCGCCTGAACTCAGGCGATCATGCCGTTCCGACGGATTGATTTCCCGGCAGGTGCCAGGATAGATCGGCCCGTCAGGCCCGCTCGGCGCATCATGGGGGGCATATCCTGCGGCTTCGATCTCGCGGCGAATGTCCGCGCGGGTGCAAAAGCAGGGATATAACAGACCCAATCCATCCAGCACGTCGAGTGCGGCGGCATAGTCGGCCATGTGCTCTGATTGCCGCCGGACCGGGACTTCCCACGTCAGACCCAGCCATGCGAGATCATCCATAATCGCCTGTTCGAACTCGGGGCGGCATCGCTCGGGGTCGATGTCTTCGATGCGAACAAGGAAACGCTCACCGTGCCCCGTGGTGAAACGGGCGGCAAACAGGGCGGAATAGGCATGCCCCAGATGCAGATACCCTGTCGGGCTGGGGGCGAAGCGGGTGACGGTGCTCATGCCCGGGATTTACTGTGAGGGCACGGATTGCAGGTCAGAAATATCCTGGGCCCAGTCAAGGGCAGAGTTGTACCAGTATTGCTTTTTGGGGGGCAGTTCATCGCGTTGCTGCACCGTGCCAGTGCGGATGCCATAGGTTTTCGGGCCATCACCCGTATCTGTGGCGTAAATATGCGCGCCGCAATGGGGGCAGAACATCTGGGCGCGTTCGTTGCCGCTGTCGGCGATTCTGACATAGGTCTTCAATTCACCGCTCAGCAGTCGAAAGTTCGTTTCATCTACCCTGACGGCAGTTCTGTAGGCCGCTCCGGAAATCACCTGGCAATCCGTGCAATGGCAAATGAAAACTTTGTCTGGATCGACTTCGGCATCATAAGTGATGTGACCGCAGTGGCATCCTCCATTGACTTTCATTGACTCTTTTCCTTGGCTTTTTAATAATTCCGATCAAGTTATCTTATCACAAAATCTTCACCAAGTGGAGATTTGGCAAATGCGGACAAGATGTTGTATGGTGTCATGACTGTTCACCAGATAATGATGTGGAAACGGGACAGATGACAGATACTAGGGACAGGCAGCCATGAACGCGGCGTCGGCAGAAAGCTGTCCGGCGCTGGTGCTGAACGCGGATTTTCGTCCGGTCAGTTATTTCCCCCTGTCTCTGTGGTCATGGCAAGATACCGTCAAGGCCGTGTTCATGGCCCGCGTCAACGTGGTTTCCGAATACGACCGGATCGTACACTCCCCTTCTTTGGATATGAAGATTCCCAGCGTTATTTCGCTGAAAGAATACGTCCACATGTCCAGGCGCCCGGCTTTTACGCGGTTTAATGTCTTCCTGCGTGACAGCTTCGCCTGCCAGTATTGCGGTCATCAACTGGCGGCGGAAAACTTGACCTTTGATCATGTGTTGCCGCGTGCCCGGGGTGGCCGGACGGTGTGGGAAAACGTGGTAGCGGCCTGTGCGCCCTGTAATCTGCGGAAAGGCCACCGGATGCCCGGTGAAGCCGGGGTGCGACCGTTCAGAAAACCGCAGCAGCCCAGTAACTATGATTTACAGGAAAACGGCCGGGGTTTCCCGCCCAATTATCTGCATGAAAGTTGGCGCGATTTCCTCTATTGGGATACGGAACTGGATTGTTCCTGAGCGGGCTGTTTGTTTGCCGCAAATGCGTCGTCGCGACCTGTTCCAGTCCGCTTGGGATTTGCTGAAAGGCCTTCCTGTAAAGTCCCTGGATTAAAACCCATACAACGCTTGACGCTTCGCCATTGGTGGCTATACTCCCGCGCCATTCCCGGAAACGTGGATTTCGGGCGTTTTTACGCCCCGGATTCCCGGCCCGGCATCTGCCGGAACCGCCTAATCGGGACACGAAGAGCCATAATTGGCCACAATAACAAACCGGTTCAACGAGTGAAAGGATCTAGCTGCCATGAGCAAGCGGATTGCGTCTAAATACAAGATTAACCGCCGCCTCGGAGTCAATCTCTGGGGTCGCGCCAAAAGTCCCGTCAACACCCGCGATTACGGCCCCGGCCAACACGGTCAGCGGCGCAAGAACAAGCCTACCGATTACGGTCTGCAGTTGAGCGCCAAGCAGAAGTTGAAGGGCTACTACGGTAATATTTCCGAGAAGCAGTTCCGTAAGTATTATACCGAGGCCGCCAGTCGCAAGGGCGATACGTCGGAGAACCTGATCGGTATTCTTGAAACCCGGCTCGATGCCGTGGTCTATCGGTTGAAGTTTGTTCCCACCGTGTTTGCGTCCCGCCAGTTCATCAATCACGGTCACATCACGGTCAACGGGAAACGGGTCAACATCCCCTCCTACCGTGTTCGGGAAGGTGACGTCATTGAAGTTCGTGAAAAATCACGCCTCGTGCCGCTGGTTCTTGAAGCCATGGAATCCCCTGAGCGTGATGTGCCCGATTACATGACGGTGGATTACAAAAAGATGCAGGGCAGCTTTACCGCGACGCCGAAACTGGCTGATGTGCCGTATCCGGTCCAGATGGAACCCAATCTGGTGGTCGAATACTACTCCCGCTGATCTGCCTGAAAATCCAGATTTACGTCAATGCCCGCCGGAAACGGCGGGCATTGACGTTTGCGGGTAGGGTGATTACTTTTATTGCCGATAAAACAATACAACTGTATGCTATTTTTTCTGTATAGCCGCATCTGGCTATGGAGTCTTGATCTGGAAACGGGTTAGGATGAACGTGATCAAGGAGGGTGCCTGCCGTTGGGTCGGTGTTCTTCCAAAAATAACTATTCACAGCAACAGACAGGAAACGGGGAGACCCATGAAATTTAACGCAAAAGAATTCAAGAACAAGATTGTCAACGGTGACATGACCCGACGGGAATTTGCTGCAACTCTCGCAGCCGTAGGCCTGACGACGGCGATGATGCCGATGGTTCCCGGAAAAGCGAATGCTGCGGGTGGTGTTAACTACTTCACATGGGGTGGTTACGACGATCCGGCATTTTTCCAGAAGTATCAGGAAAAGTATGGTGGAATGCCTGATTTCTCATTCTTCGCCAGCGAAGATGAAGGTTTGGCCAAGGTCCGTTCCGGCTTCAAGCCGTCGGTCGGTCACCCGTGCTCCGATACGTTCCCGCGTTGGGTCCGCGCCGGTGTGACGGAAGGGATGGATAAATCCCGCCTGGAACACTGGGACAACCTGTGGCCCGAACTGAGCAGCCTTTCTGCCCAGTATGATGCAAACGGTAACGTATTGTTTGCACCGTTTGACTGGGGCAACTCGTCGGTTGCCTTCCGGACCGATCTGGCGCCGGAATATGTGGACAACCACAGCTGGGAAATTCTGTTTGATCCCAAGTACGCCGGACGTCTGGCGCAGTATAATGCACATGGTGGGGCGTCTGCCGTTACCGGCCTTGTTCTCGGCTTTTCTCGGGAAGACCTGTGGAACCCCAATGACGAGCAGATTGCTGCGATCCGCGCCAAGATGGTAGAACAGCAGCCGTTGCTCCGTTTCTACTGGGACGACCAGACAACGGCTGAGCAGGCCCTTGCTTCCGGCGAGGTGGTTGCCTCCTACTCGTGGAACGAGGCACCGGTGCGCTTGAAACGTCAGGGTGTTCCCGTAGAGTTCATGAATCCGAAGGAAGGCATCCTGTTCTGGGTCTGCGGCCTGACCAAGTTCAACAGCGATTATGGCCAAGGCGACGACAGCGCCGTCTACGATCTGGTGAACGAAATGCAGTCACCGGAAGTCGGCAAGTACGTCTACGAGGAATGGGGTTATGGCCATTCCAACATCGGCGCTTTCGAAATGGCGGACAAGGAAATCCTCAAAGAGGTCAACCTGTCCGATCCGAAAACGATGATGGAGGGTGGCGTGTTCTTCCAGGACATCCCCGATGACATCAACCAGAAACTGAATGCCATGTTTGAAGAGATCAAAGCCGGCCTCTGATCGACCAGACTGGTTCTAAACAGAAAGCGTCCCGTCACTTTTCAAGTGGCGGGGCGTTTTTTTATAGCGTTTCTAACGTTTGAGCAGTACCGTTTTCCCTGATATAAGCACGCCGAAATCGATACTGTTGGATACTGTGCAAAGGATTGAAGTTCCATGGAAAATCTACCGTTTGGCCGCCCGGGTCGGTTCTATCGTGGCAACCTGCATACCCATTCCACCAATTCCGACGGCAAGCACGCGCCGGAAGAGGTGTGCCGTATGTACAAGGAAGCCGGATATGATTTTATCTCCTTGAGCGAACATTTCATGGAGTATTTCGGCTATCCGATCTCCGATACCCGGCACTTGCGTGATGAAACTTTCACGACCCTGATCGCTGCTGAACTGCATCAGGGAAAGATGAAGAATGACGACCCCTGGCACGTTCTGGCTGTCGGTGTACCGCTTGATTTCGCCCAGCCCACTGAAGGGGAAACATCACCCCAGATCGCCCAGCGCGCGGCCGATACCGGTGCCTTTGTCGCTCTCGTTCATCCTTCGTGGAATGGCCTGACCATCGAGGATGCCAAGACCATCAAATGCGCCCATGCCATCGAAATCTATAATCATGGCTCCAAGGTTGAAGTTGACCGGGGCGAGGACTGGCCGTTCTGTGATCAACTGCTGAACGAAGGGTGGCGCTTATCGGCTTATGCCACCGATGATGCACACCAGATGACCCATGATGCCTTCGGCGGCTGGATGATGGTCCATGCCGATAGCCTAGACCCGGATGCGCTGCTCGATTCCATGAAGGCGGGACGGTATTATTCAAGCACGGGGCCTAAAATACACGATGTTCGGATTGAAGGTGACGAGGTCCATATCGAATGTGATCCGGTTCGCGTTATTTCTGTTCAGGGCCGTGGGTCACGCTCCAAGACGGAAATCGGCGATGGCCTGACCAAGGCGAGCTTCCCCATTGAGAAGTTCACCGATTCCTACATGCGCCTGACGGTCATGACGGAAGATGGCATGCGGGCATGGACCAATCCGATATGGTTCAACTGACGCCAAGTCAGTGTATGGTTTAACTGACACGGGTCAGTGTATGGTCTAACTGACGCTATCAGTAACCCGCATCCAGGGTCATGATATCGGCGTAGAGTTCTGGTCGACGATCCCGGAAGCAGCCCCACATATCCCGCTCTTTGCGCACCGCATCCATATCGATGGTTGCGGTAATGACGCTTTCCGTTTCCTGATCGGCTTCGGCGACCAGCTCGCCGGTCTGGTCGGCAATGAAGGATGATCCATAAAAGTCGAGATGCGTGTTGCCGAAACTCTCTCTCCCAATCCGGTTAGAGGCCACGACAACCACCGAGTTGGATGCCGCGTGGCCCTGCATGGCGCGCTGCCATTTGCGCATGGATGAAGGGGCGTCGCCACTGATCTCGCTGCCGATGGCGGTGGGATAGAGCAGAATATCTGCCCCTTGTAGAGCCATGGAGCGGGCGCATTCCGGGAACCACTGGTCCCAGCAGATACCGCACCCGATTCGCCCGACCGCCGTATCCCAGACCTGGAATCCCGTATCGCCGGGGTTGAAATAGAACTTTTCCTGATAGCCATAGCCATGGGGGATATGGGATTTCCGATAGACACCCAGACACTCGCCATCCGCATCAATTATGGCGAGGCTGTTGAAATGCGCGTTGTTGGCCTTTTCGAAAAAGCTGATGGGCAGCACCACCTTCAATTCCTCGGCCAATCCCTGGAAATGGGCCAGCACCGCATTGTCCTCAAACGATTTCGACAAGGCAAAGTGCTCGGGATTTTCCTCCTGACAGAAATACTGGTTCTGGAACAACTCCTGAATCAGCACGATATTGGCGCCCTTCCCTGCGGCATCACGAATCAAGTGCTCGGCGGTGGCGACGTTCTCATCAGTTTCGGCGCTGCACGCCATCTGGGTGGCGGCGATGGTGACGGTATCCATGATCTTCTCCTGAGCAACCTTAAGCAGTTTTGATTGTTTAAGTATCCGGCAAGTCCTGATCCGGGTCAAAACAAAAGGCCGCACCCGATGGGTACGACCTTTTCATTCATAGAAGAGTATTTGGATCAGGCGGCGAACTCGACGCCTTTTTCCTTGAGCAGGGTCGACAATTCGCCACTCTCGTACATTTCGCGCACGATGTCGCAACCACCCACGAACTCGCCCTTGACGTAGAGCTGCGGCACGGTGGGCCAGTTGGCGAAGTCTTTGACGCCTTGACGAATTTCCCCGTCCTGTAAGACATCAACGCCCTTGAACTTGACCTGCAGATTGCTCAACAGCGTGCTGACGGCGGCGGAGAAGCCGCACTGCGGGAACATGGGGCTGCCCTTCATGAACAGCACCACCTGGTTTTCATCGATTTCCGACTTGATACGGTCGTAGACGGGATTGTCGCTCATGATGGTTTCCTTCTAGGGTAATCGGTGTGGTCTATTGCGGTGTGGACGTTTGGAGTGCCAGAGCGTGCAACTCGCCCCCCATGCGGCCCTGTAAGGCGGCATAGACGATCTGGTGTTGCTGGACCCGGCTCTTGCCCTCGAATGCCCCGGAGATCACATGCGCCGCATAATGATCCCCGTCACCCCGTAAATCCTCAATGGTGACGCTGGCATCGGGCAGGGCTTCCTTGATCAGGCGTTCAATCTCGCTGGCTTCCATGGCCATGGACAGTTTCCTCTGGTTTAGTGTGTCTATAGCAGGATATGGCCTGTCGGAGGCCAACCGTCAACCCTTTGGAAAGTAGGGGATTCCCGCCTGATCAGGAGAAAGAAGCCGCCCGCCACGACCACGGACGGTAGAAACGGGCGGTCGTTTAAAAAGACTCAGCGTTATATTGGCGCTTCAGCACCTATTTGGACGTGATCTTGATTTTCTTTTCTTTCGGCAATGCTTCCGCACGCTTCGGAATCATCACTGTCAGCACGCCATCTTCGAACCGCGCCTCAACGGCCCCGTCATCAACACTCTTGGGTAGACGGAACGAGCGCATAAAGGATCCGTAACGCCTCTCGCTCATGCGAAGATCGCCCTTTTCCTCCTTGGTTTCGCTCTTTTTCTCACCCTTCAGCGTCAACACACCCTCATTCAGGGTCAGTTCGACATCTTTTTCTTTCATACCCGGCAGTTCCGCCGTGACCATGATCTTGTCATCCTCGTCCCTCACGTCCACCTGGGGCATCAGATCCCCGGTGTCGGCGATGGTGGAGAAATCAGTCATGGAGCGGAGGCTCGGGAATGTTTTCGTGGTAAAGAAGTCATCGAACAGTCTGTCCATTTCACGGCGGAACGAGACGAACGGGTTTTCGTGATGTTCTTTCGTGGCAGGAACGGCTGCCTCGGGTTTCTCTCTCTTTACATCTTTCAGTTTATGGACGTTCATTTTCACCTCCATCGTATACGAATGGAAACGAACACACCCACCCGTGAGAGGGACTCACGGATATCTACAGGTAGAGTCTAGCCCATGTGGGGGCCTATGGCGTTGATGTGGGTCAAACGGCCCATAAAAATGCTGTGTGAGGGGTAGACTAGCCCGCCATATACCCCGGCAGCCAGCCTTCGTGGGCGGTGCGGAGCTCCTCAAGCGCGATGCGGCCCCGTTCCAGCATTTCCACGTGGACGACGATGTCCGGGCCACCGGTCTCGCCGATAATCAGCGCGGAGACATCGGCGCTCTCGGCCTCGATGATCAGGGCTGCGGCATTGTCGCGGGTCGTGGTCACGAGATACCGGGCCTGATCCTCGCCGAACAGCCAGTCGTTCAGGGGGCATTCGTGGACCATGTTGGGCTCCACCTTGCAGCCCACATTGCCAGCCAATGCCATTTCCGCCACGGCGACCAGCAGGCCACCATCGGAAATATCGTGGCAGGCGGTTACCATGCCAGCCAGAATATGCTCACGGACGAAATCACCATTGCGGCGTTCCCGCGCCAGAACAACGGCGGGCGGGGTGTATGTTTTCTGGCCCTTATTGGCCAGTGACAGGTAAATGCTCTGGCCAATATGGCCGAACGTGTCCCCGATCATGATAATGACTTCGTTGGCATCCTTGAAGGCCAGCGTGGCGGCCTTGGAAATGTCTTTGATCAGGCCAACGCCGCCGATTACGGGTGTCGGCAGGATGGCCTTGCCTTCGGTCTCGTTATAGAGCGACACGTTGCCCGACACGATGGGAAAATCAAGCGCCCGGCAGGCTTCGCCCATGCCCTGAATGCAGCCGACGAACTGGCCCATGACGGCCGGTTTCTCGGGATTGCCAAAGTTCATGTTGTCGGTACACGCCAGCGGTGTTGCGCCGGTTGCCGTGATATTGCGCCAGGCTTCGGCGACGGCCTGCCTGCCGCCTGAAACAGGATCAGCGAAGCAATAGCGGGGCGTGCAGTCGCTGGTGATGGCGAGTCCCTTGTTGGTGCCGTGGACCCGGACAAGAGCGGCGTCACCGCCCGGTCTGGCAACCGTGTCGGCCATGACCATGTGGTCGTACTGCTCCCAGATCCAACGCTTTGATGCCAGATCGGGTGTCGCCATCATGACTTTGAGAACCTCGGTCGGCTCCAGCTTGGAGTGATCACCGAGGACGGTGGCGATGTATTCGGCCGGTTCTGTTTCTACCCACGGGCGGTCGTATTCCGGTGACGCTTCCGCCAGGGGATCAATGGGCAGGTCGGCGACGATCTCACCCTTGTGACGCAGTATCATATGGCCGGTATCGGTCAGCTTGCCAACGACGGCGAAATCCAGCTCCCATTTTTCAAAGATCGCCCGCGCTTCATCCTCGCGGCCCGGCTCCAGCACCATGAGCATACGCTCCTGGCTTTCCGACAGCATCATCTCATAGGCCGTCATATCCGGTTCACGCTGGGGCACCATGTCAAGGTCCAACTCCACGCCCATGCCACCCTTGGACGCCATCTCGAAAGATGACGAGGTCAGCCCGGCCGCGCCCATGTCCTGAATGGCGACAATGGCGTCGGTCGCCATCAGTTCCATGCAGGCTTCCAACAGCAGTTTTTCCGCGAACGGATCACCGACTTGGACCGTGGGGCGCTTTTCTTCTGAGTCCTCGTTGAATTCTGCACTCGCCATGGTCGCGCCGTGAATGCCGTCGCGTCCGGTCTTGGAGCCCACATAAACGACGGGATTACCGATGCCGGAGGCCTTCGAATAGAAAATTTTGTCTGTATCGGCCAGACCCACGGTCATGGCGTTGACCAGGATATTACCGTTATAGGCGGGGTCGAACTCGCATTCGCCACCCACGGTGGGAACCCCCATGCAATTACCATAGCCGCCGATCCCCGCCACCACACCGGACACCAGATGTCTGGTTTTGGGATGATCGGGGGCACCGAAGCGCAGCGCGTTCAGGTTGGCCACAGGCCGCGCCCCCATGGTGAACACATCGCGCATGATGCCGCCGACGCCGGTGGCCGCACCCTGATAGGGTTCTATGTAACTTGGGTGGTTGTGGCTCTCCATCTTGAATATGGCGGCCTGTCCATCACCGATGTCGATGATGCCGGCATTCTCGCCGGGGCCACAGATCACCCATGGTGCCTCGGTGGGCAGGGTCTTCAGCCATTTCTTGGATGACTTATAGGAACAGTGCTCGGACCACATCACGGAGAAGATGCCGAGCTCCGTCCGGTTGGGTTCCCGGCCCTCGAGAATTTCCAGAATAAGCTGGTATTCCTTGTTGCTCAGGCCATGCTCTGCAATGGTGTTCGGGGTGATTTTATCAGCAGTATCAGTCATGGAGCTTTCATACCAGAAAGCCCCCGATAAGCAACGCAGGACTTGATCTTTCAGGGCAAAAAAACGAGTATTTTCACAGGCAAGGCAGCGTATTTGCGTTGCTATGGGGCCGATGCCTTACGGCGCCTCAAACCGGCGCACACCACTCAGGATTCTGTCCACGGTGACGCCATCATCGGCCAGGGGCAACCGCACCGTGGTGATCGACAGATACTCACGGTTTCGCCAGAAAACCGGCCCCGTAGCGAACCCGATGGCGGGTTTCAGGGAAATATCTTTCAGGAAATCGAAATCGTGTGATTCGTAGCCGTCTTCGTTTGATTCGGATACCAGGACGTCGCCGCGCAGGGTCTTGCCGGTCAGTTCCCTGCCCAGCAACTCAACGAGGTCGCTACCATAGAGCCGGAACCGGCCATCAAGGTCCGGCCCGGCGATCAGGTCGATGACGGTGAGCCAACCCCACCAGTCCTGGAATTCACTGAAATCAAAGTCCCGCCAGGCGGGCAGGTTGCCGTCTTTCCGTTTGGATGCCCAGAGCGCGACCAGCGAGGAAAAGCTCGCCCCGAACGCATCCGGCGGTGTGGCGGTGGTAACGAGCTGATATGTCCAGCCATCATGGGAAGAAAAAATCGGCGCAAGCCAGTGATTTTTATCGATCAACATGCCTGAACGCCGTTTTCTTCGGTTCGTTTATTTAAAAATTTCGTCAAAGAAATGCTGGGTCTGCATCCATGAATCGCCATCCGCTGCCGCGTTATAGGCCAATGGTAAACCGAACTGTTCACCCACCGCCGTGGCGCCGGGATTGGTAAAGCTGTGAACAGCGCCCGGATAGTTGGTGAACTCATAATCCACTCCGGCGGCTTCCATCTCTGCCTTGAAGGCAGCAATGGCGTCGGCGCTGACAAAGGAATCATCGGCGCCGTTAAAGGCACGAACCTTTACCCTTTTCATGCCGGGACCGGGGGCTTCCAGGGCCGACAGGTTGCCATGAAAGCTGACCACGCCATCGAGATCAAAGCCCATACGGGCCGCGTTCAGGACAATCATGCCACCAAAGCAGTAACCGATCGCAGCGGTTTTTTCCGGGTCCGTGGTTGGGTGGCTGCGCAGGATTTCATAGGCCGCCCCAAAGCGAACCGCCGCCCGGTTCGCCGTTTCAATGGATTCCATCATAAAGGATTTAGCGTCGCCCGGATGATCGGCCAGCTTGCCGGTGCCGTACATATCCAGCGCAAAAGCCGTATAGCCAAGGGCCGCCAGCAGGTCCGCCCTTTTGCGTGCGTAGGGGTTATGGCCCCACCATTCGTGGACCACGATCACGCCGGGACGCTCGCCTTTAATGGCGTCATCCCATGCCATGTAGCCGGTAAATTCCTGGTCTTCGACCGTATAGGTGACGTCTTCGGTTTTCACATCGGCAAGGGCTTCTATGGCTGAAAACCCGATGAGCACCAGAAAAGCCAGTGCGATGACTTCCACCATTCTGAACATGGTCGATCCTCCTTTTAAATATTAATGATTTCTACTATATCGGAAATTTCAGGGGCGGGGAGGTTTTTTAGAATCAAACGTGGGTGTTATTTTTCTTCTTCCGGCCTTTTTGTCAGTGTGGCGCCGGTGGCGGCCAGTGTCACACAGGCAATGGCCAGCAGACCCTGTAACCCGATGCTCTGGCTCAGGATAATAGCGCCCAAGATTGTGGCGGTGGCCGGTTCCAGGGATATGATAAGGCCATAAAGCCGCACTGACAGGCGTTTGAGCGCTTCGTATTCCAGCGTGAAGGTGATGGTGGTCGACAGCATGGCGATGCCGAAGCCGTAAAGCAGGATAACGGGATCGGCCATGATAATGGGCACCTTGCTCAAGCCAATCGGCAGCATGGCCAATGCTGCCACGCTCATGCCCAGGGCAAGCCCTGTATTCCCCGGGGCGAATTTGGCGATCCGGGGGCTGATCAAGACCAGCCCCGACCAGCAGATGCCATCCATCGCCGCCAGTAACAACCCGACAGGATCAAGGGATCCACCGATATCAGGTGTCAGCAGAAGAATACCGGCGACGGCCAACGCTACCCAGACAAAATCCAGCGGCCGCCTCGACATCAGAACAGAGATGCTCAATGGGCCAATGAAGGCGACGGTAATGGCGATCCCCAGCGGAATGCGGTCGATGGCCGAATAGAAGCTTGAGTTCATGGCTGCCATGAGCAGACCGTAGACGAGGATCATCCAACTTTGCCGGTGGCGTAGCGAGGCAAGGGCCGGGCGGGTGATGAGGATCAGGACGACGGCGGAAAAGGCGAGCCGTAATGATACGGTGCCCAGCGGACCAATCATGGGAAACAGGAAATAGGCGAAGGCCGCCCCCATGTGGGCGGCCAGAATTGAAAGGATGAGTAACAGCGTCGGCGACGTTGTTGCAAGCAGGCGCGATGGTGTGGCGGTCAGGTTCATGCCTGCTGTCTAGCGCATTTATCGACGGCCCCCAAGTCTCTATAGGCCATGCGTACTAGTTTACGGAGAAGATGATCTCCACGCGGCGGTTTCGCTGCTCGCGCACGCCATCGCCGGTTTCCACGGCAGGGTCGGTTTCGCCGCGCCAGTCAATGGCGATGCGGTTTGCCGGAATGCCCAGCCGGATAAGGGTCTGCTGTACTTCTTCCGCCCGCGCCCGGGACAGGGTCTCGTTATAGGCTGCTGTGCCTGATCGGTCCGCGTGCCCGGTGGCCCGGATGCGAATGACCTCCCCTTCGTGGGCGTTCATGGCAATGGCGGCGATGGTATTCAGCGCCAATGGGTTCAGGGCTTTTTTGTCCCAGTCGAACAGAATGCGGTAGGAGCGGGGAAAGTCGGTTGCTGCTGACAGGGATGTGGCGGCTTCCGTTGATGCCGCCATCTGTGTCACGTCGGCCCTATCCGGTTCGACAGGCGCTTCCGCGTCGAGTGCCGACACATTTGTGACCGCGTCGGATGCCGACACATTGGCAACAGGGGAGGTGTTCGCGGATGAAGCATGGGAAACAACCGGCTCATCGTTGCTGGTCTGAGGCATGGTGCCAGCGATGCTGTCCAGATTGAACCGTATGCCGATGAGGATCGAATGGTTTGCATAGCCCTGTTCAACGGCCACGCTGGACGCCGTGGTAAGTGAGACATCGTCGCTGGCGAAATATCGATAATCGGCCGTTAATGACCACATGGCGTTCACGTCATAGGAAACCCCGGCCATGGCCTGATAGGCGAATACGGTGTCATCATCGCTGATGGATGATCCGCTTATGGAAGCAATGTCGCTGTCCTTGATTTGTGCAGCCCCCAGACCGGCGCCGATATAGGGCGTGATGGCATGATCAAGGTTGATGCCATAGAGCACGTTGAGCATCCCGCTGATCGCTCGGGTGTCACCGGTGCCTGTTGATCCGCCCACCGTTTCTGCATCGTTCCATCGACTGGCCAGTTCCAATTCACCCCGAAAGCCATTATCGAAAGCGTATCCGGTCGCCAGAGTAGCGATAGTGCCGGGATCGAAATCAAGAGAGGTATCAATGCCGGTGCCAGTCACGTCGCTGTCATTGGCCAGGCTGGCACCGGCGCTGCCGCCTATGTAGAACCCACCTGCCTGAGCCGGTACGGCGTTCATCATGATCATGGGCAAGGCCCAAGCCAGGGCCCAAGCCAGGGCCCAAGCCAGGGACAGAGCGGTAAGTCCTGCTGCCCGTATTTCGGAAAACTGTCTGGCGGGAATAGAGTGTCTGGTGTGAGATCGAGTCGTCATGGTGTCGCTGTTGAGTCTACCTGTTGTGCCGCGAATCTTCACGTCGGCACCAGTATACTATGGTACTCATCATTTACTATATGTTGTATGCAAAAGAATGATGGCCAGTCATATCAGCCATTTCTGGCCAAACCCTGGTCAGTTCATACTGCGGTGTAAACCGTGAACGGATTGTCAGCACCGTTGCCCTTGCGGACATGCATTTCCTGTGCGCTCAGATCCATGATGATGGTGGCAACAGTGCCGACGTCCTTTACCGACTCGTCGGGAACATAGGGTCGGTAGATCGGGAATGCCCCGCCGGAACGATCAGACAGAATATCGGCCATGGCTTCAATGGTGTGATCGGTTGTCGCGGCGACCTTTTGCGTGGCGGTGCTCATGCGGGTTCGTGAATTTTCGAACAGGGGATCGTCGTCGTCGTTGATTGCCTTGCCAAGGTAATGATTGGTGTGGATCAGGTTGCCGTTAAACGTATCGGGCGTCAGAGTCTCCTCGCCAGCGAATTCCCGATCAAAACAGGCGCCAGTCCGGTCCGCCACGATGACGTTGCTGGATTTTCCTGTCGGTGCCCGATCAATGACGGCGGCGGCTTCGTCAACAGATGCGCAATCGAGAATGGCCCGCAGCATAACGTGAATGGGCACGCCGTCGAGCTTTCCCCCCAGGGTGAGGATGTTCAGGCAGACGCCCAGCCCGGCGCTGTTCATGCCGATTTTGCCGATAATGCCAGGCTCCGTCATCATCCGGATGACATGGCCGTCTTCCCGCTTGATGCGCACCACAGCGCACAGCGATTCCAGGGGTTCACCCCAGTCCCAGGTCTGGCCCAGGATGGGGGTGCCGGAAAAGCACAGGGAGGTGCATTCGTTGGATGGGGTCTGTTTGTTCAGGCCGAGAATTTCCGTTCGCGCATTGAGCGCGACAATCGATAAGGGGTCTTGGGCGGCACCTTCGGCTATGCCATTGATTTCGGTAGCATAATCCGGGTTGAAATCAGCAATGATGCGCTGGAAATACGTCGCCTGTTCGCGCACCGTCGTCTCGGGCAGTTTGAAAATATCGCGGTAGAACGATAGCGCTGCGGCGATCTCACCACGCAGTTGTTCCCCGTGCGAGACGCCCCGTTCGTGGGCGTTGCCGACAATATCGATTTCCCGAAAGGTCTGCATTGATTCTAGGCCGCGATGGCCTCGACCAACCCTTCAAACATGGGCAGGCCATCGGTGCCACCCAGCAGCGGGTCAATCAGGCGTTCCGGGTGTGGCATCAAGCCCAAAACGTTGAGTTTTTCGTTATAGACGCCGGCGATGTTGTCGATCGAGCCGTTGGGGTTGGCTGCGTCGCTCAGGTTGCCGTCTGGATCGCAATAGCGGAATGCGATGCGGTTATCGCCCTGCAATTGTTTGAGGGTTTCTGCGTCGGCGAAATAACTGCCGTCGTGGTGGGCAATGGGAAGGCGGATGGCACCGTTGCGGGTATAGCGACTGGAGAACATGGTGTCGTTGCGTTCGGTGCGTAACCAGACGTCCTTGCAGACGAATTTGAGGCCCGCATTACGCATCAGCGCACCCGGCAGCAGGCCGGTTTCGGTCAGAACCTGGAAGCCATTGCAGATTCCCAACACAGGTACGCCTGCGTTCGCCCTTGAAACCACATCGCGCATAATAGGGGAATGGGCCGCCATGGCACCGGACCGCAGGTAGTCACCATAGGAAAACCCGCCGGGCACGATAATCAGGTCAACTTTGGGCATTTTCGAATCGCCATGCCAGACCATGACCGGTTCGTGGCCGAAGCTGTGCCGCAAGGCGACCTGGGCATCACGGTCACAGTTGGAGCCGGGGAAAACGATAACGGCGGTTTTCATGCTTGCTGTCTCCGCTGTGTCAGCCTTCGATCTCGATGGCGTAGTTTTCAATGACGGTGTTGGCCAACAGGCCCTTGCACATCTGCTCAACGGCGGTGCGAGCCGTTTCGGCATCGCTTTCGTCCAGCTCAAGCTCGATCACCTTGCCCTGGCGGACGTCGTTGACACCATTGAAGCCCAACGACCCCAGCGCATGCTGAACAGCCTTGCCTTGTGGATCGAGAACCCCGTTTTTTAACATGACATGGACACGTGCTTTCATTGCATTATCTCCGGCCCTTGCATGTCACGGGGACCACTTTCCGGCAGGATACCCAGCCGACGGGCGACTTCCTGATAGGCTTCCTCGACGCCACCAAGATCGCGACGGAAGCGGTCCTTGTCCATTTTTTCATTGGTTTTGACGTCCCACAAACGGCACGAGTCCGGGCTGATTTCGTCAGCCAACACAATGCGCATCTGCTCGTCTTCCCACAGGCGGCCAAATTCCAGCTTGAAATCAATCAGCTTAAGGCCAATGCCGAGGAACAACCCGGTCAGGAAGTCATTGATCCGGAGCGACATGGCGACGATCTCGTCGAGGTCTGACGGCGCGGCCCAGCCGAAGGCGGTGATGTGCTCTTCCGATACCAGCGGATCGCCCAGTTCGTCGGATTTATAGCAGAATTCGACAATGGAGCGGGGCAATGCGGTGCCTTCCGCCATACCGAAACGTTTGGCGAGGGAGCCCGCGACTACATTGCGGATAACGACTTCCACAGGAATAATCTCGACTTCCCGGACAAGCTGTTCGCGCATGTTCAGCCGCCGCACAAAATGCGTCGGGATACCGATCTCGCCCAGGCGGGTCATCAGGTATTCGGAAATGCGGTTGTTCAGCACACCCTTGCCGGTGATGACGCCCTTCTTCTGGTTATTGAAGGCGGTTGCGTCGTCCTTGAAATACTGCACGAGGGTTCCCGGCTCCGGTCCTTCGAAGAGAACCTTTGCCTTGCCTTCGTAAATCTGTCTGCGTTTGGCCATAATGATGTCCCGATGAACGGCGGATGGCGGACGAACCGAAGGGTATTCCGGTGCGTCACGCCCGCACTGTGGTATTGGCGTCCGTAATAGCAGGTGCATGAGGCCCTGACAACGACGAGCACACCCCTGAAGACATGAAAATGACGAAACCGCCGTGGGTTTGACGGCGATTTACAGCATGACATCTCTATAGGGCGTTTCACCGGGCATGCCGGGCGCAAATCGCCAGATCGGGACCTTGTCGATTCCCGGCGCGGGCAGCGCTATTAGCGAAGAGCATACGGTGCCAAAATCCACGCCTTTGGCGCCTTCCTCCGAGCCGGGCTCCGACTCGAAATCTTCCGGGGCGATGGCCATGGCACCACTCCAGTCCGCATCACCGGCCCTGGAGCGGTCGGCCAACAGGGTCTCCCACGTGAACCAGTCGTTGTTTTCCGGGTCCGGCGCGGGGGCGGCGCGAAACCGTGGCAAATGGTACCCGATGCGGTCACTGTCGGTGTCATTCAGGTCATGGGCTGTAACCATGGAAAGTCCCGCCGGAATGGCTTGAAGCTGTATGGTCTCCGAGATTTCGTCATTGACGAGATAATAAGCCCCCGCCGCATCACCGATGACCATGTTGAACGACCGGTAGGCCGACGGATCAAGGGTCGCCATGGCTTCCGCCGCAACACGGGCTTCCGCATGATCGAGCGCATCAAGGGGCAATTCACCGCGGCTGCGTTTTCCCGGTGCGGGGCCAAGACTGTTGGGGCGGTTGAGAATGCCGGCGACCAGGCGATCATCGTTCATGCCGAGCCAGGTGCCGCCCGCCAGATTGTCCATCCCTGCCGTGACATGGGGCCGGTCGTCCCAGTGACGTCCCGGTGCTTCCCACGGTCGGGTTCGCATTTCATCACGATTGGCGCCCACGATGAGGGGCCAGTCATGTCCGGGACGATACAGGATGACAACAGTACACATAATCACAACTGGTTACGTCGTGTATTAAGTGTGGTCAAGCTATGGCGAAGGAATATTTCGGGATTATATTAAGGGTGCGGGGTGTGAATTTTCACCGGGAAGCGCCTTGCAATCCACCTGTGGGGAGGGAATCTCGCCAATGGGGCATTGCGGAAGGCCCGTGCGCCCTATAAAACACAGTTAACGGGCCAAGCGGAGCCTTGGCATGTGTAATCAACGCTTAAGGATACAGGTTATGAGCGACGCTTTTAGTGATCGGGGAAAGAGTTTCGAAGCCAAGTACAAAATGGATGAGGAACTTGCCTTCAAGGTTCATGCGCGGCGGAACAAACTGCTGGGTGAATGGCTGGCGGATAAATTCGGCATGACGTCTGGTGAGAAATCTGACTATGCCACCGCGGTTGTCATGTCGGATCTTGATGAGCCGGGTATCGAAGATATTATCCGCAAGGTCATGGCCGACATTACGGACCGGGCTGTTGATGTATCGGAGCAAGACGTTCGGCGTCGGTTGGTCGAGTTGGAAGCCGTTGCTGTAGAGCAGCTCAGCAGCGATTACCCGGCGCCATTGAGTGACGATCACGTCAAGGTCGGGGATTAATTCAGCCTTTCAGGCTGAAGCAGACCCATGCATATTTTTTTGATCGATGATGACCCGGTGATGGTCAAGTTACAGACAATGATCCTCACAAAAGCGGGTCATACTGTAACCACGGAAATCGACAGCAATAAAGCCATGGTGCGGATCATGGAACTGCGCCCGGACTGTGTTGTCACGGACCTGATGATGCCGGGCGTTGACGGTTACCAGTTGATTTCCCTGATCAGAAAAGAGCCCGAGCTTGATCGTACCGTCATCATTGTCTTGTCGTCCAAAATGTTTCCCCAGGACAAACGGCAGGCATTTGAATTTGGCGCTAATGGGTTTATCAGTAAACCCATTAGCCCCGCGACGTTCCTTGATCATGTGACCGAAATTATCGAGTCATTCCCGTAAAGCCGATGTCTTCCGTTAGTTAGCACGGTGTCAGGCTCTCGTTAATGTACGGGGGCGTCAGCTTTGTGTCAGCGTGTTGACGCTATAATGGCGAACGGGCACAAAAAATTGAATCCTGACATGTCCGTCATTAAGCTACATCTCGCAGGCTGTTACGTGCCTTCGGCATTGTACAGTAATCCCATCCTTTAGCCGGGAAGCATGAAGGTAGGGATAGCGGTTAACCAAGTGGGGGGACGTTGTCCGTGCCGAAATCCAGTTCCGAACTTTGCATTTCCGAAGAGGATACGCGCATGCTGGCGGAAATTGCCGGTGTGCACGATCCTGAAACCGTTAATTCCCTGCACCAGTGGATGATGCAGGAGGTTCCAAATGCCCGAAAGACGCCCGATCTGGCGGACCAGTTGCAGGGCGATGCAGAGGCTGCCCGGAAAGAGTTGCAGCCACTGACCAAAATTGCCAAGGAATTCCTGAACGTCATTCGCAACGCACCCCATGCGCTCGAACGTGTTCGCATGCTCTATGCCGAGGAGCCAAAGGAGCCGTCGACGGCTGCTCCCAACACAGTGGAGCAGCGCCGACTGGATCAGGACATGAAAGGTCTGGCGCGTCTTGCGGCGGCAATCGAGGCAACAGACGCGCAAGCCCTTTCCGAGAGTCGCGCTGGTCCTGCCCTGCTGGGGCCACGTAAGGCGGCGCGTGTGCTGGCCGAAAAATACATGGAAATCAGCTACCAGCCGTTTCACTATTATGTGCCCGATATCGAGAACATCGGGAATATCTGGTCGCATCCGCATACATCGCCAGGCACCCGGTTTGTCGCCACGGCGCTGAAGACCATGTTTCCCACCCTGAACGATACGAATCTCAGGAATATTATGAAAGAGCTTCCCCAGTTCACCAATCGCAGCAACAAGAGAGAGTGATGAAGCCTGGTCCGCTTTAGCTCTCCGGTGGCGTGAAAACACCCTCAATCAAAAGGCGTTCTCATGAGTGGCGTTTGATTAAATCTTGACTTTATTCCTATTTTATGGTTAAATGCCAATTCTGTTTTATGGCTCTTTGACATCGTATATAGGGATAACGGGTGCGACTGATCCGGTTGAGGATTGGGCGTGTCGGGCAGTCTTTAACCGCAGGGCAGCTCAAACCTGAAATCAGGGCCTAAATCAGGCCAGAGTCTACAAAAGTCTACATTCTTATTGTATGCAAAAACCTCTAACGTATTGATTTAATAAACGTTTTTGTATTTTCCATAATGTAGGAAAAACAGAATGTCTACAAAAGTAGACAAAAGTCTACATTTTGTTGAATATCAATAGGTTACAGGATTGATCTTGATCTGTTTTTACACCAGATCCGGGCCGGGTCGTTACAAAGGTGGGCAAAAGTCTACAGTCAAATCCGGCGGATCGGCTCGGTTGACTCAGGTGTCCTTGACGCTCGCCAGCAGGTCCCGCGCCGCGCCATCGAGCAAGGCCACATCCAGACTCAGCATCAAGAATCGATAACCCCGGTCCAGTTTGGCCTTGGCCGTATCGGCGTCGAGCACCAGCGTCCCCATGATGGCGCCCGCCTGTTCCGTGGCGGCTTCGAGGTGGGCAAGGGCGTCCAGGTAGACGGGTGAGTCAAACTGGCCCGGCACGCCCAGGCTTTGCGACAGATCAAACGGCGCCAGAAAGGCCACATCAATGCCGTCGGTTGCCATGATCTCCTCGGCATTCTCCACGGCGTCCTTGCTTTCCAGCATCATCACGCGAAGGATGGCGTCGTCGGCCTGTTCGGCGTATTCGCGCAAGCCCAGACCCCAACGCGATCCGGCATAGAACGGACCGAAGCCGCGTTTGCCGGCGGGTGGATAGCGGGTTGCGGCGACGGCGTCGCGGGCGGTTTGGGCGGTCTCGACAAAAGGAAAGATCACGCCAAGAGAGCCTGAATCCAGCACGGGCTTCACGCTCCACAATTCATCGGCAGGGACCCGGGTCAGCGGCATGCAGGTCGCGTCGCCCACCGCTGTTGCGTTGATCATGTTGTGAAGCGCATCGAACGGAATGGGGCCGTGCTCGAGATCGAACCACAGCCAATCAAAACCGCTGGCGGCCAGCACCTGCACCACGTTGGGGCTGGGCATGCTGACCAGCGTGCCGTAGGTGGCCTCGCCACGCAGCATTTTTTCCTTAACGGGATTGGTCAGTTTTCCGGCCATGACGATCAGGTCTCTCAGCTTTCGCCGAACACGCGCTCGAAGATCGTGTCCACGTGTTTGGTATGGTAGCTGATGGAATCTTCATCCAGCAGCGCCGCCAGGTCATTCGGGTTGACCACCTCGGCCAATCCTTCGTCCTTGGAAAGGAAGAAGAACAGGCGATTATCATGGCTTGCGGCTTCGCGGTCCAGATCATCCAGTTCCGCCGCCTCGTTCGGGCTGTCGGGATCAATGCCAAAGCTCTTCCAGACCCGCATGGCGTTGCGCTGGACGATCTTATAGGCGTCTTCCCGGCTGACACCGTTCTGGGTCAGGAACAACAGGACGCGCTGGGCGTCATGGATGCCGCCAAATTCGTTCATGTGCTTGGCCATGTTTTCCGGATAGACCACCAGCTTGGCGATCACGCTGGCGAGACGGTTGAGGGCGAAGTCCAGCGTCACCGTCGCATCCGGGCCGATCATGCGCTCCACGGATGAATGGGAGATGTCGCGCTCGTGCCACAAGGCCACGTTTTCCAGTGCAGGGACCACGGCGGCGCGGACGATGCGGGCGAGGCCGGTCAGGTTTTCGGTTAAAATCGGGTTGCGCTTGTGGGGCATGGCGCTGGAGCCTTTTTGTCCCGGCGCAAAATATTCCTGCGCTTCACGAACTTCCGTGCGCTGCATGTGGCGGATTTCAAGGGCGACATTCTCGATGGAACTGGCGATGACACCCAGTGTGGCAAAATAATGAGCATGGCGGTCACGGGGAATGACCTGGGTCGAGATCGGTTCCGGCCTCAGGTCCATCTTTTGGGCAACATATTCCTCGACCCGGGGATCGATGTTGGCAAACGTGCCCACCGCGCCGGAAATGGCACAGGTCGCAATATCGGCGCGTGCCGCTTGCAGCCGTTCCCTGCCGCGCAGGAATTCGGCATAAAAGCGGGCGAATTTCAGGCCCATGGTGGTCGGTTCCGCGTGGATGCCGTGGCTGCGGCCCATGGTTGGCATCAACTTGGTTTCCAGGGCGCGGCCTTTGAGCGCGGCCAGAACCTTGTCCATGCCACCCAGCAATAAATCGGCGGCCTGGGTCATCTGCACGCTCAGACAGGTATCGAGAACATCCGACGATGTCATGCCCTGATGAACAAACCGGGCATCATCAGCGCCAACCTGTTCGGCAAGCTCGGTGGTGAAAGCGATCACATCGTGCTTGGTTTCCAGCTCAATCGCGTCAATACGGGCGATCCGTTCCGGTGTATAGGGCTTGTTACCTTTTTCCCACACGGCTTTTGCCGCAGCAGGAGGGATAACGCCCAGTTCGGCCAGTGCGTCACAGGCGTGGGCCTCGATTTCAAACCAGATACGGAATTTGTTGGCGGCTTCCCAGATGTCGGTCATCTCGGGTCGGGAATAGCGTGGGATCATGATGGTGCTCGGTTTTCGGTTCTGTCGTTTATGGAATCGGTGAAGGCCGGATCATAAGCCCTCAACCCCAAATGAGAAAGCCGCTTGGCGCTATGGCATCGAACCTATACGAAGAGATCAAGATATAAACAACAATCACCGAGGATAGTCATGGGACAGATACTTGCTATTTTTATCACGGTTTTTCTTGCAGAACTTGGCGATAAGACGCAGTTGGCGACGGTTCTGTTTGCATCTGAGAGCCGTTACAATCCCTATTTGGTGTTCGGTGCGGCGGCCGGAGCGCTTTGCCTTTCCACGGCACTGGCCGTGTTTGTTGGAAGCATGGCGGGGCACTATCTTGAAAAATTTCCTGTGAAGCTGATTGCCGGGTTGGGGTTCGTGGCCATCGGGACATGGACCATATATGACCACTTCAGGGCTGTCAGCTAGGCAAAATACCTTGCTGGCTGTTTAATTCTGATAAGGAAAGGCAAACACGGTGACGGGTTCTGTTGACGAGGCTGAACAATTGGCGCCGGCTGAAAAGATCATGGCGCGCACGGATCGCCCCGGCGTGGGGATTGCTCTGATGCTTGTCGCGACATTTATTTTCGCATCACAGGACGCCATGACGAAGATTTTGTCCCAGAGTCTTGAAGTGCCGCAAATTCTGATGGTCCGGTATCTGCTGGTGCTGGTCTATGCCCTGTTCTTTTTTCGCTTCAACAAGAAACCCATCAAGCGCTGCCTTGAAAGCCATCGGCCCTATATTCAGGTCCTGCGATCCGTGATCATTGCCGTCGAGATCGGCATTTTCGTCGTCGCTATCCGGCATCTGTCGATGTCGGAGATTCATTCCCTGATGGCGACGTTTCCGCTGATGGTGACCGCGCTCTCAGTGCCGTTTCTGGGTGAAGTTGTCGGCTTGAGGCGCTGGAGTGCGGTTGGCGTCGGGTTTCTGGGCGTGCTGATCATTCTCCGCCCCGGCCTGGGTGTCTTTGATTGGTCGGCGGTGTTGGCGTTGATCTGCGCCTTCTTGTTCGCGCTCTACCATGTGCTGACCCGGCTGGTCAGCCGCGACGACAAGGGGGACACGTCGTTCTTTTATATGGCCCTTGTGGGGGCCGTGATGTTCACCATTCTGGGGCCGTTTTTCTGGCGTATGCCGAGCCCGGTGGAGTGGGGGTTGCTGGTCGCCGTCGCCCTGACAGCATCGGTGTCGCACATGCTGCTGATCAAGGCGCTCGAGAGCGCGCCGGCCTCGGTTTTACAGCCGTTTAACTATATGCTGCTGGTATGGGCGACGCTGATCGGGTTTGTGGTGTTCGGTAGTCTCCCCGATTTGTGGACCATTGTCGGGGCCAGCGTGGTGGTTGGCAGTGGTCTCTATACGATCTATCGGGAGCGAGTTCGTAAGATCCACAAAGACGACGGGCAGGAACAGACAGGATAAACAGGCGACAAGACGATGGACCCGCGCGATCAAGATTATCTCAAGCCGATGCCGGCCATTCCCCTGGTCGAGGTCGGCGCTGCCGGACCGGTGGTGGTGGCGGATGCTGAACCTGAACGACTGAACCGGATCATCGAGGCGGCGGAGAAGCACTATACCACCCCCCTGATTGCCATTGCCGACAAGCTGTCCGAGTACTGGATGGGGCGTAACAACAATCCTTATCTGGAGGAAATCCAGATGGTGGCGGACCATGTTGGCAAGCCGGGGGCGTTCATGCTCAACATGTCTTTCGAGTGGTCGTGTACGGCGGGCGTCGGGCCTGATCCTGCAGGGCGAGGCAACCGTCTGTTGCGAACGCTGGACTGGCCGCTGGAGGCGTTGGGCCGCAACGTGGTGGTGGCCCGCTTTGAAGGTGAGGAGGGGGCTTATGACTCCATCACATGGCCGGGTTTTTCCGGGGTTCTGACGGGCCTTGCACCGGGGCGGTTTTCTGCCGCGATCAACCAGCCGCCGATGCGGCGATGGACACCTGGCGGGATGGCGACCCGCTGGTTTGATTGGGGTGTGAACCGTATTCGACTGTGGCGCGAAGATGCTCTGCCGCCAGCTCATCTGCTGCGTCAGGTGTTTGATCAATGCCGCACCTATATTGAAGCAAGAGAGGTCCTCAGCGATACACTCCTGGCGATGCCGGCGCTTTTTACCCTCAGTGGCGTCAATCCCGATGAGTGCTGCATTATTGAGCGCACAGAAGACGAGGTCTGTGTCCATCACGGCCCCGGTGCCGTCGCCAATCACTGGCTGCGGCTTGATATTCCCGCCCGACCCCGCGGTATCGACAGCCACGGACGTCTGGCGCAATTGAAGGCGCTTGGAGCCGATGTGCCCAACGATTTCTCCTGGGTGCGGTCACCGATCCTCAATCCCACCACGCGCCTTTCCGTGATTGCCAATGCGCAGACGGGTGATTTGAAAGTGCTGGGTTGGGAATGTGATGGCGATGGGAAGATCGCGCCGGCGACTCAGGTCTATGACGCGATTGCGACGCGCACACCGGGACAGTTCCGTCTCGGTTAATAAACGGTCTGTAAAATAGGGGCCGTTAATAAACGGCCCGGCCACCTGAATTATCGAAAATGGCGCCGGTGGAAAACGAGCAATCCTCAGAACACAGCCATGCGATCAGGGCGGCGCTCTCATCGGCCCGACCCAGTCGTGACATGGGCATTTTTGAGATCACCGCGTCCAGATATTCCGCCGTGATATCGCCTAGCAGAGGGGTGTCGATACCACTGGGGGCGACACCGTTCACCAGCACACCCGTGGTCGCTAATTCTTTGCCCAGTGCTTTCGTGTATCCGATTGCTCCCGCCTTGGCAGCGGAATAGGCGGCGTTGTTGGCGGCCCCCTCCAGCCCTGCGATGGAACTGACAATGACGATGCGGCCATAGCCCTGATCGACCATGTGGGGCACGAAAGCGCGGGTAGTCAGGAAGACGCTGGTCAGATCAACACCGATCAACCGGTCCCATTCATCCATGGCGTATTCCCACACCGGCTTGTTGATGCCGGCAATGCCCGCATTGGCGACACAAATGTCGATGACGGGGAAACGTTTCAGGGTTTCCCGTGCGGCGGCTTCGGTTGCTGCTTCGTCGGCGCAATCAACAAGGATTGAGTGAACCCTGTCGGGATGTTCCAGTCGCGTTACGGTCTCGGCGAGGGCGTCCTCGTTCCTGTCCCACAGGCAGACCTGTGCACCGGATTGCACGAACCGCTCGGCGCAGGCCTTGCCAATTCCTTTGGCAGCCCCGGTGATAACGGCGGTGCGCCCCGCCAGATCAATCTGGTTCATCGGCCTTGTTGCTCCCGGTCAAATCACGTCAGCTCTCGGCGACATTGATGAGTATCTTGCCCATGGCGCCGGCCTCGACCGCTTCGTGTGCCGCAGCGATGTCTTCCAGCAGGAAAGAGCGATTAATCGAATGGTGTAAGCGACCCTCGGCCAGCCAGCGCGAAATATCGCTGATCGCTAGTTGTTTAGCATCTTCGGGCATGATGAAGACCAACTCGTGGCGCACCACCACATTCTTGTAGAGCATCTGGTAGAAGGGGACCTGTGGCTCCTGAACGGTGTCCGAGGCATAGGACGCAATGACACCATTGTTCTTCAGCACGGCGATGCTGGTTTCAAGGTTGACCCCAAAGGCGACCTCAACAATGCGGTCCACGCCATTGCCTTCGGTTATCCGGCCAACGGCCTCGGCGACGTTCTCGGCGTGGTAGTTGATGACATGGTCGGCACCGGCCTTGACCGCCATTGCTGCCTTCTCATCACCACTGACCGTTGTGATAACATTGGCGCCACCCAGGTGGGCGAACTGAATGGCGTAATTGCCGACGGCACCCGCTCCGCCGGTAACCAGAACGGTCTTGCCCTTGACCGATCCATCGCCAAAGACGCAGCGATGGGCGGTCAGGGCGGGGATGCCCAGACAGGCACCCTCGTCGAAGCCAGTGCTGTCGGGTAACGGTGCGGCGCGGTCCGCAGGAACGCAGGTGTATTCGGCCGCGGTGCCCCCAGGGCGGAGCCACTGGGCTTCAAACAGCCATACGCGTTCATTCACCCGTGCGCTATCGACACCATCACCAACACCCTCGATCACTCCGGCACCGTCGAAGTGGGGAATGACTTTGCTATCCATTGTTCCCCCACGGCCTCCCGCACGGCGTTTGACGTCAACCGGGTTGATGCCGGAATAGGCGACTTTAACCAGGACTTCTCCAGCTTGCGGGGCGGGGACTTCCAGCTCACCGGTCTGGACGACGTCTTTGGCTGCACCGAAATTTTCGTACCAGGCTGCATGCATGGGTTCGTTCTCCATAGGGGCTAAATAGTTTAAATTGAGGAAACATTATAAACTCTGGCCGGGGTTCTGTCATGGCCAGAGGTCTGCGCTCGGGTTTATGACCGGCAGGCAATCACATTGCTGGCGAGGCGGGCGATGGCCTGTGCCCCACTGCCGGTCGGGTCTTTTTCAGGCACATATTCGACAAAGTCTGCGCCTACGATACGGGCTTTGGCAGCGATCCCGTGAATGATGTCGAGCATCTGTTGATAGCTGAGACCGCCAAACGCAGGTAGGATCACGCCCGGCACCACCGAGGGATCGATGCCATCCACATCAATGGCCAGAACCACATCACTTCCTTCCGGTATGGCATCAATAGCGGGCTGGACACCGTTTGAATGAACATCACGTCCGGTGAAAAAATGGACGCCCCATGCTTTTGCATCCGTCAGATCAGACTGACGCGCACTGCCGGGACCCCTGGCTCCGATCTGGATGATCGAGGTGACATGGTCCATTTCCGACGCGCGGCGCATGGTCGATGAGAAGCCATGAGTGACGCCATTAACCTCATCGCGCCAGTCGATATGGGCGTCAATCTGAACCACGCATAGTTTCCGGGTGTGTTCTCCATACCCTTCGATAAAAGGAATCGGGACGGAATCGTCACCGCCGAGCAAAACAGGCATGCTGCCTGCTGCAAGAATTGTTCTGGTGGTCTCCCGGATGGCATCCCGGTTATGGTCGCCATTCACAAGATCACCCCCCGTATCGCCGCAATCGACGACCCGGTTACCACCGAATACCGGCGTCATGGTATCGAAATCAAACTGGTCAAGGCCGGTGCTGTACCATGACAGGGCGTTTCGGATCGTTGCCGCGCCGTTGGCAGCATGGCTGGGTGTTCCCGGTTTATAGGGAGTGCCATGGGGTGCGCCAAATATTGCGATATCAGCATCAAGGACAGTCAGGTCATCGCAAAATGGAGTCTGGCAAAATGTTATGTCGGGGTTGGTAAGTCGTACCATGTGATAATCCTGTGCCCGTATCCCATGAAAGGGATAGGTGATGATAGAATTCCCTGCATACTAGTGATCCGAACAGGAAGATGCAGCTATCTTGATAGGATACCCGATTATGGCGGAAACGGATCTTCAATCGACGGGCATTGCGGAGCTGAGGGTGCAACTGGATCACGGCCAGACGACGGCACGTGAGCTGGTCGAACAGTGTCTGGCGCATATTACAGCGGACGATGACAGAACCAATGCCGTCGTTGAGCTGAACCCGGATGCTCTGGAAATCGCAGGCCAATGTGATGCCGAACGGGGGGGTGGCGCTGAGACAGGTCCGCTTCACGGTATTCCGATCCTGATCAAGGACAATATCGATACCGCAGACACCATGATGACCACGGCGGGGTCTCTGGCGTTGGAAGGATCCATTGCCAAACGTGATGCCGGAATTGTGACAAAACTCCGTTCTGCCGGAGCGGTTATTCTCGGCAAGACCAACCTGACGGAATGGGCCGGCATGCGATCCCTCAGGTCATGTAGTGGGTGGTCTTCGCGCGGCGGGCAGACCCGTAATCCCTATGCGCTGGACCGTTCGCCCAGCGGTTCTAGTTCTGGTTCCGGCGTGGCGGTGGCTGCCGGATACTGTGCGGCGGCCATCGGAACCGAGACCGATGGTTCTATTATTTTCCCGGCGTCGTGCAACAGTCTTGTGGGGATCAAGCCGACGGTTGGGTTGGTCAGCCGGTCCGGTATTATCCCTATTTCCCATAGTCAGGACACGGCGGGACCACTGGCCCGTACGGTGGCTGATGCCGCGCTTGTCTTGACAGCACTTGCAGGCAGTGACCTTCGTGATCCGTCATGCGCGGATGCTGACCGGCAGCGCGCACCGGACTACACGGCATTCCTCGATATTAACGGTCTTAAGGGAGCGCGGATCGGCATCCATCGCCCTACAGGGCAATTCCATTCCGGTGTTAGTGACGTGTTTGAAAATGCGATTGAGGCTATTCGTGACAAAGGCGCGGTTGTTATCGATTCTGTGTTTCTGCCATCCATGGAAGAGGTCAATCCTCATGAAGATGTGGTTCTCTGCACCGATTTCAGGGTTGACCTGAATGCCTACCTGTCTGATCTGGCGCGCACGGTAACGGTGCGATCGCTCGCAGATGTCATCCGTTTTAACCGCGATCATCGTGATACGGTCATGCGCTGGTTTCCACAGGACGTGCTCGATGAATCCGAAGCGACCCATGGTCTGGATGATCCGGCCTACCTACAGGCGCGTGAAACCTGCCTGAAACTGACTCGCACGGACGGTATCGACAAGGCCATGGCTGAGCACGACCTTGATGCCATTATCACACCATCGGCAGATGTGCCGTGCCTGATTGATCTCGAAAACGGCGATAGCACTTCCGGTTCTACGACATACCTTGCCGCGGTATCCGGCTATCCCAGCATTTCCGTTCCGGCGGGGTATGTGGGTGGCCTGCCTGTCGGCGTGTCGTTTATTGCCGGGGCATGGGGGGAGCCGACATTGATCAGGCTCGCCTATGCTTATGAGCAGGCGACAAAGGTCAGACAGCCACCGGGATTTGCGGCAACGGCGTCATTGTAGATATATCACAGAACGCCCAGATCCTTGAACGACGTCGAGCCGGATTTCGACACGATCACGTGGTCATGCAGCTCAATGCCCAGTTTTTCCGCCGCATCACGCACTTCCTTGGTCATGGCGATGTCAGCTTTTGAGGGCGCCGGGTCGCCGCTGGGGTGGTTGTGCACCATGATCATGGCGGTGGCGTGCAGTTCCAGCGCGCGCTTTACCACTTCGCGCGGGTAGACCGGCGTATGGTCCACGGTGCCATGCTGCTGTTGTTCATCAGCGATCAGCTCGTTGCGGTGATTGAGGAACAGGATGCGGAAACTTTCCACCTTGTTGCGCCCCATGCTCATGCGGCAGTAGTCCATCAGACGCTGCCAGTTTGAGATCACCGGCTTGTTCATGATCTCGTCACGGGCCATGCGAAGGGCGGCGGCCTGAACGGTCTTCAGCGCGGTTACCACCGCATCGCCAACACTCGGTATTTCAGATAATTCGGTCGGTGATGCGCTGATCACGTCGGCAAAAGAGCCAAACCGTTTCAGCAATTCCTTGGCGAGCGGCTTGGTGTCGCGACGGGGTTGCGCCTGAAACAGCAGCAGTTCAAGAAGTTCATAATCCGGCAGCGCATCCGGCCCGCCCTGCAAGAATCGATCCCGAAGGCGTTGTCTGTGGCCGGCATGATCGGGAGGGGGGGGGCACCTGAAATCCCGATCCCGTTCAATCAACCGTCGTAGGGCGGTTTATCGAGCCCTGCGGGTGAATGGGTGAAGACCTCATAGCCGTCGGCGGTAACACCGATGGAATGTTCAAACTGGGCTGACAGGGATTTATCGCGGGTCACGGCGGTCCAACCATCATTGAGGATTTTGACGTCGTACTTACCGCCATTAATCATCGGCTCAATGGTAAAGAACATACCCTGTTTCAACGTGTAGCCCTCGCCCGGTTTGCCGTAATGCAGAATATTCGGCATATCATGGAATACCCGGCCCAGCCCATGGCCGCAGAAGTCACGGACAACGGAATAACGTTGCGCCTCGGCGCTGGTCTGAATGGCGTGACCAATATCGCCGGTGGTTGCGCCCGGCTTGACCACGCGGATGCCGGCCCACATGGCCTCAAATGTTGCGTCGATCAGTTTTGCGCCCTTTACGGTGGGCTTGCCGACGCTGAACATGCGGCTGGTATCGCCGAACCAGCCATCCAGTGTAACGGTGACATCAACATTCATGATGTCGCCGTCTTTCAGTTTCTTGTCACCGGGGATGCCGTGACAGACAACATGATTGATGGAGGTACAGATCGACTTGGGAAAACCGCGATAATTTAACGGCGACGGGATCGCATTGTGGTCCACGATGAAGTCGTGGCACAGGGTATCCAGTTCGTTTGTCGTCACGCCGGGTTTGACGAAGGGCACGATATAGTCGAGCGTTTCGGCGGCCAGACGACCGGCTTTGCGCATGCCATCGAAATCCGCTTCACTGTGGATCTTGATGCTGCGATGGTCCCCTGTCGGGATGGCGTCGGCCAAGTCATTCATATCGTCGTCATGTTCTTTCATGGTTCTACTCTAGTATGATTTTCCGTGGGTGCAAATACGGACGTAAAAGTGACATGGCTCATCACTTGAATTCAACGGGTAAAGGGCGATTGACGGTGATCGCCTCCGGGCTGAGCGTGCAATCGTAACACAACACCTCAAGCCCCACTTTCTGGGCTTTCCGGAGGGCACCGGCGTAATCGGGATCAATGTCTTCGGCGATGGTAAAGCTGTCGGCATCATCGCGCTGCACCAGATACATCATGACGGCACGATGACCATCGGCGATCATGTCGGATAATTCTTCCAGATGCTTCTTTCCCCGGCTGGTGACGGAGTCGGGAAAATCCGCCGGCGCGCCGGGACTCAGGTCACGCCGCATGGTGGCGTTCTTTACCTCGACGTAGCACATAGGCTTGCTGTCATCTTCAAGCAGGATATCGATGCGTGAGTTCTTGCCGTACTTAACTTCGCGGCGAAGCGAAGCATATCCGCCCAATTCCTTGATAGTGCCGTCCTCGATGGCGTCTGCGACCAGCCTGTTGGGGTGATTGGTGTTGATGCCGACCATGGCATCGCCGATCCGGATCATCTCCCAGGTGTACTTGAGCTTCCGGTCCGGGTTGGTGGCGGGAGATATCCAGACAGTTGAGCCCGGCTCGTTGACACTGAGCATGGAGCCTGAATTGGCGCAGTGTGCAACCACGACGGTGCCGTCCGCCAGCTCCACATCGGCCATGAAACGCTTGTAGCGTTTGACCAGTGTGCCTTTGATCAGGGGGGTTTCAAATTCCATAACGAGAACCTAGTGAGCGATGCCTATAGATGCAAGAAGGCGATGTTAAGAAAGGTCAGGTGTTCTAGCTGAATTCATCGGTGAGAGACCTTTGTCCGCTACCGGGTTTCATCGGTTGTTGCTGGGAAGGATCGGGTGACCATCCGCTCAGGTAAAGCACCTGAAATGTCGCCGGGATGCGGCCATCGCTGTCGCCGAACTGTTCCAGATACAGCTCCATTGCCCGCATCAGGGTTTCGCGACGGGAAAATGACAATCGTCGCTCCAGCACGGCATTGGTTTCGCCCATCCCGCGCAGGTCTTTCAGTAATGTTAGGGGGTCGCCATAGGAAACCGTGATGGTTTCCGTATCGACCACCGGTAGGGAAAACCCGACCCGTTGCAGGAGACCCCCTGCGTCGCGGATATCAGCAAAGGGCGAGATGCGGGGGCTTAAACCACCTTCCACGGCGATCTCGGCTTCGCTCAGGACGTTCCTGAGCTCCTTGAGGGTTTCTCCGCCGAACATGGTTGCGATCATTAAACCATCGGGTTTCAGACATCGGCAAAGTTGACTCAACGTTCCCGGCAGATCGTTGATCCAGTGCAAGGAGAGATTACTGATTGCCAGATCAAACGCTTTATCAGCGAAAGGTAAGGCTTCTTCATCGGCACACACCAGACCGCCACCATTCGCGCTATCATTTATGGGCAGGGGATGCGCGCACCGGATCAGGGTTTCGATACCACCCCGGTTTCCCACCATCTGGTTGATCAGGTCGCCTCGTGCCCCCAGGTCCAGTGCCAGTGGAAAGCGGCGGGTGACGTCATCAAGGCGTTCCAGCAGGCGGCCTGCCACTTCCCGAAACAGGAAGTCATGCTCGCTGAAGTTCGGCTGGGCCCGCTCGCGATGCCGGCGGACAATCCGGCGGTTGAAGATCGTCATGGAGTCGGTCATGGTGATGCTTATGACACACGATGATCCTTCAATAAATCCCGAGTCTGCCGTTCCGGCCTGTTCCTTGGACGCGCGCCCGAATGTGCGTATACGGATGAGCCGGACTCCGTCGGCTGCAAAAACGTTCCTGGCGAAGGCGCGCGATGTGATCCTGCCGCCCCAGTGCCCCGGGTGCCGGGACATTGTAGAGGCCCCCGATACCCTGTGCGGGCCATGCTGGTCGCGGCTTCGCCTGATCGGCCCTGCCGTCTGCGATGCCTGTGGGCTGCCTTTTTCTTATGAGCAGGACGTGCCGTTATGTGCATCGTGCGCCGGGCGGATGCCGCCGTTCCAGCGGGCCAGAAGCGCGGTCGTTTATGACGATGCCAGCCGGGACCTTGTTCTGGCCTTCAAGCATGCCGACCGGACGGAGGCGGCGATGTTATTTGCCCACTGGATGATAACGGCAGCGCCGCAACTACTTGCCGACGCGGATTTAATCGTCCCGGTTCCGCTGGACCGGCGCCGGTTGTTTGACCGACGCTATAATCAGGCGGCGTTGCTGGCGCAGGGTCTTGCACGGTTAACCGGCATTGCCTGCCTGCTCGACGGGGTGAAACGGATCAAGCCCAGCCCACCATTGTGGAAGAACAATGGCAGCAAACGGATGAGCCGGACTGAGCGTCGCCGAAACGTTGCCGGGGCGTTTCGGGTCTGTGAAACGGCCAAGCCCGACTTGCGCGGCAAGCGTGTGTTGGTCGTGGACGATGTTTACACCACCGGTGCGACAGCATGGGCCATGGCGCGGTGCCTGAAACGGGGCGGTGTTCAGGCTGTTGATGTCCTGACCGTGGCGCGGGTTGTCCATAACTAAAATGTGATGTGGCGTTAAGACCTTCGTGAGTTGTCATTTTGATAAAGCAGACCTATGTAACACTCCCTATCAATTTCGTATCAACAGTGAAGTTTTGCACCATGCCTGATTCATCCTCTCGCCCCATTGTGGAAATTTACACCTCGCCGTTTTGCGGATACTGCGGTCGTGCCAAAGCGTTGCTGCAGCAAAAGGGCGTCACCTTCCAGGAATATGATGTCATGATGGATTCAGGACTCAGGGCCGTCATGACAGAACGGGCCAGGGGCGATCATCGGGTGCCACAGGTTTTCATCAACGATGAACACATCGGCGGCAGCGACAAGCTGATGATGCTGGAAATGTCCGGTGGGTTGGATGCAAAGCTGGCATCCGCCTGAGACATTGGCATAAACTCCGGCCATGGCCGATATCTTTACCGCAGCCTTGATCCAGACCACATCCGGGCGTGATCCGTCAGTGACCATGGATGCTGTCTTGCCCCGTATTGGTGAGGCCGCAAACCGGGGGGCGGCGTTCGTCATGCTGCCGGAAACGGTCGGCATGATGGAACCTGATGCAACGCAGCTCCGGGCAAAGGCGCGCCCTGAGTCTGAGACACCGGTGCTGGAACAATTGCGGGCGGCGGCGGCCGATGCGGGCGTCTGGCTGCTGGTCGGATCGTTAGTGGTGCAGGCCGATGATGGGGATAAACTGGCGAACCGGTCGTTCCTGATTGATGCAACGGGGGCGATACAGGCCCGTTATGACAAGATCCATCTGTTTGATGTAGAGCTTGCATCGGGTGAAAAATACCGGGAATCAGCCAACCACCGGCCCGGTAAGGATCTGGTGACAACGGCCACTCCCTGGGGGTGCCTGGGGATGAGCGTCTGTTATGACCTTCGCTTTCCCCATCTGTACCGGGCTCTGGCCCGGCAAGGCGCCGTGTTTCTAAGTGTCCCGGCGGCGTTCACCCGCCCGACAGGACAGGCCCATTGGCACACGTTGCTTCGTGCCCGGGCAATCGAGAACGGCTGTTTCGTGTTTGCCCCCGCCCAGTGCGGCGCGCATGAAGGCGGACGCCAGACCTTTGGTCATTCACTGGTTGTCGATCCCTGGGGCGAGATTATCGCCGATGGGGGTGACGCGCCGGGCATTATTCTGGCTGAGATTGATGTCGCCCGTGTCGCCGCTGTTCGCGCCCAGGTGCCGTCGCTGGATCACGACCGACCATTTTCCTGACTTTTCATTGCCGCAAATACGTCGTCGTAAGCGTGACCGTTTACTCAGGGTTTGGTTTGGTCGCTCAATAGTCAGTGATGGGGTGGGCAGGTGGATCACCGTCGTCCCGGTCGCTCTGATCCAGATCACGCACCGCCACCAGTCTTTGTTTCACACCCGGCAGGTCATTGGCTTCGATCCGGCCATGCTCGTAGGCGACGACCTGTAAATACCCGGAAACGATATCGAGCAGTTCACCAGACCGGAGCAGGTGATCGGGGTTGCGGGGCCGGGCGTAAACTTCATTGCCCCGGGCAAAAGTTTCGTAAATCAGGACCCCGCCGGGATTTAACGCATTGATCAATGCTGCCATCAGGGGCCGGTACAGGTAGTTGACCACAACGATGCCGTCGAATGTTTCGCCGTTGAGGGCCCCGTCAGGGGCAAACGGGTCAACCCCTGTTTCTAAATCGGCGCTAACAATGGTGAGATCGGCACGCCCTGACAAGCGATCAGAAACAGCAACCGTGTCTTTATCGACGGCGGTCACCCGGTAGCCACCTTCAAGCAGGTGGACCGTATGCCGCCCACCGCCACAGGCAAGATCGAGAACATGCCCGCCGGCCGGCATAATCGACGAAAACCGGGCAACCCAGGGCGACGGGGTGGTAATCGAAAGATGTTTCAACGGGGCCGGTTGTGGCATATCGGTGTTCATTTGGCTGTGTTCATTTGGCTGTGTTCATTTGACGGTGTTTATTTGACTCGACGATTCAATGGATTTACGACTAAGTAACGATAGAGGGCTTACTGTTTTTGGCGGCCAGACACAATGCCAGACATAATGCCAGATACAATGACGGTGATAGATGATTAGTTATCAGTTGAAATGCTCATCCGGGCACGAGTTCGAAGCATGGTTCCTGAGCAGCGGCGCCTATGACGAACAACGCGCGGCCGGTGATGTCGGGTGTCCTCTGTGCGGTGACCAGGAGATCGCGAAAGCGCTCATGGCGCCCAATGTCGCATCCCGCAAGGAAAGCACGCGTTCCTCTCATGAACCCCGTGCCCGGGAAGACAGTGCCCATGAAGCCCGTGCCGAGGAGGTCGCCCGCGAAATCGTCGAGGCGGCCCATAAGCTGCGCGATCATGTGGTACAGAACTGCGATGACGTGGGAACGGAATTTGCCGAGGAAGCCCGCAAGATTCACTACGGCGAAACGGAAGAGCGTGGCATCTATGGAGAGGCAACGCCCGAGGAAACCCAGGATCTGAACGAGGAAGGCATCAATGTCTTTCGCTTACCCACAGGGCCTCGGCGCAACGGCTAGGTTTTGCGTTGTAAAACCGGTTGTTTCCGGCTGTTTTTGAGGCACTCACTAACCTATTGATTTTTAACAAAATGTAGACATTTGACTACTTTTGTTCACTTTTTTCCTGATTTATTATGGATAATCCTAAAAATACTTTATTTACCAGATGGTTAGAGCACTTTCTTAAAAATAGGAGGTCTACAAAAGTCTACATTTAGTCTACATTTTTTGTCTACTTTTGTAGACTTTTGTAACAAGGCTTACTTTTATGTCTCGGTGCCTCGGTGGTGAAAAACCTTTTGATCCCGTGCGGCGCACGGGCACCGACTGTCCGGTCGGGCACCGGCAAGGCCGGGGGAAATATCATATGGACAATGTCAAAGAGCGAATAGGAATTAAAGCATAATATTGTAAAAAAGTCAAGTTTTATATGCTGCTTACGGGCGCCTCCTGATCTCGGGCAACTCTTCGAATGATGCATATTTGTCATGTTGGAGTGGATGTTTTCTGGTATAACCCGTCCGGGCCATCAGGTTAATCATCAAGGGGGGAGAGTCATTATGCTGGCAGCGCGGTTTATTCGGTTATCTGTGATCTACGCCATTCTTGGCATGGCGATTGGCATCTACATGGCGGCATCCATGGACCACAGTCAGATGCCGACACACGCCCATCTTAACCTGCTGGGTTTTGTCAGCATGTTCCTGTTCGGCATATTTTATAAACTCTACCCTCAGGCCACCGAAGGCAAATTGCCTGTGGTGCATTTCTGGATCAGTAATGTGGGCATGATTGGCCTGGTGATCGGGGTCTCTATAATTTACAGCGGCAATATGGAATTGGGTGAACGCCTCGCCAGTGTGTTTTCGATCATTGTGATCTTGAGCATGGCCCTGTTTACAAAAATCGTATTCAGCGCGACAAGGCAGAATTAACCCCTGTACCAATCCCCCGCCATAGGTTTCCCGCTATAGGGACGTGCGCGTGAGGAATTGTTCTGCATTACAAACGTATGTTGAACTTCATTCCTTTTTTCCATAGGGTGGTAGGTGGCCTTTGGGAGGCTACGGGGGAAGTTGGGGTAAATATGGGCAGGCTGGTTCGCCAAACGGATCCGGTTCACTGGACTTATGATATCTATACGAATGAGACACCAGCCGACGAGCTGGGCGATTTCGCGCAGTTCAAGCGGCTGTGGGACAGCAAGAGAAATGGCGACGGGCTTCCCGCGTGGCGCGATTTCAACCTTGAGGATTTTGTTGATTGGTACGGCTGGATCAGTGTGGAAGATATTATCCCCGGTCCAACGTATGACTCAGTTTTTCGCCTGTGGGGAATAAACCTTGCGGAGTATTATGGCAAAGACCTGACCAACAAACGAATGAGCGAGTTCCTGGGCGATCTTTTTGCGCCTGAGGATTTCGAATTTCTGCAAAACCTGCACGGAACACATAATTTCAAAATCAGTTGGGGGCCGGTGAAATGGCAAACGCCGGAGATTTGGCGTTATTCCAAGCGGTATAGTGTCATCGAACTACCGCTGGCAGATGATGGGCAGACTGTTGACCGGTTTATCAGTCTTGTCCTTCCCATAGAGACGCCGGCAAAACCGCCTGCCGAAACGGAATGATTCGCGCGGCCTGGTCGCAATCGGGGCGTTACAGTTCCTCCTCTTGAAGATAATTCGGCACAACGGCATGCCAGCCCAGTTGATTTGTTATTTTCTGTTGCAGGGCCGCCGCTGCTTCCGGCTCGCCATGGGTGATGAAAACCTTATGAGGCACTGTCTGGAAATGCCCCAGCCATTCCAGTATCTCGTTATAGTCGGCATGGGCGGACATGTTGTGCAGATCCTCCACCTGTGCACGCACCGGCCACATCTTGCCGTGGATTTTGATTTCTTTCTCACCTTGGACAAGCCGCGCCCCTCGCGTCCCGGTGGCCTGGTAGCCCGTGAAGAGAATCGTGTTACGGGCGTCACCAATAAAATGTTTCAGATGGTGCAATATCCGTCCGCCCGTGGCCATGCCACTGGCCGATATGATGACCGAGGGCATGCCGTTGGTGTGGTCCAGCGTCTTGGACTCTTCGGCCGTGTGAACATACTTGGCGATATGGCACACCTTGGCGCACAGATTCTTCTGTAGGCGATGCTCATTCTTGTGGCGGCTCAAAAGCTCTGTGGCGTCTATCGCCATGGGACTATCGAGAAAGACAGGTGTTGTAGCCGGAATGGCGCCGGATTGTTTGAGCGTATAGATGTAGTAGAGCATGGTCTGGGTTCGCCCGACGGCGAAGGCCGGGATGATGACACTGCCGCCCCGTGCCATTGCCTCTGTAATGATCTTACCGATTTTGTCGAGCGGGTCAGTGTCCTCGTGCAACCTGTCCCCATAGGTCGATTCCACCACCAGATAATCGGCGCCGGGCATGTGCGACGGCGGGATCATGACCGGATCGTTCGCGCGACCAATGTCGCCGGAAAACAGGATAGATGTCTGTTCATCGTTAAGTCTGATAAAGGCAGACCCCAGAATGTGTCCGGATCGGGACAGGGTGAACGTTAACCCATTTGCGAGTTTATGGGGCTGGCCAAACTCTACGATTTTAAACTGTTTAAGCGACTGCTCGGCGTCTTTCTGTGTGTATAGCGGCAGGGCTTTCTTGTGTTTACTATAGGCGTACCGATTGGCCCGTTCGGCGTCTGCTTCCTGCAGATAACCGCTATCGGGAAGCAGGATGGAACAGAGATCGTATGTCGCCCTGGAGCAATAGACCAATCCCTTAAATCCATTTTTGACCAGCAGGGGGATGTACCCACTGTGGTCGATATGGGCATGGGTCAACAGAACGGCGTCAACGGAGGCGGGGGCTACGGGTAGTTTTTCCCAGTTTCGCAAACGCAGTTCCTTCAGCCCTTGGAACAAGCCGCAATCAATGAGCGTCCTCGCGCCTCCATGCTCCACCAGATACTTGGAGCCCGTCACCGTGCCCGTTGCCCCCAGAAATGTGAGTTTCATAAATGCTTGTTCTCCTTGGTGAATGCGTCGTCGTTGTGCCCCCGGATGCTAATTTCCGGGAATCGCTTTCCATCCGGTCATGGCGGCTGGTCTCGCTTCAGTCTTTGGTGAAGTAGGCCAGATAATTCACATCCGTATCGCGACTCAATGACCACTCGTCCTTGAACGGGTTGAAGCTAACGCCCTTGATTTCGTGCAGGGTAAAGCCGTGGGGGCGCAATCCGTTGGCGAGTTCGGACGGGCGAACAAATTTTTTCCAGTCGTGAGTCCCCACCGGCAGCCAGCGCAGGATGTACTCGGCGCCGATTTTGGCCAACGCCAGCGATTTGAGCGTCCGGTTCAGTGTTCCCATCACCAGCGCCCCGCCGGGTTTGACAAGGGACGTGATGGCAGCCAGAAATGCTTCTACATCCGAAACGTGCTCAATGACTTCCAGTGACATGACGGCGTCGAAAGACAGGCCCTGTTGTGCAAGCTCTTCAGGCGCAGCCTGACGATAGGCGATGTCGAGGCCCATCCGTTCGGCGTGATTGCGGGCAACCTTGATGGTTACTTCCCCGGCATCAATGGACGTCAATTCTGCCCCCAGACGATACAGGGGTTCGCTCATCAGGCCACCACCACATCCCACGTCGAGCAGCGAAATACCGGCAAGGGGGCTGGCGGCAATAGGGTCGCGGCCAAAATGTGCCGCCAGACAGTCACGGACAAACTGCACTCGCACCGGGTTCAGCTTGTGCAGCGGCTTGAATTTACCCGTTGCGTCCCACCATTCATCGGCGATGGCGGCAAAGCGGGCGATTTCCTCAGCGGATGCTGTAGAGCCAGTGGGGGCGGATGCCGTGGGGGGAGAGGATGCTGTCATGGTCTGGTCCGGTTTCAGATGTTAGAGTTGTTTCATGGTTATTTCAGGGCTGTTTCAGGGTTGCTTCTGGCAACTGAAACAGCCGCAGACTTGTCTCTGCACAGTGTTCAGAGTATGTATTCGCCGCCTTCGCATCAAGCCGCGTATTGAATTGCCGGTGTGATGGGCAGGAAGTAAAGATCACACAGGATCAATAGGGATGCTTCGGTAACGGACATGGCGCGTATTGTTCAGAAATTTGGCGGAACCTCGGTCGCTGATCCGGAACGGATCAAGGCGGTGGCTCTGCGCGTGAAACACGAAGTGGACGCCGGTAACGAGGTCGCCGTGGTGCTCTCAGCCATGGCCGGCGTAACCAATCAACTGGTTGGCTATGCCGAGGCGATCTCGCCCTTGTACGACGCCAGAGAATATGACGCCATTGTCGCCACCGGCGAGCAGGTTACCATTGGTTTGCTGGCCATGGCGTTGCAGGATATAGGGGTTTCAGCGCGCTCGTGGACGGGCTGGCAGGTGCCGGTCCACACCGATGGCGTCCACGGCAAAGCCCGGATCCAGAGCATTGATACCGATGAGTTGAACCGCCGCATGGCATCGGGGGAAGTCCCTGTTGTCGCAGGGTTTCAGGGTATCGGGCCAGATAACCGGATCACCACGCTGGGGCGCGGTGGTTCGGACACCAGTGCGGTCGCTCTGGCGGCTGCCCTGAAGGCGGATCAGTGTGATATCTATACGGATGTGGATGGTGTCTATACATCCGACCCCAGGATCGTTACGAAAGCACAGAAACTCGATAAGATTACGTATGAAGAAATGCTGGAGATGGCGTCTTTGGGGGCGAAAGTCCTGCAAACCCGCTCCGTACAACTGGCGATGAAAGAAGGCGTCCGGTTACAGGTGTTGTCCAGTTATTCGGATGAACCTGGGACCTTGGTCGTCGATGAGGATGAAATCGTGGAACAGGCAGTAGTGAGCGGCATTACATACAGCCGCGATGAGGCCAAGATCACCTTGGTCGGTGTTTCGGACAAACCCGGCGTAGCGGCCAAGATTTTTGGCCCGTTGTCGGATGCCAACGTGAACGTCGATATGATTGTTCAAAATGTTTCTGAGGACGGCAAGACCACCGATATGACCTTCACGGTAACGCGGGGTGATTTGCGTCTTGCGGTGGAAACTCTCGAAGGCGTGAAGGATGATGTCGAATACAGGAACCTGGTGGCGGCGGATGATGTGGTTAAAGTTTCCGTCATCGGTGTCGGCATGCGATCGCACGCCGGTGTCGCGCAAATGATGTTCCAGACGTTGGCCGACAAGGGAATCAACATTCAGGTGATTTCCACCTCGGAAATCAAGGTCAGCGTGCTTATATCCGAAGACTATACGGAACTGGCCCTGCGCGCCTTGCACACGGCCTACGGGCTCGACGCCGACTAAATCTGCATACGGTAAATTAATGCAGACCGGTGTCAGAAAACCAAAATGACGCCGGGATGGACACACATGTCCAAAACTGAGACCCTTGGTGTAACAGGAAGAGGCCAAACGATGTCTGTGGAACAGACACAGGGACCACGCACTTTAAGTGCCCAGTCCTCTCGGCGATTATTGGCGCGTGTTCGTGCGATCATGGCCGAACAGTCGGACGCGCAGGAACGTCTCGACCGTATTGTTGGCATCATTGCCGCAGAAATGGTTGCCGAGGTGTGCTCGCTCTACGTTCGCCGGGCAGGCGATATGCTCGAGCTGTTTGCTTCACAGGGTCTGAGACGTGAAGCGGTCCACAGTACCCATCTCCGGGTCGGTGAGGGGCTGGTCGGCGATATTGCGGCCCATGCCAGACCGCTGGCGTTGTCGGATGCACAAAGCCACCCCAACTTTGCCTACCGGCCTGAGACAGGCGAGGAAACCTTTCATTCCCTCATGGGCGTTCCTGCCATTCGGGGCGGGCGTGTCATTGGCGTGCTGGTGGTTCAGAACCGGACCCAGCGGCACTATGATGAAGAAGAAGTTGAAACCATGGAAACGGTGGCCATGGTGCTGGCGGAGATGGTGGCCGGTGGCGAATTGGTTGATCGGGCCGAACTGTCGCCGATCGACGGGCTCGGGATCAAGCCGCTTCGACTGGAAGGTCTGCGCCTGAATGGTGGCATCGGGATGGGAATGGCCGTCATCCATCAGCCGGCGTATCGGGTAGAGCGCGTTGTGGCGGATGATATTGCCGCCGAGCACAAGAAACTCGACAATGCCTATTCCGAGATGCATGGCGCACTGGAAGATATGATGGCGGATGGGGCGCTCTCCAAAGGCGGTGAGCATCGCGATATCATGGAAGCCTATCGCATGATCGCAAGCGACGCCGGATGGCTGGGGCGTCTTCATGAAGCAATCGATTCCGGGCTGACGGCGGAGGCTGCCGTTGAGCGTGTCCAGAATGATCTGCGGTCCCGCATGAGCCAGGTGTCTGATCCCTATTTGCGTGAACGCATGCATGACATTGAAGACCTGGGCAATCGCCTGATGAGCCATCTGCACGGGCATGGGGCAAACGGAAACGGCAAGGTGCTTCCCGATCATGTGATCCTGATTGCCAAGAATTTGGGGCCAGCCCAGTTGTTTGATTATGACCCCCAGCGTATCCGTGCACTGGTATTGGAGGAGGGCTCTCCCACCAGTCATGCCGCGATTGTCGCCCGCGCACTCGATATCCCTGTCGTGGCGCAGGTCAAGGATCTGCTGAGCCGGATTGAAGACGGGGATTCTATCATCGTCGATGGTGATGTCGCCCGTGTGTATGTTCGTCCGGGCGAGGATGTTCAGCAGACGTTCAAGGATGCCCTGAACGCGCGCACGGCTCAGGCCCTCGCCTATGATGCCATCAAGGACCTGCCGGCGGAAACCCTCGATGGGGTACAGGTCACCCTGTCTGTCAATGCGGGCCTGTTGATTGACCTGAGGCGCATGCATGAAACCGGGGCAAAAGGCGTCGGGTTGTATCGCACGGAAGTCCCTTTCATGGTCCGGCCAGAGTTTCCGGATGTGAAGGAGCAGGAAAAGATCTATCGCGAAATATTTGATGCGGCTGTGGACAAGCCTGTCGTGTTCCGCACGTTGGATGTGGGCGGCGACAAGGTTTTGCCGTATGCGACCATGGAAGAAGAAGAAAACCCCGCCATGGGTTGGCGCTCAATCAGAATATCGCTGGATCGACCGGCCATGTTGCGCCAGCAATTACGCGCCTTGGTGCGTGCCGCAGATGGCCGTGAATTGTGGGTCATGTTTCCGATGATCGCCGATGTAACGGAGTTTACGTCAGCGCGTGCCCTGCTTGATATTGAATTGAAGAGGCATGAAAAAACGGGCGGGAAATTACCGGGCCGTGTGCTCGTCGGTTCCATGCTCGAAGTGCCCGCCCTGGCATTTCAGTTGCCGGCCTTGTTGCGCCACAGTGACTTTCTGTCCGTCGGTAGTAACGATCTGATGCAGTTCCTGTTTGCCAGCGACCGCGGTAATGCGCGACTCGCGGGCCGCTATGACCCGCTTTCTCCTGCTGTTCTGGCTTTCCTCGAGAGCGTGGTCAAGGCATGTAATGAGGCGGGAAAGCCGCTCAGCTTGTGTGGAGAAATGGCGGGATACCCCGTTGATGCCATGACTCTGATCGGCCTCGGGTTCAGGAATCTTTCGATTGTTCCTTCCGCCATTGGCCCTGTGAAAGCGATGGTCCGGAGTCTGAATGTCGGTGATCTAGAAAAATATCTGGAGACGGTTATCGGTCTGGAAGACAAGTCGTTAAGGGAAAAGCTTCGCGGGTTTGCACGCGATCATGGCGTCGCAATCTGAGGGACTGGGGTTACTGCTTGATTCTTAACCGTTTTTTGACAAAATAGCGGCACTGTAGCCAAGCTGGAAACCATCCGGTGCCAGTGTTGTGCCTGTTTGGCATAGTCTGGCGAGAATACGTTCTTTGGTTGGGGTGAGCCTTGGTCTCGTCCAGACCGAATGACAACGGTAACGTTACTGACGAAGCGAAACACAGATGGCTACAGTCGGATAAATGGAAAGCTCGAGCATGAGTGATACCCCAGATCATACGCAGGCGGATGACGCCCACACCAATGACGCCCACGCCAATGACGCCTATACCATTGGCGTTATACTGCGTGGCGCGCGGGAGGCGAATGGCGAGTCCATTGAGGATGTCGCGCGGTTGCTTCGGATAAACTGGCGTTATCTTCAGGCGTTGGAAGAAGGGGAATTTGATGAATTGCCCGGAATGGTCTACGCCCTTGGCTTCATCCGGACCTATGCGGATCATCTTGGTGTCGATAGCGCGAGTATTGTCACTCAGTACAAGGCGCTGAGCAGCGCAAAAGATTCAAAATCATTGCTGGATTTCCCGGAACCCATTCCCGAAAGCGGTATGCCGGGCGGGGCAATCATGTTCGCCGGTATCGTCGTAGCCATACTGGCTTACGGCGGCTGGTACCTGGCAACAGAAGAAAACAGTTTTCTGGCCCGTATGGTGTCGCCGGTTCCGGAATACCTTGGCGGGACAACCGATCAGGATGCATCGGATGGCGAGACCATGGCGCAACCTGTCGAGCAGGGTGTGCCAGAAGAGGCAACCGAAGCGGTAACAGAAGAAGCGGTCGAGGAAGTCGTTGAGGACGTCGCCGAACAACCACAGGAAGTCGTGGCTGAAGAGGCGGCTGCGCCAGTAGAAGACGTAGCGCCGGTTGTTGAAGCAATTGTCGAGCCCGTTACGGAAGCTGTTACGGAAACACCTGTCGAGGTCGTTGCAACGGATATTGCTACAGAAGGAAATGCTGAGGAAGCCGTAACATCATCGCTTGCCGATACGGCGGCGGAAACGGAGAGCGTACAAGAGCCGGTTGCAACTGAGGTTCAAGAAGAGGTTCAGGAAATCGTCGTCGAGAAAGTCGTCGTCGAAGAAGCCGTAACCGAAGACGTGGTTGCTGTGGTGCCCGAGACGGTGAGCCCGGAACCTGTGACAGAGCCGGAACCGGAACCTGAGCCTGTGCCTGTGCCTGTGGCGGAGATTAAGGAAGAAACAGACTCGCACACCCTCAATGAAGAGCAATTACAGGCCGTGCAGGAAGTGCTGTCTGCTGATGATACGGCTCCGGCAACGCCCGTTGAAGCCGTTGAAGTCGTCGAGGAAACTGTTGAAGAGGTGGTTCAGGACGTCATTGAGGAAGTGGTGGAAAGCACCACGGTATCGGGCGGTGATGATGCCCAGGTTGCCGCGATTCCGACCGCTGAAGCGACTGTGACGGAAACAGCGGCGGGCCGTATTTATGGCGAACAGGGTGCCGGACGGATCATTGTCCGGGCCAAGATAAACAGCTGGATTCAGGTTCGTGATGATGTCTCCGGGGAGTTACTGCTGACCCGCTTGCTGAAGGCTGGCGATGAATATCATGCTCCGGACCGGGCTGGTTTGAGCCTGTTGACCGGAAACGCCGGGGCCCTGGAAATTCTGGTTGATGGCACGGCAGTGCCGGCCATTGGGGCGACAGGTGATGTGCGGCGCGATGTTGCGCTGGATGCGGATCGTTTGATGTCCGGTGACGCGGCTGACTAAGTTATTTCGTCATTGTTGTTCGAATTTTGGCATTCCGCCGTTGACCGTTTCGCCTGCTTGCGTCAAATAACCGGGTGAAAATTCACGAGGTTGATAGATGGCGGTAATTCCCACAGGAATCCAGCGACGACAGACCCGGACGGTTGCTGTCGGTCCCGTAACGATAGGTGGCGGTGCGCCGATTGTCGTTCAGTCCATGACCAATACGGACACGGCCGATATTGCCCGGACCACAGCCCAGATCGTCTTGCTGGCGCGGGCCGGTTCGGAACTGGTTCGTCTTACCGTTGATCGCGAAGAGGCCGCAAAGGCCGTGCCACATATCCGTGATGCACTGGCACGCGAAGGCGTTTCGGTTCCTCTGGTCGGAGACTTCCACTACATCGGCCATACTTTATTGGACCAGCATCCGGCCTGCGCCGAGGCGCTCGACAAATACCGGATCAATCCGGGGAACGTGGGGTTCCGGGAAAAACGGGACCGTCAGTTCTCATCCATGATCGAAAAGGCCATTGAATATAAAAAACCTGTCCGCATTGGCGTCAATTGGGGCTCTCTGGACCAGGAGTTATTGGCACACCTGATGGATGAGAACGCCGGGTTGCCTGACCCTGCGAGCGCAGAAGCGGTGCTGGAAAATGCCCTGGTCACCTCTGCGATTTCTAGCGCGGGACGGGCTGAGGAACTGGGGCTTGGCCGGGACCAAATCATCCTGTCGTGCAAGGTCAGCGATGTTCAGGGCCTGATCTCGGTCTACCGGGCCATGGCATCACGCGGCGATTATGCCCTGCATCTCGGCCTGACCGAGGCGGGCATGGGCTCCAAGGGAATTGTTGCCTCAACGGCGGCCATGGCCGTGTTATTACAAGAAGGCATTGGCGATACCATCCGGGTGTCCCTGACGCCGGAGCCCGGCGGTGATCGGTCACACGAAGTGATTGTCGCCCAGGAAATGCTTCAGACCATGGGCCTCAGGGCCTTTTCGCCACTGGTAACGGCCTGTCCCGGGTGTGGCCGGACCACCAGCACGGTATTTCAGGAACTGGCACAGACCATTCAGGGGTTCTTGCGTGATCGCATGCCGCATTGGAGAGAATCCTACCCGGGCTCTGAATCCCTGAATGTTGCGGTCATGGGATGCATCGTCAATGGCCCCGGAGAAAGCAAACATTCCGATATCGGCATCAGTCTGCCGGGTACAGGCGAGACACCCTCGGCGCCTGTTTTTGTCGATGGAGAGAAAGTTACGACGCTTCATGGTGAGGGCATTGCCGAAGCGTTCAAGGAGATTGTCGAAAATTATGTCGTGAAGCGTTACGGTTCTTCGGATACTGATACATCGTCTAACGCGGCAGAGTAACCAAGGAACCATCAATGGCGTCTCTTCAGCCTGTACGGGGCACACACGATTTACTACCTGACGACCAGCGCCGCCAAAGCCATGTCACGGACACAGCGAAGCGGGTCTCGGGGCTATACGCCTATGAGGAGATCACGACGCCGGTGTTCGAGTTTACCGAGGTGTTTTCCCGTACGCTGGGGGATACCTCGGATGTGGTGACGAAGGAGATGTATACCTTCGAAGACAAAGGCGGTGACCGGATCACGCTCAGGCCTGAGAATACGGCCAGCGTCATGAGGGCCTATCTGTCCAACGGTTTGCAGCAGAACCTGCCGTGTCGGTTTTTCTACCGGGGTCCGATGTTTCGTTATGAGAGGCCACAAAAAGGTCGCCAGCGACAGTTTCACCAGTTTGGTGCCGAGCTGATCGGCATTGCAGAACCGTTGGCTGATGTCGAAATTATCGCTGTCGGATCGCATATTCTGGACGCGTTGGGGGTCCGGGACCGTACCAAACTGGAAATCAATTCGCTGGGCGATACGGAAAGCCGGAATGCCTATCGCTCGACACTGGTTGAGTATTTCACGAAATACGAAAGCGACCTGTCGGCAGACAGCCGCGAACGGCTGGTAAAGAACCCGCTTCGGATTCTCGATTCCAAGGATGAAAATGATCGCAAGATCATTGTGGATGCACCGATTATGACGGATTCCCTGAACAGTGAGTCCCGGACGTTTTTTGATACCGTGATGGATCGTCTGGCGCAGATCGGCATTGCCTGTGCGCACAACACCCGTCTGGTTCGAGGCCTCGATTATTACTGCCACACAGCATTCGAATTCACGACGACAGAACTGGGATCGCAGGGTGCCGTCATGGCGGGCGGGCGTTATGACGGACTGATCGAACAAATGGGCGGTCCTGCCACCCCCGGTGTTGGCTGGGCGGCAGGGGTGGAACGGTTATCCATGATGATCGACGAGCCCGCTGTCGGATTACGTCCCTTATCCATTGTGCCGATCGGCGATGCGGCTTTTGATGTATCCTTCACACTGGCGCACCGACTTCGCCATGCCGGGTTCTCGGTCGACTTCGGTGTCGGTGGGAATATGAAAAAAAGAATGAAGCGCGCTGATCGGGTCGGCGCTGTTGCGGCAATCATGCTTGGTGATGACGAGTTGGCCCGTGATGGCGTCACGGTCCGAGACATGGAGACGGGCGAGCAGACGGAGGTATCCTTCTCTGCTCTGGAGGACCACCTCGCCCGTTATCGATAGCGATATGGCGGAACAGCTTGCCTCATCGCTTTTACCCGTTGTCGTCGGGGCTAACCATAGATCCAGTTCCATGGCGCTACGTGATCGCCTGTTCGTGGAAGACCCTCTGGTCCCAGCTTTTCTGGCAGAGCTGAAAGAGCAGGGTCTGACAGAAGCAATGGTACTGTCGACCTGTGACCGTATTGAGGTCCATTGCGTACACGAAGACCCGGTGGCCGTTGAAGCTATTGTTCATCAGTGTTTTTCCCGGCAGGCTGAAATTTCCCGTGAAGAAATCCATGCCCAGATCTATACAGCGTCCGGCGACCCGGCGTTACGCCACATTTTCCGGGTCGCGGCATCGCTTGAGAGCCAGGTGATTGGGGAGCCGCAGGTTCTGGGTCAGGTAAAGGCGGCGCACCGCATGGCCAGGGATGCCGACATGATCGGCAGTTCAATGGAGACAATCCTTCAGGCTGCCTATGGTGCGGCCAAACGGGTACGAACGGAAACCGCCATCGGTGAACGGCCGGTATCCATTGCATCGGCTGCCGTGCAATTGGCACGGGATATTCAGGGTGATCTGGATCGGTCCCGGGGCGTCCTGATTGGCGATGGCGAAATGGGAGAACTGGTTGCCAGCCAATTACTGAATGCCGGTTTGGGGCTGATCACAGTGCTGCATCATAGCCCTGAAAGAGCAAGGGCAGCCGCTCGCCGCTTGTCGTGTCATTCGGCTGTAATGGAGCATTTGGCTGATGAAATGGCGCAGTCGGAAATTGTTATTACCGCTATCGGCAGGCGGGAGCACACCGTGAACAGCGATATGGTGCGCGCCGCCGTGACGCGCCGCCGCCGGAAACCTGTCTTTATTATCGATCTGGCGATTCCGGGTGATGTGGACCCGGCGGTGAACAGGATTGATGAAGCGTTTCTTTATGACATTGGCGATTTAGAGCGTATCGCTATGGAAGGCTTGAACCACCGGGAAAATGCGTCAGAACAGGCGGCGCTTATCATCGAGCAGGAATTACTGGCCTTTTCACAATCACGGTCGGAACGCGCTGCCGTGCCTGTCTTGAGCAAGCTGCGTCGGCATGTCGAGGCTTTGAGGGATGATGCGTTGGTCGATGCCGGGGGTGATGCAGAGAAAGCGACACATTTGCTGATCAATCGCTTGCTACATGATCCCAGTGTGGTGATGCGCGAGATCGCGGCAAAGGCTGAGGGCAGCACGGAACTCCATGCTGTTGAAGCCGTGGTGGATCGACTATTCAGATTGCAGCAAACATCCTCTCGCCCGGAGGCGGATGAGAAAATAACAAAAGACGGAGAATAATCAGGTGAATCTGGAGGCAAGTCTCGATCGGGTGTTACGACGGCACGAGGAGCTGGAGGCCCTGTTGGCCGACCACAGCAAGGCCGGAACGGACGCCTTCGTTGCCTATTCCCGGGAGTACTCGGACCTGCAACCGGTCATCGACGCGGTCACAGCCTATCGCGCTGCGGCGACTGAAATGGCTGACCTGGGGGAGATGATTGCAGACACGAGCAGTGACAAGGACATGCGCGAGCTGGCTGAGGTTGAATTTCTCGAGTTGAAGGATCGCATGCCCGAATTGGAACGGCATGTGCAGTTGATGTTGCTGCCGAAAGACGAAGCGGATGCAAGAAACGCCATCCTTGAAATTCGCGCCGGTACCGGTGGGGATGAGGCGGCCCTGTTCGCGGCAGACCTGTATCGGATGTATCAGCGATATGCCGAGGCGCATGGTTGGAAGTTTGAAACCATCGAAGTCAACGAGACGGACATCGGTGGTTTTAAGGAAGCATCAGCATCCATCACCGGACGTGATGTGTTTTCCCGTCTGAAGTTTGAATCCGGTGTGCACCGGGTTCAGCGTGTGCCGACGACCGAATCGGGGGGGCGCATTCACACCTCTGCTGCAACGGTCGCAGTTCTGGCCGAAGCCAAAGATGTGGATGTGGATATTCAGGACAAGGATTTGCGGATCGATACCTATCGATCCCAGGGGGCGGGTGGTCAGCATGTTAATACCACCGATAGCGCCATCCGGATTACCCATCTGCCTACGGGGGTTGTAGTGACCTGCCAGGACGAAAAATCCCAGCACAAGAACAAGGCAAAGGCCATGAATGTGCTTCGGGCCAGGCTCTATGATGCCGAGCGCCATCGGCAGGATAGTGAACGCGCCGCCGACCGGAAAAGCCAGATTGGTTCTGGCGATCGGTCCGAGCGAATCAGGACCTACAACTACCCCCAGGGCCGGGTTACAGATCACCGGATCAACGTCACGCTTCATAAGCTGGATCGATTCATAACCGGCGAGATGGACGACATTATTGATGAACTTATTTCGGCCGATCAGGCAGAAAAGATGGCCGCCATATCATGAGCCGACCATGAAACATGGTATAAGTAACAACACGATTGAAATTCCCCCGACTATTGGTGACGCGGCTCAGGCGGTTGCCAAAGAGTTGAAAGCATCCGGTGTGGAATCCTCCCGGCTTGATGCGCGTTTGCTCGTTTCACATGCCGCGGGCGTTGCCCCCGAAACCTACCTGACAAACCCCGAACGGGAACTCGATGCGGCGACACGTGATCGGATCACCGGGCTTATGCTGCGGCGGATGCTGCGGGAGCCCATGTCCCATATCCTCGGTGAGCGAGAGTTCTGGTCCATGGCATTCGATGTTACGCCCGATACATTGACGCCCCGACCGGATACGGAGTGCCTGGTTGAATCGGTGCTGACCACCATTCGCAAGCTGGGCCGAACAGATGACCTTTCCATCCTCGACTTAGGTACAGGAACGGGGTGTATCCTTCTGGCGCTGCTATCTGAATTGCCCGGCGCTCATGGACTCGGTATCGATATCAGTGCGGACGCCCTGTGCGTTGCCCAGCGGAATGCCAGTCGTCATGGCCTGGACTCGCGGGCTGAATTCAAGGTGGGGGACTGGTTCGCACCTGTAGAAGGGATGTTCGATGTCATCGTTTCCAACCCGCCCTATATCGAATCAAACGATATTGTTCTGCTTGATCCGGAAGTCGCAAAGCATGAGCCATGGATGGCATTGGATGGCGGACCGGATGGATTAATGTGTTATCGTGAAATTTGTTCAACGGCCTCGATGTTTCTTGATCCAGAAGGTGTTATTGCCCTGGAAGTGGGATCGGAACAGTCAGGGGTTGTCGAGAATATCCTTATAGATTCAGGGTTTTCGGCGGTGCGGGTACAGCAGGACCTGGCAGGTCGAAATCGTGTCGTTATGGCCACATGTCCAAAATTATGACAAACAATAAAAAAAAGGGTTGGAAAGCAGCGCCATCCCGTCTAGGTTTTCGTGTGTGCCGTCTACAGGGATGGCACCCGCTCACGGGGGGATGTGAGCAATTTGAACCCCAGTCTCCGAATTTGAAGAGAATTGCGGTTAAGCACGGTGTATCCGTGTATACGCAGACTCCGATGATGTATTCGGACAGGTAACGATAGCAAAAACATGGTTGGAATGAAGCACGCTTCGAATCCGCGACGTGGTCGCTCTCGAGGAGGGAACGGCGGGAAACGCCATCAGCCTTCTCGTAATCAGGCACATGATAGTAACGGTCCCGAGGGCAAAGTTCGGGGCTCTGCGCAGCAGGTTTATGATAAATACCTGTCGCTGGCGCGCGATGCCACCTCGGCAGGTGAGCACATAGCCGCCGAAGGATACTATCAGTTCGCCGAACACTATTATCGAGTAGCGAACGTGGATGGGGCTAATAATCAGGCCCAGAACCGTTCACAACAGGGTAATCAAAACTCCGATGATCAATCGCAGAACGATCAGTCGGGAGACAATGTCGACCAGTCAAATGACGCTCAGTCAGAAGACAGAGACCAGCAGAATGTCGCGGCGGCGGATGACGCCAAGCCCGATGAGAATTCCAGACGTCGGCGGTCCCCGAGAAAAGTATCAACGGGATCGGATAGCAACTCGGATACCACTGCGACGGTCAGAGAAGATATAGGGAATACCGCTGGAGCCTCTTCTGATGCTGACAAGGTTAATGAGTCGAAGTCGGTGGACGATGAGAATGATGACAAGGATGACAAGAATGATCTGGCGGCTTCAGCCTGAGGATCAGTATTCCTGACCGAAATCATGCCCCTATTGGTTCGTTCCTGCTCTTGTATAATCTGAGATAACTTAGCCCGCTGACGCTTGCGAAGTGCGACAGTTCCCCCATATCTTGTGGTATACACATGTTATGGAGGGTTTTTCCGTTTGCCGATTTCACGGGAATGGGGAAACTTGTCTGGATTAGGGAACATCAAGCTATGGAATTTGAAAAACTCACAGAACGGTCCCGCGGGTTTATCCAATCGGCGCAGACTTTTGCCCTACGCAGCAATCATCAACAACTGACCCCACTGCATCTTCTGAAAGTCCTTCTCGAAGACAAGGAAGGGTTGGCCTCAAACCTTATCACGGCTGCCGGTGGGCAACCTGCCCGTGCCCTAGAAGGCGTGGGCGTGCAGTTGCGCAAGTTACCCCAGATCGAAGGCAATGGCGCAGGGCAGGTCTATCTGGCACCGGAGACGGCGCGGCTGCTTGAACAGGCTGAGGAAATTGCTGAAAAATCCGGCGATTCGTTCGTCACCGTCGAGAAAATCCTGCTTGCCCTGGCGCTGGCATCGGGTTCGCCGGCATCGGAAGTGCTTGCGGATTCCGGGGTGACGGGACAAGACCTGAGCCATGCCATTGATGAATTCCGCAAAGGTAAACGCGCCACCAGTGCGACGGCTGAAGATAACTACGATGCCCTCAAGAAATATGCGCGTGACCTGACCCAGGCGGCGGCTGACGGCAAGATTGACCCGGTCATCGGACGGGATGAGGAAATCAGACGCACCATCCAGGTGCTTTCCAGGCGAACAAAAAATAACCCCGTCCTGATCGGCGAGCCGGGGGTCGGCAAGACGGCCGTTGTGGAAGGTCTGGCGCAGCGGATCATCAATGGCGACGTTCCGGAGAACCTGCTTAGCAAGAAACTGATGGTGCTGGATCTGGGAGCCCTGATTGCGGGCGCCAAGTTCAGGGGTGAATTCGAAGAACGGTTGAAGGCTGTTCTGACGGAGGTCGTCGAATCCAGTGGCGAGATCATCCTGTTTATTGATGAAATGCATACGCTTGTGGGCGCCGGGGCAAGCGAAGGCAGTATGGATGCATCTAATCTGTTGAAACCTGCATTGGCGCGCGGCGAGTTGCACTGCGTGGGGGCGACAACCCTCAACGAGTACCGCAAGTATGTGGAGAAAGATGCGGCTCTTGCACGCCGGTTTCAGCCTGTCATGGTCGATGAACCCTCAGTCGAAGACACCATTTCCATCCTGCGTGGGATCAAGGACAAGTACGAATTGCATCACGGCGTGAGGATTACGGATAGTGCCCTGGTTTCGGCGGCGACATTGTCCAACCGTTATATCTCAGACCGGTTCCTGCCCGACAAGGCGATTGATCTGGTTGATGAAGCGGCGAGCAGTTTACGCATGGAAGTTGATTCCAAGCCGGAAGAAATTGATGAACTTGATCGTCGGATTATCCAGTTGAAGATTGAACGGGAGGCCCTGAAGAAGGAAACGGATTCAGCGTCACACGATCGCCTCGGCAAGCTCGAAACAGAGCTTTCAACTCTTGAGTCCGAATCCGCAGATCTGACGAAACAATGGCAATCCGAGAAGGATGCCCTGGCCGATACGACCAAGTTGAAGGAAGAGCTGGATCAGGCCCGTGGGCTGGTGGAACGCGCCATGCGGGAAGGCGAGTTCGAGAAAGCAGGCGAACTGCAATACTCGCTGATACCGGGGCTTGAGGAAAGACTGGCGCTGGCAGAAAAAACGGATAGCAGTCAGATGCTCGAGGAAGCGGTTACGTCTGAGCATATTGCGTCCGTGGTGTCACGCTGGACCGGCATTCCTGTGGACAAGATGCTGGCGGGCGAGCGTGAAAAATTACTCAATATGGAAGACAATTTACGCCGCCGCGTCGTCGGGCAGGATGAAGCCCTGACCGCCGTCGCCCATGCTGTCCGACGTGCACGGGCGGGGCTACAGGATGCAAGCCAGCCAATCGGCTCCTTCCTGTTTCTGGGGCCGACGGGTGTCGGCAAGACGGAGCTAACCAAGGCGTTGGCGGAATTCCTGTTTGATGATGAACAGGCCATGGTGCGGATCGATATGTCCGAGTACATGGAAAAACATTCTGTGGCACGCCTGATTGGTGCGCCGCCGGGCTATGTCGGCTATGACGAGGGTGGTGCGCTAACGGAGGCTGTTCGCAGGCGGCCCTATCAGGTCATCTTGTTTGATGAGGTTGAGAAAGCCCATCCGGACGTTTTCAACGTGATGCTGCAAGTGCTCGATGATGGGCGCCTGACCGATGGGCAGGGGCGGACCGTGGATTTCCGCAACACGGTGATTATTCTGACGTCCAATCTGGGTGGCGAGATCATGGCTCAACAGGAAATCGGGCATGATTCTTCCGAAATCAGGGGTGCTGTCATGGAGATTGTCCGGGCATCCTTCAGGCCCGAGTTCCTGAACCGGCTGGATGAAATTATCCTGTTCCACCGCCTGTTCCCCGAACACATGGGTGGCATCGTCGATATCCAGTTGGCGCGGTTGAGAAAACTTCTCGATGATCATTCCATGGCGTTGGAGCTCGATAACAAGGCTCTCGGATGGCTTTCTGAAAAAGGCTATGATCCTGTTTACGGTGCGCGCCCTCTCAAGCGGGTGATACAGAAATTCCTGCAAAATCCGTTGGCCAGTCTCATCTTGGAAGGACGTCTTCATGACGGCGATACGGTACGCGTATCTGTCGGGGAAGGGGGGCTTCTGATCAATGGGCTGGAGGCCGAGGCCGCTTGAGCGCCGAAAACATGGAAGTCATAAAGATATTGATTTCAATGTATTAGACTGGAATTTAGCTCAGTGCATACCCGTGTGACCGGGGTCACTGCATCTGGCTGTCCGGTATGGCATATTGAGGCATCTTCAAGGAAGAACGGCTGGCGTGTGCTGGTCGTTTCCGGAAACTGGATTTTGGGTTATGGACGCAATTAATCTTACAGAATCGATCCGCAACAATCTCCTGACGTTGCAGTCCACAGCGCGTGTTCGCGAACAGAGTTCACGCCAGTTGGCGAGTGGCCTAAAGGTCCAGCGTGCAGTTGATGATGCTGTTTCATATTTTCAGGCCCGCACACTGACGGACCGTGTCAGCGATCTGTTCGAAGTAAAACACAATATTGGTCAAGCCTTGAGCGCGACCGAAAGTTCTTTGGTTGGTGTCGAGGCGCTGGATCGCCTGGCCAGTCAGATGCGCGGTATTGCCCTGTCCGTTCGTGGCGGCACGGCGGAAGATCGGGCCGCCGTCGCCCAACAATATGACGAGTTGCGCACCCAGTTGGGGAATCTGGCAAACGACACCTCCTATCAGGGCACTTCGCTGATCAACAGCAACCCGGACAATCTGACTGTTCGCCTGAATGAGACCGGCACCTCAGAGGTAACGATTGAAGGATCATCTTCGGATGCAGAGGGTCTGGGAATCCAGTCAGCTGCGGGTTCTTTCGGGAGTTTTGCAACTGACGCGAACATTGACGCCGCTGCTGCCCAGATCGACAGTGCACTCTCCCAGTTAAGGTCGAATGCGTCCAGCTTCGGCTCGGACGTCGCGTTGTTGAGCGTCCGCGAAGACTTTACGGATCGTCTTTCACAGACCCTGGAAACGGGTGCGGGCAAGCTGATCAATGCCGATCTCAATGAATCGGCTGCCGTGCAACTCTCCAGCCAGGTCAGACAGCAACTTGGCACAAACACCCTCCGGCTCGCCGCTGAGGCTGAGCAGTTGGTTGTACAGTTGTTATTCCCATGAACAATCACGCAGCCCAGGCCTATGGAATGACCGGTGGTATGTCCCTCAATGGTCGTACTCTTGAAGGCCAGGCATTTGCCCGTGCGGCACAGTTGCTGAACGAAGCCCGCGAAGACCCTCACGACCGTCTAAAGGCGGTGAAGGCATTGCGGTTCAATCACCAGCTGTGGACAGTATTGCAGGCTTGTTTACTGAAAGGTAACGGTGAAATGGACGCATCCCTGAACGATAGCCTTCTCAGCCTGTCAGCGTTTGTTGACCGGCGGACGGCGGAAGCTTTGGCTGATGCTGATCCGGTGCTGCTCGATGCCCTGATTACAATTAACCGCGATATCGCACAAGGTCAGCTCGCGGCCTGATTTGTCTTCGCGACTTATCAGGGAGTGTTCTGGGCGACAGCGCGATTACTGCTAAGCTCGGCATACTGATCGCCGATATCCTGTGCAATTTTCTGAAAGCGCTCGAACTCCGCTCCGGCAAGTTTCAGGCCTGAAGGCATCTTCACCTTCATGGGGTTCACCTGTTTATTGTTCTTCAGGATTTCATAATGAAGGTGCGGGCCTGTTGAACGGCCTGTCGTTCCCACATATCCGATGATCTGGCCCTGGCGTACCCGTTTGCCCTTGCCGATGCCGCTACCGAAGCCCTTCATATGAGCGTAGGCTGTCGAGTACTCGCCATTGTGCCGGATCCGGACATACTTGCCATAGGCGCCATTTCGGCCTGCATAGTCGATGACACCATCGCCGGCAGCATAGATCGGGGTGCCGCGGGGGGCAGCAAAATCCACGCCCTTGTGCATCTTGTTATATCCCAGGATCGGATGCTTGCGGCTGCCAAAACCCGAAGAAAGCCGGGCTCCGTCAATGGGCGTGCGCATCAGGGTTTTCTTTGCACTCCGACCTTTGTCATCAAAGTAATCCGTGGTCCCGTCTGTGGTGGTATAGCGGTAGATGGGAAGGGCTGTGCCACTCAGATTGAGCTCTGCATAGAGAATTTCACCATAGGCAACGGTGCTGCCATGGGGGTCCTGTTTGCTTTGATACAGGATATTGAATGCGTCGCCTTTGCGAATATCGCGTTGGAAATCCACATCCCACGAATAGGCGTGGATAAGATCGATCAGAACCGGAACGGGTAATCCGGCGCGGACTCCCGCCATATAGAGGCTGTCATCGATAACCCCATGGGTCTGACGGGTTTCAACGCGCAGGATCTTTTCTTTCTTGGCTGCAGTGAAACCGATGTCGGTTTGTTCGAGGAGAACCAGTTCAAGGGGGGTCGGCTCGTATTCAAGTCCGATGAACTGTGTCGAGTCGCCGCTTTCCTTGTCACTGTTCTCATGCGTCAAAAATTGCAGATTGATTTTGTTTCCGGCGCGAATCCGTCTCGGATCAAAAGCATCGGAGAAAGCCTCGACGACAGCCGCCGCTTCAATGGTGGAAAGTCCCGCGCTTGTCAGCAGCCCAGATAGCGTATTACCGGGTTTGACGGTGACAGTCGTGAAGATGGGGGTCGGTAGGGGTGGCAATGAGCCGTTCTCAATAAAGACCTCATCAACCACCTGGCCCAGGCTCCGGGTCTGCAGGGTTGCCGCTGCCGCAGGGTTCCCAAGGGACATGGGCGCCAGGGAAAAAGTCGGCTCGCCGTCAGATTCGCTCATATGCACCACATCGAACAAAACAACGATGGCCCCTAAAACAGTGGCCGTGACGGCGGCTATTGGCAGTAACCCGCAAAATTTCATTCTTTGTGATTCCCTACATTCTCAATTTGGCTGAGTGCGGATTGTGCGGCGCAACAAATATCTTTGTATCTACCCTTATGTGTGCATGGCGGAAAATGAATCGCTATGCCAGCGCTGTCAAGTCGTTTGATCAAATTCGTTCAATAGAATCAATGTTATGTGAGGAATCTTAAGATTAAGTTTTCAGATATGAAGAACGGTTGAAATTTTATCTCATTTTCCATTTGACACCCCCCGCTGGAATGCGTACAACCCGCCCTCGCCGCGGACTCTGGGTGTCGCCAAAAGCGCACTTGGGTTGTTCCGCGGTTATTTATTGATTAAGTGTTCTTTGACATTGTGAATACGGAAGGGATACGCGGGCGGCGTTGGTAATTTATTGCCGAATGGTCTGTCTGTGTATCAATAAGTAAATATGCTTTATTGAGTAGCTATGTCGTTTGTTTAGCGGCGATATAGCGTGCGGACAGGCTCTAAAATTTGGTTTGAGACGTTAGTGTTTCATACCAGGTCAACTTAAGAGTTTGATCCTGGCTCAGAACGAACGCTGGCGGCATGCCTAACACATGCAAGTCGAACGAAGGCCCTAGCTTGCTAGGTGTCCTTAGTGGCGGACGGGTGAGTAACGCGTGGGAACCTGCCCTGGAGCGGGGGACAACCACTGGAAACGGTGGCTAATACCGCATACGCCCTTTGGGGGAAAGGCTTCGGCCACTCCTGGATGGTCCCGCGTCTGATTAGCTGGTTGGTGAGGTAATGGCTCACCAAGGCGACGATCAGTAGCTGGTTTGAGAGGATGATCAGCCACACTGGGACTGAGACACGGCCCAGACTCCTACGGGAGGCAGCAGTGGGGAATATTGGACAATGGGGGAAACCCTGATCCAGCAATGCCGCGTGAGTGAAGAAGGCCT